>Ga0194129_10000217_pt1 | contig 114153 bp, 108 predicted proteins | sample TA2KigCa35mmetaG_FD_150862 | JGI IMG/M metagenome (GOLD analysis project Ga0194129, IMG submission 150862) | Freshwater microbial communities from Lake Tanganyika, Tanzania - TA2015038 Kigoma Deep Cast 35m | ecosystem: Environmental > Aquatic > Freshwater > Lake | place: Tanzania: Lake... | reverse complement strand
AACAACCTAAAGGTTCAACTGCCGAATTTTCAGTAATAAAATTGCAAAACGTCTCTGGAAAATACGTTTTGGATCAGCTCCAACAGATGATTTCTCAACTCCCCGAATCGTCTGAAAACATGCCTTTTATAAATGCGGTCAAAGACATTCAGTGGAATAAAACGAATAATACCCTCACAATTCATGGAAATCCGCAGGTGATCCAACAACTTACAGATATTATTGCTAAACTGGATGTTCACACTGTCTCCTCGACCCAGTACATTATCTATAAACCCAATCATATGACCGCTGCCGAATTACAGAAAACTCTGGTAGGGATTGCCAACGATTTAGAGAGTGCGGGGACAGCAGATCCGAGTTTGATCCAATCCATTAAAGGAATCAAACTCATTAAAAATTCGAACTCCCTTATTGTTAGCGGTAGTGAAGCGAATATTGGAAAAATCAAAGAGATGATTGCAGCAGTCGATTCACAGACACAACCCTCATCAAAAATTTCTCAAGTGGGTACTGCGACCTTTCTTAGTTACGTACCAAAAACAAAATCGGCTAAGGATTTGTTAGCTCAGCTGAAATCGACTACAAAAAATATTGCTAATGAGAACCCTGAACTCTTAAAAACTGTCAATGACGCTAAGATTTCAGAAGGCACAATTGTATTTATCGGCACACCGGAAAATCTCGATAGGATTCAAAAGCTTTTAGAATCTTTTGATCAAAAAATTCCTGGAACATCTGCACCTAGGGAAGTAGACAATTATCAAAACTACAAACCTGTTTACAAAACAGGACCCGAATTGATCAAAGAGGTGCAAGGCTATGTTGAACATATTTCCGACAACGGGGTGAACAATCAGGGGCTTACAAAATCTGTCGAAAATTTACGTTTTCTCAACGGGCGAATTGTTATTGTAGGGGCTCAAGAAAACGTCACACAAATACTCAAGCTCCTTCAAGAATTCGACACTCCCTCAGCTGATCTTACCAAACCTTCGACATCGATAGAGTCGTATGAGAACATCGGCTTTTTGAACTATAAGCTCAACTTTCACGCAGGTTCCGATATTCAAATGGCATTGAAACAAATCGGTGAAGAGCTCCAACTTACAAAAAATACCAAAAATGAATCTTTAGTGAATGCGATTGCTTCTTTACAGTGGATTCGTGTCACGAATTCTTTAGTTGCAACAGGGGATCCACAAACCTTGCAAAAGCTCAAAGAGATTATTGCCTCGGTGGATATCCCCCTCAAACAGGTATTTATTGAGGTTCTTGTTATTGAAACCGATACAACAAACACGCTTGATGTGGGTCTGAGATGGGGTGGATATTCTAATTTTAAAGGAAAATTTGCTGGAGTAGGATCCAACTATCCAAGAGTAGATTCTACTGACGGAATCACTCTTCAAGATGTTGTCAAGGGGACCTCGACCAGTGCAGGTTCCTCCTCCACAGGAGTCAACGCAACCAGTGGCCCTTCCCCTAACCTTTTTAATTCTCTTTCCAGCGGTCAACTAGGAATCATAGGAGATATCATTTTCCATGGAGGAAAATCCTACCTTACCTTGAGCTCTCTTTTGACAGCTCTACAAGAAGAAGCACGTATCACAACTGTACTAAACCAGAAAATTATGGCCCAAGATAACCGCATGTCGCAAATTTTCGTCGGACAAAACATACCATTTACAGGCTCAATTATCACAACGTCTGGAATTTCACAATCTACAAATGCCAACTTGGAATATCGTAACATCGGGGTGTCACTTAATATTACCCCAAATATTGGAGACAATGGCATAATCACTTTAGAGATCGATGAGGAGATTACCGAGGAGGCTAACCCCGGAACGGAAACAAGTGGAGTCAATACTCAAGCTGTAGCAGGTATTAGAACCAAGAAAAGTAGTATGCAAACGAGAGTCCACGTTCCTGACAAAGCATTTGTTGTGCTTTCAGGACAGATCCGTAATACGCAGACTAAAGCAAAATCTGGCCTCCCCTGCCTAGGTGGTCTTCCTGTTATTGGAGCTGCCTTCAGCCAGTCCTCTAAAAACGATTCGCTGTCCGATATCATCATCTTCATACGACCCGAAATAATTCAAACAAGCGATCAATGGAAAGAATTGAGTGAACAACAAGAAGATATCGTACGTGAACAAACCAACCCCGAGCAATTCGATCGAGCAATCGATCTTGTTAAAAGGGATTAAGCGTTTTTCATTTATCCTTTTGATTTTTTCTATAGGCTGTACCTCTGTAAGCGACGATATCAACCCTAGCATACACTACAGTGTTCATGAAAAAATGATCCAATCCCTCCCGCAAGCTTTCGAACCTCTTGGGCAAAATGAGCTGGAAAAAGTCTGGGCTACCGAATATCGTATGGGCCTTTTTTTTGCAAAAAAGCTTGATCTTTATCGAGCAGTGACTGCGTTCCAGCGCGCTGAATTTCTTTTAAGTGAAGAACCCAATCCGGTTCTATCTATGGAAAGAAAGCATGAGGTGGAATACTTCACCCTTCTTTGTTACGCACTTGGCAAAAGACATGACGATCTAGTCACAACTTTTGAATCCTCATCTCTGGCTTTCGTAAATCCCGACTTTAAAACCTACCGGGATCTTTTGTTGATTCTAGGTGAGGCCTACGACCTGACGAAACAAAAACATAAAGCTTTGAGCGTCCATCAGGCTCTTGCGCAAAATTATCCTAAAACAGCCCATGCTGTTTTAGTCGGAAACGCCCTGAAAACAGCCGATACGAAAACCGCTTTTGCAATCTTAAATGAGGAAAAAACACCCCCTATCAATCCAGACGTCTCGATTCAAAAAGCTTTATCAATGGCTATGAAACCCCACCACTTTCTTTCCTACGATCAGCTAGACGCCAATAAATCCACAAAACTCAAGTCGACAGTTGAAAAGACACAAAAAACCTATCTCGATCAAAAAAAATCCCCGTTTACTGCTCAAATGCTCAGTATCATGCCGGGCGCCGGATATGCTTACTTAGGGCAATACCAATCAGCAATTACCGCTTTTTCGGTGAACGCATTGTTCATAGGAACCGCAGCCTATTTTTTTCTTAACGGAAACGTCCCAGCCGGTGTGCTCACAACAAGCTTCGAAGCAGGCTGGTATTTTGGAAGTATTTATGGAGCAGGACAGGCGGCCAAAACCTATAACGAGCGCTTGTACGAAGCTCTTGTCCATCCTATGATGGAAGAAAAAAAACTCTACCCTTTACTACAGTTGGAATATGGTTTCTAGCCTTCTCATTTTTTTTGCGGTCAAGGGATATATTGATCCATGGGGAAAAGATAGCGCTCTTGCCAAACAGAGTTCTCAAAAAGTTGTCTTAACAGAAAGCGAGGGTTTTTTTGGAAAGACTCTTGAAAAAATTATTTTGTTTCACCAAGAGGTTCTCTCGCCAGTTGACGGCCCACGTAGCCATTTTAGACCCACTAGCTCACGCTATACACTTCTAAGTATCCGTCGCTTTGGCCCACTAAAGGGTTGGATTAAGGGGATGGATCGATTGATGCGCGAGAATAGCGACCCCTGGGTTTATAGAACAATTGTGATAGACGATATTGAGTATAAATGGGATCCCAGCTACGAGTCGTTGCCTTGAGCGGGATGCCGAAAAAAGCCTAACAGAACATTTAAAGATCTACCATAGAGCAAAAAAGAGCCTCTTTAGAAACTCTCACAACCTCTGTCCGGTCATCATTTACCCCCATACTCACAAAGAGTTCTTCGCCTTTGTCCAAGACTCCAACCGGATAAAGGATTTTCTTTGGATTTTTTATTAGATGATAGGCCCCCTTGTAGGAAAGAGGCTTAATTGTCATCCTTTTCAACAGAAACGGAGGCTTCGAATCAAAAGCATATGCACCGACAAAATAGACATATCGATTCCATGAGATGTAAGAGCGTGTGATTCCTGATCGGATATGAAAAAAACCTACATATTCCCCGTTACAATTTATTGCCGGGCTTCCGCCTGATAATTTTGGAGTCTCTCCAGGGATCAAAAGCTCTTTTTTTGTAAAAATTGTGCAATGGCCATCCTCATGATGCTCCAGAACGGTCCAGGGGTTTGTCTCATAGAGGAAAAAGAGCTTGTCATCATGGACAAAAGGGACCCAGTTTTTTTCGGTATTTTTTTGCACCTCTTCCTTTGTAAGAGATTGAATTTTTTCAACCTGGTAGCTATTTCCCTCTTTTTTCAAAAATGCTAAATGCATTCTGCGTTGACCCATTTTCAGGTCATTATACACGCAAACAAGCTGACCTTTGTACACGATCAATCGAGGGTCCTCAGCATGCTCAGATCTCAAAAACAGTCTTTTTAGATTTGAAACAATCTCATTACTGTAATTCCCCAAATAAATGTACGATCTATCTTTATCTATTTTTCTTAAAGCCATCCATTGTTCGCCTTGAAAATCGATAAAGGCACCATTAGTGAAAATTCCTGCCTCAAATAGCCTTATGGTTTTGGGATCTTTTAAAAGGTTATCAAATGACGAAAAAGAGGAGATACGTCCAAACAAAACAAGAAAAAGATAACAAAATGTCCCAAGTCCCAAGGCAAAATAGAAAAAGAACCACTTCCATGGTGAATCGATATATTTTAAGTAAGTGGCTGTCATCGACGTAGAAATAGTAAACCTCAAACTAGATTATTTCTCATTTTATTCTTTTGCACCCTTTCTTTTCCAACTTTTCAAGAGAGAAAGATTTGATTTTACTGTAAAGATAGCCCCTAAAGGTGTTTTACTGTTTTGATCTACAGAGTAGATACTTCATATCTCTTTAAAGAATGGTCAAAAGATTTGACCATCTGAAAAAAATTGAGAAATTGGAGTGAAAACCCAAACAAAATAAATGCATAAATCCCTTTAAATACTATCGGAAAATCACATCTGGAAAAAATTTTTGCAAGTATCAATCCAAAAAAAGTGGGTATAATCAAGTCGTATATATCCCTAGCCTCATTCTCCACATATTTTGTAAACTGTTTAGGGCCTTGTTCAGTCAGAATTTCTTTTTGTATTCTACCGGTTGCAATACCACCTAATGTCATTCTCAAGATCGACATATTCTCTCCATAGACCAAACTGGGATTCACTTACCTTTTAAAAGGTTTTGTAAAGAAACTAGGGAAAAATCAGATTATTTACAAGTAAGCATTTATTAAAATAGAAAAGGTGAAAGATTGATTTTGATTGAGACCAGTCTAGGTATTTAAAAAAAAGAGGGGATTTTTTATCCCTCTCTTCTTTCAATCCAAGTGGCACGCTTTTTCGTGCGCATTCTGATCGGAGTTCCCACAAAACCCATCTCCGAGCGAAAACGGTTTTCAAGGTATCTGAGATAACTTGGGACAACCTCTTCCTGATTGCAAAAAATCACAAAGCTTGGAGGAGCTGTCGAAACTTGCGTGAGGTAAGAAATTCGTGTTGGTCGACCCCTTACACTGGGCGGAGATTGATGGGTTAAAAGATTTTTAAGCCATTTATTCAGCTCAGCAGTGGAAATACGCCGCTTTCTTGATTCGTAGCTTTTTAGGCACGCCTCCTTCAACTGATCCGTGTTGCGCCCCGTTTTTGCTGAACCGATTACAGGTAAAAAGCAGTTCAATGAGGGATCTTGCTTGATAGCTTGCATCACATGTTCCATGCGAATCGCTTTGACTAAATCCCATTTATTCAAGAAAACAACAGCCCCTTTACCTGCCTGAATTACCATGTCGGCAATTCTGCGGTCATGATCTGTAACCCCTTGCTGAACGTCTAAACAAACGATACAGACATCTGCCGAATCGATCGCATCTTGCGTACGCATAGCCGCAAATTTCTCAATCACAGTGGTCTCTCGCTGTTTTTTTCGTACACCTGCAGTATCGATCCAAATGCAATCCTCTTCTTCCACATAGATCGCATCCCTTGTTGTTCCGATTAAGTCAGAAACAAGGACGCGCTCTTGACCGATCAGTGCGTTAAGAAGTGTCGATTTTCCAACATTTGGTCTTCCGATAACAGCGATTCTGGGTTTTTTTATTGCAGCGCTTTGTGGTTCTATAACGGGCTCAAACGGATCAAATCCCTCCTCGTCATCCACTAAAAGCTCCGGATCAAACGGGGTGATCCCTTTCGAAAGAAGAGCTGCATCCATCAAAGGCTCAATTCCCCTGTTGTGCGCAGCAGAAATAGCAAACACATCGGCTCCACCCATTTTTTTATAGGGATAGGTATCTACGAGCTCGTAGGACTCACACTTATTTACGACCGTGAATACAGGTTTGTCTAAATTTAATTTGAATATCCAGTCGCGCACCTGAAGATCCAGAGGTTGCACCCCTACTTGGCCGTCTACCACTACAAAAATTACATCCGCTTGGCGGGCCTCTTTTTCAGCGCCTTTCAGAATATGCGCATCATAGGATGATCCCTGAAAAACCCCTCCGGTATCTACAACGCGTATGTCTGTTAACGGATCCCAAGAGGCATTCGCGTGGATACAGTCACGAGTTACCCCCGGTTCGTCATGCACAATCGCAACACGTTTTTTCGCTAAGCGGTTGAATAGGCTCGACTTCCCAACGTTGGGGCGTCCTACTATCACTATATTCAAAATATTTTTTTCTGTTGCGGTTAACACGGTGAAAAATTTTCCTCTCAAGAGACGTCAGATTATAGAAGAATTCTTGATAAAACAAAAGCCAAAAGGGTGAACAATAGCCTTAGTAGATAATATTTTATCGGCTTCAGCAAAAAGGGTGGTAATTCAATTTTTTATAAATTTTTCATAGACTGATCGAGTCTATGCATGAGTTCCATGAGTTCGTCATGGCTGAGCTGTTTGTCTTCATCTGCACTGTCGTAGGTTAGAATCTGTTCCGCCAGCTGCTTTTTCTTCTCGATGATCCAGTCGATATCCTCCTCGATCGAGTCTTTGGATAGAAATTTGAAAACCTGCACCCCACGCGTCTGTCCAATACGGTGCACCCGATCGGTTGCCTGGTTCTCTTTTGCAAAATTCCACCAGCGATCATAGTGGATTACTACTGAAGCGCGTGTTAAATCGATACCCACCCCAGCCGCCTGAATTGTACCAATAAAAACCTCGCACTCCGGATCATTTTGGAACCTTTCTACCTCCCCTTTGCGATCTTGGGTGGCTCCATGCAGTTTGGCATACCCGATCCCTTGTGATTCCAGATAATGCTCAAAAATCGCAACCATATCCAAAAATTGGGTAAATACTACCACTTTTTGTCCACTTAAACGTGCTTCATTGAGCAGTTCCACAAAGAGGTCCCACTTTCCTGACTGGTGAGACATATAATTAGGAACATCTTTTAAAAGAAGCGCCGGGTGATTGCAGATCTGCTTAAGCTTCGTGAGAAGTGCAAAGATATGGATAGTAACTTGTCTGTGCGGATCTTTCTCAATCTCTTGATCTATCACCTCTTTAGAGACACGGTACATATTCTTGTAGAGCTCTTTTTGCTCATCAGAAAGATCGACGGTGATCACCTCTTCCATTTTATCCGGCAGATCTAAAAGCACCTCTTTTTTATTCCGTCGCAAGATGAATGGGCGAATTAGCCGCATCAGAACTTGTGCTCGCTCTTGCGATTGCCCCTTTTCGATCGGATTGACAAACATCTCTTTGAACATCGCATCTGAAGGGAGAAATTTCGGTAAAACAATATCAATAAGTGATTTTAGTTCAAGCAGCCTGTTTTCAATGGGCGTACCGCTAAGACCAATCCTCATCTTAGAATTTAACGTGAGTAACACTTTATGAATTTGTGAACTCTGGTTTTTAGCAACTTGCATTTCGTCAAAAATAGCTAAATCGAATTCCAAACCTCTAAAATCGGATTTATCACTTCTCAAAACACCGTAAGAAGTTACCAAAATATCCTGCTCAAGCGTGGGTTTTTTTCTGATTGGACCGTGGTGCAATCTCACAGTCAAATGGGGTAAAAATTGACTTAAAAGCTTTTCCCAGTGGTACATCACCGATGTTGGAGCAATGATAATACAATAAGGCTTATCCTCTTTTTGCACGTTATGGACCGCCGCAATAATTGACATCGCTTGGTGAGTCTTACCCAGTCCCATGTCATCGCACAAAAGCCCACTCAATCCAAAACGGTAGAGAGCAAATAACCATCTAGCTCCCACCTGCTGATAGGGCCTCAAAGTACTTTTCAAACCCTCCAAAGGGGGCTCTTCTTGCCTAGCCGCATCAAACGATTCAAAAAAGTTGACCCATTCCAATGAGGCTTTTTCATCCACTTCGATGTTTTCAAAAACTTTTAGCTTGAGCCAATCAAGGGGGTTCATATCCATCCACTCCCCTTTTTTTGGCCCTTTTTGCATCCATTGAAAACGGGGGTCTTTAAGGTGAATAGCGCCTGCAGAGGATAACAGCATCCCCTTCAATCCTCGAAGAGCTTGGTCCACCTCTTTGATTGAAACCTCCCCGAATTCGGAACGGAAAACAAGTCGCATTTTCCAACGCCCTTTTTCACACTTGGCGTCTGTTAAAACCAGTTTGAGATTCTGCGGGATTTTAAAATGAGCATCCAGATTTTCTGTAAAGGGCAAAAGGCGCACAAGCTCTTGAGAGATGAAATAGGGCACCTCATCAGCTAAAATTAGTTGGGGTTCGGTATATCTTTCGGGAAGTCTTTGCTCAATGGGAACCTCGTAAAAACCCTCATTTTCAAAGTATAAAAATTCTCCAAAAGCGCTTATTTTTCCTGTTCCCTCCTGTACATAAACGGGATTCACTAAAATTTGCTGAAACTTGTTTAGACTTACCTCCAGATAGCAGCGTTTGAGGATCGGTCTATGGATGAAAAAAGAGCGTATCGTCTCACATTCTTCGCGATTTTCCCTGATAAAATTCGCAATTTCTTCTTTCGGGATTGTTTTTTTAATTGCAGATTTTGAGCTTGTACCACGAACTTTTGGGAAAAAACCGCTGCCCTCTACATAAAGTATAAAACCAAAATCTATTAGCCCCTTAGCTGACTGCCCCTCTTCTTTCTCCGGCTCAATAACAATCGCATAGGGAAGCATTTTATAACTAAGACTTGCCTCAACGGCCGAAGCGTGGATTTGAAAACCGCTCTTGTCTTGCAACCAAGTGCGGTGTTTTTCCACAAAAGAATAGACCTCCTGCCTCTTAATTAGCCTTGAAACATCATTAAACGGGGTAGGTAGTATTCTAAAAAATCCCTTTTTTTCGATATAAGCCCAGCCTTGATAAAGATGGGAATTCACCCTTTCAAGATCCCCCTTTTCAAATAGGTAGGCTTTGATATTTAATGACTGCTCTTTGTCAAAATAGAGCTCATGCCTTAAAGCCACAGGTTTTTTCTGAATCGACTCTTTCAGAAATTTTTGAGCCAAATCAAGATTCCGGCTTAAGAAAAAACCCACCTCATTTTTTTGTATTATGAGGCTCAATATCATTGGGTCAATTGTCTTTCTTAAAAATCCAAATCCCTCAATCCACTCGTAGTCTCCCACATCCCCCCTTTTACTCTCCTGGGGAATAACCATTGGAATTTTTTTGGTGTGAATCTCTAGAGTTCCCCCGCCCTGATTGTAGCGAAATGTCTCGATTTGCCTGTCTCTATAAGGGAAAACTTTGATATTGGTATCTATGCCGTGCAATAGCTCAATAAAAGGTCTCCAGCTAGTCAAAGCCATGGGTATTCTGACTTTCACCCCTTTACGCCGATATTCTAGGCTTGCTGGCATTCCGTCAGAGGTACTATCGACCTCAAGAAACGGCTTTTCCTCCATCGTAAAAAGGGTTTTGAAAAGATCCTGAAAAGGGCTGAGCTCAAAACTTAATCGATCGGAGGGGCGCCGTCTTCTAAACAATTCCAACTCTTTCATCGGCAAATTAGAAAACTTAATCGAATTAGCCTCATTTTCTTCCACACGATTAGTGAGAAGATCAAAAAGGGTTTTTTCCCACTCGGGATTTTCACATTCTAAAGTGAAACAGTTTTTATCCTGGACCCGGATGTGGATTTGGTTCCCTTCTGTTACAAAAACGGGATTCATCCCGTGGCGCCTGTAAAGTAAGAAGGCTATTTGCTCCTCTAAAGAGGAGCCATACCTTTTATGCAGGGGTAAAGGGGTGTTCCCATATATACGGTCAATTGCAAGTCCAATATGCTCACAAAATCCCTCAGTCGAAGCCTTCTCGCAATTGCAAAAGCGGTCGACAGCTTCTCTCCCCTCGCCAAGCTGCAAGAAAACCCATATCCCATCAATTTCGACTTGGTATGTTTTATCACTAAAAATGATGTTCATGGTAGTTTCCCGCAAAAAACTTGCCTCACAGGACCCTCTAACCAGGTGATATTTTCTTTTAATTCCACTTTTAATTGCTCACCTGAGGTAAACTCAACAAGAATTTTTGCTCCCAATTTCTTTTTTTCAGAAAGCTCTAAAACAGCAGAAATCGCTCCAGAACCACATGAAGGAGTCTCCCCCACGCCTCTTTCGATAGTTTTCATGAAAACTCGATCAGAGTCTATAACCTTCACATAATTACAGTTTATATCACGAGGAGAATGCACTACCAAATCGGGATTTTCCACTTCTAAAACCGCATGGTATTTTCTTGGATCGGGGTAGGTAACTCTACATCCCCCGTCAAAAAATTCTACCCTGTGCTCACCTAATGCAGTTCTAAGTACTGTTTTTTTTGAGTGAACGGCAGCAACTCTTAAGCCATTGCCACAGCAGAAAGCTCGACTTCCATCTTGATTGAAAAAATGAACAAAGTCCCCTTCAAGCCAAATTAGGCCGTCAGCACCAACTCCTTGTCTACGATCACATACCGTATCGATTGCTTTAGGAAGTTGATCACAAACGATGAAATCGTTTCCAGCGGCCACGTATTTGGCAAATAAAATCATTTTAGATTTCGTCGATGCTTGTAATAATCCTATCAATCAGACCGAATTCGAGAGCCTGTTGTGCTGTCAACCAATAGTCTCTGTCAAGAGCGCGCTCTACCTCCTCCTCGGTCTTTCCTGTCGCCTCTACGTAGAGCTTTACCAATTCTTTTTTTGTTTTGATAATCTCTTCAGCGGTGATCTTAATATCGGAGGCTTGACCTTGTGACGTTCCACCAATTCTTGGCTGATGGATCATGATTCTTGCATGCGGAAAACAAAAACGACGCCCTTTTCCTCCTACTAAAGAGAGCACAGATCCCATAGAAGCAGCAAGACCGTATACAATCGTATTTACAGGGTTTTTAAACGACTTTATGACATCCCAAATAGCAAATCCCTCACTAATGGAACCACCTGGGCTATTGATCATGAAGTGGATGGGGGCACGTGAATCCATAGAGTTCAAATAGAGTAGCTCATCAATTACTCGTTTGGAGCTTTCGGGCATTACCGCATCATGTAACATTACAATACGGTTATTCAAACGCTTTTCATGGATCGTATCAATTAATTTGTATGACATAGTTTCCCTAAACTGATTGCTTTATAAAGAGGGTAACGTGCTTTCAATTGCTGCACATCAGCCCTTATTTTGGCAGGATCTTCCCCTTTTAGGCAACGAACAATAAAATTTGCAACGTCAAGCATCTGATTTTGGCCCATATCTAATGTCGTTATGGCAGGTGTTCCTATCCGAATACCCGAGGTCTGTATTACGCCTCTGGAATCATTCGGTAAGGCGTTTTTGTTCACAATAATTCCTGACCTGTACAAACGCTCCTCTGCCTCTTTGCCTGTCAAACCATAAGAAGAAAAAACATCGAGCACCATTAAATGATTCTCGGTACCACCTGTGATTACCCTTACACCTTCGTCGATAAAATGGCGAGCCAAAGTTTCGGCGTTGTCTACAATACGGCGCGCGTAATTTTGAAAATCTTTTGTGAGCGCCTCTTCAAAAGCAACAGCTTTTGCCGCGATCACATGCTCCAAAGGTCCCCCTTGCGCAAGAGGACAAACTCTTTTCAAACCCTCTTCAAATCTTTTTTTGGATAAAATGATTCCACCCCTCGGGCCTCGTAAGGTTTTGTGCGTTGTACTTGTAACGACATCGGCATAAGGGATCGGATCGTAGACCCCCTCAAAAACCTTCCCGGCAACAAGACCTGAAAAGTGCGCCATATCCACTAAAAGAACCGCCCCTACTTCATCGGCAATCGATCGCATGATAGAAAAATCTACCTTTCGTGAGTACGAGGAGTAGCCCGCTATGAGAATATGAGGTTGGATTTCTTTGGCTTGGGCTCTGATTTCATCGTAATTTAAACGCTCTGTGATCGGATCGACTCCATAGCTGTAGGCATCAAAAAGTTTTCCGGAGAAGTTGTTTCGGAAACCATGCGTAAGGTGCCCACCATCTTTTAAAGACATTCCTAAAATGCGCGCTTTGGTAAACTCTTGTCGGACAACTTCGTACTCTTTGTGCGTCATTTGCATCAAAGATTTCCCCATATCCTTGACTTTAGAATTTTCTATCACCTCGGACAAAATAGCTAAATAAGCCGCTAAATTGGCATCGCAACCAGAGTGGGGTTGCACAGTACAGCTTTCGGCATTGAAAAGTTTTTTTCCAAGCTCTTGGGCGTAACTTTCGACGTCATCAACATTTTGACAACCGGCATAATAGCGCTGGAAGGGAATCCCCTCAGCATATTTATCGGTAAGCCAGTTCCCCATGGTCATCTGGACACGCAGAGAGGAGTAATTTTCGGAGGCGATGAGCTTCAAAGAATTTCTTTGATCTACAAGTTCCTGCTCGATCGCCTTGGCAACGCGCTTTGAACCCTTCTCAATATAGTCTAAAGAAGCGAGCATCGCAATCGTATCTAAATGATCCTCAGGGTTCACCCCAGACTCTAAAAATTCCTTTAACCTCGTCAAAGGTCCTCCTTCGAGATTTTTACTTGATCTATATGAATATAGGATGTATTCTATTTTCAGACCATTTCTTTTAGTCAAACGGAAGCTATGCCCGAGACACTTAGTGATACTCTTAAAAATATCCTCGAGATTCAAACGCTCGATATGCAAATGATCCGGCTTGTCCGCGTTCGTAAAGATCGAGAAAAAGAACTCGAGCAGATCCGCCTTTTGCGCGTAGAGCTCAAAAATCAATTAGGCGAAAGGGAAAAAGAGCTAGATCAACTCCGCTCTGAAACCGCTTTTGTCGAGAAAAAAATTGAAGAAGAGAAGCTCAAAATAAAAAAACTTGAAGCTCAGCAAGCAGTTACCAAAAAGCTTGAGGAGTTTAACTCTTTGACAAAAGAGATCACCTCATCTGAGCGCGAGAAAGCACAGCTGAGCCAAACATTACAACAATTAGAAGAGCGCCGCATCCAAGAGGAAGAATTGTTTGCAAAAACAAAACTAAGCCTTGAAGATTCGACCAACAACTCTAAAGAGTTGGAACAAGAAATTGTGAAGACAATTGTTGAGATCAATCAAGAGGGTTCGCAGCTTAAAGCTGATAGGGCTCGTCTGGCCGCTGAGGCAGATCCGCATGTTCTATCTGTATATGAGCGTCTTCTTTCAAACAAAAAAGACGAAGTTGTTGTGGCCTTGATGAATCGTGTTTGCAGTGGCTGTCATATAAGTCTTACCGCCCAACATGAGAATCTAGTGCGTCGTGCCGACAAGCTTATTTTCTGCGAACATTGTTCAAGAATCCATTACCTCCCTGAAACTGAGGCAGAAGGCGAAGCGGCAACTACAAAACGTAGACGTCGTCGCGCTTTAAAAACTTAACAATCGTCCTTTTTTGAGGGGGCGACCCGTTGCTGACGCGAGATATCGCGTCAGAGGAAAGTCTGGACTTCATAGACGAAAGATGCCAGTGAAAGACTGGGAGCCGCAAGGCTACGGAAAGTGCAACAGAAAGCAAACCGCGTTGATTTAGTAATAAATCGGCGACAGGATGAAACAGTGATTTTAGGAATCACTCCTCACCAAGTAATTGGTGTATGAGGCAAACCCCATCAGAAGCAAGAGAGAAGGGATTCAACGGTTTTCGTCGACCGTCCTTTCGCTAATTCGCTTGAGTTTATTGGCAACAATAATCCCAGAGGAATAACGGGTAGAGGCTTAAAACCTCTTACAGAATCCGGCTTACAGCCCCCTCAAACTTTTTCAAAAAAATAACCCCTAAACCTTTTTAAAAAAATTTCATAGTCACTCATTTTCCTTTATTTGCATTTTTCCCAACGCCAGAGGGTGGCTTTTCTTATAAACCTCCTCCTTTTTCGTTTTGGAAATTTTTGTGTAGATTTGAGTCGTGCCTAGGCTTTCGTGACCTAGTATCTCCTGAATAGACTTTAAATCCATCCCTCTATCGAGCCAATGAGTGGCAATCGAATGGCGTAAAACGTGAGGAGTGATGAGGGGAGAAAGCCCCGCTTTTTTTACGTAATCCTTGACCATTCTATCCACAGAGCGACAGGTGATTCTCTCTAAGAACTTGTTCAAAAAAACAACTCCCTGATTATAAAGCCCATTTTGAGGGTGTTCTTTATACAAATTGAGCCAGTTTTTGACTGTTAGAGTGAACGGAACTATACGGGATTTATTCCCCTTACCTTTTACAAGAACTAACCTGTCGTCAAGTGATATATCATCCCAGTTTAGGGCAACTACCTCGGAAAGACGTAATCCCGAGCTATAAAATAACTCTAAAATACAGCGATCTCTAAGCCCCATAAAGGTAGAGGGATCTACTGCGTTTAAAAGAATTTCTATCTCCTCTTTTGATACAGCGCGAGGGATGCAGGCCTCCTGTTTAATGGGATCGATAAGATCCATAGGGTTTTGTTCCAGATTCTCGTGCAAAACAAGATAACGAAAAAAGCTTCTAAGAGAGGCTGCTTTCCTAGCGACCGTTTTCTTTGAAAGTTTTTCTTGATAAAGTGCCATCAAAAACGACCGAATTTCGTACTTTGAGATGCATTCAATCGGTTTTTCCAAAACAAAAGCGTGGAAAGCGCTTAGATCTGATTCATAGGCTCTAAGCGTATGGGGGCTGACTCTCTTTACCCCTTTTAAAAAGTCCAAAAAACGTGAAATTTGCACCTTGAAAACCCTTCTGTCACCTGTTATAATCTTCTATTAATTATGATTACACTATCTAAGATTACTAAACGCATGGGGACGCGTACCCTTTTTGAAGATGTTACCATTACCTTCAATAAAGGGCACCGTTATGCTATAACGGGACCAAATGGAGCGGGTAAAACTACCCTTTTAAAAATTATCATGGGCTTAGAGGAGGCCACTTCTGGAAGTGTAGCTCTGCCCAAAAAAACGGGCTATCTTAGGCAAAACATCCACGATTATAAAGATTTTTCTTTGAGACAAGTGGTTATGATGGGGAACAAGCGTCTTTGGGAGGCGTTTGAAGAGCGTGATCGTCTTTACGAAATCGAAATGACCGATATGGTGGGTATGCGCCTAGGTTCTTTAGAGGAGATTATCGCTGAAGAAGACGGTTATATGGCCGATAGCGACGCTGAGAAGCTTTTAAGCGGAATGGGTATACCAGAGGAGCTTTTTGACCAACTTATGGGGAACGTCCCTTCCGATTTTCAATTTAGAGCCCTTATTTGCCAGGCCCTTTTTGGTAATCCTGACGCGCTGATGTTAGATGAGCCGACGAACCATTTGGATCTGGATTCTATCACGTGGCTTGAAGAATTTTTGAAGGACTATAAAGGGACTCTGATTGTCATCTCGCACGACCGCTATTTTCTAAATTCTGTGGCGACCGATATTGCGGATATCGATTACGAAACGATTATCCTTTATCCGGGTAACTACGACCAGATGGTGCAAACCAAAATGGATGTGCGTGAAAGATCGCAACAAGATGCCAAATCCAAGGAGAAGAAAATTGCCCAGCTCCAGGACTTTATCCAACGATTTGGAGCGGGTACCCGTTCAAGCCAAGCGACCTCAAGAAAAAAAGAGATCCTGCGTTTGCAGCCTCAGGAGATGAAAAGAACGAACATTACTCGTCCGTTCATTATGTTTGACGAACCTGACCGAGCTGCAAGCAGTATTTTCAACTTGAGTCATCTAAAAAAATCTTATGAAGATAAAACCGTCTTTGAAAAACTCCAATTCAATATTTCACGAGGAGATAAGGTGGGTGTAATCGGGGCAAATGGGATGGGTAAATCGACTCTATTGAAGCTTTTGGCTGGGCTAATTGAGCCAACAGCTGGCACAATTGAGTTGGGTCAGAATGTAAAAATTGGGTATTTCCCTCAAGAGCACCATGACATTGTGAATAATAAAGAGCGCATCTCAATGTTTGAGTGGTTAAGAGCGCGCAATCAAAGTGCCTATGACCAAGAAATTCGGGGTAGCCTTGGAAAACTTCTATTTTCGGGTGACGATGTTTTCAAAGAGACCTACAAACTCTCTGGAGGGGAAACAGCACGTCTTATTCTTTCCTACTTAATTTTGAGTAAGCCAAATGTTCTTGTTCTAGATGAGCCCAACAACCATTTGGACCTAGAGTCTGTATCAGCACTTGGTGATGGGTTAGAAAAGTTTAGCGGAACTGTATTGATAGCATCGCATGACAGAGATTTAATTGATCGCGTAGCAACTTCTATCATTTCAATTGAGCCAGATGGGGTGCACTTTTTCAAAGGAACGCTTGAGGAGTATCTTGAAAAACGATCTAAGGCAACTCGGTAAATACCAATTCCTCGCTCTGCACTCGGGGGCAAAAAAAAGGATTTTGGCAAAACTTGTCCGACGGGTTTATCTGAACGCGTCGGATAGTGATGCAGTAGAGCATTACTTTCGATTGAGTAGTTACGAGAATGGATTCCCTACACTCCCCACCGAGCCTGAGGGGCTATCTCATCTCTATCATTCTTTGATGGAGTCGGTAAAACCGGACGAAGAAACACCACAGCTTCTACCCCAAATTAGACGTCTTGACCATAAAGAAAAACAGACCCCCTTTTTACCCTACTCCATTTACCTAGACCAGATACGCTCAGCATACAACTTAGGGAGCATCATAAGAACTTTAGAAGCGTTTAGACTTGGAACTTTACATTTATCTCCTTATTGCCCTTCAAAAGAGCACAAAGAGATCGCTAAAACAGCTCTTGGAGCACAACACCACATACAAATTTTTGAAAACGCCCGTTTAGAGGACCTCCCACGCCCCTGGATAGCGCTAGAAACGGGGAATAATGCACATAACTACGCCTCGTTCCCTTTTCCCCAATCCGGAGGGACTCTCATTTTTGGTAACGAGGAGTTTGGAATTTCAAATTCTATTCTATCTCAGGCTGACTTTCTGGTGGAGATTCCTCTTCAAGGAATGAAAAATTCCCTCAATGTCGCAAACGCTTTCTCCATCATTGCCAGCAGGGTAAGAGGCTCATTCTAATAAAAATCTGACTGCTGGGTCTAAATTTTTTGAAAGAATCCCGAGATTTTTTAAAAAATGTTTTTTGCCCTATTTTTCGATTCCTTTTAGAGTTGTTTACAAAAAAATGCGTCTTTGGAATAGAACAAAAGGATGGGAAAATATGTCTCTTATGCACTTTTAGTTTTATCTGTGCTCTCGTCTGGACTTTTGGGTAAATCGATTCAAAAAATGGAGTCGAAGTCAAGAACTGCCCTGAAAAAGGGTTTAGAGAAGGTTTTTATAGCTTTAGACCAAAAGATCAATAAACTCGATATTTTGGGCCAAAAAAACTATTTGGGTCAACTCACTATCCAGGGATCGAAATGGCCTATTCTTGTACAATATACTGAAGATCATTGGAAAATCCATCAGCCGGTTCAGCGTGTAGGACTAGACAATAACTATTTCTCTTTAAAAGCATTAAAAATCTCCTCTCCTTCTTGGTGGAGAGAGGTCTCACCCGTGAGAACATCCTATTATCGTATCATCCCCCAACTAGGGGGAGGACATCGAATTTTAGAAATCTCAAATTTTGAAACCCTTTTCTTGGGCTCGCACGAAAATCTAGACTTTAGTTTTTCAAAAAAAGAGCCTTTAGATAATCCGATCCCGTTTTTTAACAACAACGACTGGAGTTTGAAACAAAACGGGTATTTTACATGGAAGGGTTATCGAGCACAGATGGAAAAAACACTCGATGGCATTTCGGATCCTCTTTTGATACAAACAACTCTGCCGTTTAGCCTACAAATTTGGTGCTACTTCACAGTAGCGATTTTGAGCGGATTTTTTCTTTTGATAGAACTTTTCAAAATAGCGAAAAAAGAACAACAAATTCGCTTATGGGTAGGCTTTGTTTTTTCGATTATGGCTCTATTTTTCGCCTTTTCACACTTCCATAAGAGAAGAATAGAGTGCGAAAGTCTTGAAAAGAAACTTGCATTTTATGATACAGTCGCCCTAAATGGCGCTCAAGAGTATTTGCACCATATTGAACAATTGGCGAGATCCCTTCAAAGCATATACCGTGATGATATATTAAAAGCAGACTCTTCTATTTTAAAAAAATGGCCCTATATCGAGCGATTGCAGTGGATTGATCATAATAAAAATCTCCTGCACGAGGTAGAATCTTCCCAATCGAAAAACTCCCCTCTACTTAAAACTCTTTTTTTAAAAAATACAGGTTGGATTCTTCAAAATCCAGATAAAGAATCCCCTATTCTCATTCACTACAATACAGAAAACGATGTCTCTATCTACTTACAGATGGATTATAAACCCCTATCTTTAGGTTTTTTAACTCTTAAAGAAAAAGCGAATACTCACTACAGTTTAGGTTTACTCACTCAAAAAAATCCCACCCGCCGTTTTGAACGGTTAGCAGAGATCCCGTTTGTATTGAATATCGATAGAGAACCCACTCCAACTCTATTACTACATTTTTTACTTATCTGTTTCTTAACATTAAGCTCCTCTTACTTTTTACTAAGGATTTTCTATGTCTCCCTTTATAAAAATAATATCACACGACCTTCACTCCAGACACTTTAGCCCTAAAATCCTATTTTTAAACTTTTATCCCCCCTTCCAATTTTCGATAGATTTCATCTAAATTCTTTTTTTTGAGGTTGGATCTCATCTTTACAAAAAGGGGGGGATCTATTAGTGTCAAAAAAAATAGGGACTTTCTATGCAACAAGATGATCTAAAGCATCAGCTCCAAATACACCTTAGACAATTTATCCGGCTTATTCGGCTTAGAGATGCCGTCATGCAACCCGATATTTTAAAAAAAATAGCTGAAAATATTGTGCATCTAAAAGAGACCGCATCACGCGTACAGCAATCCAAAAACATGACGGATGAAGTACGCACAAATGCGAAAATTGTGGAAAACATGATGCTTCAAGAGCTCGAGGCAGATGGCGTAGAGGCCTCTTACTACCAGGCTGCAAGGCATCTTATCGATTCAAATAATCCTGATGAAATGAAAAAATTGCTGAAAGAGCTTATTGCTTTTTCTAGTTACGAAGAGCGCAGTTCCCTCATCGATCACTTTGCTCACATCGCAGAAAATCCTGACACTACCCTCGATTAAAGCTAAAAAGCTAGAAAGTAAACCTTTTCAAATCCTCGGCTGCATGGGAATTATGAAAGATCCCTCTCGCTTCTTGCTCGAAAAGAGTTTGATCTGAATATCTCGCTGAAAAATGGGTCATTACCATTTTTTCTACCTGAGCCTCCTTTGCGATAGAGGCGGCTTGGGTAGCAGTCATATGTTTGTAACTTTCGGCAAGCTCTTTTTCTTCATCAAGATAGGTCGATTCGATAAGCAAAAGCTTAGCATTTTTCGAGAGCTCCACTGCTTGCGAGCATTTCAAAGTATCAATCACGACAGCAACACTATCGCCGGGTTTAACATAAGAAACGTCATCTATGTCCACTCGACCATACTGGGTCACAATTACCCCCTTCTCAAGAAGCTCTTTGACCATGGGACCATGAACACCCTTCTCTTTAAGTTTCGATTGGACGCACTTTCGCGTATCTTTTTCTTGAATTCTCCAGCCAACGCAATCGATGCCGTGATTTAACATAGCACCATAAATTAAAAAGTCCTCAGTCTCATCTACAAGAGACATCTCTTTTGATACTTTCACCGGGTGCTCAACGATCGTGATTGTTTGTGTATAAATCGAAGAGTAGCGAAGGTTATCGAAATATCTTTTTCCGCTCTCTGGGTAGTAAATGTGAATAGGTTGGGGAACTTTGTCTAAATTCAGTCGCAAAATCATGGCACCTAAGCCTAGGCAGTGATCCCCGTGAAAATGACTAACAAAAATTCTTGTCACAGCAGTTGGGGCAATTTTTGCAAAAATAAACTGCCTTTGCGTTGCTTCACCAGGGTCGAACAGAAACCCTTCCGTTTTCCAACGCAATAAATAAGCATTATGGTTTCTCTCTCTTGTATGTTGCTGCGAACCGCAACCTAAAATCGTTAATTCCCGTAAACTCAAGTTGAACACCTAAACCATCGATTAAAACCTAAAAGTCCCCCAAATAGAGCACCTGTTAAATGTGCCGTATTGGCTATTGGACTTACCACTGTCGTCCCACTCAAATAAACAAATACCTTTCCAAACAACTCCAATAAAGTGAGGAATAAAATATAGATAAACAGTAGCCCGATCCCGGACTTTGAAAGAGGATACCCCTCCCACGGGGCTTTTTTTGTACGAACAAATACAAATCCTGCAAGGGCACAAACCACACCAGATACGCCTAAAAATAGAGGCCCTGTTACAAAAAATTGGGCGCAATTCGCTGCGATTGCGGTGAGAAGTATCAGTACCAGTAATTTTAATCCTCCAGCTCTTTTTTCGATCATTGACCCTAAAGGGACGAACCAAAGAAGATTAAATAGGATGTGAAGTAAATTTGCGTGTAAAAGAGCGGGGGTGAAAATTCGATAAAATTGCCCCTTAAAAATAGAAAGACTCAAAAAAGGGATATCTAATGCCCCCTGCTGCCTCCCTTCAGACAAAATTTTAGTGACTAGAGATTGAGCGATAGGATCTAAAGCTTCAAACGATGTCGCACTTTTTTGTGCCAACAAAAGCTCGTACAGCTGCCTATCTAAAGGAAAGTCCTGGAAAAGCATCAACGTCTTTATGGGTGTAAGAGGAATAATCGACTGCACATAACTGGATGCACCAGAAAAAATTTGAAAAAACTGGTAGGTATCCAACAAAAATACCGCAATCATTAAATAACAAAAGAATCTAACCAATTTCAAGGCCCCAAAGATAAGATTTTTTCTACTATCGATGAGGTGGATAACCCCTCTAGTTTTTGTACTATGAAGAGCGATCCTCCTCCCTCTTTGACTGTACTTGCTTCAATACAGTCTTGCCCATACTCTGATCCATTGACATGTACATCGGGTCGAACTATTTTTAAAAGCTCAATAGGGTTGTCCTGGTCAAACCATGTCACATAATCGACAAAAAGATAGGATGCCATCATTTTCAAACGCCCCTCTAAAGTTATAATAGGGCGACTTTGTGATTTATAACGCTGAATAGAGGCATCCGTATTGAGAGCTACCAAAACAATTCCCTCCTCCCCTTTCAAGTCGTAAGCGTTTGATAGCATCTCTAGATGACCGGCATGAGGAAGATCAAACGACCCGTTGAGGGTGACCAATTTTTTCTTTTGCTCCCTCCAAAAAGCTACCGTCTCGGCAATTTTTTCAGGAGCAATGACTTTACGTCTCAGGGCCGGATGCCAATTGGATACGTTGATTGTTTGGGTAATCGAAGGCAACTTTGAAGACATCCTCATATGTATCCACAAATACTACATGAATTCCCGTTTTTAGATAATCGGGAAGTTCATCAAAGTCCCTCTTGTTCTCTTTTGGAAGAATCAGGTGATCCAATTTGGAACGTCTCAGGGCAATCACTTTCTCTCTGACTCCTCCGATAGGGAGCACTTTTCCAGTAACAGTAATCTCCCCGGTCATACCTAGTCCTTTAAGCACTTTTATATCCATCAATAGAGAAAAAAGGGCTGTGACCATTGTAATACCTGCTGAAGGTCCATCCTTTGGTGTAGCCCCTTCCGGCACGTGAATATGAATTTCGTTCTTTTCAAAAAAACGGTATGCGGGGGCAAATTTATCGATCGAGCTCATGAAGTAGGTCCAGGCAATCTGCGCAGATTCTTTCATAACCTCACCCAGATTCCCTGTAAGCTTCATTACAGTTTTATCCACATTAGGGGTTTTAACCGCCTCTATACTTAAAGTAGCTCCCCCCATGCTAGTCCATGCAAGCCCCACAACAACACCAGGAGGAGGATCCGAGTAGAGGAGATCCTGGGTAAAGACGGGCTGCTTGAGGTAATCAATAAGATTTTGTTCTGTAATTATTACAGACTTTTTCTTCTTTGTAACGATCTCCTTAGCGGCTTTACCCATAACTTTTTGAATCAGCTTCTCTAAATTCCGCACCCCAGCCTCGCGAGCATAGCCGTCGATCATTGCGATGACTGCATCCTCGTGGAGCTTTATCTGCGTCGCTTTGAGTCCCGACTCTTTTCTCGTTTTGGGAATCAAATATTTTTCGGCAATCTTAACTTTTTCTTCTAAAATGTAGCCAGAAAGCCGGATCACATCCATGCGATCCAAAAGCGGAGTGGGTATTGTATCCAGCGTATTAGCCGTAACAATAAACAATACGTTCGAAAGATCTAGTGGGACATCCAGATAATGGTCTAAAAAGTCGGCGTTTTGCTCTGGATCAAGAACCTCCAATAACGCGGCTGAGGGGTCGTAGTGACCGTTACCGATTTTGTCGATCTCATCGATCAAAATCACCGGATTCATTGTTTTGGTTGTCTTCATGGCTTGCACTAACTTACCCGGCATCGCTCCTACATAGGTGCGTCTGTGCCCTTTAATTTCAGCCTCATCACGCATACCGCCTACGGAAAATCGGAAAAATTTACGGCCAAGAGCTTGAGCTATGCATTTACCAATACTTGTCTTTCCAACTCCAGGCGGCCCTACTAGACAAATGATCCTGCCTCGAGTGCTTCGACTTAATTGACTGATGGCTATAATTTCTAAAATACGCTCTTTTACATCCTCAAGACCGTAGTGGTCTTTGTCCAAAATCCCCTTAGCGCGATCAACATCAAAGACATCTTTTGATTTAAGACCCCACGGGATCAAAGTGAGCCAGTCGAGGTAGTTTCTGCAAACTCCATACTCAGCAGATTGGATATCTAAAAAGGCAAGCTTGTCAAGTTCCTCATTGATAGTCTTTAAAATAGTCGCCGGGACATGAAGTTTTTCCAGCCGCTTTTCAAATTTATCAACGTCTAAAGTCTTATCATCTTTTTCTAGGCCCAGCTCTTTTTTTATCGTTTTAAGCTGTTCTTTGAGAAAATATTCTTTTTGAGACTTTGTGATGTTTGCTTCAATTTTTTGAGTAATCGTGTTCTGAAGTTGATTAAGATCTAACTCTTTTTTCAAAAGTAAAAGGGCTTTTTCACTTCGATCTTTTAAATCAAACGCCTCCAAAACCTGCTGCAGCTCTTCCCGAGTTGCAGTTGTGAGGGCAACGGAATAATCGGCAAGTCTGCCCGGATCGGTAAAGTCGGAATGGCCTAAGAAAACCTGGAGCTCCTCTTTGAAAAGCGGATTGAGCTTCAAAAGCTCTTTGGTTGTTGTTAAAATACTAGTAGAGTAGGCCTTGATCAATTCCTCATCTTCACCTTCATGATTATCAAAATGGGGCGTAAATGAAGTTTTTAAAGGCTTTGCGGAGGACTTGGGCTTTTTGAGCTCAATTCTGCACTCTATGCTTAAAAAAACTTGTGCTCCCTGCTCTTGAAGAGGGGCAACCCTGAGAACTTTTGCCAGAACACCTACTGGGTGCAAGTCATCGAAACCCACAGAATAGATGCCTATGTTCTCTTTTCTTGTCATAGAGAGGGCTACGTAGCGGTCTTCAGATTTGGCGATAGATTTTAAAGCTTCATAAAAGGGGCCCGGCTCAATCGTCAAAGAGGCGGCCATCCCGGGAAAAAAGGGCCTTTTGGTCAGGGGTAGCACGTAGATAGGACCTGTTTTTACAGGCCTAGGAGTTGGCTGCTTTTTCGCGGTCTTCTTTTTTGGTTTTTTGTATTCCAAGGTATTTTTTCAACTAAATTGGTGGTTCAATTGAACAATCTTAGCACAGAGAATCGTTTTCGTGTAGACTATCAAACTTTTTATTCCAATTTCCTCACACTGAATTGATTGTAAATAGGTGTGCCCCCCACCCCCTTTTTTGTACCAAATATTACCGATTTTTGCTAACGTAATTCTCTATGTGCATCCTCGTTATAGACTTAAGTTACCAGTCGGGCTCGGTTTTTATTCTTGATGAATCGCAAAAGGTCCTAGGCGAAATAGAGTCACCAGAGTCTTGCAAATTACCATCTCAGATTCAAACTCTTATATCCAAACAAGAAAAAAAAATTCAAGCCGTTGCCATCCCTCAAGGGCCTGGCAACTTCACCCCGCTGAGACTGGGGGCTACAATTGCGATTACATTATGCACAATTCTTGACGTCCCGTTGATCACCTTTTCCCCCTTTTTAAACCAAATTGACGAAAATCAATCTCGAGGGACTGCCCTGCTCGATGCCCGCTCTGGACTTTCTTACTATGCCGAATTTTCCCAGGAGGGGGGCGAAGTCTATTTGACTCCAACAACTCTTAGAGAAAAAAACTGTGAAATACCCTACCAAACATGCAAAAAAAGACTTGGTTTTCATATAATAAATTTATTTAAAAACAAACAGTTTACCGAACCTAAAGAATTAAAAATTGAATATGTCAAAACGCCGCGCTAAACCTCTTAAAACTCTAGAGACAAAGATTTTAACATCTATAAGCCAAAACGGTTGACTTTTCGTAAGACAATCCCCTATAATCTGAGCCAAATCATTAGGAAAAATTCATGATTCAAGTTAAATTACGTCCGGGTGAAACAGTTGATAGATCTCTTCGCCACTTGAAGAAAAAAGTAGATCGCGAAGGAATTATGAAAACTCTTCGTGCAAGAAGATACTACTTGAAACCCTCTGAAAGACGTAAAATCAAACAAAAAGCGGCACTAAGACACCGTCCATAACGCGATTTTTGCATGTCAAAAGATTACTACCAGATTCTAGGCGTAGCTAAAAACGCAACGCAAGAAGAAATCAAAAAAGCATACAGAAAACTTGCCGTCACTTATCACCCTGATAAAAATCAGGGAGACAAGGATGCCGAGAAGAAATTCCAAGAAATTTCCGGTGCTTATGAGGTCCTATCTGACGAAAAGAAAAGGGAGACTTACGACCGTTTTGGAGCTGACGCTGTGAATGGACAGAGTGGCTTTGGAGGACAGTATGGCTCCAGCATGGAAGATGCACTGCATACCTTCATGAATGCGTTTGGACAGGGCCGTGGCGGATCCATCTTCGAAAGTTTTTTTGGCTTTGAATCTCAAGGTGGTGAAGGGGGCAAATACCCTCAGCAGGGCGCAAGTAAACAAATCTCTTTGACCCTCTCATTTGAAGAGGCAGCGAAGGGAGTGGAAAAAACTGCACTCATTCAAGTAGCGCAAAACTGCGAGACTTGTAATGGGACTGGTGCAAGGAGTGCCTCAGATATTCAAACCTGTCCAACCTGTAAGGGAACCGGGCACATTCAGCAATCACGCGGTTTCTTCACGATGTCCGGAACATGTCCAACCTGTAATGGATCGTGCGAAATCATCAAAAATCCCTGTCCAGCTTGCCATGGTCATGGCCAAGTAAAAACTAAAAAGCAGGTACAGCTCAACATTCCAGCCGGTGTAGACAACGGGATGCGCCTGAGAATGCCTGGCCTTGGGGATGCGGGGATACACGGTGGACCAAATGGCGACCTTTACGTTGTGATTAAGGTGGAACCTCACGATGTCTTTATTCGGGAGGGGGACGATCTATACCTCGACCTACCGATTAGTTTTGTAGAAGCTTCACTTGGAACAAAAAAAGAGATCCCTACTCTTTTAAATGGCAGTTATAAACTTGCAATACCGGAAGGGACACAGAATGGAAAAATTCTCAAAATAAAAGGTGAGGGTTTTATGAACGTCCATTCAAAGTCTAAGGGCAGTCTCCTTGTTCGTATAACGGTAGAAGTACCGGTCAATCTGAATGAAGAGCAAAAAGAGCTTCTAAGAAAATTTCAACAAATTGAAAGCCCTGCCAACCTTCCTAAGAAAAAAAGTTTCTTTGAGAAAATCGCCTCATTCTTGAGCTAGATCATAATATGTAACGAATAGAAGGTGGTTGCGTTTTTGAGTAACCTTAAATTTTCCATTCTATAAAGGTCAATAGAACCCAACAGTTTAGCTATAGCGCTTAATTGTATTCACATCAATTGATAAGAAACTCACATATTTTAAAACGGTCTAGAGGGTCTAACCCAAGAGGGAAGGACTCTCTGCTATAGCGGGAGCAATAGAGTGTATTTTTAGAAAAAAAATCATTGAAAAAAAACTCCAGGAGAATGTCCTGGAGTTTTTTATGCGCAGAACAGGAGTCGAACCTGCACGGCCTAAAGGCCAAGGGATTTTAAGTCCCTAGTGTCTACCATTCCACCACCTGCGCATGAGAGGAATTGAATTTCGAGATATTATACGTCTTTTGACGTTTCTAGGGAAGTACTTTCCTCTTGTTGAGAGTTATTTTGACTAAATAAAGAATGAACTTCATCTGTCGGGTTTAGCTGTATCTCTTGCAAAGGCAACTCATTGATCTCTAAGGGAGAGGTGGGTAAAAGAGGTTCTTGATGAACTGTCTCGCTTTTGCGATGGGAGAGGGAACTGATGATGAGTGCTGGTGGTGGTGAGATAAATTTGGGTGCAATACTCGTAGGAGATGAAACAAGAGCTTCATCCTTGGTATCCCCTCCTTTGTCACCTTCAGTAGAGACTTCCTCCTGCGTAACTTCTGTTGGCGTAAAACGCTGCTGTTTTTGTCGGTCACGTTTACGTCTATTACGTTTAGATTTCTTATCCTCACGGGAAGGTACATCAGGTGTTTCTTCGGATATTTCTTCTTTAATATCTTCAGCGATCTCTTCTTCTACAATGGACTCTTCATCAATTGTTTCTTTAGAAGATTTATGCAAATGCTCCTTTGAGCTTTGAATTTTAACCGATTTTTCAAGCGTAGAATTTTTTAAGATGAAGCGAGTCTCTTTGACTTCGCTTACTTCATAGTCTCCTACAGGAAAAAAGAAGGGCTTGGGTTTTTCTTGACACCGAAAAAAGTGGGAGTTGCCAAAAGATACTATTTCTACAGCATCTACAAGAATCTCACGATTCTCTTGCATTTTTGTAGAACGTATCGATAATTTATATCCGTCTCTTGCAGAAATTATCGATTCAATAATGGGTTCTCTTGTAAAGTTCACAGATTATCTATCCATTTTTTCTAAGCTATGCATAACAACGTCACAAACGCGGGATGAGTATCCCCATTCGTTGTCATACCAAGCTATTAATTTATAAAAAGATTCGTTTAATTGAACACACGAGGTGGCATCCACAATACAAGAATGGGAATTGCCCTTGAAGTCGGAAGATACGCCCTCCTCTTTGGATACGGCTAGTATTCCCTTTAATCTTGTGTTTTCCTCATCAAGCAGATGGTTTAGAATTTGCTCTAATGAGGTCTTGCGTTCAAAACGAACAGTTAAATCAACGACCGAAACGGTCGCGACAGGGACTCTTAAAGCGATACCTGTCAATTTGCCTTTTAGCGCTGGATACACCATACCGACCGCTTTAGCAGCACCTGTTGATGAGGGCACTATATTTTGAAATGCAGAGCGGCCGTCGCGCAAATCTTCACGATAGCCGTCTACTAATAATTGACTCTGAGTAGAAGCATGAACAGTTGTCATCAAAGCTTCAGCGATTTGAAACTTCTCATGAACTGATCTTGCAAGCGGTGCTAAGCAATTTGTTGTGCACGAGGCGATAGAAATCTCACGATGATTTTCGCTAAGTACACTATCGTTTACCCCTAGAACTACCATAGGTATATCTTTTGAAGGTCCAGTAACAATGACATTTTGTTTAGCCCGATGGGCTTTAGCCTTTTCAAGCGCAGTGAATCGTCCCGTGGACTCAATTACTATATCAACATCCCAAGGTACATTCTCAGGCGATGTCTCCTTATAGATTGGTATCTTATGGGATCCTATCTGAATGGAGTCGCCAAGAGATACAACCGGATACTTGAAATGACCGTAGTTAGTGTCAAACAAAAGCGAATAACGGATTTGGTTTGGGGTTGCTATGTCGTTGATAAAAAAAAGGACGTCACGATCTTTAAGACGTTCAAAGAGTTGTCTGAATACTATTTTACCGATCCGACCGAAACCGTTGATTCCGATTTTGACTGTCACAACTGATTTCTCCCAGAATAAATTATTCCCCTATCATAGAAATGATAAGGGAATAATTCAAAGAATTTTATGCTTCTAGATATTGAATGACACACATTTGTGCATCATCACCAATTCTATTAGCCGTCTTTATGATGCGTGTATATCCACCATTTCTTTCTTTGAAACGGGGTCCTAACACATTCATCAACTTTTCAATAACGAAACGATCTTCGTTGAAAGAGGTTTTATCACCATTTTTAGCTGCACGGGCCTCTTTTGTTGTAAGCTCGTTGAATCGAACTCTTAGTTTTGCAACTAGAGATCTTCTGCTTGAAAGCGTGTTCTCTTTCGCGAGGGTAATGGCTCTATCGGCGTAACGACGAAGAACCTTAGCCTTTGGAAGTGTTGTTTCGATTGATTCTTTCATAACCAAAGCTTTGGTCATGTTAGCAAGCATGGCTTCCCTATGAGAAGAAGTTTTGCCAAGTCTTTCGCTACGTTTTCTATGCCTCATCTTCGTCCTCTTCTGTCTCAGGTTCTTCTTCTGTTAGAGAATCATCCTCGTAAACTTCGTCTTCGTAGTCTTCTTCTTCAAAATCCGATAGATCTGTACCGCCGAAATACTCCTTCACATGCTCAGGATCAATTCCATATTTGGTAAGATCCATCCCTAAAGAAAGGCCCATTTCCTCGAGCTTAGCTTTGATTTCATTCAAAGACTTTTTACCGAAGTTTCTAAACTTAAGCATCTCCTGTTCCGTCTTAGAAACTAGCTCAGCAATTGTGGAGATATTTGCTCCGTGTAGGCAGTTTGTAGAACGAACGGAAAGCTCTATTTCTGATATTTTTAATGCAAGCTTCGACATTATTGCATCGCGGTCTGAAGAGTCTTCCTTCTCCAAATTATCGAATGTAATTTGTTGCATTTTGAGTGGGTCAAAGACGTTCAGGTGCAAAGATAAAATTTGCACTGCGTGCGTCATCGCCTCGTCAGGTGTGATTCTGCCGTCGGTTGTAATCTCGACAACAAGACGGTCTAGATCTGTCTCACCACCAACACGGCAACCCTCAATAAAGTAGTTTACGTGTCGCACAGGTGAAAAAGCTGCATCAATTACGATTTCACTGAAAGAAGGATCCGCAATTTGAATACGCTCAGATGGACAATAGCCCCTTCCAAGAGCAATCTTGAAATCGATGGTACGCGTCATGGGTTTTGTTACAGTGAACAACTTGTGGTGAGGATTAATCACTTCAAATTCAGACTCGTTAAAAAGGTCTTTCACTTGCACAGTGTAATTACCATTTCCCTCTTGGATCATCTCATTGGTAACATTCAATTGGAATGAGTACCTTTTGATCCCTCTGGGAGAAACTTGACCTTCAACAGGCACTTTACGTAGGAGGACCCCTTTGAAATTGATGATGATTGAGGTCATATCCTCAATCACTCCATCGATAGCAGTGTACTCGTGTGGTACACCCTCTAATCTGAGGGCAACAATTGCATAGGACTCAATCGAAGTGAGCAATACTCTACGAAGAGCGTTTCCTACTGTATGGCCAAAACCTTTTTCAAAAGGTTCTGCGATATAAACAGACTTATTGTGGTCAATGGATTGACTCTTGATCTGCTTGGGAAGTCTAAACTCCGCATAAACTACTTGCATAGATTAAACCCTTCTTCTTTTACGTGCTCTGCACCCGTTGTGTGGAATTGGAGTAATATCAACGATCGAGGTAATCAATACTGGGTAGTTTGCGATAATACGTACCGCTGAATCTCTTCCTGGCCCTGGACCATTAAGACGAACCTCTACCTCTTGAATCGAAAACGGAGAAAGTTTTTCCATCACAATTTGAGTGGCGCAGCTTGCTGCGTATGGTGTAGATTTTTTCGAACCTTTAAAACCCGCTGCTGCAGCTGAGCTCCAAGCAAGGGTGTTACCCTGCAAGTCAGTCGCTGTAACAATGGTGTTGTTAAAGGATGCGTTGATGTGAAGAATAATATTGGGAACAGAACGCTTTTCTTTGCGTGTGCTTGTTCCAGATTTTTTAGCTACAGTAACCAAAGCTCAACCCCTATGCCTTCTTGTTAGCAACAGTTTTGCGTTTTCCCTTTCTTGTGCGAGAATTCGTGCGTGTACGCTGTCCTCGACAAGGGAGATTTAATTTGTGACGTGAACCTCTATACGACTTAATTGTAATATGTCGGCGGATGTCGTTTTGTACCTTACGTTTCAAGTCCCCTTCTACAAGATATTGAGATTGGAGAAGTTGGTTAATACGAGAAAGGTCGTTTTCACCTAATGAGTGAGCACGCACTTGTGGATCCAAGCTTAGTTCTTCACAAATTTTGAGAGCCAATGTGGGTCCAATTCCGTAGATATAACGAAGGCTGATGTGTAAGGGCTTGTTATCGGGAATGTCGACACCTAAAATACGAGGCATACATTTTACCTTTTAGAGTTTCAAAAAAGTTATTACTTTCCTTTTGACATGAAGCCGTCATACCGCTTCATGATCAGGTGGGATTCAATTTGTTTCATAGTGTCCAATACGACACCTACCAAGATTAACAACGAGGTCCCACCAAAAAAGTTGCTAATATTTGCGTCAACGGACAAAAGTTTACTTACCACGGTTGGAAGAATCGCAATTAAGGCCAAGGAAAAAGCGCCAGCCATAACAATTTTATTCATCGATTCTTCAAGATAGTCCTGGGTGGGCTTACCTTGACGAACGCCTGGAATAAAGGCCCCGTTCTTTTTAAGCTCGGAGGCAATTTGTTCTGGGTGGAACTGCGTAGTCGTCCAAAAATAGGTAAAAAATATAATCAATAAGGATAAAACAATCAAGTAGCTTATAGAGCCTGGGGAAAGAAGACCGGCCATCCAGTCGAAAAACCCCTCTTTACCAACGAGTTGCGCTATAAAGGCTATTGACATCAAAAAAGTATTTGCAAAGATAACGGGGACAACACCGGCGTAGTTCAATTTTAAAGGAATGTTGGCAGATCCCCCTTGAACCTCTTGACGTCCGACCATGCGACGGGCGTACTGCACCGGAATGTTCCTTTGACCCTGAACAAGTAAGATAGTTCCTACAAGAACAGCCACAAAAAAAGTGGCAAGCACCGCAACAGAGACGAAAGTTAACTGTCCGGATTCTTGAGAATCTAGGTTTAGCTGTCTTATGATATTACCTAGGACTGACGGAAACGAGGAGAGAATACCTAAGGTGATAATAAGTGATACACCATTACCAATTCCTCTTTCAGAGATCATTTCGCCAAGCCACATCAAAAGGAGTGTACCGGTTGTCATTGTAAGAACAACAAGCAGAATAAACAGCCATGGGTAACCGGCTAGTTCAAAATTCAGTAGTTCTTGAACGATTATTCCAGGGTTTGAGTTGTTAATCTTTACAGCATATAAAGCATATACAGACGATTGCACAACAGCTAGCAACAGGGTAATAAACCGCGTTGCTTTGCCTATTTTACGCTTCCCAGCTTCATGGTTCTCTCGAATTTCTCGTTGTAAGGAAGGAATCAAAGTAACCATGATTTGCATCAAGATTGAGGCAGAGATGTAAGGCATTACACCTAGTGCGATCACTGTCATTTGTGCAAAAGCACCACCCGAAAAAATATCTACCAATTGAAAGAGGTTTTGTCCGCCTCCGGCAGTAAATTTGAATAATCTTACGACCTCCTCAGCATTTACACCGGGAACAGTTATATAGGCACCCACACGGCAAAGAGCTAATAACACAATTGTGAAAATGAGCTTCTCTTTGAGCTGCGGTATGGAGAACATCTTTTTAAAGGCAGATATCATAGGGCTTCGCTTAAATTTTTTGATTAGACGATTTTATACTCTATCCGATTCTTTTCAAGAAATTCTAACGCAGAACGTGAAAATGCGTTCGCTTCTATGCGAATTGCACTCTTAAGTTCTCCTGTTCCTAAAATCTTGATAAGAAAATGTTCGTTAATGGCACGAATTATTCCTCTTTTGCGTAAAAGATCGCGATTGAACACTTTCTCTTCGCCTAAAAGGGTGTCGATATTTCCCAAATTAAAAATAAGGACTTGTTTTGCGTGCTTAGCGTTAGAAAATCCGCGGATTGGGAGCTTTTTAAATAAAGCACCTTGACCACCCTCGGCTCCGTAACGACGAGTATAACCTGAACGTGACCCGGCACCTTTAACTCCACGACCACAGGTCTTACCCTTTCCCGAACCGATTCCTCGGCCCACGCGCATTCTGCGCTTGTGGTTTAAGCCTTCAAATTGTTCGTATAAGTTCATTAGACACCTGCCTTAGCTGCGGATTCCAATTGCTCCAAAGCTGCAATCGTGGCACGCACGATGTTTGCAGGATTACGCCCTTTTAGAACCTTAGCAACAATATTTTTAACACCGAGTTGCTCCAGAAGGATACGAACATACGATCCAGCAATGATACCTGTTCCATCCTCTGTTGGCTTGATCAAAACCTCAGTCCCGTCAGCTGCGCCGTGGACTTCGTGTTCAATCGTAATTTCACCAATAGGATACTGACGAACATTTTTCATTGCTGACTCGGTACCCTTGCGGATTGCATCAGAAACGTCTGATGCCTTACCAAATCCGATCCCGAGACGGCCTTTTCCATCACCTACTGACACAAGAGCGGAGAAGCTAAAGGTGCGACCACCTTTAACAACTTTTGCGCAGCGGTTCACAAAAAGGACCTTGTCTTGTAGATCTGAGGTCTCTTTGTGTTGTCCTTTTTTATCAAATGACATGTTTCTCTCTCTACTCTTTAGAATTTCAAACCATTCTCACGAGCAGAGTCGGCAAATGCCTTAACTCGGCCATGAAATTTGCTGGCACCACGATCGAAAACGACCTCTTCAACTTTCTTCTCAGCAACTTTTGCGGCAAATGCTGCACCAAATTTTGCTGCGACTTCTGTCTTTGTCGCTCCTTCGAAAGAGCTGGATGAGAGACCCACGAGTGTGACTCCTTGGGTGTCATCAATCAATTGAGCGTAGAGATGCTTATTGGATTTGAATACTGATAGACGTGGTCTATTAGATACTGCTTTAATTCCGCTACGCACTCTCATAGCCCGTTTTTCTTTGAGACTATATTTTTTATGTGACATAACTATTCTCTACTTTTTGGATGCAGATTTACCCGCTTTGAGCTTGATGTACTCGCCCTCATAACGGATACCTTTACCTTTGTAAGGTTCAGGTTTCTTAATTTCACGAATTGTTGCAGCGAAGTGACCTACTTTCTGCTTGTCGATGCCGCTGATAGTGATCAACGTCTGCTTCTCGACAGCAACAGAGATACCCTCAGGTATTTCTATCTTTACAGGATGAGAAAAACCTAGAGCGAGGTCAAGTGACTTGCCAGCAACTTGCGCTTTAAAACCGACTCCAACGAGTTGAAGCTTCTTTTCGAAACCTTTATCAACTCCCATAAGAGCATTGCGGATTAAAGCAAATTCTGTACCCAAAAACTTACGCTCGCTTGACTCGTCTTTTGGAAGAACAAATAACTCTTGTCCTTTGATTTCGACTTGTACTTGCGAGTTGACTTCTCTTTTCAAGGTCCCTTTTGCTCCTTGTATTGTGAGAAGACTTCCAGTTTGTGTCACCTTGTGTTTGGATGAGATAATCAAGGGTTTTTTTGCTAACTTAGACATGGACTCCTCGCGTCATGAGACACTACAAATAATTTCGCCGCCAATTCCCCTCTTTCGAGCTTCGCTTCCAGAGATCACGCCCTGTGATGTGGAGATTACAATATCTCCTCTGCGATTCTTAACGTAAGGAATAGATTCGGCTGTTACATATAAACGGCGACCCGGAGAGGAAAGCCGTCTGAGAGATGAAATTCTAGAATGTCTATTCATGCCATAGCGTAAATAAACTCTTACTAGCTTCAACTCCTCATTGATAATAAAATCATTGATGAACCCAAGCTCCTTAAGGACGGATAGAATTGCTACCTTTTGTTTAGAAAGGGGGCAATCAACGTACTTGTGTTCAGCTGCGATCCCGTTCTTTATGCGAACAATAAGATCTGCGATTGGATCTGATACAGTCATGGATTACACCTATTTTTTAAATGGAACTCCGAGAGCCGACAATAATTGAAAGCACTCGTCTTCGTTTTTCGCTGTAGTTACGATTTGAACGTTCAAACCAATAACATGTTTCACTTTGTCAAAATCAATCTCCTGGAAGCATTCGCATCTTGATAATCCGAACGCATAGTTCCCTTTGTGAAACTTTTTAGGTAATCCTTGGAAATCCTGTGTCGCAGGAAGGGACATTGTGTTTAAACGGTCAAGGAAATCCCACATACGATCCCCACGAAGTGTAACCTTCGCACCTAAATCTTGCCCCTCGCGCAATTTAAAGTTAGAAACAGATTTTCTAGCTTTAGTCTTTACCGGCATTTGGCCGCTAATCATACTTAGTGAATATACCGCATCTTGGATAACTGATTTATCTTTCAATGCCTCTTTCAACCCCGTGCTGATAACGATTTTTTCCAATTTCGGTACAAGGTGGGGGTTACTGTATTTGTAACGCTCAGTAAGGTCCCCTCGCACTTTATCAGTGTAAAGAGTTTTAAGTCGGGGCTTAGATAACTTTTGAGTCGACATAACTATTTAGCCTCTACACTCTTTTTAATTGGGCGAATCACTTCGCCAGTTTTACGATTCACAAGAACTTTGCCGTCTTTTTGATGGTGAGTTCTTGAAACTTTAATGGCCTTTCCCTCTTGAGAAGCAAGGGATACCTTGCAACTGTAGATAGGGGCCTCTTTCTTCAAAAGACCACCGTTGGGGTTTTGCTGTGATTTTTTTACATGGTGTGTCTTAAGCTGGACGCCTTCAACAAGCAGCTTTTGCTTAGCTGGATAAACCACGAGAACTTTTCCCTGTTTACCCTTGTCAGCTCCTGAAGTAACGACAACTGTATCACCTTTTTTGATGTTCATTGCTCTACCTTATAAAACTTCGGGTGCGAGGGAGAGGATCTTCATGAAATTCTTTTCACGGAGCTCTCTGGCCACAGGACCAAAGACGCGTGTTCCTACCGGCTCGCCTTTTTCATTTAAAATTACTGCTGCATTGGAATCAAACTCGATCGTGGAACCATCTGTTCTACGAATCGTACGCTTGGTCCTGACAACTACTGCTTTAACGACAGATCCCTTCTTCACTGGGGAATTAGGAATTGCTTCTTGGACCGCCGCAACTACGATATCACCAACATGGGCATAACGTCTATTAGAACCGCCCAAAATGCGAAAACATTTAACTTTTTTTGCACCTGAGTTGTCGGCTACATCTAAAATACTCTCTTCTTGGATCATACTCCGGCCTGGCTCTTAGGGTTGCAAACTTTCCAGCTCTTCAGCTTAGAAATAGGGCGAGTAGCTTCAAAAGAAACCTCGTCCCCATTCTTGTAAGAGTTATGCTCGTCATGAACATAGTACTTACGGGAAACGTTCATTACTTTTTGATATTTCGGATGGCGCTTTCTTGTTGTCACTTTCACGACAATGGTTCTATCCATCTTATCGGATACAACAATACCCATCATTTGTGATTGTTTTTTCATCGTACCCTCTCTGAAAGGACAGTCATCGCACGAGCGTTTGCCTTCCTCTTCTGTTTGAAAATGTGAGGCTTCACAGCTTCAGCTCGAACGCGATAATTGGAACGCAAATTCAAAAGCTCTACTCGATTCTCATGAATCATTTTTTGAAGCTCTTCTGGTGATTTATTGCGAATTTCTTTAATTTTCATAAATTCTCCTAAACCCTCTCAAGTCTTTCTACAAATCGGGTTTTGATCGGCAATTTAGCGGAGGCCAAACGAAGAGCTGTTTGTGCATCTTCTCTTGAAACGCCTGCCACTTCGAAAATGACTCGACCCGGTTTGATTTCAGCCACGTAATGATCTACGTTCCCCTTACCTTTACCCATCCTTGTCTCCAAAGGTTTTGCAGTAACAGGCTTGTGTGGGAAAACGCGAATCCAGACCTGTCCTTTACGGGCAAAGTGTCTGTTGATCGCTACACGGCAAGATTCGATCTGGTTGGTTGTAATTTTACCGCGGTCCAGCGCTTGCATTCCGAATTCACCGAACTCAACAAATTCGCCGCTTTTGGTTAAACCGGCAATAGAGCCCTTGTGAGCTTTGCGAAATTTAGTTTTTCCAGGTTGTTTCATTCAGCACCTCGATCTTCTTCGTCACCCAGATTTACCCAAACCTTGATCCCGCACTTACCATAAGTGTGATGAGATTCAGATGTGGCGTATTGAATTTTTGCTCTGAGAGTATGAAGAGGAATTCTCCCCTCTTTGAACCACTCGCTTCGAGCAATCTCTGCACCGCCCAAGCGGCCAGAAACCATGACCTTGATACCAAGGGCACCGGCATCCATTGCTTGCTGGATAGCACGCTTTACAACACGCTTGTAGGGCATACGCTTTTCGAGCTGCTGGCGTACACTTTCCGCGATTAATTTTGCATCCATTTCAGGACGTTTGATTTCTTCTACTTCGACCCAAACCTCACGTTTGACAAGCTTGCTGAGTTCAGCTTTTAGCTCTTCAACGTCGGCACCTTTTTTTCCAATGATCGCTCCTGGACGGGAAGTAACAATAGTCACTTCAACTTTCTCGCCCATGCGTTGGATTTTAAAGGCGGAAGCACCAATTTGTCCTGCCTTTTTAGAAAGGTGGTCTCTTAATGCTTTGTCTTCTTTCAAAAATTGGGGAAATTCTTTTTTGGCAGAAAACCAATTGCTTCTCCAATTCTTGTTAACAGATAGTCTGAATCCTGTTGGATTTACTTTTTGACCCATAACTTGTCCTTTTTAACCCCTCTTCTCTGACAGCTCAACAGTAATGTGTACTGTCGGTTTGCGAATTGGAGCCGTTCTCCCTTTGTTAGCCGATTTAGCACGACGCAATTTGGTCGCTTCATCGATTAATAGAGTAGAGATGACCAAATTTTCAGGTCTTGACCCTTTCTGTGTTTCAGCATTAGCTATAGCGCTAGTCAATGTCTTTTGAATATGACGAGCAGCTTTTTTGTTCGTATGTGTCAAAAGCACTTTTGCTTCCTGTGCCATTTTACCCCTCACGAGGTCAGCAACAAGCCTAGAGCGCTTCGGGCTGAGACGAACGTATCTTGATACAGCCTTAGATACAATACTCATAGTTTACCTATTTTTTGACCGGGTGAGATTTAAATGTTCTAGTTGGAGAAAACTCTCCTAATTTATGTCCAACCATGTTCTCAGTAACAAAAACGGAAATAAACTTTTTGCCGTTGTGAACATCAAATATCACTCCAATCATGTCGGGTGTGATGGTTGAACGACGAGACCAAGTTTTAACCGGTTTTTTGTTCCCAGCTTGGTTCGATGCGTTCACCTTTTTTTGAAGGTGATGGTCAACGAATGGACCTTTTTTTAACGATCTTGGCATGGAAAAAACCTATTTTTTACGTCTCGAAATAATATACATACTAGAGTGCTTATTCTTCTTACGAGTTTTGTAACCCTTAGTAGGAACAGCCCATGGAGTCTCTAAACGGTAACCGTTGTGACGACCCTCTCCTCCCCCGTGTGGGTGGTCAACAGGGTTCATCGCAGTACCACGAACAGTTGGGCGAATACCCATCCATCGTGAACGACCCGCTTTTCCGACAACTTGAGTGTTGTGAGAAGAATTAGAAACAGTTCCGAATGTTGCTCTGCATGTCTCGTGAATCAATCTCATTTCTGAGGATGGTAAACGAATCACAACAAAGCCGTCGTCTTGTTTAGCAACAAGTTGAGCTGATTGCCCCGCCGAGCGGACCATTTTGCCGCCGCGACCCGCTTCAAGCTCTATGTTGTGTACAACAGAACCTACAGGCATATCTTTCAAGGACATTGAATGACCAGGACGGAAGCTTGCAGTTTTTCCAGAACGGATTACATCACCTGGTTTTACACCATCATAAGCAAGAATATAGCGCTTTTCTCCGTCCTTGTAATTGAGCAAGGAGACGAAAGCTGAACGGCCTGGATCGTATTCAACAGTTGCTACAACGGCATCAATTCCGTCTTTATCTCGTTTAAAGTCGATTGTACGTAGCTTGCGCTTATGTCCACCACCATGATGACGTGTTGTTATGCGACCTGTGTTATTTCTTCCGCCCGTTCTCTTGCGAACGTCCAAAAGAGATTTCTCAGGTGTCGCACCCTTAGTTAAAATTTTTGAGTAGTCTACAGTCTTAAGCTGGCGGGTAGACGGGGTAATGGGACGATAATTTTTTAGTGTCATTGCCGTTCTCCTATTGGTCTACCGAGTAGCCTGGTTTAAGAGTGACATAAGCCTTTTTCTTGGCTTGTGTCTCTCCACTGCGTCCTCTCATGCGGCGTTGTTTTGTGCTGGTAATTGAGGTGTTCACAGACTCAACTTTTACATTGTAGATCTGCTCAACTGCCGACTTGATTTCCGCCTTATTAGCATTGACATCTACGATAAACGCAATAATGTCTTTGTTAAACTTCCGGACAGACTTGTTGTTATTGTTGTTTTTTAACTGTTGGAGGTTTTGCACCTTCTCGCTCATGTAGCGAGTTTTTAAAATAGTCTTCACAAACTCACCTGTGTTAAGCGTTTAAGTAGGTTTCAAGCTCCGACATGTCGGAAACTACAATAAATACATTTTGGTTTCTTAAAAGATCCAACCCGTTCAACTGGCTCAATGTAGAGGTGTAGAGATTTGGGATGTTTCTTAAAGACATTTTTAGGTTAAATAGCTCGAGCTCTTTCTCAACATTTCTGTCACCAAAAAGAACAATGCTATTTTTACCCGATACACCTGAAGCTTTAAAGACTTGGTTAGCAAGGGCTGTTTTAGGACCCTCTTTAAAGTGGTCAACCCACTCCATAGGCACAACAACAACTTTGCCGTTTGCAATCTTCTCATTTAATAAGGAGCGAATGGCAAATCTTTTTTCTTTTTGGTTAATACGGATATGCTGGTCAAATTTAGGTTTAGGACCATGAGCACGTCCCCCTTTTCTCATTTGGGGAGCTGCCCAGTCACCGTGACGGGCGCCACCGGTACCTTTTTGACGACGAGCTTTTTTACCTGTGCGGTTCACCTCACCTCTTCTTAAGGTACAAGCAGACCATTGACGCAGGTTGAAGCGCAAGGCTTCAATATAATTTTTGATTAGCGGCCTGTTAAGATCGAGATCAGCTTCGATTCGGATTGCTTGATCTAGGCACACGTTCTTTTTTAAATCAAAGTGTTTAATCTGTTTCACGTGCTACCTCTATTTCCCTTTAACCGATTTCGTGATCTCAACAATCCCGTTGGTCGCACCTGGAACGGCACCCTTCACTAGGATCACTTCGTTTTCGCGATCGATTTTAACAATTTTGAGGTTTTGAATGGTCACTCTTTCGTTCCCCATATGACCGGCCATTTTACGACCTTTCCATACGCGGCCAATAGATGAGCGCTGTCCGGTAGAACCTCCGTGGCGGTGGATAGGACCCTCACCGTGTGAGTAACCAAATCCTTTAAATCCATGGCGCTTCATAACACCTTGGAATCCCTTCCCTTTTGAAATCGCAGTTACATCAACGCTTTGGACATTTTCAAGAACGGAAAGATCAATTTCTGTTCCTAGCGGGTAGTCCCCTACGTTAGCAATTCTGGATTCAATTAAATATTTTCGTGGCTCTAGTGCGTTCTTCTCAAAGTGGCCGACTTGGGGCTTATTGTGATTTGCCCTTCTCGCTCCTGTTAGCTTATCTGTTGCTAACTGGATTGACTCGTATCCATCTTTTTCGAGAGTTTTCACCTGAGACACTACGTGCGTTTTAAGCTGCAGAACTGTGCAAGGAATCACATTACCTTGATCATCAAAGTGATGTGTCATCCCCTTCTTTCTGCCGATTAGTTTCAATGTCTTCGACATATGTCTTCCTTCGAAACGAGGTGATTTTTTCAATTTTTGTAAGAATAAATCTCTCTAAAGAGTCTCTTGGGGAAGAGAGTACCAAAAGAATCAATTTTTCACAAACTAATTTTAGCCCCTGATTTCCCCTGTTGTCTTGGGGGTAAGAGTTTTTTTAAAGCTAACAATTTTTAAAATTTTAATTCGTTTTTTTTGTAAAAATTTGCGCTGCAATTGATGTAATAATAGACCCTGCCATACACCCTAAAAGAACCGCAGGTCGAGCATTGGACACTAGATTTTTGTTACTAGAAAGTATGCTGGATAGGCTAAATGCGTAAAAAAAAATATGCGATATGTAGTCACAACAGTTAGAGATGGAAATTTTTTCTTGAATTTTTTTAAATGAGAAAATTTGCTCATTCCAACCGTCAACTGCGCCAAGAAAAAGACCCGTTATCCGCGCAGCCTTAATAGCTTGCTGGTTAAATGTAGAAGGAAATTTTCTGCCAATTACGTCTACAAGTCTTAAGCAATCTCCTACCACCTTTCCCGCAATTACGATTTTTCTTTGAGCTGAAAGCACGTCTAATTGTTTTGAAAAATGTTTTTTATCCGTAAATCTGCAAGAGTCTTTTTTTAAAAAATAGAGCCAAAAACAGACATTAAAGACAAACCCTGATTGTTTTGTCAAAAAAGATATACCGGTTGGTGTGTTTTGAATCGGGGTTATCATTAGCACTATGTTACTTTAACAAGTTAAAAATTAACACAATAGATAAAATAACTCAATACTAGCTTTGCTAAATATAAAAATAACTTAATTGTTTTTCCGAGAGGAAATTCAAATTAACGCTTTTTCAAAACTTATTTCAAAAAAGCGTTTTAGGATTTTATTTAGTGCTAATGTAGTGTTGTGCTACGGCTGATGTTAGGGAAACAAGCCCCATAACTGAAGAAATTATTGGAGAAATAGTGCGACCTGTAATTAAAGTTCTTAAGAAAAGTCCGCCACCTAGTACTTCAATTGAATTTGAAATAATATTTAGCGCTTTATAAGAACCCTTTTCCTGGTCTTTCTTTTCTTTAGATTCCACTAGGTCTTTAGAAGCAAAAAAGGCACTTCCAATTGCGCAAAGCCCCTCGAGTGGGAATGTTATCGCTTTGATAACGGGGGCACCAAAGGCGGCCAATGCTTTAAATAAATCTTTTACCACTTTGGCAATCTTCAATGCGCCTTTAGTGAGAGTGCTCACCCCTTTTCCAGCTTTGGTATCTTTTGCTAGCTGATCGACAGAAAAAACAAGCTCTTTTGGCGCAAGACCCCAGTTTGCAGCATTAAAAAAATCTTTTGCTACTCCAATAGCTACTGATTGTTCAGGAAGAACTTTAGTTAGTTGTCCTGCCGATAGTAAAGCTACACCCCACTTGCTAAATAGACGTGTTTTGTTTCCTATAAGGTCAAGTGTTTGATCTTTAAAAGACTCGTTTTGAGTGATTTGCGTAAAGTCATTCATTTGCTCGGTTTGTGTGGCAGTTGTTGCTGGTGAAGCCATAGTATTTTTACCTCTATCAAGAATCGGAGATAATATTATATTATATTATCTAATTATAGATAGAAAAAAGAAGAGCCCCGATGCAATATCGGGACTCTTTACAGAGGTAAATTCAATTATTTACTTTGATGCTAGCTAGCTTTACGACCTAAGACGTAGTCAGCATGTACTCTATGAGCTTCTTCCATCTCAATTTTTCTTGAGATGTAGTGATTTGCAACGGAACAAGCCACAGCAACTGACGCTACACCTAGTTGTAGGCCTCCGCTTGGCTTTCTCCCTTTAAAGGCGCTTAATAAGCCAAAGGATCCCAAAACAAATGTTGCTATATTCTTGATGATTTTAACTAGCGACTGGACACCTTTTGAAGTTTTAGCTACATTTTCACCATACTTACGGATCTCACCTTTAGGTATAGATTCGTAAGCTTTTTTGAGATCCGCAAAGCTACTTGTCATATCCAAAGTTGATTTTATAATTTCAACTTTGCCCATCAATGCAGGGTTTTCAGATTCGGTAAAAAGGCTCACCCCTTTTAAGGTATCTCTAAAACTTGTAAATGTTTTTGAGATATGAGAAACCAGTGATCCATAGGATGTTTTAGCTTTGACTTTATCCATAAGTTCAAGACTATTTTGTACTAAATCGATAGGAGCTAAGCTCTTGTCAATTGCGTCAAAATTTTTTCCAAGATAATTACTTAGAAACCCACCTTCACGAAGAAGATTAAATTGGTTTAAAATAGAGGAGACAATGCTGAAAACCTTAGCTGCTAATCTAGGTTTTTCAGATGGTAATGACCAAACATGTGAACCAAAAGAGCAGTTGATTGGAGGTGCTATTTGGGCATTTTGCGGATCATCAATTGTTACTTTCATTGTTGTTATCAAACTCATAACTTATCCTTTATAGTTGATCGCTTGTTTTTTTTAGTATTTTCTTTTGTGAAAAAATGAAGTAGTTCAAAAATATGGCAGATAGACTCCAGGCCAGCTTTGCAAGGCGATTTTGCAAATGATCTCTTAGAAATATACCTAGAATATTTAGTGAATTAGAAAGGTTTTTTAAGTGATTAATTTGTTTCCATTTCAATATTTTAGGATTAGCTGTTTTTGGACAGCTGTAGGTTAAGTGCAGTCTTCTAATCAAAGAAGTAGACTCGCCCATTAAATCTATAACTTTAGATGTCGTCTCTGATGGACTCCAGCTCATGAGGTCTAGATCATTTGCTAGAACAACAATATTCGAAATTCGCCCCAACATAGAGGCTATTTGTTTTATAACTTTTGTAGAAGTAGGCTGTTTGGAGATCTTTTTAATGTCAGCAAAATTTGACTCTGCTGTTAAAGAAGGGACTGTAATAATTTTTGGATAAAAAAGCTTCATGAAAGCTTTACGAGAACCTTTTAGTGATTCAAACGTACCAATATTACGTGCGCATCGTGAAATTTTATGATCTTGGTCGGGATATTTAAATCCAACTATTGCATCTGCTATGTTGCAGATCGGATCTGAACCGGAGAAAATGTATTTATCAATACCTGTTAATTGAAGCATGTCAAGCACCTTTTATTATAAAAAGGTATAACTGGTTGAAAAAATATTGTAAATACGAAGTCTTTATTTTAATTAATATTTTAATTTATCTTATGTGAATATCCATTTAAAAACTCTTTAATTTGCATTCTTTTCTTTCCTTGTAACTGCACCTCAAGCAGCTCTAAAGATCCATCCTTAGATTTCAAAAAAAGTGCTCCATTTTTTATTTCTAAATTTTTGGAAATTATTTCTGTGGATATCCGAGCTTTAAATACTTTTAATATTTCCGTCGAATTTAAGAGAATTTTACAACCACCATAGGAGGTCAGACCACGAATTTTTAAAAGCATTTTTTCTTTAGTGTCAACACAAAGGTCTAAATCTTCTTTGAGAATTTTTGGAGCATATGTCGCCCGATCATGATCTTGCTGTGTCAATTTAGCAGACTTATTTTGAATTTGTTCTAAAACCTCATTAAGAGCTTCAACCGATAAAAACGCTAATTTATCTTTAAGAGCAGCTGCATCTAAATCGGGGCCAATAGGAATTTTTTTTATTAGGTATACTGGACCTGTGTCCATCCCAACATCCATTCGCATGACACTTATCCCGGTCTCGCTCTCGCCAGCCATGACGGCCCTTTCTATGGGGGCAGCTCCCCTATAAAGGGGTAAAATCGATGTGTGTAGGTTAATAGGCCCTATTTTTGGCATGTCTAGAAGGTTTTTCTTGAGGATGTGGCCGTATGCAAATACGATAAAAAGATCTGCAAGAAGAAGTTGGAGCGCTTGAACAAAATTTTCCTCTTTAGGACTTACCGGATCAAGAACTGTTACGCCAAGTTCAAGAGCTCGCTTTTTCACTGCCGTCATCGTGTTTGCTCCGCCCCGTTCTCTGGGTTTGTCAGGCATCGTGACAACTGCTAGTAGATGATGGTTTTTGTAAAGGTATTCCAAAGTAGGAAGTGCAATTTCTGCAGTAGCAAATAATATAATCTTAAACATGGCCTCTAAGATTAGATTATAGGTAAATATAGGGGCAAGTCAGAATCTTCCCCCCTCAAAAGGGGGCGCTACTTCAGCAAATAGCGGGATCTAGACTGCCCGCCCGCTTGTATCCTGCATAGCCGCGTTTAGTTTGAAAAGAAAAAAACTCGACCCAAAGCCTGACGTCCTCATCCTCTAAAGAAAATTCTTTTAAGATCTCATGGATTGCCATCTCTACAGACAGCTCGGAGCGATAAACCCACTTAAAAAGTTTTCCCAGCTTAACCCTTCTTTCGAGGTTGAATTCTCGACGCCTTAGACCTACAAGGTTGATACCTCCGACTTTAAAGTCGGTCCCTCCACCTATAAGGAAAGGTCCCAAATCCCCGTCTAATCGAGACATCCCCCCGCACATAGCGTGTGGCCCTATTCGGGTAAATTGGTGAACAGGGGTAAATCCCCCCACAATTGCAAAATCTCCTACCTCAACATGCCCTGCTAACGAAACATTGTTCGATAAAATGACATTTCTACCTAGTACGCAATTGTGAGCCACATGGACATATGCCATCAATAAACAGTTATCTCCAATACGCACTGCAGTCCCCTCCCCACAAGAACTGTTGACGGTCACGCACTCTCTGATTTCACAGTTTTTTCCAATGAAAACAAATGTCTTTTCCCCTCTAAATTTGAGATCTTGGGGTTTGGCACCTATGCTAGCAAACTGAAAAATCACAGTCCCCTGGTCAATTGTTGTGTGCCCCTCGACGACCACATGTGATCTCAAAACGACATTCTCTTTTAAAACTACGTTTGGGCCAACAATAGAATATGGGCCTATTTCGACCCCCTCAGCAATTTTAGCATCGGGGTGGACGACGGCTGTTGGATGAATGGTTGCCATTATAGACCTTTTTAAATGTGGTTATCTTTATGGGATTGAGTTCGAAATTCAGGGTGAATGCCGAAGCTTATCCCTGCATCAACAACAACTTCATTGTTCACAAATGCTTTTGCCTCGCATTTTCCCCCTCTTTGAGACAAAAAAGTCGCTTGCACTTCAATGATTAAGACATCTCCGGGGGTGACAGGACGCCGAAATCGTGCATCATACACGCTCATAAGCACCTTGAGACCTTTAATCCCCTTCTTATGCATTAAAATACCACCTACCTGCGCCATAGCCTCTATTATCAATACCCCAGGCATGATTGGTTTACTCGGAAAATGTCCAGTAAAAAATTGCTCGTTTATAGTCACGTTTTTTTGACCTACGATCCGATTATTTTCGAGATCTATGTCCAAAATGCGATCTACGAGCAAAAAAGGATAGGAGTGGGGCAAAATGCGGATAATCTCATCGATGTCTATCGCGTGTGAGCCCACTCCTGTACTAATTGTGGAGTTTGATGTACCCATTCTAAAACTTTTTCTTCTATCAGTTGCGCCAGTTTCGTTGTTTGTGAGTGACCCGATTTGTCCCCCTCATAGTATGCTATCACGTCGTACCCAATAAGACAAAGATCCCCTATCATGTCGAGCACTTTATGGCGAGCCATCTCGTTTGAAAATCTAAGCCCACCTTCATTGATGACCCTACCCTCCTTCACGATGATCCCATTCTCAAGACTTCCTCCCTTGATGAACCCCTTTTCAAGAAGAGGTTGAATCTCTTCATAGCTGCTGAATGTGCGGCACAAAGAGACTTGTCTTGCGTACCTGTCTTGATTGAATTTTATCAAGTAGTCCTGGTGTTCTAAAACACCTTTGGCATCGTAGTGTAGAAAATAGGAAAATATTAAATCCTCAGAGGGAGTTGCACGTACAGTCGTCCCGTTACAAACAACCTCAATCGGCTCGAGAATTTTAAATATTGGTTTTTGCGCTGCCAATGAAACAGTTTTTGCCTCAATGAAGGAGCGCACGAATTGTTGAGCACTTCCATCGAAAATGGGAACCTCAGGTCCGTCTATCTCAACAATTAAATTATCAATTCCTAAACCGTAAATGGCTGAAAGAAGATGTTCTACCAGTTGAACAGTGATTCCGTTTTGACCTATAACCGTGCATCTCGGAGTGGAGACAACAGACGAAGCGCGAGCCTTAATGCAGGGCTTGTCTAGTAAATCGACTCGTCTGAAAATAATGCCCGTATCGGGCAGGGCAGGTAAAAATTTGCACCGGACAATCTTACCCGTAAAAAGGGCAACTCCAGTGAGCTCAAATACGTTTAGAATTGTTGTTTGTGGTCTTAATCCGACCTGTTTTACAATCGAGCTTTGGTCTCGCAAGATGTCACCTTCTTACAACGAAATTCTAAACCCAGCCGAAAATATCGGCTTTTTCAAGAATTTACCTTTCAATCCCTTTTTCTTCAATCTCTTCTTGGGTTCATGATGCAGTTTTTTTGGTCTCTATTTCTAAAAGCCACGATTAAGGCACCAAAAGCCAATAAAAGAAAAAAACGATCTTGCAAATAGGGGTAAATGGTTAAATTTTTAAATATGGGTATTTCAAAGACTATTACACCCTCATCGGGACTGAAAAAGCTGTAATCTCCATTTGGCAAGGTGTATCCACAAAGCCCACCATTACAACTGCGAACTGTAGGCAAGCCTGTTTCTATAGACCTCAATAAGCTTTGTCGAAAGTGGTTGTATTTAAAACAATCATTTTCAATCCAGATATCATTATGCATTGAAACAATCAAATCAGCCCCTTTTTTTGAAAATGCACTAGAGTCCGCTCCAAAATAGTCATCGTAGCAGATGTTCACTCCATAGAGATATTTTCCTTTTAGGAGCTTTTTTTTATCCCCGGGGATAAAATTTCCCGTATCAAATAGAGATTTGATTGAATCGGGTAGAAAATCCCAAGAATTCTCCATGACTGACATGAGTCGCATTTTTTCGTAACGACCCACAATCTCACCTCTATGAACCAGGCTTGCGACGTTTAAAAACTTTCCATCGGTACCCGGATAAATATGCCCGACAATTACATCAATGTTTTTTTCAAACGAGAGATTGACAATTGCAGCTTCTAATTTGTAGCAAGCTAATAACTCTGACATCGTCAATCCCTCCGGGTAACAAAAAAAGTACTTTCCGGGAAAACTTGTTTCACTAAAAACCAGAACATCCAGACCCTTTACCGATTGCAACCAATCCAAGTATCTATCCTGATAGATTTTGTCATTATTGGCCCAGGGGTCCCTTTGGGTACGGACAACACCTACTTTAATCTGTGCTACCTCTTTTTTGAACTGCGGAATACTAGTGATAAATACAATGACAAACATTCCAAGATAGCTCCCCCTTTTTTTAGGAAAAAAAAAGGGGGGAAGAGCTGCTAAAAGCAGAACAAAGGTCGCCCCAAAACTTCCGGTAAATGCGAAAAGTTTATCTACACCAAGTTTTTCCAAAAAAGAGGAGAGCGTATAAAAGTTGTACCCACATAAAAACCAGGACCTATGGTACTCAATTAAAACCCATAAACCCACAAAACCAAAAATTTTTTTCTCCCCTTCTAAAGAAGACGTAGCTCTAATCGCAAGAATAAATTGAATAGCTATCCAAAGAGAAAAAAAAAGTGCTAAAACCAACCCAAATGCATCTAAATAAAGGGATCCTAGAGGAACTTTTAGATCCTTCATCCAAAAATTTTGAAAAAAGGAAAAGCCCCAAAAAAAACCAAAAAAACCCATCGTTTTTTTTTCAGAGGCTAAACTGAGTGAGAGGATATAAAAAAATACTAATAAAGCGATTATCCCCAAAATAAAAGGCTGGGTTTCTGTAGAAAACCAACCTAGTATTCCTCCAAGAACAAAGTGGAGAAAAAAAAGGGAGATCAAATCTTTCATCAAAAAATTCCCCCTTTTTTATCTTTATTCCTAGACCCTGTCATCCATGTGGTGAGTCTCTTCATGATCGTGGCAATTGTTACAATTTGCGCCGGCTGCAAAAACAAAAGCACCACCTAAGAGTGCAAGGTTTTTGAAGAAATCGGCTAACATCGGAAATCTTGCTGTAGCATCTGCGAACCAAAAAGGGTGCATGAAAATGGTTACAGGAAGTAAAAAGAGCACCAAAAGCCATCCAGCAAGTCGCGTTCGGATACCAAAAAGAAGCAAAACTCCACCTAAACCCTCAAAAAGGCAAGCAAGAATTAGAAGAACAAGATCTAATTGCTGCATAACCCCGATGAAAGAACCTAAAAAGCTTCCCTCTACCTCTGTCTTCCACATGGAAAGGGCTTGTCCTAGGCTATCCATCGAGGACTGCCAATTCACAACCTTTAAAACAAAAAATACTATGAAGGGTAAGGCAAAAAGAATTCGCCCCAACTGATATAAAAACTTGCTGCCTCTACACATACATACTCCTATAGAATATAAAAACCTTTTGCCCTAAAATTTAACCGAATCATTCGGGCTAAAGTTTACATAATGAATTTATTTTGCTTGTACCATATAGAACAATTTTTTTTACAACATGATCCTAAAAGATTTAGATTAGATCTTACCCTAAAGAATTATTTTAAAAAAAATTCGGCTCTTGGTTCTAAAGATCGAAAAGTGCTGGGAAACTTTGTTTATAAAGTTTGCCGCTATAACTCTTTGATTGATCATGTGCTTAAATTGAAAAAAATAAATGCCGAGACGATTCAAGAAATTGCAGCTTTTGAGCCCGAAAAGCACCTCGTTGATACCTCTATCCCCTTACACATTCGGTATGGATTTCAAGAAAATTTTTTAAATTTGCTCCAAAAGGATTTGGAGCCAAAAAAATTTTCGGAGTTTTTGGATTCTATCCACCATGAAGCTCCAATTTATGCCCGCTGTAATCCTTTAAAAATATCAAGAGATGCACTTCTCTTAGAACTAAAGAAGCTCTTCAAAGTCGAGGCTACTCAGACCTCCCCTTTCGGTCTTTGTTTCGAAAAACGGGAAAACTTTTCTGCTTTAGAAGCTTTTAAGCATGGCCTTATGGAGATCCAGGATGAGGCAAGCCAGCTTGTTGCCATCCAATTAGATCCTAAACCCAAAGAGAATATCCTAGACTTTTGCGCAGGTTCCGGGGGAAAAGCCCTTTTGATTGCGGCTTTGATGCAAAACCAAGGTCAGATATTTCTTCATGACGCACGAAAAAATGCGCTTATCGAAGCTAAGAAAAGGCTAAAAAGAGCGGGAATTCAAAATTATCAAATCTTCCATCCCTCTATCTGTTCAAAAAAATTTCAACACTACTTTGACCGACTTCTTTTAGATGTCCCTTGCTCTGGTTCTGGTACATTAAGAAGAAACCCCGATATGAAAGAGCGTTTAGGCCTGGAAGATGTTCAAAGACTTGTACAGCTGCAAAGGGAGATATTTTCGCAAGCATTCGCCTATGCAAAACCAAAAGGATATATCCTATACGCTACATGTAGCGTATTAAGACAAGAAAATCAGGATCAAGTGGAATTTTTTTGCCAAAACTACCCTGTGAAAAAAACGGGTCCTGCTTTTCAAACAAACCCCTCAAAAGGGTCCCCGGATGGATTTTTTGGCCAGTTACTTCAAGTCGAAAAATAATCCTGATTTTTTTGTAAAAATAAATCTGTTTTTTGCGAGTAGAGCTAATTGCCCAAAAAATCCTTCGTTTGCTACGATACATTCCTATGCGTATCCAAATAAAATATTTTTTAGCCCTTTTCATTCCCTTAATAGCCCTTAAAGGGATTACCAAAGAGAGCTCGTTTCATAAGTTAAAGACAGTAAAAACCAAAATTGCGGTCAATAACATCCCTTTGGCAAAAGTGAATAGCCGAATTATTTCTCTTGCGGATGTTGTAAAAGAACTGGACATGCGCATGTATCTTCATAGCCCTGAAGAATACAAAAATGTGAACAACCGCATCGGGTTTTATAAAGAAAGTTGGAAAAGACAGCTTGATGAGCTGATCTTGCTTGAATTTCTCAAAAAAGAGGCTGAAGAGAAAAAAATCAAAATTTCTGATGCTGATATCCGCCAAGAGTTGGTAAGCCGTTACGGAAGTGATCTAATTAACAAATTGCATGAAGCCAATTTAACTTACGATGATGTGAAAAACTCGGTCAAGAACGATATTTTGTCACAACAGATGAATTGGTATGGATTTGTGAACAAAATTTTTTATAAAGTTGGACCTCAAACTCTAAAAACGGCCTATGACGAATATATTCAAATGAATCCGGGCAATGAGAGCTGGAAGTACCAATTCCTCACTGTGCGAGTAAAAAATAAAGAAAAGGCCGAGCAGATTGCTTTCAAAATAAAAGCTTTGGACCCGACCGCATTTCCCCATCTGCAAGCTCTTAAAGATTCTCTCACAAGCCTATTCTCAAAAGAAGAAGAATTTAAAATTAGCTTAACGGAGGACTTGAGCGTTGAAGATAAGGACATCGCCCCAGCCCATAAGACTATTCTTTCTCATATGGCTTTGGAGTCAGTGAGCGCCCCCTCATTCATGCACCAAAACAATGAATACTTGATTCGTGTTTTCTTTTTGAAAGACCATATCAAATCTGAACCTATCCCCTTCCAACAAATGACGGAAAAACTGAAACATGATCTTGTAGGACGTATGGCCGAAAAAGAGCGTGGTCTATTTTTTCAAAAACTTAAGGATAAATACGGGTATTCAGATGACCAACTCTATTTACCGCTCCCTGCAGATTTTACCCCTTTTTCACTAAAAGAAGAGTAGAAAAATCCGGTTCCTGTATCTAAAAAAAAGGGGCTTTTTAGCCCCTTTTTTCTTTGAGTTTGGGACTTCTAAAAAGCATCTTCAGCGTAAAAGCTGTCAGTACTAGCAACCCTAATCTTCCCCTCTCTTCCACCCAAAAAGAGAGCCAGGTATGAGACATGTCTGCTACAGCAACAAGAGATTTGCTATCAACAACTTTACCGTTAGCTGACACAATATCCACTCTTCCCAGAATTTGACCCTTTTTTATAGGGAGCGTCGCCTCAAAAAATTGCACTTTAGGCTCGAGATTTTCCACCAAACTGGCAAAAGATTCAATTTTACAATCCTCGATTGTGCTTAGAAAGACCGGGTGATTAGCGTGTTTTGGTAATAGGCTGAAGCAAGGGTCATGGGCGTTATAAAAAACTCGCAAAATTCTCTTTTCTGAAAAAGCGGCGTTAAAAAGATTCGTTGCGTCAATGAACCGATCTTGGGCTGTGGGAGATTGCATTACAGCTACAACAAGAGTTCTTTCCGAATTTTTTGCCGCACCGACAAAGCAATAGCCTGCATGCTCTGTATAACCTGTTTTTCCCCCAATGCAGTATTTATACTGTAATCCGCTCTCTGTACGGAGTAATCGATTGGAGTTATTGAGCTCTCTATCAAGCAGCTCCCCCGATTCAATTTTATAAAAAATAGTACTCACAATTTTCAAAAAATCGGGTTCTTTAATCCCGTATGTAAGCATTTTTGCTAGATCAACTGCTGTTGTGCGATGTGCGGGATATTCTAAACCGCTAGGATTGACATAGGTGGTCTCTTTGCATCCGATGGAATTTATGAACTGATTCAAACCAATCATAAATTGCTCAATAGACTGCTCACCCAGATGGTACGCTAGAACGTTTGCAGCATCATTAGCCGAGACCAGCATCAAAGCATAGTAAAGATCTTCAACGGCATAATAACTACTATGAGCTAAACCTATAGTAGAGGCATCCGGCTCCAAAAGATAGGGGGGTACCGCATAATTGAGATTTATCTTCTGCTCTTTTGGCATCGATTTCAAAAGCTCGGGCAAAACAAGTACTAGTTCTTTAGGATTACGTTTGCATTGAAGTGCATAGAGTAAGGTGGCAATTTTTGTTGTACTAGCTGGATGGATTTTTTGATCCCCTCTTTTAGAAAAGAGAATGATTTCGTTATCGCAATCATAGATAACGGCCACTTGAGAGCGGATTTTAGGGGCTATAATCTGAGAATTTAATGTTGAGAAGTAGATCATGACCCAGAACAAAATCTTTTTCTTTAAAAATAAAAAAACTCGCTCTATTGGAAAGGAAAAAATCTGAAAAGGATGAGGGATGCCAAACCCTGGTAAATTAGAACGCGCATTTGAAGAATTCTTTTCTGATCTTTCGTATTTCAACCACGATGGAATCATTAATGTAGACCTTCCCCTTTTAAGAGATCATAACCTTTTAAACTGTACCGATCAAGATCAAGATCTTCTTCAGCAACATCCCTTTTATTTTCATGTGATTGAAGAGGAGGATAAAGTGACTCTATTCAATCACCAGTTTGCCGTCTGGATTGTTCCCCAGCAGGGAGAAACAGACAAAGAAACACTGACTCTCATATCCTACATAGAAGATGAAACACCACTTCTCGAGTTAGTTTTTAGAACAGAAGGGATATACAATTCTCCAAAATATATTTTGCGTGTACTTAGACATTTTCTCAAAGAGATCACGGATAATGAAGACATGATTCAAAGAATGATCGAAGAATACTAATCCAGGTAATTATTTCTTAGTACTTTTGATAAATCTTAGATGATTTTGATCGTTTCTTCTTTCGTAAATCACATTATCCATTAAATGGCTTACTATGTAAATTCCAAATCCGCCTGGCTCGTCGATGGGTTTTTGACGACGGTACTCAAGGGGATTAAATTCTAGTCCATCGTCAATAAACTCTATTTGAACCTCATCCTCTTTTTTATTAAAGATAATTTCGACCTCACCCTTTGAATCGGGGTAAGCATAAGAACAGATATTAATAAAAATTTCCTCGACACAGAGCTGAATTTGGGAGGAAGATATACCCGTCTCTATCCAGTCAAGGACTTTAGGATATTGAGAAATATCAGCAGGCACTTTCAATCTCATTTCTTGAGACATACCCCTCCTAAATATAGGGCAAGTTGTTTAGCTAGATTCTTTTTAGCTATTAAGCTTGCAACGTCATATGCGCCATACTCAGAGTCAAATTGACCAAGAGAATACTCTACTAAAGGTTGCCCCTCATATTGAGTATCTCTCAGTGTATTTGGGTTAGTAAAATCAAAATCAGCTGATGCAAATAGCCTTCTATTTTCGATCATACTCTTTAAATCATGTTTGTCAATAATCGTGATTTTGGCACCCAGAACTGCCCTACCCTCATTAGGAAAAAGCCGGTCTATAACCTCTCCGGTAATGGGTTGCCGGTCGTGTAAAAACCCTATGGTATCTTTTCTTAGCTGATCGACGCTGATCTCTACAAGATAGCGCCCATTTTTGTTGACTACCTGGTACCCGGTAGACCTTTGAAGCTCGAGCCGCATCTCCTCTTCAAAAGATGCCAAGGTGAAGGGGCCTTTAAAAGATAACTCAATGGTAGGCTGGTTTTTTGGCTGAACAAATTGGTATTGACACCCTGTAAGTAACAGGGTGGAAAAAACGTAATGACTAACGAACCTTCTGATCGGTCTGATCTTGAATAATATCTGGAAGTTCTTCCACAACATCCACGATAATCTCAAGGTCTTCCACAGGATACTTGTCTTTAAGATCGGAATATTTCTCACGAAGGTACTGTACTGTATTCACGGCCTTATGGGCAACTACAGACTTGGGGTAACTTTGTATCACTTGAGTGTAATAAAGAAGTGCAGCATCGTACCGTTTTGTACGTTTATAATAAGCTGCGATTTCAAACATCCCGTCAGCTAGCATTTCCTCGATATTTTTCATCTGCCCTTCAGCAATTCTTAGTCTTGGATCAGACGGAAAATTATCTTTGAAACGCTGATAATTCAGACGTTCTAGGGCTAAAAAACTATCATCGTTTTGTTGAGCTTTTGTATTCACAACATAGATATCCCCAATTTTGATATGGGCATGGGGAGCTAAAGCGTGTTGGCCGAACTTTTTGAGAAAAATCTGAAAAGAGTCTAATGAACCTTTATAGTCCTGAAGATGCAGTTGTAGAGCAGCTTTTGCGTATAGAGCCTCAGCAGCTAAATCGGATCTAGGGACAGCCGCTTGAATCTCGTCATAGATATCCATAGCTTCCTCTTGAGCCGGCATCCACTTGGGTAAAACTCTAAGACCTGCGATATGCTTTTTGAAGCCTTTTGAATAGCGATGTGCTACCTCTAATTTGATTTTGTATGCCTCTTCGTAAAAACGCAGTGTCGCATCTTTTTTAAGATAGAGCTCTACAGCTTCAAACGCTGCTTCGTACTCTCCCTCTTTAAGGTACAATGAGGCAAGTTGGAAATAGACCTCGGGAGACATCGGATGGTCTTGATAAATATCCACGATCACCTCAGCACTTTTTTTCGCAGACTTGAGGTCCTGCATATCTAGAGAATCCTGTAGCTGAGTATAAAGCTGATCAAAGGGCTTGTTAGTCGCTTTCCCCTCGATACTAAAAAATGTAAATACAATACTTGAAAATAGAGCTATAGCTTTCATACAAAAAAAGTATAACAGTTCAAAAGATAACCTCGCAACCCCAATTGGGGGATTACCAATTATTTTGCCAAACAGAAACTCTTTATTTTAAGTAAACAAAAAGAAGGAGTTAAAATCGAAAAGGAGAAAGCTCTAGCTTTTTGCAATGCTGTCCACATACTTCAATTGTTGTAGCGTGGAGAGCAGCTCATCGGAAATCTTCACACCAAAACTCTCATCGATGACTAAAGAGCTCGGACCTATTTGAATGTGTACCGGTGATTTACCCGGATGAGAATTAAATATTTTTTTTAATTGAACCACAGCTTGATGACCCATTTCAGCTTCATTCAAGTAAAGCTTCAGCATAGCCTCTTTTCTCTCCTCTTTGGCTCTCATAGCGCTCCCCTTATTCTCTTGCTGGGCTCTTTTTTGTAAAAAAACTTTTTGAGATGAGCGTAATCTATCCCGGATTTCTAAAACATCTTTTTGATGTACACTATCAAATGAGAAAAGGTCTTTCAGCATTACCTTATGCTCACTACCCCTTTTCTCCAGCTCAATCAAACCGACGAGTAGCGCGTTCTCTTTAAGCTGAGTCCCTTTCGATTCAATCAAATCGCTCCAAGCCAAAAGCTCCACAGTGCCGCTCTGATCCGAAGCTTTCAACACTGCAAACTTTTTTTGCGTTTTTTGTGAAAGTCTATACTCCAAGTCTTCTATCACAAAAGGGACCACTAAAACATCGCTTTGTTCAAGGTGCATCAAATTGTCGATTGAGATCGCATCGAGTGCTTCAATTTCTTTTTGATAGAGCTGCAACGGATGTCCTGTCAGATAAAAACCTAGCAACTCACGTTCCTTAAACAATCGCTCCAAAGGGGGATCATCGTGGACCGCCTCGTTCTCTTCTTTTGGATCTTCCTCCCCAAAAAATGAGATGTAGCCTTTCGTTTTTTCTTTTTGGGAGCGTACGCTTGCGTCAAAAAGATCACCGGTTTGCCCCATTAGCGCACGTCTTGAGTGTGAAAAATCGTCAAAACATCCCGCTTCAATTAAAGTCTCTATTGTCTTTTTGCCTATCCTTTTTACATCAATTTTTTGGACAAAATCGGCCAAACTTTTAAATTTTCCCTCGCTTCTACGAGTCTCGATAATTGCCTGTACGACACCTTCACCTATCCCCTTAATTCCCCCTAAAGCAAAGCGGATTCCATTGTTAGTAGGCGTAAAGTACTGTTCCGATTCATTAATTGAAGGGGGTAGTACGGCAATCGCCATTGTTTTACATTCTGCACTGTGTTTAGCCACTTTAGAAATATCGGCCATATCGCAACTCATTAAAGCCGCCATCCAGTGGGCTGGATAATTTGCCTTTAGATAAGCTGTAACATAACTTAAAAAGCCGTAGGCTGCCGCGTGAGATTTGTTAAAACCGTAGCTTGCAAACTTTTCCACTTTATCGAAAATCGTCATCGACTGATTTTCTTGAATCGAATTATTTTTGGAACCCGACCGAAATTTATCCCTTTGACGAGCCATTTCTTGGGCGTCTTTTTTCCCCATAGCACGGCGTAAAACATCACCTTCACCCAAGCTGTATCCAGCAAGCTTTGAAGCGATTTGCATGACCTGCTCTTGATACACCATGATCCCGTAGGTTTCTTGTAAAATATCTTCCATCCAAGGATGATCAAACTCGATTTTTTCGCGACCGTGTTTTCTTTGAATAAAAGAAGGGATCATCTCCATAGGACCAGGGCGGTACAAAGCTCCTACCGCAATAATCTCCTCAAATTTATCAATGTGTAACTGCCTTGCCAGATCCTGCATCCCTTGAGATTCTAACTGAAATATCCCTGATGTTTTCCCCTGGTTGAGTAGATCAAATGTTGGTTTATCATCGAGTGGAAGATTCACCCAATCGATGTGTACATTATGCGTGTTTTTGACCGAATCACAGGCTTTTTGAATAGATGTCAGTGTTTTGAGCCCCAAAAAGTCGATCTTAAGCATACCCACAGCCTCTACCGGCTTCATTGCATACTGCGTTACAAGCATTTCTGCGTCTTTGGCTGTGCAAACTGGAATCGTCTCGATCAATGGTTTGGCAGAAATAATCAAACCTGCAGCATGAATACCCGTATTGCGGATCGATCCCTCAAGAGCTTTAGCCATTTCCAGAACTTTTGCTACTTCTGGGTCTTTATCTGCCATATCCCGCAAGTCGGGCTCAACATCTAATGCCTTCTGTAGAGTAATTTGTAAATCATCGGGAATCAGTTTTGCTATCAAGTTCACCTTTGATAAAGGTACGCTTAAAACTCTGCCCACATCCTTTACAGCCATTTTAGCTTTCATGGTGCCAAATGTGATGATCTGCGCTACCCGATCTTTACCGTATTTGCGAATCGTATAGTCTATAACCTCTTGACGCCTGTCCATGCATATATCGACGTCAATATCAGGGTAAGAGATCCTTTCAGGGTTAATAAAGCGTTCAAAAAACAAATGAAATCGGAGCGGTTCAATATCGGTGATTCCGATCAAATACAATATAATCGATCCAGCTCCCGATCCACGCCCCGGACCCATCGGAATTCCCTGAGTTTTTGCCCAGTGTATGAAATCGTAAACGATTAAAAGATAGTCGCACATCCCCTTGGTTGTGATGATCGATAACTCATAATCGAGACGCTTGGTGACCACATCCATCGGATTTTGGTCGGGATACACACTTTGCACTGCTGCTAGCCTCTCGGCTGTATACCTGACTTTGATCCCTTCAGAGCAGAGTTGCCGCAAAAAATCCTCTGCAGCCTTGGCTCGTTGTTCATCGGTAAATTCTCTGCCTTCAAGTTCAGGAGGGATAAAGACCGGATAATAGCGCGTGTCAAAGTCCATTGACATATCCACCGAGTCAGCCAGGCGACGCGTAGTTTCAATCGCCTCAGGCAAATCTGCAAAGAGGGACTCCATTTCCATAGGTGTTTTAAAATAATACTGGTCTGAGGGTAAAACACGTCGTTTAGGATTGGGATAGCGACGTCTAAGAACACCTAAGGAATCTTTTTCAATAATTTCTATAGTCTCGGCCGATTGAATGTTCATCAAAATTTCATGCGCTTTATAGTCTTTTTTTTGCATGAACTGCACATTATTTGTGGCCACAAGCCCTATATTTGTTTTTTGATGGACCAGTTTATACTTTTGCACCAAAAGCTCTTGCTTTTCAGCCATCTCGTTGTGTAGCTGTAAAAGCCACTGCTCTTTATCAAAACCCAAAGCAACTAAATCTTTGGAGTCCATTCTATGTCTTTCTACCTGTAAGTACAAATCTTCTTGAAACAGATTTTTCCAGAATTCCAGCTCTTTGTAGAAAGGGGCATCATCCTCTTTAAGTGCAAGATCCGCTAAATAGCTTGCGTGAGATCCCATCAAACAGATCAGTCCCTCATGATATTTTTCGAGGAGTTCTTTATCTATACGCGGCGTGTAGTAAAACCCCTCAATAAAACCTAAAGAGCTCAAAGCGCAAAGATTTTGGTATCCCAATCTGTTTTTTGCAATCAGTGTTAGGGGAGTTGCGAAAATATCGGATCCCCTTCTTTTATCGAGGCGACTGGTGGAAGCAAGCATTACCTCCATACCAATGAGCGGCTTTATCCCTTTTTTCTTACACTCTTTGTAAAAATCGACAGCGCCAAATAAATTACAAGAGTCTGTAAGTGCAAGAGCCTCCATTTTGTGATCGCAAGCAAACTTCACAAGCTCCTCTATTGAAGCCTGGGACGAAAGAATAGAATATCCAGAATGGTTGGTTAATGAAATCCACATACTGTTATTCTACCATGACTAGAAAATTATCACTTAAAAAAAACTGAATCTAAAAAAAACTTTCAGGTAAAACAGAAAAATTTGATTGAAGAATTAGGATTTTTGTGAGCTATTCTCAATTTCCGAATTTTCTTGTAGCTCAACTAAAGCGAGCTTTGGATTGGCTTTTATATTCCAAAAAGGGGTCAAAAAAGCAAACGAAACCAGGCTAAAAAGGGCTAACGCCGGGAAAAAAATCTCCCAGCCGTAGATCTCGGTCAATCTGCCACTCACTAAAGAAGCCGTCGCTGCACCCAAATAAGCAAAGGTACCTGCGAATCCTGTTGAACTTCCAGAGGCTTTCTTGTGAGATAGCTCCGCACAAGCTACACCAATCAACATCTGAGGACCGAAAATAAAAAAACCCGATAGGAACATGAAAATGGTATAAAAAACATAGAGTTCTGAGGGGAAAAAGACCATCAGAGCACAAGCTAAAGCAGCTCCAAGTGAAAAAAGGGCGTTTGCAGGAATTCTTAACCCCTTAAAAAGGGTGTCCGAAATCCAACCAGCTGCCAAACTGCCAAAAAACCCCCCCATTTCAAAAGCGAAGATAAAAGAGCTAGCCACTAACTGAGGGACTCCTTTGTACTCTACAAAATAAAGTAATCCCCAGTCATTGATTGCGGTGCGCACCATGTAGATAAAAAAATAGGTAATAGATAAAACCCATATGTAAGGGTTTTTGATCACATATTCCATTAACAACTCGTAGGCGGAGCTATTTTTTTCCTGGTTTACCTCCTGTTGGGGACTTACAACATGATCGTTTCTAAAATCTTCAATAGGGGGCAATCCTAGGGATTGAGGGGTATCCCGGAGGCGATTCATTAGAAAAAAGCCCATACCTATACACAAAAAACCCGGAATATACATCGCCATCCGCCAGCCGAAAAATTGGGCTGTTGCAGCAACAACTATGGGGATTAATGCACCCCCAAGGTTATGAGAGGTGTTCCACACACCCCACCAACGCCCCCTTTCGGACTGCGAATACCAGTGCGTTAAAAGTTTTGCTATCGGAGGCCAACCCCAACCTTGGAACCAACCATTGAGCCCCCAAAAAAGGGCAAAAAAGAAAATGCTTGAGGAAAGTCCGAATAAAATATTAAAAATGCCCGTCAGTATAAGACCAATAGACATGAAGTAGCGAGGATTTGAGCGATCCCCCATAATTCCGCTCAAAAACTTGCTTGCCCCGTAGGTGACATAGAGTACAGACCCCAAAAAACCCAACTCTGTTTTGGAAATTCCCAAATCCACGATCATAGCGGGCATGGCAAAGTTGAAACTTTTACGCGTCAGATAAAAAAAGGCGTAACCCAAATAAATTGAGCTGAAAATCCTCAGTCGCCAATACTGATATAGGCGAGACTGCGCACCCTGAGCGCCTCTTTCTGTAAGAAACTGAAAGTAATTTAGCCAGTTCAAAAACTTCAAACGATAAAGGTCCCTTTGTCTAGGGAACTATAGCAAATTGATCTCTTACGCAAAAGAATTTTTCATGGTAAAAGAGAAAAAGTCGCCATATATCCTGTTGAGATTAATCATTTAAAAATAAAATTTTTATTTCAAAGTAAAAAATGTTATAGGGGTATTATGAACTCATACGGGCAATCGATTCATGGATTTCACCATATGCATGGAGAGATCCGAGTTGAGCAAGTCAATAAAGATAAGACAGAAAAAGATGTGGAATTAAACCTTCCCCCGGGAGGCTTCAACCTACTTGTCCTTACCTATTTATCTGCTTCCACTCTTGTAGAATCTATCAGATCTACCGAGTCATTAAAAACACCTCAAAAAGTGATTGATGCTTTAAAGGCTTTTCTTGAGACTCTGACAGAACTAAAAGACTCTGACCTAAGTGCAGACTGGAGATACTGTGAGAGACTCTCAAAAAGCTGGTATGAGATGCAAAGAACTCTTGAGGGGGCGACTTTCCCTAGCTCATCTCTTAACGAACTCATCAACCTTGTGAATCATTATCCCGAAAAGGGGGACCACACGTTGGGGTACTATCTCTCGTTGCATGCGGGTGAACAATGGATACCCTTTCCCTTCATGGAAATTCTAAAAAAACTCCATGAAAACAAAAAAGAGATTCCCCAGTTTTTGAGAATAGGCGAAATAGCACTTAGATCCCTTGTCTAAATTAAACCCTCTCGCTCCCCTTTACGCTTATTGAAAAACCGGCTATTATGGATCCTCAGGGTTTACCTAGCTGTCTAAAATAGTCACATTTTAGACATCCTGCAATGAAAATAAGGAGCCAGCGTCATAAAATGTACCGCACACACACACTCGGAGAGCTCACCGCTCGAGATCTTAAAAAAAAGGTAAAACTTTCGGGATGGGTACATAAACGCCGTGATCATGGCGGTCTTATTTTTATTGATTTAAGAGACAAAACAGGCATAACTCAGGTTGTTTTCGATCCAGAAATCTGTATTGAAGCTCATGCTTTGGCAGAACAGGTAAGAAATGAATGGGTCTTACAAGTTCAGGGAACTGTTAGACCACGAGCTACAGGAATGGAGAATCCGGAGCTAAAAACAGGCGCAATAGAAATTGAAGGGGATCTTTTGTGCATCCTTTCAAAAGCAAAAACTCCCCCTTTTCCAATCAATGAAGAGGAGATCCGCGTCAACGAGGAGATGCGTTTAGAGTACCGATATCTCGATATTCGGCGTGGAGGTATTTTGGAAAATTTGCACACCCGCCACAAGGCAATAAAAATCCTTAGAGACCTTCTCGATAGAGAGGGTTTTTGTGAAGTAGAGACCCCTATCCTTGGAAAATCGACTCCTGAGGGAGCTCGAGACTATTTGGTGCCCTCAAGAGTACATCCTAAAAATTTTTATGCTTTGCCACAATCTCCTCAACAATATAAACAGCTTTTGATGATTGCAGGTCTTGATCGTTATTTCCAAATAGCACGCTGCTTTAGAGACGAGGATTTAAGAGCGGATAGACAACCAGAATTTACACAGCTTGACGTCGAAATGAGCTTTGTTGAACAAGAGGATGTGATCAACTTGATTGAAAAGGTCATAAAACAGGTTTTTCACCAAATTCTTGGTCTAGAGTTTACCTCGCCCTTCACCCGGATGAGTTACCACGATGCCATGGAATATTACGGTTGTGATCGGCCCGACATCCGTTTTGACCTCAAATTACATAGAGTGCATAAAGCTTTAGAGAACTCCCTTTTCAATGTTTTCAATCAAGCCATCGAACGTAATGAAATTATTAAAGCGATTGTAGTCTTGCAGGGTGAAAAAATATCCCGCAAGGATCTAGACGATTATACGCAATTTGTTCAGAAGTTCGGCCTGGGCGGGCTCCCGATGGCTAGATTCCAGAATGACAAGCTTGAAACTGGAATCGCAAAATTTTTGACAGAGGACAATCAGCACAAACTAAAAACGCAACTACACTTAGAAGAGGGAAACCTTGTTCTATTTGGTGTTGGACAAGAAGATCGCGTGAATCAAGCAATGGATCACCTACGCCGTGATCTAGCTAAAAAGCTGCAGCTTGTCAGACCAGACGATTATAAATTTCTATGGGTAGTAGATTTTCCTCTTTTTATTGGAGACGGGGAAGGATCGATCACATCGGCACATCACCCTTTTACTGCTCCGTTGGAAGAGGATATTTCTCTTCTTGACGAACACCCTTTAAAGGTTAGAGCAAAAGCTTACGACATCGTATTAAATGGCTATGAATTAGGAGGGGGCTCTATTCGTATCCACGACAAAGACATGCAAAAAAAAATCTTTACCCTTCTTGATCTGGATGATGAGGCTATCGAAAAGAAGTTTGGTTTCTTTATTGATGCCCTCAGCTACGGAACGCCCCCACATGGAGGTTTGGCTATCGGTGTAGATCGTTTAGCGATGTTACTATTAAAAACAGAAAACATCCGCGATGTGATTGCGTTTCCAAAAACCCAAAAAGCCTCGGATCTGATGAATGGCTGCCCCTCCTCAGTCTCTTCAAGCCAGCTCGAAGAGCTACACATTTGTGTTGAGGATAAATCCTATAAAAAATAAAGTACCTTACAGACGAATTGGAGAACATATGAAAAAGTGGTTGGCTACCCTGAGTATCGGCTGCGCCCTACAAATGCTCCCTTTGCATAGTAGCGAAAGCGCAAACCTGCAAAAAGAGGAAACTGTTGACGCCGTTAAAGAAATTGATAACCTACTCATTTCTGAAGCACTTGGTCATCTTATTTCAAAAAATTTGGCAAACCTTGGGCCCGATTTTAATATCGATCGCGTAATTAAAGGCCTTAAAGACGCGATGGCCGGGAAACCAACGCCTTTAAGCGAAGAGACTACTGTCGAAGCTATCCATAAAATCCAAGAAAAATCTTTTCAAAAGCTTGCTACTGATAATCTAAGGGAGGCTCAAGATTTTCTTGATTTGAATTCTAAAAAAGAAAATGTTGTGACGCTTGAATCGGGTAAAATCCAATACGTTACACAACAAAAAGGGGAAGGTCCTGCTGTCGAAGCGAGTTCCAATCCTTTGATCAAGTACCAGGGAAAATTCCTTAATGGACAAGTTTTTGGCGAGTCAGAGGCTGGAGAAACAATCTCTTTATCGGATACTTTTCCGGGCTTCTCTAAAGCTCTTGTGGGAATGAAAGAGGGAGAAAAAAGAACCATCTACATTCACCCAGACTTAGGTTATGGCACAAGTGGAATGTTACCTCCTAATTCCCTTCTAACATTTGAGGTGGAAATTATGAAGTTCCACGTTCCAGAGGAGAAAAACGAAACAGCTCAAGGAATAGCTGATACCGAACTTCTAGAACTCAAAGATGCTAAAGAAACCATAAAATAACACTCCACCTACTTAAAAAAAGAAAAACCCTCTATTGCTAGACAATAGAGGGTTTTTTATTGCATCACGAAAAAATATAAAAAACTTTTATTTCATTTTGTCAGTAATAGTAGATTTTGTATGAACACCCACAAGAGTATCTGCCACTTCCCCGTTTTTGAAAAAAACAAGTGTTGGGATGCTTCGAATACCATAACGGGCTGCTAAGTCTTGTGCGTGATCCACATTCACCTTAAAAACTTGACCTGGGCGCTCCACCGCAAGCTCTTCAATTAAGGGGGCTAACTGCCTACAAGGACCACACCATGGTGCCCAAAAATCTACCAGCACAGTCCCCTTTGCTTTGAGAACTTTTGCATCAAAATTTTCCTGTGTTAACTCATGTTCTACACTCATATGTATCCTTAAAATGTTTTTCTAAATTTTTGAGTCTTCCCCTTAGTTGGTCAGTCAGAAAAGCTCTATTGTTTTTGGTCTCTACCTCCTCATGCCCTGAAACTTGAATCGGTTTTGAGACTAAAACAGTAATTTTCTTAAAAAAAGAGGGAAGCAATTTGCCTTTCGGCCAGATAGTATAAACCCCCCCGATGTAAATGGGAAGAACCTCTTTTACTTTACAATGGACAATAATTGAGGATATCCCCTCTTTAAAAGGGGAAATAACGCCCTCTGTAGATCGTGCTCCCTCAGGAAATATCACAATTGGGCAACCGCGGTGGATCGCTCTATTGCATGAACGGAAAAAATCGCGCGGCATTTTTTTTTCATCCACCAAAATTAAGGGGAACAATGAGGTAATAAGGCGTATAAGAAAATTTTTATTCATCACTTTCTGGCTAGCAATAAATACCGTGTTTGGGCCTAAAAGAGTTAAGAGTAACAATCCATCGTAAAAAGAGGTGTGATTTGCGTAGACTAGTCCCCCTAAAAATTTACGGGAATACTCCTCTCCAAAAACTTGGAATCGATAGAAAAGCGAAAAATAGCCCTTCAAAAAAATACAGATAAAGGTGCGAAAAAAGCTAGGTTGGACAGAGAACTTTTTTTTTATCTCAAAGAGCATCTGGTCGCAAACCTCTTCAGATGTAAAAGAGGTCGTATCAATAAAAAAGGCGTCCTCTGGTTTCACAAGAGGGTCGATTTTTCTTTTTGAATCCTGCTCATCTCTAAGTTTTAGCTGCTCTAAAACTTTTTCAAAGCTTGTTTCAATTCCCATGGTTTTTTGCTCAAGCTCTCGTCTTTTTGCTCTCGATTCAAGAGTTGCTGTTAAAAAAAATTTGACATCAGCAAAAGGAAATACTTTTGAACCCAAATCTCTGCCGTCCGCAATAAAATCTCCCTTTTTAGAGATTTCTTGCAGATTTTTATTCACAAAATTTCGTACGGCTTTTTGTTTAGCTATAAAAGAGGCCTTCATCGCTACGGGCTCTTTTCTCAAAAAGGGGGTAACCTCAAGATCATTAAAATAGTAGCGGGCAAAGCTCCCCTCATACTTTAGTTTTAACTGAGCTCCTTCTAAAAATGTGCTTAAAAAAGATTCCTCTTCCGATGGGACATCTTTTTCAATCAGATAAGCTGCAATCGAACGGTAAAAAGCTCCAGAATCTAGGTAATTAATCCCTAGTCTTTGGGCAATTTTTTTTGCCAAAGTCGATTTTCCGGAGGCGCTTGGGCCATCGATTGTTATTATAAAATGTGACATTAGAATCTAAAATAGGCAAAAAGTATGGGAGTTGTAAACAATAACGAATCGATCAGATCCAAAACCCCTCCAAGGCCCGGTATTTGATTGCTATCTTTGACATGTGCATCCCTTTTCAAAACCGATTCTGCCAAGTCACCCAATTCAGCAGCAACCCCTAAAATCAAACCAAGAAATAACGCCTCTTGATTAGAGATGTTTACATAACATGCCAAAAGAAGGCTGACTAGAACTGAGCTTATAAGGCCAAAAACAGCCCCCACAATAGTTTTTGATGGGCTTATGTTTGGCGCAAGTTTTGTTTTACCGAAAAGTCGCCCCATAAAATATCCCCCCACATCTGCAACTTTTGTAACAGCGACAAGGTAAATCACTAGGGCCATATCCCCTTTTGAACCGATTCCCTGCGGGTACAAAATAGAAAGAATCATGCCGATAGGAACTAAAATATATAACATCGCAAACGAGCCCGTTGCTACCCTGTATAGAGCTCCATCGATAAAATAGAAGTTATATACAAAAAAGCCTAAAAAAATAAGTATTAACCAAATCCAAGATGGGAATAGAAAAAAGGCAACAGGCCAAAAAACTCCAATTCCAGCCAAAAGGTATTTTGAAGGGGGGTCCCCCTTATGTTTAACTAAAGCTACGTACTCTATCATGGCAGCCATCGTAATCGTTGCAACAAAAAGGACAGTCAGAAATTGTACAGGCCAGTAATCAGCGCCAAAAAAACTGATCACGAGCATCAAAATAATTCCCGAAGACATCGATAAACGTTTAGACAAGTCGTGAAATACACCGGGCATCGCCGCCTCTCCTTCGACTTCTTTGTTGATAATCTAAAAGGGCCTCGTCGAAGTCTTCCACTGTAAAATCGGGCCACAATTTTTTTGAAAAAAATAGTTCTGAATAAGCAATTTGCCATATCAAAAAATTGCTTATCCTCATCTCCCCGCCAGTCCGAATCACAAGGTCAGGATCGGGCATACCTGGCAGATCTAAAAAGTTAGAGAAATGCTCTTCATTTAAAAGCTCAAAATCTCCGTTATGATGTTTTGTTGCTTTTGATACAGCTCTCAAGATTTCATCTCTTCCACCATAGTCTAAAGCTATATTGAGCTCTAGCCCTCCACCCCTAGCCGTTTTCTCTATCGCGTCTTCAATGGATTTTTTTAAAAAAAAGGGTAATCTATCGAGCCTTCCCAGGGCTGAGATACGCACTCCTTGATCGATGAGAAGGGACAGGTTATCACTCAAAAATTCACTCATAAAAGAGAAAAGCGCCCCCACCTCGTTAGGATCTCTAATCCAGTTTTCCGTCGAAAAAAAGTACATCGTAAGCATCGGAAGCCGCTTTTGAAAGGACAAAGAAATGATCTCTTTCACCCTTTGAGCGCCTAGCTTATACCCCTCAATAACAGGAAGTCCACGAGCTGTTGCCCACCTTCTATTACCATCTAAAATGAGAGCAACGTGGTTTAAAACTGTCAATTTTTGACCTCTTAAAAGGCTCAATTGTAGCAAAACCAAAAGAAAAAATTCAACTTCAATTCACCTAAAAAAGATTCACGAGATGATTTGCTGATCAAAATAGGCTTTTTTGAAATTCTCTGTGAAGAAGTTTGGGCACATTTAAGGGTAGACAGAATCTAGTTTGAGATGTATTCTAAGCTTTAAATTTCATGAAATGGTCTTGTTTTCTATGGAGAAACAGAAACGTTGGCACTCTTGGTTGATCGCAACCGTTAGTCTTTTGACAGTCTATAATATTTTACCGACTATCCTCTTTTACTCAAAACCGCTTACCGAAAAAATCGGTGCTAGTAGAGCGATCGATATCCAAAATTCTATTTCGGACCGTGTGAATAGGCTTGAAAAAGACTCCATCGATTGGATCTACTCTTTTGGACAGTTAATTGGAGTGAAGATCAAGTCGGTAGAGCTCGACCCGATCTTCAGCGACAAGATTGAAGTCACTTTCAACCAATCGGAAGAGGCGAAAAAATTTCAACAACTCCTACCACGAGCCGGGGGCTTGATCCCCTTCTACCCCTCTCAGCTTACGATCGCCGGGGACAGTTTTGATCCTCTCAAAGTGGAGATTCAAAGAAAAATTCCCGTGCACTTTGGACAAGATCAACGTCAGGAGATGTTCCGGTTTGTCGATAAATTTGATGAAAACAAACATCCGACAGCAGAGTGGCAGCAAGTTGCCCTAGATCGAGTGTACCAATTAGCAAACTCACTTGGTGGTGTATCGGAAGCTGCAGAGCTTGTAACAGTATCGACAGCAAATCTTCAGGATCCCCGATCTGAAGAGCCGCTACTGCAATACGCACAGACTCTTTTGGATTACAAGGCAGCTTTTGGTGAAAAATCCCCGGCAACAAAACGCTTTATCTCCTCTTTGACCCAAGCCCACCTTCAAGACAAAAATTCTCTAGGTTATGCTCTGATGGAGTCCCTCTCGGCCCTCAAAGATAAGTACCAAAAAGAGAGAGTCGCAATCGAAGATTTGATCACTGCAAATTCTGTTGCTTCCACTCCAATTGATCAAGCCCAAAAAGATAAAAACCACCAGCTGCTTATTAAAGAGCACAAAGTGCGGGATGCTCTGTACATCGTTAAAAATCACTTAAGAGATTTCAGCCAAGGCACCACCCCTTTATCCTATGACGCTGTTGAAACCTGCTTTGCAAAACACGGTCAGATTCTTTTGAACAAAAATAATCCTCTTTTTGCTTTTATCCAGCTTGATCTTGCAAAAGAACAGATTATTTTAGTGCTCCACCCCGATGTTGAAGAGAGCCTAAATACCGCAAGTGCTGCGAAAAAAGAGGTAATCCGATCGATTATCTACAAAGAGCTAGCCAGAGTCTCGTTAGAGACCCAAGAGGATTTTAAACCCCAGGGGCAACACTTCGCCTCAGCACTCTCTAATCTACAGTCCACAAAGTCTCTTTTAGTTTTGAATTGCAAACCTGTACTTCAAAAAGCTTTGGATAGGGCTATATCCCGTTTGAACTCTTTTGAGCCCCAAACAGTCGACCTGACAAGGGAAAACTACCCGGTAGTGTCATTCCACGATTTTAATCTTCAGTCTGCCTCACAAAAAACATTCCAGATCGTTGCTTACGCGCCTGGACTCGAAGGGAAATTTCCTTTAGGTGGATTCAAGGGAGATTCCTGCTACCTTATCTTCAAAGATTTCTATAAAATTTATAACAAGTACGTTTCTCTTAAAAATGAGACGGCACGAGCATTTAACGAAGATCTGAAGCAATTGATGTCCCTAATGCAAAAGCAAGGATTCCATGCTTATCCCGGTGCTGCTTTGCATTTGAGTAAAGAATTCCAAAGTGATCTAATATTTGAATTACCCCAAGTGATAGAGCCAGTAATAGCTGCAACACGCGAGACATTCCAGCTAAAAGGTTCGAAAACTTTTGCCCATCTCGAATTTTCTGATGTAAGACAGCGTATTTTGACCCAAAATCAGATTGAATCTAAAGAGCAAGAAGAGCTCCTTCGCTCGAATGATTTATATAATTCTGCGCAAATAGACCCTTCTCAACGCACCTACTTTGATGCTCCTAAACCTACCCGTTCAGCGTTATGGAATAACCTGGTCATCTCCTTGAAAAAATATTTCCGCGGTGATGATAGAAAGGTACTAAAGTGGGGGCTTGACCTCTCTGGGGGTAAAACCGTTGAGATTCAACTCAAAGACCCTGCAGGAAAAACTGTAAATAACGAATTTGATCTCAAACAAGGGGTAAACGAGCTTTTCAATCGCGTGAACAAAATGGGTGTCTCGGAGGTTTCTATACGCATTGAGGGCTCAAATATCATTCTCGATTTTCCTGGCTCCCAAGATATTTCAGCTAGTGACCTCATACGCTCATCGTCAATGACGTTCCATATTGTCAACGAAAAATTCTCTTTGATGAACCCTTCCTTAAAAGATGTTTCTAATCGTTTTCTCCAAGATGTGTGGAGTGAAGCGGTTGTCAAAGGAAAAAAAGAGGCTGATGAGATCCACTCCATTGCATTCAACCATCTTTATGGCGAAAATGGGGATGTAGCAAATCCTCTCCCTAAAACCGATTCTGCAAGAGCGCTACTAGAAGCTGGTCTAAAACTTGCTCCCCCTGAAAACGGAAGCTATAATGATTTTGACAACGCTCTTAGTAAAATAGCTATCTTTAAGGGCGAAACCACTACCACCTGGGGTGGCCAAACACATCCTTTGTTGATTGTTTTCAACAACTACGCACTCGAAGGCTCTTCTCTTGAGGGCGTCCGAGCTTCATACGATCCTAAAAATGGAAACTTTTTATCCTTCGAGGTGAAAAATTCCAAGAAAAGCTTCAACGGAAACGTGGAGTCTCCTCAATCTCTTCTCTCCAATTGGACAAAAGTCTTTAGTCAAGACAAGGTCCTTGGTACAGAGTTAGAGCAGTATTCACATGCAAGGGGCTGGAGAATGGCTGTCATCTTGAATGGAAACGTGATCTCTTCGCCGACTCTGAATGCTGAAATTAAAGACAAAGCCATGATCACTGGAAACTTTACCCAAAGAGAGGTGAGCAAGCTGGAGTCTGATTTAAGAGCGGGATCATTAACCTATACACCTCATATCCTCTCCGAAAATAACGTTAGTCCCGAGCTTGGAATCAAAGAGCGCACTCAGGGTATAGTAGCTGCTGTAGCAGCGCTTGTCCTCGTAGTGGCTGTAATGTGCTCCTACTATCGCTTTTTTGGCGTTGTAGCCTCCTTTGCAGTGCTCTTCAATCTTTTGATTCTTTGGGCTGTTCTACAGAATATCGGCGCGTCGCTAACTCTTGCAGGAATTGCGGCAATAGTTTTGACAATTGGTATGTCTGTCGATGCAAACGTTCTTGTTTTTGAAAGAATTCGCGAGGAGTTCAAAATTCACAAAAACCTTGCCGTATCTGTTCACAACGGTTTTGCAAGAGCATTTTCTGCAATCGTAGACTCTAATGTCACCACGGTCATAGCAGCGCTCATCTTACTCAATTTTGACGCTGGACCTGTCAAAGGTTTTGCTCTCACATTGATTATCGGTGTTGTCTCTTCTATGTTTACAGCCTACTTTACCACAAGAGCGTTTTTGTACCGTTGGGTGAACAAAAACTCTCTAGCCGAACTCAAGATAGGTAAATGGATTGAGAGTCCAAACATTCCATTTTTGAACCTTTCCCTTCCAATTGCAGTTTTAAGCTTGTTGATCACAGTATTTGGGGGCTACAGTCTTTATAAAAATCAATCTCACATCTATGGGATGGATTTTACAGGTGGCTACTCGATGATGATTGAGGTTTCTTCTCATCGAAATGAGGATGCAAAACATGCTGTGGAGCAAGCTTTGAAAAAAGCCTCCATCCATCAACAAGAGATGCAAGTTCGTGAGCTCTCCCACCCCTATAATTTGAGGATCTTTTTTGCTAAATCCTTAGATGAACAAGGAAGACCTTTTTATGGAATGCCTCTAACTCAAGAGGTGGAAAATCTGGATTTCAACTACCAGACCAATCCAAGATTAAATTTCATTATCGATTCCCTCCAAAACGCAGGTATTGAAATTGCCGACTCCAGCCTGAAAGAGGTCCATTTTACTTTTAAAAGTGTTAGCGGACAAATGTCAGATGCAATGCGTAAAAATGCAACATTAGGGCTTATGATTGCCCTGTTGGCAATCTTGATCTACATCACTGTGAGATTTGAATTTAAATATGCGATTAGCGCAACGCTTGGTCTTCTTTATGATTTAATCGTGACACTTTCGATTCTGCTAGTGCTTCATCAATTAGGCTTACCTATTCAAATTGATCTCAACGCAGTAGCAGCTCTCATGACGATAGCAGGTTATTCGCTAAACGATACCATTATTGTCTTTGACAGAATTCGTGAAGATCAAAGATTGCAAGGTCGCATGAAATTTAAAGAGCTTGTCAATCGCTCCTTAAATGTGACCCTTTCGCGAACTCTACTCACCTCCTCCACAACTTTAGTTGTTCTTTTGTGCATGGTAATTTTTGGCGGAAGTAGTATTTTTGGTTTCTCCCTTTTAATGTCTATAGGAGTGATCGTGGGGACGCTCTCCTCGTTTTTCATCTCAAGCCTGCTTTTAGTTCTCTTTGATGGGTACGAGAGCAGAAAAGAAAAGGCCTTAGAGGAGCAAAACTCTTGATACCTCCTATTCCAAAAAAGCAGGAAATTGCGTGGGTTTTTCCTAAAGAGAACCCACTACTTGTCCAAAGAATCAACCGTGAGTTCAATATCAATCCGGTAACGGCACAGATACTTGTGAGTCGCGGTTTTACTTCAATGGTAGAGATTCACCACTATTTATACGCTAAGCTTCCAGATCTCTATTCCCCCTCATTGATGCCACAAATCGATCAAGCTGTCGATCGACTCTATAGGGCGATACAGGATAAAGAATCGATTCTAGTTTTTGGTGACAACGATGTCGATGGGATTACTGGTACTGTTCTTTTGACAGATTTTTTTAGGCGTCTTGGAGTTCATGTTTTCTATAGTGTTCCCAATAGAAACCAGATCAAAGAGAGCTTGATGAGCGATGCAATCGAGACTGCTCTTGAAAAAGGCTGTAAGCTTATAATTACTGTCGATTGTGGCCTTACATCTACAGATGAAGTGGAAAGAGCTGATCGTTATGAAATAGACGTAATTGTAACAGACCATCACGAACCTGGAACGCAAAACCTTCGTTGCATAGCCACACTCAATCCAAAACTGCACCATAGCACTTACCCGAATAGAGATCTTACCGGGGTAGGAGTCGCTTTTAAGCTTGCGCACGCTCTTTTAAGTTTTTTATCCTTGAAAGGGACTATTGATCCCGAAGAGATAGATCTAAAGGACATGCTTGATATTGTAGCTATTGGAACAGTCGCTGACATGGGATCGCTAAGGGGAGAAAATCGTATTTTGGTCAGATATGGTCTGAATCAAATTCCCAAAACTGGAAGGATTGGATTACTCAAATTACTCAATCTCTCAGATCTAAATGCAGAAACCATAACAACCGGAGATATCGCCTCAAAACTTGCACCAAGGCTTAATAGCTTAGGCCGGATCTCTGATCCGATGAAAGGGGTCGAACTTCTTTTAACACGCGATTTTACTGTAGCGACTCAACTCGTGGATTTTATCGATAAGAAAAACCAAGAGAGACAAAAAATCGAGCGTCGTGACTCTCTAGAAATAGAAAAAATGATTGAACAGCATCCCGATCTTTTAGAGGGAAAAGCCATCGTTTTATTTTCGAAAACTTGCCATCCCGGTATCATAGCCATTATTGCAGCCAGAATGTCCAAACTCTACAACCGTCCCACTGCTGTGATCACCGAGGATAAAGGCGTTTTGAAGGCCAGTGTACGCACTATTCCCGAATTTCCTATCTTACCTGTACTAAGAGATAATGAATCTATCCTAATGAATTATGGGGGCCATGACTACGCAGCAGGCTTCACTATCTCCCCTGAAAAATTTCCCCTGTTCAAAGAGCGCTTCATTCAAGCAGCAGAGCGATCGCTGTCTGATAAGGACCTTTTCCCTAAACTGCTCATCGATGCAAAGGTCTCTTTCAAGGATCTTACATTTGATTTTTTAGAGTCCTTATCTCTTTTAGAGCCATTTGGAGTAGATAATCCTGCCCCTACCCTTTTCTGCGAGGCGGATCAGGTGTTTCCACCAAAAGTGATTGGAAAAGTACATTTGAAGTTTTACCTAGAAGAAAACGGACGTCAATTAGAAGGAATAGGTTTTAATCTTGCCTCTAGACGAAACGAATTGATAAAAAAGAAAGGCTCGCGGTTGATCGTGGCTTTTACACCTACAATCAATTCGTACCAGGAAAAAACCAGCATTCAATTGCAGATCAAAGATTTCCAGGTACTTCCGCGAGCCTAAATCCTCTATTTTGACTTAGAGGTTATCCTGTTAGCCAACAAGAGCTTCAGATGAAACTGTTGCCAAGTATTTTTCTTTGTAAAGATTTACGTCTTCTACACTGATAACCCAAGCAGCACCTTTTCTGTGCGCCTTAAGCATCCCAACGCGTGTAGCGTAGTAAATTTTTTGAGCTGGCACATTCAGCATTTTGGCCACTTGACCTACTGAGAAGTAACCCTTGTTATTGTCAAAAAGAAGCTCACCATTGAAAGTAGATTTCAATCTAGAGTATTTTTGATTTCTATACTCTTCCAGATCCTTGAGGCTGATTGTCCAACGTGTAGAATGCTTGTAGGCCTTAAGTTTCTTTTGCTTAATTGCCACATAAATAGCTTGTCTTGTTACATTGTTAATACGAGCCGCCTCAGTAATAGAAACAAAACCTGGCGGTGTATCAGTTGCAACATCTTGCATTGTTTGTTGATGGAAATTATCCATTTTTTTGTTTCTCCATTAAAAAAAATTTTTTAAAAAGACCTCGGTCGTCGTCGAGAAATAGCCTATTTGATTTATCGGAATTCGTAACTCTTTTGGTCTTTTAGGTTGTTAATTCTTCCATAAAAAAGAATTGAATTCAATAGAATTTGATAAATTTTCTAGAGCGAATATTCCAATCTTTTAACTTTCTTAATTTAATTATTGAAAATTAATTAGTTATGACAATAGGTGGTTGCTCGAGTTTAAAATTTTAAAGGTTGGCAATTTTTAGTCACAGCTCGCTTCGAGCTAGTCTATAAAACTTATTATTAACCTTTTAGATGCCTTAAACATTTTTTGATCCGAAAAATGGGGTTTTTCAGTATTTATGGGCTTTCACAAATAACCCTCTTGCCCAATTACCCCCAATCCACCCCTCTAGAAGTTCCCCTTCAACTTTTTTTACTTATTTTAACGTTCTGGGAATGAGCACAATGCTCTTTTTTTAAATTGCTGGAAATTATCTAGATCAATTTTTCCTAAAGCGTTAAGTGGGAAGACAATGATCCGTTTTCTTTTCACAGCCCTTGTTATCTTTTCTTTAGGGGCTAAAGAGCCCCCAAGGCTCAAAGTACACGATGTCTCCCACAGAATGGAGGAGATGCTCCGCGCTCATGCCCAAGTCCACGAGGTCAATAACGAAATTCTCGATAGGACGCTCTATCATTTTATCGAGGAGATGGACCGGACCAAAAGCTATTTTCTTGATCACGAGGTATCACCCCTAATCAAATTAGACGAAAACGGCCTCAATACATTAAAAAATGCGATCCGTAGAGGTGATTTTCAGTATTTTTCCCATCTCGTCCAGCTTTTCAAAAAAGCGGTAAAAAGGCACAACACTCTTTTACTAGATTCTAAACTGAGCAGTTTGACCCCCAAGAAGCTGGAGTCTAAAGAAGAGCTATTTGCTCAATCAGAAGAGAGCCTTCTAGAAAAGCTTTGTCAACTGAAAGCTCACACGCTCTTCATGGCAGACCAAATCGGGCCCAACATGCAAGAAAAAATCTTAAGTTGGAGTGACAAAAAGCGACTGAAGTTTGAAGAGGAATGGGTCAGCCTATCAAAAGAGAACGAAGAGAGGCTTATTTATAGTACTTTCCTAAAATCTTTTGCCCGTTCCCTTGACGCCCACACCTCCTATTTTACCCCTGACGAGGCGGCTGACTTTATGATCCACGTCCAACAACGACTCTATGGAATCGGAGCGATGCTACGAGATGATTTTGACGGTCTTATTGTCCTCAAACTCATAGAAGGAGGCCCTGCCGCCAGAAGCGGAAAAGTTCAAGTGGATGACAAGATCATCGCAGTCAATGGCGAGCCGGTGATGGGGTTGTCCATTCAAGACGCCGTCTCACTCATAAGGGGTGAAAAGGGGACAGCTGTTACCCTGACTTTACTGAGAAAAGACGAACATTTCACAGTCCCTGTAATTCGCGAAGAGGTGATAGTTGAAGAGAGCCGCTACTCATACGATGTGATCGATTCCCCAGATGGAGCCATACTCCATTTTGCTCTGCACTCCTTTTACGAGGATGAAAACACCTCCTCAAGCAAAGATTTCAAGAAAGTTTATGAATCGGTGAAAAAGCAAAAGCCCGTTTTTGGCGTGATCTTAGACCTTAGAGAAAATTCGGGCGGGCTCATGTCTCAAGCTGTGGAAATCGCCGGTCATTTCATCCATAGAGGGGTAGTTGCCTCTGTTTGTGATCGTGTTCACGGTGTTTACCACATGCGCAACTTTCAATCTCCCCCAACCTTTAGAGGTCCTTTGGTCGTCATGATTGACAAAGCCAGCGCCTCGTCGAGTGAAATTGTTGCTCAATGCCTTAAAGATTACGGCAGAGCTGTTCTTGTAGGAGACAGCTCCTCATTCGGCAAAGGCTCTTACCAAGTTCTTTCCATCGACAATCAGGGGTCGATCGATCCCAAAGGAGAGTATCGCATCACACGTGGACTTTACTATACTGTTTCGGGCAACTCACCCCAGCTCACAGGGGTGACTCCCCATGTCGAAATACCCGGGCCTTTAAACAAAATGGAAATTGGAGAAAAGCACCACAAGTTTGCACTCCCCTCTAACTCCATTCCGGCAAGCTACGTGGATCAAATGCTGGATCTTAACCCTATTTCACGTATGCGCGCTAAAAGGGGGCAACAGCAACAACGTCTATTTATCCCGGATAAAATTCTAGGTTTCCTCAATAAGGCATCTAATGAGCGTCAGTTTAAGTGGAAAAAAGGGGAAAATATCAGCTATGAGGATGAGAAAAAACTCGTTCTTGGTGAAGCCGTAGAAGTTCTTAAACACTGGGGAAAGTTTAAGGAATCAAGTCTGGTCTATTAGGGTGAAGCTGTTAAAGAAAAAATATTTTTAGACTCCCCTTATTACAAAAATGTTTATCTCTAGAATCAGGGTTTCGGACACTTGAAGTTTTTTAAGTTATCGAGGTATACTCCTCTAGTACTTTTTTAGGATTTGTTTATGTCTTCAACCGCACCCGTACGGGTCCGTATTGCCCCCTCACCAACCGGATACCCTCACGTTGGCACCGCCTATATAGCACTCATGAACCTTGCTTTTGCCAGACACCACGGCGGGCAATTTATTCTCCGAATTGAGGACACAGACCAATCGCGCAGTAGACCCGTTTACGAAGAAAACATCTACAAAGCCTTGCACTGGGCCGGTATTGAATGGGATGAGGGGCCTGATAAAGGGGGAGATTACGGACCTTATCGTCAGTCGGAAAGGACAGCTATATACCAGGAATACGCCCAAAAGCTTTTAGATCGAGGCATGGCCTATAAGTGTTTTGCCACTGCTCAAGAGTTGGAGCAAATGCGACTCACCTCAAAAAGTGGCTATAACAGACTTTATAGAAATCTCACTGATGAGGAGATCGAACAAAGAATTTCTCGTGGAGAGAAGTATACTGTTCGGCTTAAAGTGCCCCTAACGGGTGAGCTCCATTTCGAAGATGGGATTATGGGAAAAATTGTGGTCAAGTACGAAGAGATCGACGATCAAATCCTTTTGAAAGCAGACGGCTTCCCCACCTACCACCTTGCGAACGTTGTTGATGACCATTTGATGAAAATCACGCATGTTTTACGAGGTAGCGAATGGCTAACCTCGACGCCCAAACATATAGTCCTCTATAACGCGTTTGGATGGACACCCCCTACATTTTACCATCTGCCCCTCTTATTGGGTGCCGACGGAAAAAAGCTCTCAAAAAGAAAAAACCCCTGCTCTATATTCTTTTTTAAAGATAGCGGCTACATCCCTGAGGCATTTTTAAATTTTCTCTCGTTGATGGGATATAGCATGCCCAACGATGAAGAGATCTACACTCTATCCCACTTCTACAAAACTTTTGATATAAAACGTATCGGCTCATCCGGGGCATTTTTTGATTTCCAAAAGCTGGATTGGATTAACCAACAATACCTGATGCGCACCACAGAACCAAAAGAGCTATGGAATAAGATCTCGTCGTGGGCCTTTGATGAATCAAAAATGCTCCAACTTATGGAAATGGGGCGCACAAGAATACGCACCTATTCCGAATTTTTTGACCTTTTCCACTTCTTTTTTACAAATCACCTCGACCTCACATTGGAAAACATGGTTCCCAAAGCCTTATCTCAAGAGGGAGCAGCGATGCTAATGCAGGCCGTTCTATGGAGATTGGATGAAAGGGAAAGCTGGTCGAAAGAGAGCATTGAAGCGGTTTGTAAGGAGTTTGTCGAACTTTTTGGTCTCAACTTGAAAAAAGAGATCATGCCTGTTCTCTATACAGCTCTCACAGGGAAAACACAGGGGCCTCCTCTCTACGCCTCTTTTGAGCTTTTAGGAATCGACAGGACTCGGGCCCGCCTTCTGCAGGGAATCTCATTCCTTGGGGGTCTTAGCTCAAAAAAGGTCGATCTTTTGAAAAACTCGATGCAAAAAAAAGAGTGTTTGGGTCTTTTGCATAAGGTTCAGCCCCAAAAACCTGTTACAGCCTAGCGCAGCGGATCATGGTTTAAAGGGGTATTCCCATTCTTGTCGGGTTTAGCCTCCTCCCTGAGAGGCTGATCCGTTATGATGTAAGAGGGCTTGTAACCTGCAGCCGTGCAAGAAGCCAGAAAAATCAAAAGTAAGGTTTTTTTGTATTTTACACGCATAGGGCCCGTAATCTATACCTATATAACATTGGCGATTTATGTCAAAACACACAGCTGAACTTTCCCACCGCTCTTTTCTAACTCCTTCAGATGCAGAAAAAAAGACCCTACATTTAGAAATCACTTTTGATGAACCTGTTGCCTATTTGCCGGGGGATTCTATTGCTATTGATGTGGAAAACTCTGAGGCCCATGTGGAAAAATGGCTAAAGAAGTTTGATAGAAACCCTCATGAAACCGTATTGAATAAACGGTCAAAGGAGGAGCTCCCCCTATTTTCTTACTTAAAAAAGCATGTCAATTTACAATCCATTCAAGAGGGCGATCTCTCTAGAGCGCGTCCACTTATGCCCCGTTTTTATTCTATTGCTTCCTCAAATTCTGTTTATCCTAATCAGATGCATCTTCTCGTGACTTTAGACGAATTTGTCAATGATGAGGGGGAAAAGCTGATGGGTGTTGGAAGCCATTATCTCTATAAAGAGATCGGATTAGGGGATAAAATCGGGCTAAAAATTTATCCAAACGAACATTTTAGACTCCCCGACCCTCATCTTCCCTTAATTATGATCGGACCGGGAACCGGTCTTGCCCCATTTAAAGCTTTTTTGGAAGAAAGAATCTACCAAAATGCCTCAGGGAAAAGTTGGCTTTTATTTGGAGAGCGCAGCAGAAAATCCCATTTTTACTACGAAGAGTTCCTCACAAACCTTGAAAAAACTGGTCAGTTAGACCTCTCTTTAGCTTTTTCGCGGGACGGAGATCAAAAAGTCTACGTTCAGGATAGACTTAAAGAAAACAAACAAAAACTTTTCCATTATCTTGAAGAAGGGGCTATCATCTACATTTGCGGAGATGCAAAAATGATGGCTAGAGGAGTAAATGAAACTCTAGAGAAGCTCTATGGCGAGAAAAATGGTGTTGGAGCTGATGAGGCTCAAGACTGGCTTCGTCGATTAAAAGCAGAGGGGCGTCTAAAACTCGACGTCTACTAGAGGCTTTTCATAAAACTGATGAGAGCGCGACATGTCACCCCTCTCCCTTCACCGGCGTGACAGAGAAAATTTCCGGTAGTAAATAGGATACCCACTTGATCTATCTCTAGATCCAAAATCTTAGCTACATTTGAGCGCATTTGTTTTTCGTGTGGTTGAAGGCGAGGCTTTAAGGCAGTTATGGAGATGACACAATGGACAATTTTTATGTCTTTGAGCGTTTTTTTTGCTTCTTCAAGAAAAACACTGCTGTCTTTCACCCCTTTTTTTCTACAAAGTTCGATCGCCAACCCACCTAAAATCGGAACATGTGTTACCGAAGTGATCGCCTGGCAAAGCGCGTGAAAGACCACATCCCCGTCTGAATCTGCAATGAGAGCAGGTGCGTCTGGAAAATCTAGACCTGCAATCACACATCCATTCAAATCGTTGCGAAATTGATGACTATCTTCTCCAAATCCGGTAATATAGGCGTACTTTGGGGGCTTTTGTTCCATGGCATTCCAATTTTTAAAGAAGTTTTGACACTATAACACATGCACTTTCACTACTGCAATACCTGGTTTTAGGAGACCCTTTTGGCTCCAAAAGAGACCCTCAGACATATGCACTACCTTTTTCAATACCTACCTATCTTGTATGCACCAAAAGGATCTCAAATCCTTGTAGATGCTTTCCCTCTTTCAAGTTTTAAGGACTACGAAATTATCCCTTATGATCATGAAAAAAGAAAAGAGTGGGATAAAAATGGCTCCGTAGAATTTTGGGTAAATGAGGACCCTTTAACCACAAAACTTCTTTCAAAAGAGTTCCTTTTCCACCATACAACGAGACCAAAAGGTTCAAAAATTATCCATGATGTACAGGAGGCAAAAGCTTTTGAGAGTACCCTCGATGGACGCTGCGTATTTAAGCAATTCCTGAGTTTTTCTGGAATGGGTCATGCTAGAAAAGCGGAAGATATCGTCCGTTTTCCTTGTCTTGGCGAGCCTTGGTTTGAGCGAATTTTGGATTTTAGCACTCAATGGATCGTCCACGAAAGTGGTATCGAATATCTTGGAGATACACATTTACTGGTAGCCTCCGGAGGAGGCTATAGGGGCACTGAAATCGGAGTTATTACAATTGAAAAAAAATATCTGGATATACACCTCAACGAATCTCTTGATCTTCTTAAAACAATCCAAGCACTTGGGTTTAGAGGTAATGTGGGTATGGACTCTTTTATTCATAAGAAGGGTTTTGTCCCTATTTGCGAAATGAATCCCAGAAAAACTATGGGGTATGTCGCCCTGATGTACGCGCGTAAAGAAAATTTAAAACAAATGAGACTACAGATAAAAAAAACCTCCCTCGGTGCTCTTCTTCCGCAAGTCCTCGTAGATAAACATTCACAAGAACTTCGATTCCCAAAAAATCTTTTCCTAGATAAGCTCTAGCAATGCAGATGGCTCAACAAACTCTTACCAAAACAGGTTATAAAATACTCGGTAAAAATCCTCTCAAAGGGACGATTGAAACCTTGGGCGCAAAAAATAGCGTCACAAAATGTTTGGTAGCCTCTTTGCTAACGGATGAGATTTGCGTTCTCACAAACGTCCCCAATATTCAAGAGGTTGAAGTTACAGTTGAGATGCTAGAATCTATTGGAAGTAAGATCCATTGGGATAGAAAAGCTCACAGCATATCCATTCACACCCCTCAAATCACCTCTACAACCGTTGCAAACCGATTCAGTGGAGCTAATAGAATTCCCATCCTTCTTTTGGGAGCTCTTATAGGTCGCACAAATCAACCCATCAAAATCCCTTCAGTAGGTGGTTGTCAGATTGGTGCTCGCCCTGTCAATTTTCACTTTGATGCTTTAAAAACTCTGGGGGTAGAACTGTCTGTTCAAAAAGAAGAACAGACCGACCTTTATATAGCCCAGGCAGTAAAGGGGCTTCAGGGTGGTGTCATCCGTTTAGATTATCCCTCACTAGGGGCAAGTGAAAATGCCCTCCTTGCTGCCTCCTGGGCGCAAGGAACAACCTACATACATAACATAAGCCTTGAACCAGAATTTTTAGACCTTATCCACTTCGTACAAAAAATTGGTGTGATTGTCTCTTTCGTCGACGATCGAACTTTGAAAGTCCAAAAAGGGGTTCATAGAGGAGTTGAGCACAAACTTGTATCTGATCGTGCCTATGCAGCCTCATTTGCCATGCTAGCCTATGCAACCGAAGGGGAGATTTTTGTAAAAGGGGCTCGTCAAGAGCACTTGGGAAATTTTTTAAGTATTTTACAACAAATCAAAGCCCCCTTTTGGGTAGAAAATGACGGCATCTTATTCCGCTATACACGCCCCTTAGAGGGGTCGGTCAGTGTGGAAACAGGACCCTACCCGAATTTTCTTACCGATATGCAGCAACCGCTGGTGACACTTTTAACCCAAACAAAAGGTTGCCACCAAGTACACGAAACTGTGTATGAGCAGAGATTTGGTTATACAAAAACTTTGATAGAAATGGGTGGCCATATCAGCCTGTCTCAAAACTGTTGTGGAGAGTTAACCTGCCGATTCAAAAATCAAGACTACATGCACAGTGCATTTATTAGCGGACCTACGCCCCTTTCCGGTAAAGATATTTTTATTCCCGATCTAAGAGCCGGATTTGCCTATGTGATTGCTGCATTAACTGCAGAAGGGACTTCGACTCTCCAAAATATCCATTACCTTCAAAGAGGATACGGGGATCTTCTTAAACCTTTACAATCGCTTGGTGCAGATATCTCCTATCTGGATTGAATAGAGGCAAAAAAAATCTAGAAAGGGATGTTTTCTTTTTTCTTAAAAAATGCTAGGATCTTGAGCAAAATTTAAAAAAAAATATTTTGGAAAAAAAACCTTTCACAAAGCTTACGCACCTATTGGATTTTCTTGAGTTTTCTCTAGAGAATAGAGGACTTATTTGGGATCGACCCCGTTTTCCCCTTCTAGTGCCACAAAGAATGGCCATGAAAATGGAAAAAAACAACCCCGAATGCCCGATATTTTTACAATTTGTGCCTCTGATTAAAGAAAAAGAGACGATCGAGGGGTTTTCTTGTGAACCTGTCCAGGATCCCATTTTTAGACTAGCACCAAAAATTTTACAAAAATATGAGGGTCGATCCCTTTTACTCACCACAAAAGCGTGCGCTATGCATTGTCGCTATTGCTTTCGTCAAAATTTTTCTTACGAAACAGAAACGATCGGCTTTTCCAAAGAATTAGATTTAATTCGAAACAATCCGCGTTTGCATGAGGTGATCCTGAGTGGAGGAGACCCCTTATCTTTAAAAAACACCTCTCTTATTCCCCTTTTGAAAGAACTAGAAGAGATAAAGCATATCCAATATATCCGTTTTCATACGCGCACACTCATTTCCAATCCCGAGCGTTTAGACGATGAGCTCTACAATTGTTTGTCCCTTTTACAAAAAAAAGTGGTTTTTGTTGTCCATGTGAACCACCCTCGAGAATTAGATGAGGATCTGAAAATTTGCTTTACACAGCTAAAAAAAATTGGCGTGGAGCTTTTGTCTCAGACTGTCCTTTTGAAAGGTGTGAACGATAATATAGCAATCTTGGAAAAATTGTGCTTTTCTCTTTTTAATCACGGGGTGCTTCCCTATTACCTTCATCAATTAGATAAAGTAAAAGGGGCAGCGCACTTTGAGGTGCCGGTTGAACTAGGACTAGAATTAATTGAAGAGCTTCGGGGACGCTTGCCGGGATATTTAGTCCCCCGATACGTTCAAGAGATTCCCCAAAGGCGATCAAAAACTCCCGTCGAAAGCGCCTTTAAAGAGTCCTTACATCCGCTCAAGAGTTTTTAATCCCAGTATACCGAAGCACCACTCAAAAGCCTCTAAAGTCTTTTGCAATAAAGAAATTCTTGAGGGCTCCTCTTCAGCTCCCTCAACTCGACAGTCTCTAAAAAACTCGTTGAATGTTTCAGCCAAGTGATACAAATACTCGGCAATTCTATGGGGCATTAAATCTCTTTGGACAAGATCTATAGCTTCATACAGTTGATAAAGCGCTAAAAGGAGTTTTCTTTCGGTTGGATGGTAGATTAGGATCGGACCTGGAGATTTTTTGCATTTTTTCAAAATGCTTTTGATGCGCACATACGAATAAAGGTTAAATGCTGCTGTGTTCCCTTCGAAACGCAACATCCTCTCAAAACTGAAAATATAGTCCTTTGTACGCACTGAAGAGAGATCCGCATATTTAATTGCGTTCACTCCAAGAATTTTAGCCATTTTTTCAACCTCATCCTCATCCATCTCTTCACCATAACGGCTCACAAGGATTTGTTTGGCCTGTCCCACCGCCTCTTTGATCAAGTCTATAAGGCGGAAAACCTCACCAGAGCGCGTTTTCATTTTCGTTCCATCAGGATTTAAGACAAGTCCAAATGGAGCATGCTCCACAACCGTTTTTTCAGGTTGGTAGAACCCACACTTTTTGGCTGCATCAAATACCATGTGCAAATGTTGGGATTGTCCCGCATCCGTTACGTAGATGATTTTATCAGCTTTATCCTCCTCAATTCTGTACTTCAAAGCCGCTAGATCGGTTGTAGCGTAGTTGAAGCCCCCGTCCGATTTTTGGATAATTAATGGCAGCGGCGCATCATTTTGGTCTTTATAACCCTCCAAAAAGACACATTTCGCGTTGCCCGATATCTCCACTAAACCTTTTTTTTCAAAAAGATCGACTGTAGATTTCAAATACGGTTGATAAAAAGATTCACCCCTTTCCAAAAGATCGACATCCAACACTTGGTAAATCTCTTCAAAACCCAGACGCGATACGTCCAGTATTTTTTTCCAGATTTTTTGAATTTCTTCCTCGTGAGATTGCAATCTAACAACCATCTCTTGGGACCTTTTTTTAAAGGCTGCGTCTTCATCAAAACAGACCTTGCTGGCGCGGTACCATTCCATTAAATCAACAAGATTTGCAAAACTCAAATCCAATTGATTTTCGATTATATAGGTAACAAGCATCCCAAATTGCGTCCCAAAATCGCCAATATGGTTGATCTTCATCACCTTGTAACCAAGAAGCTCAAAAAGCCTGGCCAGAGAGTCCCCTATAATTGTGGATCTTAAGTGCCCGACATGAAGCTCTTTGGCAACATTTGGGGAGGAGTAGTCTATAAGCACCCTATGTTTGTTTTTTTCGAAGGGCTCAAAAAGCTCTTTGGCATGATCCTCTAAATAGGTTTGGCTCAAATAAATATTTATAAATCCGGGCCCTGCTAATTCGACCTTTTCAATCAAAGGGTGGCAAATCTTGGAAAGAATCAGCTGACCCACCTCTCTTGGACTTTTTTTCAAATCCTTAGCCAAGGAGAGGGCAACTGCCGTTTGATAGTCGGCTGTCTGGGGTGGTTTAGATCGCAATATTTCTGGAATTAAAGAAATTTCTAATGCATCATAGACGGCTTTTCTAGAAATTTCTTGCAATAAGTGCTGCAGTTGGCAGTTTCCCAAAGAGATATTTTTCATTAAATTTGTCTGATTTAACTCGTGCTAAAGAGCATAACAGCTACTTGATTATAATCAAAGAATTGGGTAAAGTAACTTATTCCATTTAGAATACCCAAGAGGTTTAGATGACAACCGCGGTCATTTCAACAACACTTATCGAGGAGCTCAAGAGCTTTTTTAAAAAAAACCGCAAACCGGACCTGATCACCTCCTACCTTTTTTACCTTGAAAAAAAGCACCACCTCAACCCGGTCATCTTTCTCAAGGAAAAGCGGATTTATAAGAGCAAAGAAGAGCTCATCCAATTTCTCGAAAAACAGGGTAAACTCTGGCGAGAAACCGAGATTAAAATCCAAATTGGTGAGCCCGAGGTAAACAGCCACACCAAAAAAATTTATATATGCCCTTTTTCAGGGAAGGTATTTGGGGATAACACCCACGCCAACCCCCAGGACGCCATTTATGATTGGGTCTCTAGGTGTAAAGAAAACACTGAGCGCGTCGACGGTCAGCGTGTAAAGCGTTTTTTTGTTTCTGAAGATCCAGAAGTGATAAAAAACTACATAAAACCACAAAAAGTCGCCCTCAAAAAGACTGTTTTCTCCTCTGCTGTAACAGGAAAACTTTTTGCGAACAAAGCCAGCGTAGTGGAAGATTTCGTCCAACACCAGCTGAAATCACTCCCTCTAGCCGAGGTTCCCTCGCAAAACCGCTACGAGATTCAAGAGGATTTTTTAAAGTTTATTGAGGAAAATCTTAAAGAGACGCAAATTTCTAGCTTCGTCGAGGCGATGAGCCAATATCCTGATTTCTCCAAATTCGTTGCTTCTTGGCTTGAGGAAGGGGAGCAAGAGGATGCGGCTGAAGTCTAACTCTTTAGACCAAACTATAGAAATCGCAGCTTTTATAGCGAAACAACTCCCAAAGACTCCATGCCTACTTCTCAGAGGTGGGCTTGGAGCTGGGAAAACTACCCTTTCAAAACATATAATCCATTTTTTGACCGGTACCCCTTTGGACGATATTACAAGTCCAACCTATTCATACGTCCATCTGTATGACAGAAAATTAGCCCACTTTGATCTTTATAGAGTTGCATCTTTAGACTCCCTCGAAGAGCTTGGCCTTCTAGAAATTCTTACAGATCCCCATCTGATTAAAATTATAGAATGGCCAGATATAGCACTTTCGTTATTGCCCGCAAACCGCCTAGAGATTACAATTGACACCCCAGACGAGGAAGAAAGAGGTTTTTCTTTCGCCTTCCCTCTGCTAAATCAGGACTGTGTGGTCTAAATGAAAAAAATTAATTTTAAAAACTCTCGGTTTGTGAACACCTTTGTCTCTTTACCGCTAAAAGGGATCCAAGCCACCCTTCCCCGATTTTGCTTCGTTGGCCGCTCAAATGTGGGAAAATCCTCTCTCATCAACCATCTTTGCGATCAGCAAAGGCTCGCCAAAGTATCAAGTGTTCCCGGAAAAACTCAGGCGATAAATCTTTTTGAGATTGATCAACAACTCTACATGTTTGATTTACCCGGTTACGGATTTTCAGAGACGGGGAAAAACCTGCGGATGAGCTGGGGAGAGCTGATGGAGGGGTTTTTGAAAGATTACCGTCCCCACGTTTTATTGCTCACCGATAGTCGTCACCCGCTCTTCGACTCCGATATGCAAATGATGGAATGGCTTAATCACCACCAGATGCCCTTTACCTTGATTGCAACAAAAGCAGATAAGCTTAACACCTCCTCCAAACATAAGAAAAAAGAAGAGCTTCAAACAAAGTTCCAAACCCCGACACTTTTCTACTCCGTCCACAGTGTCGAGGGGAAAAACTCTTTACTCCAGAATATCCAAAAAATCTGCCAAGAATATTCGGCTTTGAATGAATCTCTACAACCGGCTTTAATATGAAACCTCTTTCGCAAGAAAAATTTATTTGTATCGACGTAGAATCCACCGGTCTTGATCTGGAAAAGGATCGCATCTGCGAAATAGCGGCAGTTCAGTTTTCTTTAGACGAGGAGTTTAATGCATTTGAAAGCCTTATCAACCCCGAAGTGCAAATTCCACAGGAGGTGATTGATATCCACCATATCACTAACGAAATGTGCCAAAATGCTCCAAAAATTGAGACCTTTTTACCACAACTCAAAACGATGATTCATGAGCACGTGATTGTTGGACACGGAATCTCCTTTGACATAGGGATGCTCAGAAGCGCTTTTCAACGTGCAGGCCTAAACCACAATCTTGACCAATCGAAAGTGATTGATACACTGCGTTTAGCCCGCCTTTATGGCGAAAGCCCCTCAAACTCTTTAGAGGTTTTGCGTCGCCATTTCAATGTCGAGGAGGAGGGGGCTCATCGCGCGATGAACGATGTTCGAGTAAATATACAAGTTTTCAAACGTTTGATCCGAAAATTTAAATCTGTTAAAGAGATACTTGAAAGGCTCAAGGCACCAATCCTTTTAAAAAATATGCCCCTTGGTAAATACAAAGGGCGCTCTTTTAATGAGATCCCTATCAATTATTTGATCTGGGCATCTAAACAAGACTACGATCTTGATTTGAGTTTTAGCATTAAAGAAGCCATAAAAAAAAGTAAATCTAAGGGGGGCTTCCTCCGAGCAAATTCGCCATTTAGCGGACTGGATTTTTAAATCATGACACAGCTGAACGAACTTAAAACTCTCTCAAAGATGCCTTGTGAAGATACTGTTCTTTTAAGAGTAGATCTCAATGTTCCTATTAAAAATGGCATCATTTTAGATGATTCCAAAATTCGTGCCTGCCTGCCAACTATCGAGTTTCTTCAAGCTAAGTGCAAGGACACGAAAATTGTTCTAATGAGTCATTTGGGGCGACCCGATGGTAGCGATGACAAACTCAGCCTTAAGCCCGTCCAAGAGCGCTTGAGCGAACTTTTAGCAAAAGAGGTTCTCTTTTGCAAAGAATCGATCGGTCCAGAACCTAAATTTATGATCCGCGAGGCAAAATCGGGCTCTGTTCTTCTTTTAGAAAATTTACGTTACTACCCCGAAGAGAAGAAAGGGGACTATAATTTTGCAAAACAATTGAGTGAGCTTGGCGATGTGTATATCAATGATGCATTTGCTGTGTGTCACCGCAACGATGCCTCTATCGCAGTCTTGCCGGAACTATTCCCTAAACTTTCTTTCGCCGGATTTCTTCTAGATAAAGAGATCCTCCTTTTGACGCGCACATTTAAAAAGCCCGAGCCCCCATTTGTGGCTATCATCGGTGGATCCAAACTCTCCTCAAAACTCCCACTTATCGAATCTCTTTTAGAAAAGGCCGATACAGTCATTATAAGTGGATTAATGGCCTATACTTTCCTCAAAGCACGCGGCGAGGAGGTGGGGCACACGGAAATCGAAGAGGAGTTTTTAGAACAGGCCAGAAAGATTCTTTTGAGTAGGGAAGGTCGAAAAATTGTTTTATCTGTGGACCAAATCTGTAAAACCCAATCAGGATCCATCACCGAGGTGGGCTTTCCTATACCAGACGGGGCTGTTGCCTGCGATATTGGTCCCCAATCGGTGGAACTTTTCAAAAAAATACTGTCCACCTCTAAAACTGTTCTTTGGAATGGACCACTAGGCATTTTTGAAGAGCCCCCCTTTGACGAAGGGAGCCGATCCTTGATTCAATTTCTTGATGGACTTAAAGCCACCAAGATTGCAGGAGGGGGCGATACTTTACATATGGTCGAGGCTTTAGCTGGAAAACATGCTTTTAGCTGGCTTTCCACAGGGGGCGGAGCTATGGTCGAATTCATAACTCACATGGATCTACCATCACTCAGGTGGCTAAGCGAGTAAAGTACTTTATTGACTTTCTAAGTATTTTATAAAAATCTGATAAAAAAAACTCTGTGTGATTGTCAAATATCGGAAAACCTTTATAATGGTGTCCTGTCTTAGCCCTGTGGTAGATAATGACAAACGCTTCTACGGTCCAATTCGGTAGAATAAGGTCAACTTTATGGCCAATTCACGCTCATGAATTAAAAAAATTCATCCCCATGCTAATTATCTACGCGCTTATCGTATTTAATTACAGTATCTTAAAGACAACAAAGGACACCCTGGTAGTTACCGCGAAAGCCTCAGGAGCCGGCACCATCCCTTTCATTAAGGTGTGGGTGCTTATGCCTATGACGCTCTTTGTCACCTACTTATATACAAAAATAGCCAATAAATTCCGTCGTGAACAAATTTTTTATATCATGATGTCGCTATTTGTGGGCTTTTTTGCTCTGTTTGCGTTTGTGTTGTACCCTTTTCAAAATTTTCTTCACCCTCACCAGCTTGCTGATACTTTGCAAGGCTATTTACCAAACGGCATGCAAGGGCTGATTGCAATGCTGCGCAACTGGAGCTTCACCCTCTTTTATGTGATGTCGGAGCTTTGGGGCACAACAATTATGACCGTATTGTTTTGGGGATTCGCCAACGAAGTTACGAGCGTCTCCGATGCAAAACGTTACTATGCCATTTTAGGTGTGGGAGCCAACGTTGCCACTATGCTGGCGGGGGAAGCTATCGGCTATCTTTCGTCAGGTTCGCTATCTCTACCCTTTTACCAGGGCGACAGCTGGGGCCAGTCTCTTTCACTTATATCCCTTGTGATCGTTATCAGTGGTACGGCATCGATGTTTTTGTTTCGCTACATCAACCAATCTTTTTTCTCTTGTGAGATGACGGGCAACTCCACTAAAGCCGAGCCCGAAAAAGTACGTATGGGGATGCGCAAAAATTTTGCCTACCTAGCTAGATCGCGCTATTTAATTTATATTGCGATTATTGTTTTATCCTATAATATTTCTTTGAATATGATCGAGGTCGTCTGGAAGGATCAAGTGCAGCAGCTTTTCCCCAATCCTACAGAGCAAAACGCTTTTTATGGCAAAGTGATCTGGTGGATCGGCGCTATGTCAACGTTTTTGTCCTTAGCTGTTACTGGACCTGTTACACGACGCTTCGGCTGGACCGTTAGCGCTCTGGTGACTCCGGCGATCCTGCTTATTTCTGGAGCTTTATTCTTCTTTTGCCACTACTTCCGCGAAACACCTTTTTTACACCACTTCTCCTATGTCCTCGGTGCTACGCCCCTCATGCTGATTGTATTGATCGGGTCGATACAAAACGTTTTTTCCAGAGCGTGCAAGTTCACCTTCTTTGACACAACTAAAGAGATCGCTTTTATTCCCCTTTCCCCAGAGTCAAAACTTAAAGGAAAGGCTGCAATTGATGGAGTCGGCTCCCGTCTTGGTAAATCGGGTAGCGGTTTTATCCACCAATGCCTTATTATCACGCTGGGTTCCGTTTCGATGAGCACCCCGGTTGTCGGTGTTTTCTTGGGACTCTTTTTTATTAGCTGGATCACCGCAGTGAAGTCACTTGGAAAACAATTCGACGAGCTCTCTCAGTCGCCTAAAGAACCAACGCCCACCTCTACAGATACCGCCGAGCCTGCAGAAACTGACGAATCTCTGGTACGAGCGTAGACAAAATGGTGGAGGCGTTTACAGAAACCTTGCATGACCTCGTCCACAGCTACCCCGAGTTTGCTCCCGTTTTTGTATTTCTTTGTATCGCCATCTCCAGTATTACTTTCGTAATGAGCTTAGATTTGTTGCTCTTTTCGGGGGCAATGATCGCAGTCTACTTCGAATCTTTTACTCCATTTCTTTTAGCCTGTTATTTAGGGACGTTTTTTTGCGGACAAGTCGATTATTGGATCGGCAGATTAGTGGGGCGCCCACTTTTACAGCACAAAAGAATTGCCAAGCTTTTACCGCAGCAGCGTTTAGACCAAGTGCAAGGTTTTTTTCACAAATATGGTGCGATGACATTTATTGTAGGGCGATTTATCCCGTTTGGATTTCGTCTGGCAATGTTTATCGGTGCTGGAATCTTTAAATTCCATTACATCAGGTTTGTCCTGACAGATCTTGTGGCCTCATTTGTGTGGACAACCTGTGTTTTTACCCTTTTTTACCACTTCGGGGCAAACACCGAGCAAATAAAAGAGAAGTGGATTTATTTGCTCCCTGTTATAGCCCTTGCGGGTATAATATATTTATTTATACGGCTCAAACGCAAACGTTATGCAATATCTACCAACGATCATATCGCTAACAAGGATTCCTTTAGCTCTAGCGTTCCTGACGACGAGCCTTGAAATCCGGCTAGCTGCCATATTTCTAGCGGCCCTATCCGATTTTTTTGATGGATGGATTGCCAGACGCTTTGGGCTTGAATCCCGTGTCGGGGCTATTATGGACCCTTTAACAGACAAACTCTTTATTCTTTTCGCCTCTACAGCTCTTCTTTTGGAAAAAGATTTTCACCCGTTTTTTTTCGCACTTTTTTTCTTAAGAGATGCCGTCCTTGTCTCTTTTTTAATTTATTACAAAAAATACCTCAAATCTACAGAGGTAGGATCAAACTTTTACGGAAAATTGATCACTTTTTTACAATTTATCATCCTGACTGCAACTATTTCAGGAATCGAATATTTCCAGTACCTTTCCCTTTTATTTCCCTACCTTTCACTAAAATACTGGGTTCTGATTCGTCAACTTTTACCCCTTCGATCTAAAAACCCCGTTTTTCATTCCTAAAAAAGTGTTTTTTTAGTTAAATTAGGAAAAATCTTTTTTCCTGCTCCTGTCCTGCGGGAGATATACTGGAAAATTAGAACTATCTACTTTATGAGGAGTACATCCATGAATTTTATCCGTGAATCGATCTTTTCTTCCGCATTACGCGCCTTCTCATCCGCGTTTCTCGGAATTTTCGGAGCTCTTTTAGGATTTGGGGTTTTTTTTACCCTCCTCTCCATCTCCATTTTTTCTCCAAAAGACGCGCCACCACCCCGACATGTTTTTCAGAATCAACCACGCGCTGATGGCTCTTTAAGCAATAAAATAGGGGATCCAACAATCCTAAGAATAAATATTGACGGGACCATAGGCTCTGCTACTTGTAATAGTGAAATTTTAGACAGTCTCATATTGCAAATTGACCAGCAATTTTTGCCGGGACAGCTCAAAGGGGTTTTAATCTATTTAAATACGCCCGGCGGTAGTGCAATTGATTCGTATAACATGTACATGACATTCAAGGAGCTTAAAGAGAGACTCAAGATTCCTGTTTACGGTTTTGTCGATGGAATTTGCGCCTCGGGCGGAGTATTTATTTCAGCTTCCTGTGATAAAGTTTTTTCCACACCCCCTTCTATTATAGGATCTGTAGGAGTGCGAATGGGACCATATTTCAACGTCAATACCTTTTTAAAAAACAACGGTGTTGAGGCTTTAAATCTTGGAACTAAAAACAAAATCCATCTAGATCCTTTCACCCCATGGACTCCAGATGATCAGGAATTTTTCAAGCCTATTATTGACGGGTTGTATAATCAATTTGTGGATGCCGTTGTGGATGGCAGGACTCCTGGTGGCATGACAAAGGATCAATATAGAGCCAAGCTTAAAGAGATTGGTGCTAACATCTACATGTCCAAAGACGCTGTGCAGTATGGATTTACAAACGAACCAGATGCAACACTTTATACCTCTATAGATTCGCTTGTTAAAGCGACTGGAATTCAAGATAATAATTACCGAGTTGTCATGGCCCTTTATATTCCCCCCTTCCAACTAAACGGCATCCAGTCGGTTCTTCGCTCAGGTAAAATAGTACATGAGCACAAGCTTTTTGGGTGCGAGACTCCTGAGATCAAAAACGATAAAATCTTGGCGATGTATCCTTAATTAATCCATTAACATAAAGGGGCTTTACTGGCCCCTTTTGAATTCTTAGGGCTCTATTTCATGAAATTCTATATTATCGACGCCTCTTCTTTCCTTTTTAGATCCTATTTCGCCATTCGTAATATGCGAGCGCCCGATGGTTTTGCCACAAATGCACTTTTTGGTTTTGTAAGGGCTCTGCTTAAAATACTAGACGATTTTTCACCAGAGCACATGGCTGTTGTTTACGATGCCCCCTCAAATAAGGCCTCACGACAAGCTATTTATCCCGAGTACAAAGGCAAACGCCACAAAGCGCCCGATGATCTTCCCGACCAGATCGAAGCCTCTAAAGAATTTTGTGACGCATTAGGAATTCAACGTGTAGCTGTTGATAATGTGGAAGCTGATGACACCATAGGTACTTTAACAAAAAAATATGAAAAGCTTGGATACGAGATATTTATTTTCAGTTCCGATAAAGACTTATGCCAGCTGATAAGCTCTCATGTTCATTGTATACACGCACATAAAGACAATCTGCTCATTACAAAAGAGGAGGTTTTCACTACCTACCAGGTCTATCCAGAGGAATTTACAACATACTTGGGACTCATTGGTGATTCCTCTGACAATATCCCCGGTGTGGCCGGCATTGGACCTAAAAAAGGATCCCATCTGATCCGACAGTATAGCACGATTGAAAACATGCCTCTAAGTGAGGAAAATAAACAGATTGCATCTCTTTCTCAAAAACTTGCAACCATCGATACAGCTGTTCATTTACCCAAAAGTTTAGATAGTTGCCTTATAAAGCCTCAAGATTCTCTTCATCTGATAAAACTTTACCGTCGTTATAATTTTAAAAGCCTTTTAGAAAATCTAGAGAGAAAATTAGAAGGCTCTAATGTCTCAAAACAAAAAACCAAAGAGAAGAGTAAAATTATAGAAATCGCTTCAGACATAGATCACAATTGGCCAATTGCAAAAGAGTCCCCTTTAGCAATCTATTTTCTAGAGCATCAAAACAAACAGGGCCTCTACATCCAGTATGAGGGAGAAGATATCCATTTTATTTTGAAAGAGGATTTAAACGAGAAAAAATTTCAGGATCTTTTGAAAAAGAGCAGCTGTTTTTTGACCTATGATTTTAAAGCGCTACTCCATCAAATGGAAGAAAACGGTCCTCTTTTAGATAAACCTTTTTTCGATATAATGGTTGCAGCGTATCTGCTTAATCCCGATTCCTCTTTGAAATTTTCTGATATCTTGCAGCAACACGCCGATGAGATTATCAGCGATGAAGAGGCTGGCTGGTTTGTACAAACATTCTTTTCCCTAAAAGAACTTTTGGAACTGAAAATCCAGGAGGGTGGCTTATCTGAAGTCCTTCACGGAATCGAAGAGCCCCTTTTAAGAATCCTTTTCAAAATGGAGAAGAAAGGGATTTATATTGACGTCAAAGAATTGCAGAAACTCTCTGAAAAGCTTGCACATCAATGTAACTCTTTAAAAGACCACGTGGAAAAAATCCTGGGACACTCCATTAATCTAAATTCTCCAAAACAACTCGCTCAGGCGCTGTTCGAGGAGCTTAAACTCCCCACAAAAGCAAAAGGGAAAACCGGTTTTTCCACAGGGATTGAGGTGCTCGAGGAGCTAAGAAACGAGCACCCTATTATTGAGCTAATCATCGAATATCGTGGGCTTGAAAAAATTCGCTCCACCTATACGACAAATTTGATTGAGTTGGCGGATCCTAAAACGCATCGACTACATACTACATTCAGTCAAACAACCACCCAAACAGGCAGACTTGCCTCTACAAATCCCAACCTGCAAAATATCCCCGTTCGTACTGAACTTGGAACCCAGATACGCCATGCCTTTAAAGCGATGCCCCCCTCTAAAAGCTTCTTATCGTGCGATTACTCCCAAGTTGAGCTCAGACTTTTGGCACATATGTCAGAAGATCCCAATTTAGTTAAAGCTTTCAAAGAACGCCTAGATATCCATCGTTATACCGCATCTATTGTCTTTGGAGTCCCTATGGAAAAGGTCACTGATGAGATGCGCTTCAGAGCTAAAGCCGTGAATTTTGGAATTATTTATGGCTTGGGTCCCCACGGCCTAGGCAGACAATTAAAAATTCCCATGAGAGAGGCCTCCCAATTTATAAAAACCTATTTTGAAAGGTATCCACGGGTCGAAGAATTTCTTGAATCCCTTAAGGAGGAGGCAAGAAAAGATGGTCATTCCACAACTCTGTTTGGACGTAAAAGACCTATTCCCGAAATTCTAAACCGGAACGCCCCCATCCGAGCTCAAGCGGAGCGTTTTGCTGTAAATTCTAAAATTCAGGGAACTCAAGCTGACCTCATTAAAATGGCTATGATTCAGATTGATAAGATCCTTGACCCAAAAAAAATAGTGATGCTTTTGCAAATACACGACGAATTAATCTTTGAATGTGAGGATGACGCTTTAGAGGAGTACGAAAAAAAGATTGTCAAGTTGATGCAACACATTCATCCCCTAAAAGTTCCGCTCGAGGTAAACGCATCAGTTGCTAAAAACTGGGGGGAATGTTAAAATTAAACGTATACTCGTATATGGCCCCATAGGCTCGGGCAAAAGCTCTGTTTTGAAGTTATTTAAAGAATGGGGAGCTTTTACCGTCGATTGCGATCATATTACCCATCAAATCCTTGAACACGATCCAGAGGTAACACCCATTTTGACAGAATATTTCGGCTCTTCTATTTTAGAGAAAGGGAAGATTTCTAGAAAAAGACTTGCCGCCTTAGCTTTTGCCTCGAAAAAAAATCTTATAGCGCTGGAGGAGATCCTTCACCCTAAGATTTTGCAAGAGGTAAAAAGGTTATACAGTAAAAATAAAGATCTAGAGGCAAAAGCGTTTGTCGTTGAGGCCTCTACCTATCCAAAAAATCGTGGAGAGTGGCAACAATTTTTCTCAACAAAAATCCTAGTTAATGCTACCAGGGAAATTCGGTTAAAAAGAGCCAAAGAGAAAGGGTACTCGGACGAGGAATTCTCCATCCGATCCGAGCATCAGCTCCCTATAGATACACTCGTAGCCCATGCGGATATCATTTTGGAAAATAATGAATCAATCAATCAACTTAAACAGCAATTTCTAAACAAAGTAACAACATGAATGATGAACATACCGGACTAAAGGAAAAAAAGGATAAAACAATTCTTCCTCCCCCAGAGATGGTCGAGTCTGACCTGCATCCTGATACTTCTCACACAGCTCCTGAAAAAGCAGCTCCCCTTGAACCACCGGCTGTCATCAAAATTGCCGATCTGCAGCGCATGGGAAGTGAAGCCTTAGCTCAGTACGCTCGTAATCTCAACCTAAGAAATCTTTCCAACCTTACAAAATCTCAAATCGTCTTTGAAATCGTAAAATGGAAATCGGAACATACACACGATCTTCTCGTAGCAGAAGGGGTATTAGAGGTTCTACCGGACGGTTTTGGATTCTTGCGCTCCCCGAACTACAACTACGTCTCCTCTGCAGAGGATATCTACGTATCACCAGCCCAAATTCGAAGATTTGATCTTAAAAAAGGGGATCATATTCAGGGCACAATTCGAGCGCCCAAAGAAAAAGAGAAGTTTTTTGCCCTACAAAAAGTTGATCGTGTCAACGAACGGTCTCCCGACCACCTTAAAGATAGAATCTCTTTTGACCTGCTCACACCCCTACACCCCCAAGAGCGTTTTCTGCTAGAGACAACCTCTGACCAAATGTCCACGAGAATCGTAGATCTTGTGGCCCCCATCGGTAAAGGCCAAAGAGGACTGATTGTTGCGCCTCCAAAATCGGGAAAAACAGTCCTTTTGCAAAATATTGCGAATGCGATCACAGCCAACAATCCTGAAGCTATCTTAATGGTTCTTCTCATCGACGAGCGCCCAGAAGAGGTGACCGACATGCAAAGAAACGTACGTGGCGAGGTGATCTCCTCAACATTCGATGAACCCCCTGAGCGCCACACCCAGGTCGCTGAAATGGTGATTGAACGTGCCAAGCGCCTAGTCGAATATGGTCATGACGTTGTGATTCTTTTAGATTCTTTGACTCGTCTAGCAAGAGCTTATAACGCTACACAACCCCACTCAGGTAAAATCCTAAGTGGTGGTGTTGACGCGAATGCACTCCATAAACCTAAAAGATTTTTTGGTGCCGCAAGAAATATCGAGCATGGTGGTTCTTTGACGATCATAGCTACTGCCCTTATTGACACCGGGTCAAGAATGGATGAGGTGGTTTTTGAAGAGTTCAAAGGTACGGGTAACATGGAACTTGTTCTCGACAGACACCTTGCCGATCGACGTCTATTCCCAGCTATTAACGTTGTAAAGAGCGGAACTCGTAAAGAGCAGGATCTATACCATCCTGATGAATACACCCGCATCTGTAAGTTCCGCCTAGCGGTAGCTGACCTTACAAATATGGATGCTATGAATTTATTTATGGCTAGATTAAAAAAGACAAATAATAATTTTGAATTCTTATTGTCATTGAAAGATTGAGATTAAATTATCCATTTTGCTAAATAAAAAAGAATGAGAGATCCCCAAATTCTTTTGATCACTTCATCAGGGGGAAGTGGTCATCTTATCGCCGCTAAGGCAATTAAAGAGGCCCTCGAGATGGGTGAAAAACCAAAAACCGTAATGGAACAGGATGTCTCTCAGGATTGGCTAGGCGCCCTATTTGGCAAAATTTTTATCTCGATCTGGAATACATCCCAAATCAAAGGTTGGATTTTCATGCAAGAAATCCAATCTTTTATACATCCGTTGTTTTCCATATTTCTTACCCCTTCCATTTTCTTTCACTGTTTTCGTTTATTAATGAACTATAATTTTGAAAGGGTGATAGACAATCAGGTTCTTGGGACGAAAGCGATAATAAATGCAGTAAGACTTTACAATTGGCTTAAGAAAAAAAATCTCATCGTAGAAAAAGTTCTTACCGATTTGCCGACCGATTATACGGCCCATTTTTTTACCGAGATCAAGTCTTTAAATCGATTTGAAAGAACAAGTATTGAGATTTATGCTCAAGCTCCCCTTCTTTATGGGGAGATGGCAGAAATTTTCTGGAAAAGAAAAACCGGCTTGTCCTTGAGCCAAATTCATATCGTTTACCCCCCTTTGAGAAAAGCTTTTTTCACCCCCCCTATTGATCCTAAAGCCCCATTAGAAATTCCTTTAAGTATCGAAAATGAAGTCGCAAAACTTCGTCTCATAAAGGCATCCCAAATTCACATGAATCCCCCCCTATTCGAGGAGGGGCGAGCTAAAGTCTTTATCCACCCTTTGGATCTAGTTTTCACAATTATGTTAGGCTCTCATCCAAGCAAAGGGGCTTTGCATGACTACATTGATGGTTTTTTTAGGCTTGTCAAAAGTAAAGAGGGGCCAATTGTACATGTTTTTATACTTTCACAAACGGGTAAATGGATAGAAAAAAGGCTTGTTGATGATTTGGTTTCCCAGATAATGAGTCATCCTTTAGCCCCTAAAAGGCTCCGTTTTTACCCGATATCTCGACAAGATGACACAGTTGTCTCCAAGTTATTCAATCGATCTAACGCGACAATCACCCGCTCGAGCGGCATTACTACAATGGAACTTATCCAGTCGAGCCTTGGAGATGTCTGGATTCACCAAGAAACTCCACGATCTATCCTAGGTTTGCGCCACCATGGCATGGTTCTTTGGGAGTACGGAAATGCTCTCTATTTAAACCAAAAAAAGGGCGCCAGATTTGTCTCCCCCCAATTTTTTGAACAGGCCTTTAGACACTATTTTGCCCAAAGTAAAGATGTGGTCGTCCCTTTTCAAAATGCGCCCGATTTAAGTATGGGGTATTAGAACCCCACACCAAGTGCTCAAGTGGTCTATTTAGGATTTACGGGAAGCTTAGCGATCGCCTGGTTTTCAAGCTCTACTTCATTTGTGCCAACCTTTACTTGTCGAATCACAGAGCGTAAAAATGATTCCCAATCCTTTTTTTGACCGATTGGAAGAAGCTCATCTTGGGGTATTTTAACCACCTGGCAAAAGGAGACTATCTCCTTATCAAATTCCCCTTTTGAGGCAGCTTCATCAAACCCTTTTGAAATTCCCGATACGAAGGCTCTCCACTTGACCGAGCTTTTTTGAATATTGCGCAAATGCTCAAGTAAAGGTTTTGAAATGACAACAACTTTTAAAAAATCCAATGGGTGCAGATGTTCAATCTTTTTGCCTACTCTGACGAGGTACTTGCGCTTTGAGGCAAGGCTCAAAAGATTGGACTCCGACATTACCGTTACAATTTCACCGACAGCACCTGCCTCTTCAGACGGGATAGATCCCTGGTAGGGCTGAATAAGTAAAAGAGCCATAATCACACTAAACATCTTTCACCTAAATTGTCCCTTTTTTAAAAAAAAGTGCCAACAACTCATTGTAATTATTCATGTCCATAAGATCTTTGATAAGAGCCTTATCTAGGCCAGCTAAATCGACCGCATTCTCTACATCTTCAAAATCGACAGATCGGAAAGAATTATTAAAGACTTCTTGCCATTCTCTTAATAAGTACTGCTGCTTAAAAAAGTTCTGGTTAATTTTTTGGAAATATCGCATCGAGTCTTCATCGTTAAGGATGAAGCAAACTAATTCTACTGGGTGAATCAATTTGGTTTTTTCCACGAGTACGTTCAGCTCGTTAATCCTTAAACCTAGGGTAATCACCCTATGGGTTGCCATAAATTTAAGTAAGCTCTTAATCTCTTTAGATTCTTTTGTACTCAAAGCATTCAGGGGCGTACTTCCAAAAAAACCTAATAAAGAAAAGAAAAGTATCCCTTTACATAAGCTGCTTAACAAATTCTTCCCAATCATGTTGCCTGCACCTTTCATATAAATTGTCATAGTTAATCCTTAAAAAATCGGCAAACTGGGGTAGCTCTTGATACAATAAACCCGATCTTGCCATTTCATCCATTTTTGGGGATAGTCCTTCAATAAATGTTGTCCATTTAAAGTAATTTTCCCTTATCCGACGCATTGAGGATTTTAAAATCGGGTCTGAAAAAACATACCCTAAAAAATAGGTAGGCGGAACATGATCTATCATTTTGCCCAAACGTCTAAGCTCCCTCTGCCTTAAAAGGAGTCCTACAATATTATAATCCCCCATAGACTTGATGATCTGATAAGCCGCTCTTTTTTCTGTTTCAGACATCTTGATTTCAAAAGAGGCATGTAAACCCAAGTTCCAAATGAAAAAACAACTAAGTAAAACAGATCTCCAACTCATCCAGCACTCTCTATTTAAAGCAACATCTCTTAAAACCCTATCCGCTCCTAAAACGCTATTTTTAAAACAAGTAATGAAAACCTTGTCTAATTTAGCTTAAGAACTTCAAAAATCTATTTTCATCGCCCAATGTAATAAATTAAAATTTTAGAGACAAAGAGGTTTTTTTGTTTTTTTTAAAACTTTTTGTTTTATCGATCTAACTAACAACTAGTTTTTATAAAATGTTCTCTTATTAACTTTAGAGAACTTATTCATTAAACTATTTTATAAATTTATGACCGAATTATAGGCGGTTCATCATTTTAAATCTAAGAAGTAAAAAAAAATTATTGAAAAGTAATCTAGAAATGTATTTATAAAAAAGTAAGAGGACTTTAGGGACGCATAACACTTATAAATCCCTACAAAGCCTCTTATTGTGTGCTGAAACACCAGCTGAGATCATAGTGCAAAGGATTCGAAAAAACGGCTTGTTTCGAACCCGAACAATATGATCTCTTTTTTTTAGTTGTCTCATCTTTTTCATGAAAAAATTTCACTAAGATCCTCTTTTTCTGCTATGCTTTTTTTATGGACTCCTTCCAAACAGCTCTAAAGATTATAGAAAAAATCCACCAAAATGGGGGTATCGCCTATATTGCAGGAGGTGCGGTGCGGGATTTTCTCATGGGAGAGGTTCCTAATGATATCGATATCGTTACCTCTTTATCTATGGACTCTCTTCGTCCGCTTTTTCCTAAAACTATCGAAGTGGGTGTGCAGTTTGGGATCTTGGTTGTCATAGAAAACACACATAAATTTGAAATAGCGACCTTTAGAACCGAATCGGAATACAAAGACGGGCGACGCCCAACGATCATTCTTGAGGGTTCCCCTGAAGAGGATGCAAAAAGGAGAGATTTTACAATTAATGGGATGTTTTTAGATCCCATCACAAATGAAACTATCGATTTTGTAGGGGGAAAAGAGGATCTTAAAGAAAAAGTGATCCGAGCTATAGGCAATCCCCACGACCGGTTTCAAGAGGATCGTCTCAGGATGATTCGTGCTATTCGTTATGCGGCCCGCTTCTCTTTTTCTATAGACCCAGTGACTCAAGAAGCTATAAAAGAACATGCTCCGACACTTCTACCTGCTGTTTCGTTTGAGCGGATCTTGCAAGAACTTGAGAAAATGCACAAAGACGGTAATCTACGAACTGCTCTAGTTGAGATGCATCGACTTGGTTTATTATCGGCTCTTTTTCCGCCTCTTTCGGAAATCTCCACTCTATCTTTAGAAAGCTTGCAAAAGCCCGAAAAACTCCCGGTAATTCTTCAACTCAAAGCGCTATTAGGACATCTTACAGACAACGAGCGCTTCGAATGGCTTTCACGCCTAAAATTTTCCCAAAAAGAGCTTAATTTACTCAATTTTAGTGATCGCCTAGCATTAACTCTTGAGAAAGCCAGTCTACAAGAGCGCTTACATCTCTACGCCTCCCCTTTCTTTGAGAGCGCCTCAATTTTATTACCAAGTGGGCTTATCTCTTTTGCGAATGACGAGATAAAGATCTATAAAGAGGAGATCGAGCGGATTGCGGATAAAAAACCTTTGGTGACTGCAAAAGACCTTCTGGAAAAGGGTATAAAAGCGGGACCCGATATGGGTAAGTACCTTAAAAAAGCTGAAAAGATCGCTATCTCTCATAAACTCAACGATAAAAAAGAGATTCTAAAGCGCCTTTTTGAGAATTAGCTACTCTATCTCCATAGCCAAAATAGTGATGTCATCGCTTTGTTCTTTAGACGAAAACTCCTTAATTCGACGATACAAATCCTCAATCAGGTTTTCGGGTGAAGCTACGTCAATATTACGTATAGCAGTGATAAGCCTATCCATCCCGTAAAGCTGCTTGGCGTCATTCATCGCCTCAGTGACTCCGTCTGTATAAGCAATGACAAGATCTTTTGATTTGAGTTGGACTTTTTGCACCTTAATCTCATCCATTTTTAGAATTCCAAAGGGTATTCCCTCTCCTTCAAGAAGCTCCACAGGGAGGTCATGCCGGCGGAGCAAAGCCGGTGGATGTCCACACGAGACATATTCTAAAGTTTTAGATGTTGTGTCCAAAATCCCTATCCATGCAGTCACAAACATACAGTTTTCTGCTGTATCTTTGAGGTATAGATCGTTCACCTGAGAAACTATTTTATCTAAATTTTTTTCAAAAACAGATACGCTTCGGACAAACCCCCTAAAACCCAAAGAATAGAGGCAAGCCTGGATTCCTTTACCTGCCACGTCGGAGCACATCAATAAAACTCGCCCAGGTGATATCTCAAAATAGTCAAAAATATCGCCTGCAACATCTATAGCCGGGAAATACGAGGAGGCTATTTTGATATTTGGGATCTGTATTTTTGTGGGTAAAAGCGATTTTTGGATCTCTAAAGCTAAAAGCATCTGTGTAGCGTAGCGCTCTTTTTCGCTCCTTTCGGTTCTAATCTCCTGGATCATCAACTGGATCTTATCCATCAATCGGTTATAAAGGTATCCAACATAATTGACTTCAAACCCCCACTTGTCGAAATCAAATCGAGTCTCCAAGTGCCCCTCTTCTCCCATTTGCATCACGCCACAAAGAGCTGATAAGGGTTTAGAAATTCTTAATGTCAAAAGATAGGTCGCCCCTCCTCCCAACACTAGGATGAATAAAAATAGCGACCCAACCGTGGTAAAATACCCTTTCAATTTATCCGTGAAAATTTTTTTAGGTACGTCCAGGCCTATCATGATAGGAAGTTGCCCTGCAGGTTTGAGAACAATTAGGCGCGTATCATCGTTTTGTGTGAATTGATAACCAAGCTCTGTAGGTTCCAAATTGATGAGATCGGGACCATAAATCTGGGGGGTAGCTTGATTCAGATTGATGTTTTCTACACTCCGCACCAACAGTGTTTTTTTTCCCCACCCTTTGTGCGTTGAGGCGAGAACATCTCCCCCGCTTGAAAGAATTGTGGTCTCTAGAGAACCTATAGTTCCAAAACCGGTGATCTCTTTAAGTAAAAGAGACATCGAGGTCGATAAAGCTACAGCGCCCTTAATATCCTGAGATTTAAGATCTTTGATTAGGCGAATCAAATACAAAACGTAATTTCCATCCGAATCCCGAGCAATAAAAGATTTCCTGTCCAAAGTATTAATTTTTTTTAGATCTATCTCTCCAGAAAAATTTTTTCCTACAAGAGAGGAGACACTCGAAGCAAAACAAATGAGACCGTTAGGATCAACTTTTAGATACAAAATTGTAGAAATCGCCTCATCGTTCACAAATTTTGATAAAGAAAAATTTAGATTGTCGACTTGTCTATTTGCTACAATTTCATAAAGGGCATCTAGGAAATGGGCCTGTAAATCGGTTATTTCTGTGACAAATTTAAGGTGATCCCCTAAGGAGAGATTTAAAGACTCGTAAACCTGGTTATACGCTCTATCGTACTCGCTTTTATAAGTAAACGCTGTATAGAAAATGAGGGGAATGACCAGGAAGGCGCATGAGGTGATGAATACCCGCATTGCAAGCGAGCCTTTCATCCTAATTCTTGAATCTGTATCATGTTCAACACTCATGATGCACCTTAGTAGCCTTAAAAACCCGATTGTACAAAAAGCTCATCGACTCAGAGTCGATAAAACCTTTCGCAACTCGGAGGGGCTATGTCTGGTCTTCAAAGACCATCTAATTGAGGAAATAGCCCAATCACACCCCATAGAGGTGCTCTTTACCCTTGATCCATACCAAAATCCTGATGCAAAAGAAACGTTTTTTGTAACAAAAGAAATTTTAGAAAAAATTACTGGGGTCTATTCCAACGAAAAACGGGCGGCTATTTTAAAAATTCCCCCTTTGTCGACAAAAAAAGGGGCCAGAATCCTTGTTTTTGATCGACTTCAAGATCCGGGAAATGTGGGTACGCTCATGAGGAGTATGGAGGCTTTTGGATTTGACCAAGCCTTTTTTATCGAACCATCCGTTGACCCTTTCAATGAAAAAACCATCCGATCCTCAATGGGTGCTGTGTTCAGGCTTGATATAAAATTTGGGACCTTAGATCAGCTTTTAGAGGAAAAATTCCCCCTGATTGGGGCCGATATGGAAGGGGTGAGCCTTGAACAATTTGTCCCCCCAAAAGAGTTTGCCCTAGTTTTGGGGCACGAAGGCCAGGGGATTCACCCTCAAATTAAAAATAAATCTACAATTGTAAAAATCCCCATGCTATACCCTACAGAATCATTAAACGTAGCCCAAGCCGGTGCCATTTTGCTCTACTTTTTAGGTAAATCTCGTGGACTTTGAAGACAAATTTAGCCCTAAAAAAAGGCAAATCAAAAAAGAACGTAAACTTAAATCGCTTAAAGACCGCTCTAAATACAAAAAAACAGACCAAAAAAAGGGGGGGGATTTTGTAGCACCCGATCTGCCTAAAGGGAGGGTCATTTCTGTATTGTCAGAGGGAATTTTTGTAGAGCTTGAGGGGGTAGGATTTTTATGTGAATTGAAAGGGGCTCTTAAAAAGGGGCGCTCAAGACAAAAAAATCTTGTTTGCGTTGGAGATTATGTTTTTTTTGATCCACAAAAAAAAATGATCGAATCTATAGCTCCTAGAACACATATCCTTTCAAGAGCTGAACATCTACGCCAACGAAAAGAACAATTGATTGCGGCAAATGTCGATCAAGTTTTGATCTGTGTCTCGGTCGGATTTCCTCACATCAAACCTAATCTTATCGACCGATATATTGTCGCCTGTCTACGGCAAAACATGCGTCCAGTTTTAGTTGTAAATAAAATGGATCTTCCCCATCCCCCCTATTTCCACGAGCTTTTAAAGGTTTACGAGGATTTGAAAATTCCGGTATGCAAAATAAGCACCATGAACGATTACGGAATCGAAGACTTGAAAAATCTGATGAAAGGCTACACAAATGTGCTAACAGGTCAATCCGGTGTTGGTAAGACATCCATAATCAACAAAATTGTTGAGGGAAATTTTCGTGTGAGGGAAGTGATGAGCAAAACTGAAAAAGGGGCTCATACAACCACTACATCAATTTTAATACCCCTAAAATCGGGTGGGTATTGTATCGATACACCCGGCATCAAAAGTTTTGGCCTTTTTGATCTAGATAAAAAAGAGGTAGAACCTTTATTTAAAGAGATACATAAAGCCGGAAAAAAGTGTGCTTTCTCACCTTGTAGTCACACGCATGAGCCTACCTGTAATGTCAAAAGAATGGTCGAGAAAGGAAAAATTGCTTTAACAAGATACCAGTCATACCTAACCTTAATTGAGGGTGTAAGAGAAGATTATGAGTAATAAAATCCAAGCTCTACATGCAAGAGAAATTCTCGATTCTAGGGGTAATCCCACCCTCGAAGTGGATTGTGTTTTGGAAAGCGGACACATGGGGCGATCATCTGTTCCCTCAGGAGCCTCGACGGGCTACCACGAAGCGATTGAACTTAGAGATCAAGATAGTCATCGTTTTTTCGGAAAAGGGGTTTTAAAATGCATCTCCCATGTTTATCATGATATTTTTCCTGCAGTAAAAGGGCACAAAGCTTCAGAACAAACCTCCTTAGATCGTCTTCTAATAGATTTAGATGGAACTGAAAAAAAATACAGAATGGGAGCAAATACCATTTTAGCTGTTTCGCTTGCAGCGGCTCGCGCCAGTGCGCACTACTATAAACTCCCCCTTTTTCGTTATTTAGGAGGATCGGTTCAACATAAACTCCCTTTTCCTTTTTTCAATATCATTAACGGGGGTAAACACGCAGACAATCGACTGGAATTTCAAGAATTTATGATCTCTCCCAGAAAAGAAATCTTTGGTGAGAATCTTAGAGCAGGAGCAGAGGTCTACCACACGCTAAAAAAAATTTTACACCGACATAAACTATCGACGAATGTTGGAGACGAAGGGGGCTTTGCTCCAAACATCCAATCGACAAAAGAGGCTCTTGAGTTTATTGTAGAGGCTATTGAGAGTGCAGGCTATCGCCCGGGGTTAGATGTCATGATTGGGCTGGACGTTGCTGCAAATGAAATAGAAAACACTGATAACCTGATTGATCAATATGTAGAACTTGTTGAAAGATACCCTATTATTATGATCGAAGACGGTTGCAAAGAGGATGATTTTGATAGCTGGCATGAGCTTAATAGTAGGCTAGGCTCACAAATCCAGCTCATAGGAGATGACCTTTTTGTAACAAACAAAAAACGGCTCGAATTTGGAATCAAAAGGGACTTAGCGAATGGGATTTTGATCAAACCCAACCAGGTGGGAACTTTGACAGAAACCATCGAGACAGTAAAAATGGCACAAGAAAATGGGATGAAAGTGATGTTTTCTCACCGCTCAGGAGAAACGGAAGATACCTTCATAGCAGACCTTTGCGTAGCCCTCGGTGTTGACCAAATCAAGTCGGGAGCTCCCGCTAGAGGCGAGCGCATAGCCAAGTATAACCAACTTTTAAGAATAGAAGAGCTTTTGAATTAAGTCTCAAAATCATGAAACTCTTTTTCCAATAGCCACTCCATAGGGTCTTTGTATGTATCCTCTACTGTAACAGAATCTATTTTGATCCAGTCATCCGGGAATACCATTTTTTCAATATTTCTGTACCATGAGGTTGGAGCAACCACTTTTTTATTGTCCGAATTATTTAAATAAGTAGCCCACCAACTAAAAGTAGAATTTCCGATGATGGCATTTGGGCTATATCTTAAAATATTAAAATCTACCCAAAAAGGTTCATTCTCTATAAACAGCATGTTTTTTTTCATCGGCAAAACCTTCTTTGCCATCCATGGGTCATCAGAAACAACTATGAAGAGTGTGTCATCTCCAAAAATGTTCATCGCTTTTTCGTAGTAATCCGTATCTAAGTGGCAAAAAATAGTGGAATGTTTCAAATATTTTGGATTTATTAACTGGTTTTTATCCCTCTTGGGGTCATCCAACGATCGTATATAATGCCTATAGTGGACAGCACAAATCTGTTTGCTTTCAAAAACAACCGGGTATTTTTTTTTTATGTACTCCAAGTCTAAAGAGGGTGTTTCAAAAAGATCTATCAAGTGGTCTCTATGTTTATCAAAGTATTTTAAATTTACAAAGTGCCCCTTCAATCTCAAATTGTAATTTTTAGGTATTGAACAATAAGAAGTAACATCCCCTCTTTGAGTATAGAGTTTTTCCCTCGGGTAAACCCTGATGGACGGGGGGCACTCGGCGAGTACTTTTTGAAAAAAATGGGTTTTATAATCAGAAAATTTGGGGTCTTCTAACCCCTTAAAAAAAGCTACGTCGTACCCCTCTTTTACAAGTGTCTCTGCTGTAGAAATTATAAAAAACCAATTTCCCAATTCTCCTAAAAGATCGGCTGTAACCACAAAATCTGCACGTGGCTGCGGATAAACTGATTGCATACACAAAAAGAATGAAATAAAGAATTTTTTCAAGATTCTCTCCTATAATTCAGCAAAAACATAGAAAAATTTTAATTTTTTTTATTTTAAAAAAAACCAAAAAAATTAATTTTTTAGTGCATTTGAGTGGGCTATTTAGGAAGTATCCCTCTATCCCCTTTGTGCCAATTTGCAGGGCAAACCTCTCCATGGGATTTATGATATTGGATCGCATCTACAAGCCTTAAAACCTCTTCAACGCCTCTGCCTATTCCCAAGTTATTGATAGACATGTGCTGGACTAATCCGTCTGCGTCTATGATGAAAGTGCCTCTTAAAGAGATCCCCTTGTCGATCAAGGTTCCATAATTTAAAGAAATTGTTTTTGTCACGTCACTCACAATCGGAAATGAGACTCTTTTGATCTCATGGTTCCACCAGGCTCTATGAGTATAAACGCTATCCACAGATATTGCTAAGATCTCACAATTTCTTTTACGGAACTCTTCAATTCTCTCTTCGAAGGCGATGAGTTCTGTAGGGCACACAAAGGTAAAATCTAGAGGATAAAAAAGGAGCACCACGAATTTACCTTTGTAATCCTTAAGGTGAACATCAATAATCTCCCCATTCTTTACTGCTTGCGCAACAAAATTTGGCGCTTCGTAACCAATTAAAGTTGTCATAATTCCTCTCTGATTGTTGTTGTTGGACCATGTCCCGGATATACGACCGTAGCCTCAGGGTATTTTTTTAATTTTTTCAAGGAGATCTCCATCTTGTCAGGTTCAGAGGTGGGCAAATCCAGTCTTCCAATCCCCCCTTTAAAAAGAGTGTCTCCACTAATTAAAACACCCTCTTTTTCAAAATAAAAGCAAACCGACCCGAAGGAGTGTCCGGGTGTCTCTATAACTACCCCCTCAATCTCCCCAAAAGTAATTTTATCCCCCTCTTGGAAAAAATGGGGGTCGCTTACCGCATCAATCGTTTTAAAAGATCTTAAGCCGTCAGAGCCTGGGGCAAGTACATTTCTACTATCTAGAGGATGCACAAAAATCGGCACACCCAAGTCTCGAAATTTTGCCATATCCACAATGTGATCATAATGGGAGTGGGTCAAAAGAACTTTTTTTAACTTGTATTGCTTCTCTTGAATGATCGGGGTGAAATAACGAAAGCTAAAAAAGGAGGGATCGATTAACACGGCCTCATGTGTTTTGGGACAAACGAGTAAAAGAGTTCTTGTCTCAATGGGGCCCAGTATTTTATCGATGATAAGCATAAAATGCACTGGTAGGGATTCGAACCCCAGACCTCATGGTTCGTAGCCATGCGCTCTATCCAACTGAGCTACCAGTGCGTAAGGTGAGTAAAGTATTCCACAAAATTGAATTAAAAGCAATTAGGGAAATAGCAAAGAACAACCCTTTATAAACTCTGGATTTTCAAATGAAAAAGATTATTTGAAGTGCCGGCTAAGAGCAGACGCGAGTTTCAACATATGCACAGGCTGCTTCCCTAAAATAGGTTCTAGGACTTTATCCGGTACAATCATTTTTTTATTTTCAGGATCCTGTAGGCCGTGCTCTTTAATATAAGCCCAGATCCGTTTAGTCACCTCTCCCCGAGTCAAATTATCCTCTTTGGTGAGAATAATGAGCTCTTTTGAGAGCTTCTGTTTTCCTCTAGCTCCTCCAGAAGATTTTGGCTGTGCTTTTGTACGGGGATGATCTTTGTAGCTTTCTTGAATCTCCTCGACAGAATTTCCTATCACATCACACTCGGGATAGGTGGAGCAGGAAAAGAAGGGCTTTCCATAGCGAGAAACCCTTTGTTTAAGTTTCCCTTCACAACCTTTGGCAGGGCATTTTGCTCCGGTATCCACCCCTTCTGCTCCCTTTTTGGGGATATTGATAATCGTTTTACAATCTGGATAGCCGCTACAACCCAAAAATATTCCGAATCGTCCCTTACGAATCGACATTTTTTTCCCACAATTAGGACAATCCTGATCCCAGTTAAAAGAGGCCTCATATTCCTCTTTGTGAATCACAAGCTCTTCTAGGGGCGCAGTGTACTTACAATCCGGATAGCCACTACATCCCAAAAAGTATTTGTTTCTGGCCCAAATTTTCTGTAATTGCTTTCCACAATCGGGACAAATTTTATCTGTGAGCTCTTTAGGAACGTGAGCCTCTTTTTCGGCCACCTCAACAATCGGCAAAAAAACATCCCAGAATTCTTTTAAAAATCTTTTATGGTCGAGCTTCCCTTCTGCGATTGCATCCAAATCCTCTTCCATGTGAGCAGTAAACCCGATATCAATAATTTGGGTGAAATTATCGGTTAGCATTCGTGAGATAATGCGACCAAGCTCAGTGGGTCTTAGCGTCCCTTTTTCTTTGGTCGTATAATCACGCGACTGGATCTTATTCATGATGGCAGCGTAGGTGGAGGGGCGACCAATCCCTTGTTTCTCCAGCTCTTTTACAAGAGAAGCTTCAGTAAAACGGGGAAGAGGCTTAGTGAATGCCTGATCTTTTGTAACCTGTATCAGCTTGAGCTTTTGCCCCTCTTCAAGCGGAGGTAAAGTGCGCTCTTCTTCTTTTTCTTCGTCCTCTTTTTCCTCATAAAGAGTCAAAAAGCCAGGAAATTTTATGATGGAACCGGTAGCCTTCAATTCGTATTTTTTATCCGTATCTATATGGGCGGTCACTGTGTCATAGACAGCAGGCTCCATTTGCGAAGCCAGAAATCTTTTATAGATGAGCTGGTAGAGCTTAAATTCATCTATTGATAAAAAGGACTTTAACTCCTCCGGCCGGCGTGCAACGCTCGTGGGGCGTATCCCCTCATGCGCATCTTGAGCTGCTCTTTTACCCTGATACTGGTTAGCAACTTTAGGTAAAAACTCCTCTCCAAACTTCTTTTTAATCCAGTCTCTCGCCTCTTTTATTGCCTCGGGGGAGCTTCTGGGTGAATCGGTTCTCATGTAGGTGATCAAACCAACAGCACCCTCTTTTCCGCAATCCACACCCTCGTAAAGGCTTTGGGCAACTTGCATAGTCCTTGTAGATGAAAATCCGTAATGTCTTGAGGCCTCTTGTTGCAAAGTTGAAGTAGTGAATGGAGGAGCAGGGTTTCGTAAACGCTCTTTTCTATCTACTTTGGAAATATGGTACTTACAGCCCTTCAAATCATTTTCAATTTTTGTGGCCTCTTTTTCATTTGGAATAGAGCGCTCAACTTTCTTTCCATCCATAGTGAAAAGAAAGGCCTTAAACTCTTTTTTTCCTTCCAAAACAGCGCCTAAATTCCAATATTCTTCCGGTTTAAACGCCTCGATTGCCTCTTCTCTTTCGACAATAAGCTTCAGAGCAACAGATTGTACTCGTCCGGCAGACAGGCTTTTTGCCCCCTTAACTTTACGAATCAAAATTGGGGAGATTTTATAACCTACTAGCCGATCAAGAATACGACGAGCTTGCTGAGCACTAACCAGATCCTCATTGATTTTTCTAGGATGCTTGAGGGCCTCTAACACTGCTCCTTTGGTGATTTCGTTGAACGTGACTCGTTTATAGGGAACTTTTGGCAGAATTGAGGCAATATGCCAAGCGATGGCCTCCCCTTCTCGGTCGGGGTCGGTTGCCAATAGCACTTGTTCAACTTTTTTTGCCTCTCTTTTCAGCCGCTCTATCACCTCTTTTTTTGCTGGTAATGGGACATAGTTAGGCTTAAAATCCTTCTCTACATCAATATTTAATCCCTTCTGGGGCAAATCGATAATGTGCCCGACTGAAGAATCCACGACGAATTCTTTCCCGAGAAATTTTTCTAGGGTTTTAACTTTAGTGGGGGATTCTACGATGATTAGAGTTTTCTTCATAAATTTGGTCTATAGTCTTCTGCGTACTCGGGACGCAAATAATTTTTTCTTTTCTCCATAAAGAGTTCTCGTTCGGCTCGCTGAAATTCTGCGATTTGCCAGCCTATAAGCTTTTCCTCTTTAAGAAATTGCAAAGGCTCTTCCGATCCTACCGCTTTACAGAAAAGATCTTTTTCAGATTTTCCAATATGCGACATCACTTCTTTAAATTTTTGGGGATAGAGGGATTTTATTGCACCTATCAGAACCCCCTGAATCTCAAAAGGTTTGTAAGATTTTTTGTCCACCACCTGTATAAGCGAGCCTTGACAATCCAGTTGAGCCATCGACCCTGAAAAGGGTTTAAAGTAAATAGGGACGAATCTTACACCGCTGAGCCCTTGGCTATTAAGATGTTTTGTTAGTTGTTGGGCATCCATCCAGGGCGCTCCCACTAGTTTGAAAGGCAAGGTGTATCCTACACCAATGTTACAAAGGCGTAGCTCTCCTAAAAGACCCGTCGATGCATAAAAAAGGGGCGTATCTGACTCGGGGATGTTCGGGCTTGTCGGAATCCAGTGGAGCCCTGTATCTTTGAAATCCATACCCCGCGACCAGCCTTTCATGGGAATTACCGTCAATTTTGCCCCAATTTTGTATTCCATATTAAAAAATTGAGCGAGCTCCCCCACGGTCATACCGTGGATGTAGGGTACGTTAATATATCCAATAAAAGAGCGCCATTTAGGGTGCAACATAGGGCCATCTACTGTCAATCCATTTATAGGGTTGGGACGATCGAGAACGACTATACCTATGTCTTTTTTTGCTGCCTCCTCCATCATATAAAAAAGTGACGAGGCATAAGTGTAAGAACGGACCCCTATATCTTGTATGTCTATAACAACAACATCTATCCCTTTTAATTGGGCCTCAGTAGGTCGTCGGTTTGAACCGTATAAACTAAAGACAGGTACGTCCCCTCTTTTTGCGTCCTTGATTTTTTCACTTGCGTGCTGCTGTCCATAAAGACCATGCTCTGGGGCAAACAAAGCGACAAGTTTACAGTCTTTTCTTGACTGGAAACGATCCATCGCGGTAACTCCATTGCGATCGACAGCTGTGTGATTGGTCAAAAGCCCTACCCGTTTTCCCTGAATTGAAGGGTGTGCTCCCCCTAAAAAAACTCTATCTAGACCCACCTCAACTTTTGCGCTTATGAATAAGGGCACAAAGAAAAAAATAACCAAACCCTTAAATAATCTCACTAAGCACCGAATTTTTTTCTCTAGATGGGTATCATACTAAGGAAAAGGGGTTTTTTTTTGGTAAATCATTTTCAAAAAAAATCCTTTTTCCCCTTTTTTCATTAACAATCTCTATTAGAGATCTCAATCTAGTCCCTTTAGAACTTTTTTCGTATCTTTGGCTTTTAAACTTCTTAAGACTCTGCTAGTATGCATAGCATATATGCCCGATTTAAACCCTGAACAAAAAATTGCGATAGCCCATAAAGAGGGGCCTCTACTGGTACTTGCCGGAGCCGGTTCGGGAAAGACCAGAGTAGTAGTTGAAAGAATTATAGCTCTTTTACAATCAGGGGTGAATCCAAGTGAAATTCTTGCAGTAACCTTCACCAATAAAGCTGCAGAAGAGATGCGGCAACGAGTCCTCTCCATTTGTACAAGACCTCCCTTAATTACAACATTTCACTCTTTTGGCGCCCGTTTTTTGAGAGAATCTATAGAGCAAATCGGTTTTCATTCGACTTTTACGATATACGATGAAGATGACACCCATTCGTTATTAAAAGAGTGCTTTAAAGAGCTCGATATGAAGCCCGAAAAAGGGCATCTCAAAGATATGCGCCAAGCCATCTCCGATGCTAAAAATGCTCTATTACTTCCTAAAGATTTTCAACACCAAAGGGGAAAAGACCATTTCTATCAGGTGTATAGCCATTACCAAAATCGTTTAAAAGAGTGTAATGCGATCGATTTCGACGATCTTTTACTCCTCCCCGTTTTTCTTCTCAGGGATAAATTAAGCCTTAAAGAGGAGATTCAAAACCGCTTTAAGTACATCCTCATTGATGAATATCAAGATACAAATCATGCGCAATATTCTCTCACTAAGCTTTTAGTAGATAAGCATAAAAATCTTTTCGTGGTTGGGGATCCGGACCAATCTATTTATTCATGGAGAGGGGCAAGCATTCAAAATATTTTAGGTTTTGAAGAGGATTTCCCGAATGCCAAGGTGATAAAACTTGAACAAAATTACCGTTCAACAGGCCATATTCTCAAAGCTGCAAATGCTCTCATCGCCCACAATAGGGGTCGCTATGAAAAAAATCTGTGGAGTGCAGTAGGTGATGGGGAAAAAATTGAGTTGCGCTCATTTTTTGATGAAAGAGAGGAGGCTCAGTTTATTGCAAGAGAGGTAGAAGCTGCGATCGATGCGGGACAAGATCCTGGCACGATTGCTCTTTTGTATAGAACTAACGCTCAGTCACGCAGTCTGGAGGATGCCCTTTTAAGATTACGTATTCCCTACACTATTGTCGGCGGTCTCTCTTTCTATGAAAGAAAAGAGATCAAAGATCTTTTAGCCTACTTAAGACTTACCGTGGCTAAAAATGATCTTGTAGCCTTTCAACGGGTAATTAATGTTCCAAAGAGAGGTATAGGGAACGCAGCTTTAGAAAAAATCAAGGAGGTGCAATTGCAAATGATGCAACCTTTGATGGAGCTGATCCAAAACAGTCAAAACCTTCCTCTGTCTTCAAAGCAAAAACTAGAACTAGAGAAATTTTCCTTTTTAATTCAATCACTGGAAAAAATTCCCTCTATCTCACAGAAAATTACGAAAATATTGCATGAAACGGGCTACTTGGAATTTCTTAAAGAGGATAAAGAAACCTATCAAGACCGCAAAGAAAACGTCGAAGCTCTTATAGCCAAAGCGATTGAATGGGAAAAAGAGAACGAAGGGCTGCACCTTATCGATTTTCTTGAAGAACTTTCTTTGAAGCAAAAGTTTGATGAGGCGCACTCTTTTGACC
>Ga0194129_10000216_pt1 | contig 114263 bp, 93 predicted proteins | sample TA2KigCa35mmetaG_FD_150862 | JGI IMG/M metagenome (GOLD analysis project Ga0194129, IMG submission 150862) | Freshwater microbial communities from Lake Tanganyika, Tanzania - TA2015038 Kigoma Deep Cast 35m | ecosystem: Environmental > Aquatic > Freshwater > Lake | place: Tanzania: Lake... | reverse complement strand
CGAATTTTTTGATTAATTTACTATCAGGACTTGTAGCATATACACGTCAACCAAAAAAGCCTTCTTTAAAATTTAAAAATTTCTCAGAAGCCTTTTGTCTTGCGGTTTAAAACCCGAAACTCAGGTTCTTAGAAAAAGATAGAGTTTTTCTAACTAATCTGGAACATCGCTGTCTAAGCGTACAATTAAGTCTTTCAATATAAGATGTTTTTCCAGATTCTTTACCGACAGGCTTATGTTGTCTATGCGGGATTGTTTCATAGTACACATTGAAGAAGTCAGTATGACAGAGGGCTTTTTTTTTTAATGGTTCCGGTAGTTTAAAAAATAGCTTTTCGGCTGTTGCTTTATTTCGAGGCCCTACTTGCATAGCCACTACCTGTCGTGTTCTTGAATGCATTACCAGCCACAACCATTGCTGATTGCGCTTAGATCCGACGTAGCTCCATAATTCATCAGCTTCAAGAATAACTACCTCAATCTCATCATCATCCTGAACCACCTCTGCATTTAAATCTTGAGGAAGTTTAGCTATTAAACTATCTATAAATCCCAAAAGCCACGGTATGCTTACGTCAAATACTCTGCAGACGCCTTCTAAAGATATTCTTTCAAGAAGAACTCTTCTTATAAGACCTTGAGTGTGTTCATCAACAATCTTTTGAGTGGGATTTAAGACAAACTGTTTACCACAACCAAGGCAACGATAATTTTGTTTACCATTGTGAATATGACCATTTTTTTTTGATTAGACCTGATGAACAGGAGGGACACTTACATTCCATATTGTGAGCTCCATTGTATATAAGCCCAACTATTATATGGATTGCTAAATTTTTTTTGAAGCCTCCAGCATTACATGTTTAGGACTACCCAAAATGCATATATATCGGAATTAAGAGCGATTCTAGACTCTGTTGAAATCGGTATATCTTTACGCTCTCTTGAAAATTCTGCTTATGATTTGCTTTTAGGAGCACTTGAAAGACTTATTAAAAAGTTAGTTACTTGCATCAGGCTTCCGATCTATATTGCTGTTAAAGATAGTGAAGTTAGAATTATTATTTCATCAGCGATGATAAAAAAAGCATCGCCTACAGATCTTAAATCTATCTCAAACTCCTTTATAGAGGAGTTGCCAGAGGCATTCCACCGTGCTAATTTATGGAGATTTCAAAAAGACGACGGCTTTGTCTTTTCTTATTTAGAAAATGACCTCGAAATGTGTTATAAGTGCCTTACTTTTTATCCAGTTCCTAATCATTTAGCCATAGGAGAATTTGATTTACCCGCTGCACCAGAAGAATGTAAGATTGAAAAAAGACTTATACCTAAGTGGCTTACATCTGTTGGAAAATCAAAAACTGTTAAATTGATTCCTCCAGGCAGATTTTTGAGTGACAATTTAGCAAAAGAGCTTGCTTTAGAGTTAATTAGTGACACTTTGTTAGCCCAGAATCTAAAAAAAACTACAGAAGAGATTCCGCATCAAAAAGAGTTAGCCTTAGATATCGCTACCCGTTTACAAGCTATTAGTAAGGTTATAGGAGATGAGCCTATTTATCTGTCTGTAGTTGGAAATCAGATTAGAATTACAACAACACCAAAGGGAATGGAAAATACTTCCGATCTTTTATATACTACTAGCAAGGAGAGCATTCGTTTTATTGAAGATATGCCAGAGATGTATAGGCAATTTAATCTTCAAGAGACAGATGAGAGTGGATGGTGGGGGGTCAACAATAAATTTTTCTTAACTTTTATTCATCTTGGGCTCGATTAACCTATTATCATCTAAAAATTAATTATACAATTCAAGAATTTCAATTTCGTGTAAAATTAAATAAAAATAATTATTTATTAATTAAATATGCGAAATTCAATAAAAAGCTTAAGACCCAAAGCAAACTCCCTTGTTAATTTACCAGCGTTTATCCAATACGAAGATGTTACTAAAAGCAAAGAGCTTGGGAATGCACTATCCGAACTTATTGAAAAAGAATCTTTTCCACTGGCAATTCAAAAATTTTTGGAATTACCTAAATTTAAAGAGCTTGTGGAAAGATTGAAAGAAGGCACTCTAGAGGGGGGATCTCTAAATTCAAAAGAGATCCACTCTCTTCAACTGCTTTTAGAATCTTTTCATAAATTAGTCCACCTTGACTATGACTTTGAAGAAATAGAGCACCCTGTTGTGCAAGCTAAAGTCTTGGAAAAAAACATTCAAGACTACTTAGCCTGCATTGACCTTTTTTTTCCGTATGAGGGAACAATTATCAATGACATTCTCTCTGATCTTTTTCAAACAGTTCATTTTTTTACAGGCAAACTAAAAAGTACGATTTTAGAAGACTCACATTTTTTCAGCTTGGAATTAACTAATTTAATGAACTCCGAAATTGTTTCTCTTCTTTTACATTTAGATAGAAATAGTTTTCCGAATTTTTCAATGAGCAACTGGTATAAAATAGCAATCGAGCTAAACATTGAACCAAACCTATCAATAAAGAAAAAAGAGCTTAGTTTAATTGCAAAAGGAAATGCCCACAAACTACTAAATCAGCTTCAAACAGTTCTCTCTGATATTAGTCGAGTCTATTTAAAAACTCCTCCTGAAGAGATCGCTTTTTCTCTTAAAGAAACCATCTTATCTCTTCTTACAGAAAAGCACCTCTCTGGTCAAAAAGTAAACGAGCTTTTCTATCTCGAATTTTGGAAAGAATCCAACGCTATTTTACTTACAAAAGAGACGGGGATGTTAACAAAACTTTCCTCTCTTACAAATCAGCTCTACCCTTTGAAAATGAGTTTAGAAAGACTCATCGAAGAGTATGAATTTGCTCTCCCTCAAACATTTTGTACCTACACAAATAGACTTATAGTCACCTCTTCTCAATTGCTTGAAATTTTAGGTAGCCCTAATTTACTAGGGGCACAATTTTCTATAGGCTTCCATAATAGCGAATATGAATATCTAAATGAAATACTTAGCACTGATGATCACGCAAAAATTTCAGATAGTGCAATCAATAAATTAACAATCATACTTCCAACTCTTATCTCCTTTTTAGAAACCTATCAAAAAGCAAAACCTCTTATCTCCCTTCATGTCTTGAAAGAGAAATTCGAACACCTTTTCTCTCCCACTGACTCTTTTAATACTTTTACAAATAAGGAAATTAAAGAAAAAATTGAAGAGGAGTTTACATTCTATCTTGGAAGCACTTCGATCGACTTTTCTCTTCTAGAAGCAGCTCATCATAAGATTGTAGAAGGCCTTGAGCATATCTTAAATGAAATCGATCCCATAACTACTGAATACCGCATTCTGCAAGAAAAACTCTTCTCTTTTAAAAAAATAGATCTCCCCTCTTTTGCACAAACTTGGCACACATTAGGAGAAATCTTTGGTGTTTTATTTATCTATCTTTCTCAAGCAGAAAAAGATTTAGCTCACATCAAAACAAAAATTTCCCCTCAACTTAAAAGCACACTAAATTTAGACTAGATAATTATTTTCGAGCTCTATTTTTTTCTTTTTAGTCTAAATTAAATCTCTCTAACGCCCCCCAAATCAAGCGGGACATTTTTCCTATTTTTCACAAGAAAAAAAGAGTTTTTTTTCTTCTAGACTTTTAGGTTGCAAATACAATATGTAGTGTCATAAAATAGCAGATAACACAACCTATAGTATTTTTAAGAGGAGAGCAACTAATGAAATCTAATCCAAATGAAACAATTGCCTTAGAGTTACTTGACTCTATTGAGATGGACCGATCTCTTGTTAAATTAACTCTTGTTAAACGAAACGGAAGCATTGTTCCGTTTGACAGCAGCCGGATAAAAAAAGCAATCGAACTTGCGTTTCGCGACACGAAAAAAGTAAGTCCCCCAAACGCTCTTCCTCAAGCACTCTCTCAAACAATTGACAGATTGTCTTTATCTGTCATTGAAAGAGCATTAGAACTAGGTTCAAAAGGGGTATCTTTAACTGTTGAGGGAATTCAAGATATTGTTGAAGTCACTTTAATGAAAAATGGATATCACGATGTAGCAAGAGACTATATTATTTATAGAGACCAACACAAAGCAGTAAGAGAATCTCAACCTTCTAATATTCGAATTTTTAGAAACGATAGCAGCACAAAGGTTCGCTTTAATCCTATTAAAATTTCATCATCCTTTGAAAGAATTTTTAGAGAAACTGCAAACATTCCAGATGGTCCTCTAACTCTCCATTTGATTTCTTCTATTAATGATCTTACAGGTCAAGTAATCAATAAAGTTCTAGAGGCTCATGTTTCGTCTAAAACACTATCATTAAAAGATTTGCAAGATCTTTTTGAAGAAGTTTTAATGAAAAATGGATTTTATCAAGAGTCTAAGTTTTTTATTCTTACAAGAAAAGAGAAAGAGGATAAATACAAGGCAACCTTTAGTCACCACCTAGGACAAAAAGGTGCTAGAACAGTTTTAGTTGTCTCTGATGAAGGGAAAACAGAGAGTATCTCTGAAGATGAAATTAGAAAAAAATTGTCATACGCCTGTAGAAATTTGACAAATGTCTCTTTGGAAGACTTAATCGATGCAACACTTAAAAACTTTTATGAGGGTATTAAAGAGAGCGAAATTGATACAGCTATGATTATGGCAGCAAGATCACTTGTTGAAGTCGATCCCGCTTACTCTTATGTCTCATCGAGACTATTGTTAGACAAACTGTACAGAGAGGCCCTAGAAGTTTCTGCACTCGATGCCTCATTAGAAAAAAGACACAAAGCCTATTTTATTTCTTATATTAAAAAAGGAATCTCTTTAGAAAGGCTCTCTCCGGAACTACTAAATTTTGATTTAGAAGCCCTTAGTTCTGCTTTAGTCTTGTCAAGAGATGATAAGTTCCAATACCTAGGTCTACAAACTCTTTATGACAGATATTTTATCCATCAGTCTGAAAAAAGACTCGAAACTCCCCAAATTTTTTGGATGAGAGTTGCAATGGGTCTTTGTATCAAAGAAGATAATAAAACCGAGAAAGCGATTCAATTTTACAACACCCTTTCTGAATTTACTTATACCCCAGGTACACCTACCCTCTTTAATTCAGGCACAATGCATTCTCAATTAAGTTCTTGTTACCTCTCTACTGTAAATGATGATTTAAGCCATATATTCAAAGTTATCTCAGATGATGCACAGCTATCTAAATGGGCGGGTGGACTCGGAAACGACTGGACATCGGTAAGAGCAACCGGCTCTTTAATTAAAGGAACAAACGGAAAATCACAAGGGGTTATTCCTTTCTTAAAAGTTGCAAATGATACAGCTGTTGCTGTTAATCAGGGAGGTAAAAGAAAAGGTGCTCTTTGTTCTTACCTAGAGACTTGGCATCTTGATATTGAAGACTTTTTAGAGCTTCGAAAAAACACAGGTGATGAGAGACGACGAACACACGATATGAATACAGCTAACTGGATCCCTGACTTATTCATGAAAAGGGTAAAAGAGAATGGGATGTGGACTCTATTTACTCCAAGTGAAACTCCTGACCTTCATGATCTTTATGGAGAGGCTTTTGAAAAAAGGTACGTCGAATATGAAAAATTAGCGGCAGAAGGAAAGCAGTTTTTACATAAAAAAGTAGAAGCTGTACCTCTTTGGAGAAAAATGATTAGCATGCTCTTTGAAACAGGTCATCCTTGGATCACCTTCAAAGACCCATCGAACATTAGATCGCCACAAGATCATGCAGGTGTTGTTCATAGTTCAAACCTCTGCACAGAAATTCTTCTAAATACATCCAGAGAAGAAGTGGCTGTTTGCAACATTGGATCTGTTAACTTATGCGCTCATTTTGATGGAAATCAAATTGATGAAGTGAAACTTGCAAAAACAGTCCGAACTGCCATTCGGATGCTTGATAACGTAATTGATGTAAACTTCTACCCGATTCCAGAAGCAGAAGCTGCAAATAAAAAGCATAGAGCTATAGGTATTGGACTAATGGGCTTTCAAGACATTCTCTATATGAAAGGCATCAGCTATGCAAGCCACGAAGCAATTGAACTTGCAGATAAAACGATGGAAATGATTTCCTACTATGCAATCTTAGCCTCTTCAGAGCTTGCAAAAGAGCGCGGAACTTATCCTTCCTATGAAGGATCTAAGTGGTCTAGAGGTCTTTTGCCAATCGATACAATTGATCTTTTAGAAAAAGAGCGTGGCATGCCAGTAGAAATGGATAGATCTTCTACTATGAACTGGCAAGTTGTTAGAGACCATGTAAAAGCGCATGGAATGAGAAATTGCAACACAATGGCAATTGCACCAACTGCAACAATTGCAAATATTATTGGTGTTACCTCTTCTATTGAGCCGACTTATAAAAACTTATTTGTAAAATCAAATCTATCAGGCGAATTTACCGTTCCCAATTCATATCTCATCCAAAAACTTAAAGAATTAGGCCTTTGGAATCCTGATATGTTAGATGATTTGAAATATTACGACGGCTCTTTAGCTGAAATTGAAACTATTCCAAAATACATTAAGGATCAGTTTCTTACAGCATTCGAAGTCGATCCCGATTGGATCATTGAGTGCGGATCGAGAAGACAAAAATGGATCGATATGGGTCAGTCTTTGAATCTCTATCTTGCAGAACCAAGCGGCAAAAAACTTCACGATATGTACATGAAGGCTTGGGCAAAAGGATTAAAAACAACCTACTACTTAAGAACGCTAAGTGCCACACAAATTGAAAAATCAACAACAGATATCAATAAACGTGGCCTACAACCAAGATGGATGAAAAACGCTTCAGCATCGAGCAATATTCAAGTTAATAGAGATTCTCCAAAACCGAAAGCTTGTAGTATCGGTGGCGAGGGTTGCGAAAGTTGTCAATAAAAGGAAAGGGTGAATATATGACAGAAGTTTTAGATGAAAAAACGCAAAAAAGAGTCAATGTCCAACAAAAAAGACTCATTAATTGCACAAAAGTAGATGTCAACCAACTTATGCCCTTAAAATATAAATGGGCATGGGAGCACTACCTAAATGGTTGTGCAAACCATTGGATGCCAACAGAAGTTCCTATGGCAAAAGATATTGAGCTATGGAAATCAAATACTCTTTCAGAAGCTGAAAGACTTGTAATTATGAGAAATTTAGGGTTTTTTGCCACGGCAGAAAGTTTAGTTGGAAATAACATTGTTTTAGCAATTTTTAAACATGTAACAAATCCTGAAGCTAGACAGTATCTATTAAGACAAGCCTTTGAAGAGGCTATTCACACTCATACGTTTCACTATATTGTTGAATCTTTAGCTTTAGACCCTGGCGAAGTGTTTAACATGTACAATGAAATTGAAGTCATTCATGAAAAAGATGAATTTCAAATGAATTTAACAAAATCTCTTCTTGAAGAGGGATTTTCAACAGAAACATTTGAAGGTGCTCAAAAGTTTTTAGAAAATTTGATCGGATATTACATCATTATGGAAGGTATTTTCTTCTATAGCGGTTTTGCAATGATCCTATCTTTGCAAAGGCAAAACAAGATGACTGGAATTGGAGAACAATTTCAATACATTTTACGTGATGAGACGATCCACCTCAATTTTGGTATCGATCTTATCAATACGATTAAAGAAGAAAACCCTCAACTTTGGACAAAAGAATTTCAAGATCATATCATCGATCTTATCGACCAGGCAACAAAGCTTGAATACGACTATGCAAAATCGTGCCTACCAAAAGGAATACTAGGACTTACAGCTCCTATGTTTGAAGATTACGTGGGTTATATTGCAGATAGAAGACTTGAAAGAATAGGTCTTTCAGCTCGTTATAACAAGAAAAACCCCTTCCCTTGGATGAGTGAAGTAATTGACCTTGGCAAAGAAAAAAACTTCTTTGAAACAAGGGTTAATGAATACCAATCTTCTTCCAACCTTACCTGGTAATAGCGTAGGGCCAAGAAAGAATCTTTTCTTGGCCTTACTTTTATAAATAAAGATGTGAACAATCCTCTAACGAAAGCTCTTCTAAAAGATCTGCCTCTGTAGCAAGAGGTGTAAATTCACTTTCTTCTAATTCTTTTTTAATGAACTCCGCTTGTTTTTGATAATCACTAATAGCTTTTTGCAAAGAGGGATGTTTTAATAGCTCAAGGTAATTAGTGCCAGGTGGGCTCTTTATTCTTAAAATACCATTTACAAACAAAACGATTTCTTTATAACGCCCTTCTAATGCAAGTTTTCGTATATCGGGAAAATTTTTTGTTGGAGAACTAAGCTCCATAAACTCTTGCAGCATATGAATAGGAATGCCAGAAAGAGCTCTAGCTTCTTTTAAGTGATCAACGACCACCTTTTTATAAGGGAGAATATCGCTTCTCGGCACCCATGTTGATTTAACAGATCTTGGTCGATTCTCTACAGGAACGCGAACCGCAATAGCCAAAGCCGTCATAAAAACTCCTTAATTAAATAAACATTTTTTAATTATAACATAATTAAAATTAAAAATATATTTTATTAATTTAATCAATCTTAATATTCTTATTTTTAGTGATTTACAAAAATATGTCCGGATGTCATGCCTGACACCTTTTGTGGGTTCTCCCTAGAGGTCTTTTTAAAATGGATAAAATGTAAAATAATAGCCAAAAAAGTTTGAATTTCCGATACTGTAAGATCGTCTATTAAGATTGAGGATTTTTTATGAAAAAAGGAGACCATTATAGAGGTTTTCGCTTAGAGCAAATCTACAATATTAAAGAAATAGGTGTAGAGCTTTTCCATCTAATTCATGAAAAAACAGGAGCTGAAGTAGTCCATATTGCAGCAGATGACGACGAAAATGCGTTTGCACTTACTTTTAAGACCTACCCTTACGATAGCACAGGTGTTGCCCACATTTTAGAACACACAACTCTTTGTGGATCAAAAAAATTTTCAATTCACGATCCATTTTTTTCAATGCTTAGAAGAAGCAGCAATACGTATATGAATGCGCTTACTTCAAAACTTTGGACAGCCTATCCAGCTGCTTCAAAAATTCGAAACGACTTTTACAATCTTTTAGATGTTTATATTGATGCCACCTTCCATCCCCTTTTAAATAAAACAAGCTTTTCCCAAGAGGGGTACCGATTTACTTTTCAAGAACCTCAAGACCCTAAATCACCTCTTACGATTCAAGGTATTGTTTTTAATGAAATGAAAGGTGTTTTTTCAAATCCTGAATCTCTTCTTTGGAGAAAATTAGCTGAAGGACTTTGTCCAGACACACCTTACGGACATGATTCGGGTGGTGTTCCTAAAGAAATTCCAAATCTCACTCACGAAGACTTAGTTAATTTTCATAAAACTTACTACCATCCAAGTAGATGCATATTCTACTTTTATGGAGATATTCCTTTAAAAAACCATCTTGATTTTATTGGAGAAAAAATTTTAGATAGTGCAGAAAGGCTTTCACCAATCCCCCCGATCAGTAAGCAAAAAAGATTTCTACACCCTAAAAAAGAAGAACTTTTTTATCCAACTCACGAAAGCGACCTCTCGCAAAAAACATTTGTAGGATTTTCGTGGCTCACAACAGATATAAAAGATCAAGATGAGTTATTGGCCTTTACTCTTCTTGATTCAATTTTAATGGACACTGATGCCTCTTTGTTAAAACATAAACTACTAGAATCCGGTTTATGCGTCGATGCAGGATCAGTGTTAGATAGTGAAGCGAGAGACACCCCTTTTGCAGTTATTTTAAGAGGATGTTGCACTGAAAATGTCGACGCTTTAGAAGAACTATTATTTCGCTCACTTAAAGAAATCGCATCAAAACCTATTCCAAAAGAACTAATTGAGTCCTCACTGCATCAGTTAAAATTTTCTCGAAGCGAAATTAGCAGTGATAGTGGGCCTTATGGGTTAGAGCTATTTGGAAGAAGTGTAATTCCCTACCTCCAAGGAGGCTCATTAGTCGAAGAGCTTAAAGTCCATTCTGCCTTTGAGAAACTAGAAATACTTATTTATGAAGACAATCTTCTAGCAAAACTTATCCAAAAACATTTAATCGATAACCCACATTTTTATAGATTAACACTTGCTCCAAGTTCTACGCTTTTAAAAACGATGCAAGAAGAAGAGCTTGAATTTTTGAAAAAAAGACAAGACAGTCTTTCAAAAACTGAAATTGAATCCATCTTAAAAGATGCACAAGATCTTGAAGAGTATATTGACTCTAAAGAAGAGGAGGATAAATCTTGTCTTCCCATTCTTTTATTAGATGAAATTCCGAATGAAGTCTCTTATTTTTCTATAAAAAAAGAGACGTACAATCAATTGGCAGTCTATCATCACGAATGTTTTACAAACGGGATCATCTATGCTGATATCGTATTTGATATTCCCCAAGTTGCAGAAGAAGATCTTTTTTATTTAAGACTTTTCTCCTCTCTTTTAACAGACCTTGGAGCTGGTGGCAGGTCTTATATTGAAAACTTAAAGTATATTCATGAAAAAGTAGGCGGAATCTGGACCTCTCTTTCACTAAATGTTCAGAAAGACAATAAAGAGACTTGTTACCCGACGATCTCTATTTCTGGAAAAGCTTTAAAAGAAAACAGTAAAGATCTTCTAAAATTGATGAAAGATTTTATTATCCATCCAGATCTTAAAGACCGTGAACGAATCAAAGAGCTTGTCTTGCAATCATACACCTACTTAGAGCAAAAATTAAATAGCCATGCGATACAATACGCTTTAAAAGAGTCTGCTTCTGGATTTTCTCCGTGGAGTTTTGTAAGCAATCTTTGGCACGGCCTTCCTTACTATAAATTTATGCAAGATTTAGCAAAAAATTTAGATCAATCGCTAGACAAAGTTATAGAAAAATTTGAAAAGTTAAGCAAATCGCTTTTTCATCTCAATAACCTTCACTTTGTTGTCTCATGTGACGCAGAATCTTTTGCAAATTTAGAAAAAAATGAATTTTTCTCTTTAAAAACATTTGCTGACGCCTCGCTCTCTTTCTGTCCTTGGGTTGAGCTAGCTATTCCTAAACAAGTTATAAGTTCTGCAAAAGCAATCGCTTACCCAATCGCCCACAATGCCAAGTCGATTGAAACTGTAACAATCTCATCTAGATTTGCAGCACACCTCAAACTTGCAAGCTACCTTTTTGAAAACTTGGAATTACATAGCAAAATACGTGAGGAGGGTGGCGCTTACCACTGCGGAGCAAAATACAATATTCTTACTGGAATTTACCAGTTTTATAGTTCAAGAGATCCAAATATTTCATCTACATATGAGGCATTTAATTCTGCTGTTGAAGCTATTGCTAATGGGGAATTCTCAGAGCAAGACCTTCTTGAAGCAAAATTAAGCTATATTCAAGATGTCGATGGTGTTGTTCCTCCTGGTTCAAGAGCCTCAATCACCTACTTTCAACACAAAGTAGGGCTTACAAAAGAGGTAAGGCAAAAATTTAGAGACCAAATCTTACACGCTACAAAACATGATGTAATGAATGCAGTCAAAGAGTGCCTAATTCCTCAAATGGCCTCCAATTCTGTTCTGATTACGTATGCAAGCGAAGATCTCATTAAAAAGGAATTACCTCTTTTTTCTGAAAAAGGGCTTACACCCTTGGAATTTATCCCTCTTTGATACACCTTTCTTAAAACTAAAGGGTTTGTGATCTCTCTAAAAAAAAGGCTTTTTGTATATAAAAAGATGTAGCCCTTAAAATTAAGGGCTACTTAATCTATTAGATCTAGCTATTTGGATGGGGAATGCTATGAAATGTTGCTCTTCCCTGATTATGCATTAAGATCACCAAACGATCTTTTGGATTTGCACTCTCTAAAGACTTTTTAAATTCACCAACAGAAGATATTTTTTGTCCATTAACAACTAAAATCACACACCCAGGTCCCCATCCAAGAAGAGATGCTATAGTTCCTGGCAAGACTTTTGTAACAACAACACCTTTTTCTTCTGACTTAATGCCGTATTTGCCTGCATTTTCAGGAGTAATTTGCTCAACAAACAGGCCGAGCTTATGAATGATATCACCTTCTGAAGACGCCTCTTTTGCTTTTGATCCGAGTGCTAAAGAGATTTTTTTATGTTTCCCATCACGAATAATTGTCATATCACATTTTGTTCCGGAAGGAAGCTTTCCTAAAGCTGTATATAGCTGTTTTGACGACTTAATTGCTTCACCATTAAAGTCAACGACAACATCGCCTGCTTTAAGCCCACCTACTGCCGCTGCAGAATCTGGCACTACTTCTGCTATAAGAGCTCCGTTTGTTCCTTTTTTGAGCTTAAACCCTGCGCACAAATCATCATTTAAATCTTGAATTTGTACTCCAAGAAACGCCCTATCTACAGATCCAGTTTCCTGAATTTGCAAATAAACCATTTTTGCAATATTACTTGGAACTGCAAATCCAACACCTATATTCCCCCCTGTTTTTGAAAGAATAGCTGTATTGACACCGATTACATGACCATTAAGATCAACAAGTGGTCCACCAGAATGTCCAGGATTAATAGCTGCGTCAGTTTGTATAAAATCTTCTAATTGAGAGATTTGCAAATCGCCTCTATGGGTTGCAGAAATCACACCCGCCGAAACTGAATCGCGTAGTTTAAACGGATGACCAATCGCCATGGTCCACTGTCCAACTTCAATTTGATCAGAGTTTGAAAACTCTAAAAATGCTAGGTTATCTGCATCTATCTTTAAAACTGCTAAATCGGTATTAGGATCGCAGCCAACTAATTTTGCCTCATATTGTTTTTCTACTTCATCATACTTTTCAACAATGATTTTACTACCATCTTTGATGACATGATAATTCGTCACAATGTACCCGTCAGAAGATACAATAAAACCTGATCCATTACTTACAGGGTAAGAATTTTGCGACTGCCCTCTTGAACCGCCACCTGAAAAGCCGAAAAATCTATTAAAAAGCTCATCTTGAAATTGTTCAAATGGATTAGTACTGTCTTGGAAGTTGCCCATTTGTGACCCGCCAGCCTCTACTCTAATATGAACCACTGCAGGTCGACATTTTTTTGCCACATTTATAAAAGCTTGTGACAAACTTTGCCCACATTGTTCACAAACATTAGGTTCTTTTACAGCCCCGACTACTTGGTTCAGAGCCAAAATTAAAGGCAATCCAAACAACACCATTTTTTTCATACCCATTATCTCCTTTGAAATAAGATTTCATCCTAGCAAAACCTAATTTTTAAATAAAGAATTGAACATTAATTTCTCATTTTGTTAGTGCTCGGTATATATGGAGAGTACTAGAGCATTACATTTTCTAACTCAATTTGTTACAGATGAACTACCCCCATCTATAACACCCTTGCAAAAATGTCAGCTTACAGAAATTGTAAATGAAGCACTTACAAAATTACCCCAGGAAGATGGTAAATATACATCCTTAATTGATAGGGTTCGAGTAAAAAAAGAAGAAACTCTTAACCCATTACAAATATTAGATGAGGTAACAATTGCTGATGATCGTGTAGCCCTCGATCCTACCATCCTAAAAGTAATGGTAGATTACATTCTATCTGGAAAAACTCATCTACATGAAGCCCACTTAAAGTTACTCTGTTCAATATTAGAAAGTCCTTTATATCTAACACCTTCTTTTCCAAAATCTCTATTTTTAGAAAAAGTCTTTTCCTCGTTAGGATTAGCTCATGAGGGAATTGCTATTTTAGCCCTAGAAAACTTTCTTAAAACCGTTGTAACATCACAAGATCTTTTTCATTTTATTAAAATGCAGGAAGTTAGCAATCAATACCAATTCATAGATGCTTTGCCTTCTTTACAAAAAGAGCTTGGAGAATCTCACCCATCTTATCTTATAAAACTATTTAGTTATTTTATATCTCTAAGTGCTTTTAATGAAGATGATAAACAAATGGCGTGGAGCTTATTTTCCTCATCTTTAACAAAAATTTCCGAAGAGAGAAAAGATAGCTTTATTGACTCTCTTCTATTAAAAAACCCAACTGATCTAGAAGAGCAGTTTTATACGAATTTGGGATTAGAAGATATTTATAGAAAGGAAGATATTTCACTCGATCATGCAAATTTTTTATCACGTCTTTTTTTAGATGCTCTCTACAAAGGGATAGATCGCAAAATAGTTGAAGATCTAATATCTTCTGGAGTTCAAAACCCCGATTTTATTAATCAAAGTTTTTTCTTTGAATTAGACAAACTAGATAAAGAGGTTTTTTCTTGTCTCATAAAATACATCCCTCTTTTTCTTCAAATCGACAATCCAAAGAATCTGATTCCAGAAATAGTCTCTCTAAAACCACCCCATCATGCAGAGCAAATATTCCAAATCTTGAATCGAGAATTAGCTAAAAATGATAGACTTAAGTCAATCTCTGCTGTTTTAGAGGCTAAATTTAAAGAATCCTATTTTACAGATGATACAAAATTGGAGTTTTTGACTACTTGCTTAAATGCTAGTGAACCTCAAAAAAATGCTCTTATAGAGCTTAGTAAATACCCTTTTTTTACAACTTTTTCTAAAGATAACTTGCATATTTTTCTTTCAAGATTCACCCATTCAGTAGATCAAGATAGATTAAAAGACGCCTTCAAAATTGGATATTCTCTTGCAACTTCTCCAGAAGAGTTTATAGAAATTACATCGACACTTTGTCAAAATCCGCTACGCATAAATGAACCTCTTCTTACTAATTTATTTAATTTTATGTTGACCGTTCCGACAGAAACTAATTTTTCCCCTTTTACTTTTAATTTATTCTTTGAAGTTATGAATCGCTTATCTCAATCGCGAGATAGTTCAGAACTTCATCTCATGCTAATCAATAATTTTTGCAGTCAAGGAATTGATGCAAATGAGACATCGTTTGAAACAATTTGGTTTTTAGCAAACTATTGCAACGCATCGTTAGAGCTTTTGATGTTTATAAAAACTTCAAAAATAGAGGAGCAAAAAAAAATCTTCGAGCTTCCTTCTTTCACATGGCAACATGTTGTTAAATACCCTCCATCAGAGTGGAAAAATTTAATTAGCTGCTATGAACTATTCAAGTCTAAACTACCTCTTGAGGAGCTTGGAGAATTATGGAAAACATTTACTGAAAGTCTATCAAAACTACCTCAAAACAAAAAAGAACTTTTACCTAAACTTTTAATCCCTCTTATAAAAGAGTTTGAACCCTCGCAAATACAAGCAATTGTACAGTTTTCTTCAAATAAAGAGCTCTCTCCCATCGCCATCGAAAAAATTATTTTTCAATTAAATCAAATTCAAACAGTTGCGATGACAACTCCAATTGTAGACTATTTTCTAGCAGCAGCAGACATTTATAAAGGACCTCTGAATCAAGACCTCATAGCAGCGTTATTAACAATGGCCCCTCCTTTAAGAAACGCGTGCCTAACTCATTTAAGCCTTCTTGTTTTTTTACCAGACTTTTCAAAATTTGTAGAATTTCTCAGTTTAGAAACGAGCATGGATCCGGATGAAAAAATTTTTCAAGCCTATCTAAAAACAACTACAAATACCCCATCGCTTGCCTCTATTTCAGAAGCCTTTCTAAGAAAAGAAGAGAGTGAATCAGATGACCCGCTTGTAAAGTTGTCTACTATATTTTCTTTAACTAAGATTCATATCAAAGACAAAAATGCACTTGCTATTTTAACAAAACATCCAAATTTTCGAACGCTTTCACAATCATTTTTGTTATCACTAGAGTCTCACAATCATGAAATTCCTGAAAAAAAGAGAGCTACATTTTTTGAGCAAGCCTTCAAACTAACAACTAGCGCTAATGTAATGAAAGAACTTTTTTCTGCCTATCCTGCAATTGAAGTAAGAGATGATCTCATAGAAAAACTAAAAGATCTTTCTGAAGAAGATCTTATCAAAGCTATAAAACTTCTTGTCTTTATTCCAAAAAATCTCCAGGCAGATCGTTGTCACCCCCCATTCAACTTAGAAACCTTAACCTCTCTTCCTCCTGAAGTTCTTGAAAATTTTTATTTTCCTCACTTTGTACGCTTACTTGAATCGACTAATTTGGCTTTAGTTTGTAACGTAACAGAATTTTTATTTACCCATTTTATGCAAGCTCTCCCACCAAAAATTTTAGAAGATTCCCCTCTCGGTAAACTTATTATCAATATGCACATTCTTTCTCATGATCCAGATATAAAAAATCCATTCCGGATCTTTTCTCTCCTTAAAACAGATAGAGAAAAAACAGTGAGGGTATCACTGCCTTATGAAATTGTAGAGGGAAAAGCTGTATCAATTAATCTTGATGAAATTACAAAAACTGCCAATGAGGCAATGATCAACTGGACATATAGCGATTTAGCTAGAGCAATTGGTAGAGAACCAATTAAAACAGAAGAAATTAGAGCTATCTTTCAACACTTAAAAGCTCGAAACGGACCCCAAATTAATCAAAGACTAAATGAGTCCGGACTCAGATCTTTAGAAGAACTTGAAGCCTCTATCTGTGATGATGCAGAAAGCTCTAAATGGCATAGAGTTTTTGAATTAGATGAAAAAGTATCAGAGACGACTTTGATGTTTAACGCCTGCATGAATTTTTATCTCTCTCAATTAGAAGCTCCTTCGACAGATAGTCTATTATCTGACTCAGAGTTTTCCCTACTTGGATTTTTGAATGTTTTTATTCACTGCCCAACAGGTAGAGTTGAACAACTAAGGACAATGTATACAGTCCTCAAAAGAGTTTTACCAAAAGATTTTCAAGAGACGTCAACAAGCGTTGACTATCTTAAAGATTACTTAAATCAAATCTACCGAAGTGAACTTACTAATTTTTTAAGAGAAAATCCCAATTTATTTGCAAAACTACATAAGGGCCCGTCAAATGTTCACGAAAGTGAATATCTTATTAACATTTTAGGAAGAAGACTTGGGCTATTAAATGGCGAAATAATTTTTGATCCTAATACAGGTACTATCCCCGATGAAACTGTAAATGCAACCTCAGAAACTCTTTTGCAATTTATTTTAGACAATTTTACACCTCAAGTTTTAATTGCAAAAATGCAAGCAAGAATCGCCTTAGATTTAGCAGAAGATAGCCCAATCAAAGACACCCTCGGAACATCTTTTCAATCATTTTTAACAGGCCCTGAAATGGGCTGGTTTTACAATAGAGTTATGCTTTTTGATGATCCAGATCCCTCCAAAGAACTTGTTTCAAAACTCTTTGTAAGAAATCTTTTGGTCTCTAAAAAAATTATGGAAGAGAGAGCTCCATTGGAGAGTATTGCAAAAGAGCACGTATCCGTTGGGGTAGATGAAAGAGGAAAATTATATTAGACTTCTTTCCAAACTCCATTCACTTGTTAAAATTGGTCTTTTTTTTGAAGTAAAGCGAGTTTCGAAAAAAGTGTAATAAAAAATACCAACCAAAATTTAATCGACCCTATACAATCCCATAATTGGCTAACAGCATACGATCCTCATCAAAAAAAAATCGGCTGGTATCTCTACCAACCGATCCTAACTTTCTAAAAAAGTTATAGCTTTTTGCTATTAATTAACAGCTTCTCTTAAAGCTTTACCTGGGCGGAATGCAGGAACTTTCTTGGCTGGTATTTTTAAAACTTTACCAGTTTGTGGGTTTCTTCCTGTTCTTGCTTTTCTCTTAGCAACTCTGAACGTACCAAAACCTACTAGTTGTACATCCTTTCCTTTCTTTAATGATTTTGAAACTGCATCAATATATGCATTCACAAACTTTAATGTATCAGCTTTTGTAAAGCCTGTCTTTTCTGATACTTCATTGATAAGTTCGTTTTTATTCATGAGATACCTCCGTATTGGTTAATATATACTTTCCAGCTTATGCTAATTGACCAATACTGCACAAGGGGTCTTGACACTTTTTTTTCTAAACTCGGTCGTCTTGGCTTATAAATCTTAAAAAGAGTTCATCATTTCTAATAAGATCAAAAGCCCGTCCATTAACGATTTCTGAAAGATTTATTGAACCGAAAGATTTAGCTGTCTTTAGCCATTCAATACTTCTTTGAATATCTTTCAACATAGCATGAGATGAAGCTGCTGTGAGTGCTATGTCAACTGTTTGGCTCTCTTGAAAACAAATTCCAGATAGATCTACAACTCTTTTGTAATCGCCAATTTCAAAAGCTGAAAGATATAGAATCAGCTTAGCTTCTTTCGAAATATATCTTTCTACAGGGATCAAATAGTCATACGCTTCTTGGTAATTTCTTTTTTCATAACAAATTTTTGCCATATATTCAGAAACTAATGTATGAATCATCCCCGCTTTTGTCTTATCTCTTAATTGTTTCAACCGGACCATAGCAGCATCATAGTGGCCAAGTCCGATCATTTTTTCACTCTCTTTAAGCTCATCTCGATTCTCTTTTCTATCATCTGAAGCAGAAAAGTTTTGCACCCTTCTAAGACCGTCAATACTTTGAAATGCAAAGAGCAAAAATATGCCCCCTATTAAAAAAAGACCTATAAGAAAAGCTGCAACACTAAACAAAGCTGCAAAGAAAAACGATACATATAAAGAGGCCTTTAACGATTTTGCCCCGAATATCCAATTTAATGTAACTCTAACAAGCTGCCCCCCGTCTAGTGGAAGAATGGGCAATAAATTGACAAATGTCCAAAAAAGATTTACATATCTAAATTTTTCTAAAACACCTCTTAAAAACAGATCCCCATAAGGGAATTGCAAAAGAATACTTGCTCCTACAAAAATGGCAAATCCAAATAACGGTCCCATCAAAATAACAACAAATTCTTTCGGCGGAGAAAGCTCTTTTCCGTACGGTATTGTAAGACCTCCAAATGGAGTTAACTCTATTCTTGGATGTTGCCCAAACCCTCTTGCAGCCAAAGCGTGCCCAAGCTCATGAAAAAGAACTGAGACAAAAATGATGCCGATCCAAACAATTGTCTCAAAAAAGTTATATGAATTTAAAAACCCAATTAATCCAGCTGTCAGAAAAAAAGCTGGCGACACCTTCAAAGGTATTTTTCTCATTTTAACGCTTCCTGCATGATTTTTCCCATGTCTGCTGGAGAAAGTGCAACATTTACCCCAGCTTTTTGTAAAGCGTCTATTTTATCCTTTGCACCACCTTTTCCACCAGAAATAATTGCACCCGCATGTCCCATTCTTTTTCCAGAAGGCGCTGTTTGCCCTGCTATAAAAGCCGCTACAGGTTTTTTACAGTGTGATTTTATCCATTCTGCTGCCTCCTCTTCAGCAGTTCCACCAATCTCACCTATCAACAAAATTCCCTCTGTTTCAGGATCTTTTTCAAATTCTTTTAGCACATCTATAAAATTTGTTCCATTTGTTGGATCTCCCCCAATACCGACGCATGTCGTCTGTCCAAGACCAATTTTAGAAGTTTGCCATACAGCTTCATAGGTAAGTGTCCCTGATCTAGAAACAATCCCTATTTTGCCAGGTTTATGAATGTAGCCAGGCATAATTCCTATTTTACACTGTCCTGGTGTAATAATTCCTGGGCAGTTAGGTCCTATCAGTCTCGACGCACTCTTATTCATAATTTGCTTAACTTTAAGCATATCAAAAATAGGAATCCCTTCTGTAATACAAATGATTAAAGGAATGCCAGCCTCTTCAGCCTCAATAATTGCATCTTTTGCAAACTTAGGGGGAACAAAAATCATCGTTGCATCGGGCTTGACTGCATCTACACACTCTTTAACATTATTAAAGATAGGAATGCCAAGCTCTGTCTCTCTCCCCCCTTTTCCAGGAGTTACCCCTCCAACAACTTTTGTTCCATACTCATAACACTGCTCAGTATGAAAACTACCCGCACTTCCTGTAATTCCCTGACAAATAAGTTTTGTATTTTTATTTACTAGAATTGGCATGAGCAACCACCTTTTTTGCAGCATCTGTTAGATCATCTGCAGCTATAATTGAAAGCTGCGATTTTTTTAAAAGTTCTTTTCCTTTTTCAACATTCGTTCCTTCAAGTCTCACAATCAAAGGAACTTTAATTTGAAGCTCTTTAGCTGCATCTATTATCCCCTCAGCAATCACATCGCAGCGCATAATTCCACCAAAAATGTTCACTAAAATCGCCTTCACATTTGCATCACTTAAAATAATTCCAAAACTTTTTGCAACTTTTTCTTTATTGGCCCCGCCTCCTACATCTAAAAAATTAGCAGGAGCTCCCCCATGATATTTAATTAGGTCCATAGTAGCCATTGCAAGACCTGCTCCGTTTACCATGCATCCAATATTTCCGTCTAATGCAATATAGGCAAGATCCATCTCATGGGCAATTACCTCTTGCGCATTTGACTGACTTGGGTCGTACATCTCTTTGATTTCAGCTCTTCTAAATAAAGCGTTGTCATCTACTGAAAATTTGGCGTCAAGGGCCCATAAAACCCCCTCTTTATCCTCAATCAAGGGATTAATCTCTAACATCTCCCCATCATTTTCTACAAAGGCCTTACATAAATTTTTAATAAAAATTTTCCCAGCTTCGCCTGTTTTTTCAGTCCAATCCATAAATCTACACACTTTGTTTAAAGCCTCTTCATCAATTGATCCGTCAATTCCAAAATGCACTTTCAAAATCTTATGTGGAGTTTTTTCGGCAACCTCCTCAATTTCTGTACCCCCTTCAGGTGATACCATTAAAAGAGGTTTCGCATGAGCTCTATCTACTAAAAGACCGACATAGTACTCTTTTGCAATATCTGCAAGCTCTGAAATCATCACCTGATGACATATAACACCATCAGGACCAGTTTGTTTAGTTACAATCTTCATTCCCAAAAGCTCATTTGCCTTTTGGATAATAGCCTCTCTTGTCTTTGCTATCTTAACACCACCTGCTTTCCCTCGTCCGCCTGCGTGAATCTGAACTTTTATGACCGCTTCCGTAACACCTAAAGAATCAATAGCCTCTTCAATATCAGTTGCTCTTGAAACTACCCTAAAGTCCTGACATGGAATTCCATACTCTCTTAAAATATGCTTTGCTTGATATTCATGTATATTCATAATTTCCCCTCTAATACAGTTATGTGTTACGATAGAGAGAAAATTCAAGGGTTAATTTATGTTTGGTCTTTTTAAGACTGGTTTTCAAAAGATTAAGAAGGCTTTAATAAAAACAAGCTCATTTTTGAAAACAGAGCTTAAGGCCATATTTGCTAAGCCGTTAGACGATGAAACGTTAGAAAATATCGAAAAGATTCTTTACGAAGCAGACCTAGGCTCTCTGATTGTTTCGGATTTCATTGATAAAATTCAAAGATTTCATAAATTAAACCCAAAAGCTCAACCCAGAGACTACTTATTTGAACTCCAAAAAAGGTCTTTGGAAATTTTACAAGAGCCTCCACTTGTCTCAACATCTTACCCCCCAATTGGTTATTCCAAAGTTATCTTCATCGTAGGGGTAAATGGTGCGGGTAAAACAACTACGTTAGCAAAACTTGCAAATCTTTTAAAAGAGGATGGAGAAAAGGTTTTAATTGCAGCAGGTGATACATTTAGAGCAGCAGCTATAGAGCAAATAGAAATTTGGACGAAAAAAATCGGTGTTGACCTTGTTAAAACTCATAAAGGAGCCGATTCATCTGGTGTTTTATTTGATGCACTTATGAAAGGAAAAGCTAAAAACTACTCAACTATTCTTCTTGATACAGCAGGTAGACTCGAATCAAAAACAGACCTTATGCACGAGCTTGAAAAACTTAACAGAATTTCTAAAAAATTTGACGAAACAGCCCCTCATGAAACTTATCTGATAGTAGATGCAAGCCTTGGACAAACAGCTTTGGAGCAAGCAAAAATTTTTCATAAATTCACCCCCCTTACAGGAATCATTTTAACTAAAATTGATGGTTCCGCAAAAGGAGGAATTGCTCTTTCAATCTACCGCGAACTAAAAATCCCTATTCGGTTTATCACTTTTGGCGAAAAAATTGACGACATAGCCCCCTTCGATGCCGAAACCTATACAAAAGCTCTTTTCATAGATTAATTTGAGTCATATTGAACAAGCACTCCTTATCTATAGGGCCACTAAGTAATGGGTTAACTACGGCACTCTTAACAAATTCCTTTCAAAGTTGAATTTTGTCTTTTTTACATAGGCAAACAGCTTTTGTTTATGCTATGGTAATAGATGATGGAAGAGCTTATTAAGGATCTTAAAACTTATTTACTTGAAAATTTTACTGATAAAAAAGACCTTCTTTTTCTAAAAAGCATCCCTTTTTTAGAACCGGTAAAAAAAACCCAGGCCCCACCTGTTAAAAAATTTATAACCCCCTCCTACATAAAAAAAGAAAAACCTCTAAACGAAACTGTTATCATTGAAGAACCAATCGCTCAAGACGTCGTAGTACCTCCACCCTCTTTTATTGCTGAAAAGCCAAAAGTAGCTCTACTCTCGCAGGATAAAGAGATGCACGCTCTCTACACAAAAATTGCTCCTTCATTAAAGCTATTCGATAAGCCTTTAGATGATGCTGTGGCAAAACAAATTAGAATCGCTTCAAATAAACGATCAGACATTCCTGAAATACCTGTTTTTTTTGACCACTCTATTCAAGAGCATCTCGATTTTTTAACTAATCTTGCAAAAGCGATCAATACCTCTTTTGGTAAATCTTCGGTTGTAAACATCCATGAATTCGAAGAAAAAAATTTATGGAAACCCCTTCTAGCACACTCCCAAATTCGCCTCATCATCACTCCCTCATCCTTGTTAAAACACTCGCCTAACTTGCAGACAATCACAAAAGAATACCCTGGAAGACTTCTCAAATCTGTATTAAAAATCCCACTTTTTGCTCTAACTGATATTCAAAACACTTCGATTCGCAAAAAGGAGATCTGGGGTATACTTACAAAATTCTTCTCTAAACAAAAATCTTAAGAAGAAAGTGTTGTCAACCTTCTTCTTTTCATATCTTGTTTAGCCTCCTCTAAAAGTTCTGGATTTTTTGTCCCTACATATTCAAGTATAGATTGGAACCTAAGATTTTGCAGTTTTAAAGGAATCACTCTTGAGACCAAATGCCCCGATTTACGAGCATGTACATGAATAATTTCTTTTAACCTAGTCACTTCTTCTTCAAGACGCTTTAATAATTCAGCCTCCCTTTCACCAAATGCGGCTTCTTGAATCGCCAACTCTTTAAACTGCTGGACAATTTTTTCTTGCTCTTTCTGCAATAACTCCTCTTTTTCTAAATAAATTTTTTCTAAATCAGTACCTTGAGTAAGTGATGACAGAATCCCTTGTAATCCTACCTGCATTTTTTCCAATTTATCAACCTGTCCTTTTAACTCTAAAGATAGATCTATAAAAAGAGAAAATTTTGTTTCTATCAATTCTAGTCGATCTACACTTAAGTCAATTGCGCTCACTTTATCACCTAATGTTGCAATCTGCCTTGTAAGAGCCTCTTCAAATTTATTTAAAATTGCCTCTTGCCTTTGAATTAACTCATTTAATTTCTGGTTTTCACTTCTTAAAACTTCTACCTGGACTGTTTGAACTCCAACCAAATCTCTTACTCTACCCAAATCAGCCTCTAAAGCTGAAGCGGCAAGTTTAACACGATCTACTTCAGCTTTTGATTCTTGCAGTGTTGTTTCTAAGCCTAAAGCAGTTTGTCTCAAACCGGTTTCAATCGGAACTAGTCTATTTATCTCCTCTGATAATCGATGATTTTGCGCTTTAAATCTTTTATTCTGTAAATCATAACCCCCTAACTCAATTTTACTTTGCAAAGAGATCGCATTCTGAGCTCCTAAAAGAAAGACTACAACACAAAACCCATACGTTTCTGCAGAAAGGGGTGCAACTCCTGTTGACATAAGAACAACTGAGATAAGGGCAATCGAAGCAAACAAGATAGAGGCAACCTGACTTACTCTTGAAAAGGTATTACTATGAAAACAGGCGCACTTTTTTTTAGGAGAAACAATCGGAGGAAGAGTTGCTAAAACCATATCTGTTGGACTCGGTAACACATCTAATACAACACTCATTTAACTCTCCTTAAAAATTTCTTTACTTGATCTTATTAAAAAAATTCTTTTGATGCAATTCTCTTTTGCTTTTGCTATTCTTAAAAGCATGGATTTATTTGCAAAAGTTGTTCTTGATCAAGCAATTGATAGACCTTTAGATTATTTGATTCCTTTGCATCTTCATCAAATTGCAAAACCGGGTCAAAGAGTGATTGTTCCCTTAAAAGAAAAACCTCGAAAAGGGACGATTATCTCAATTGAAAAGACATCTTTTTTTTCATCCGTTCAACCGATTCATGAAATCATCTCCGATCAAAATTTACTAACCCCTGACCTTCTTGAACTCTCCCATTGGATTGCAAAATATTACGCATCACCATTGAGTAAAGTACTTCTCTCAATGCTTCCATCAAGCATCCGAAAAGATCTAAAAGAGAAAAAACAACTAATCATTCAAAAAGCAATTTCCACCCCTAAATTAATCACATATACTGACGAGATACGACAGACAAATCCGAAACAAGCAGCTGTTCTCGACGTTATTTTGAAACATCCAAAAGGACTTTTTATCTCAGAATTATTAGAAATAGAGGGAATCACAAAGTCTCCTATCGACACGCTCATCAAAAAAGGAGTTTTAGAAACAACTCTCACAATTGTCGATAGAACCCCATTTTATGACGACGAATACCTTCCCTCGAAACCAAAAATTTTAAATCGAGAACAAGCAAACGCTTTAGCAAGTATTCAAGAAACTCTTACAAAACAAATCTTTCAAACACATCTTTTACATGGAATTACAGGGAGTGGAAAGACAGAGGTTTACTTACAAGCAATCGATTACGCTTTAAATCTTGGAAAGCAAGTCATCTTACTTGTTCCTGAGATAGCTTTAACAAAACAGACAATTGATAGACTAAAAAGTAGGTTCCAAAAGCCAATTGCTGTGATTCATTCAAGACTTTCAGATGGAGAAAGATTTGACACATGGCATAAGCTAAGAAAAGGCGAAATCCAAATTGCAATCGGTGCAAGATCAGCTGTTTTCTCTCCCCTTCCAAACCTCGGTTTGATTATAGTTGATGAAGAACACGAAAGTTCTTATAAACAATTTGAAGAGTCTCCTTGTTACCATGCAAGAGATGTCGCAATTGTCAGGGGTAAATTTACAAACGCTACAGTTATACTAGGAAGTGCCACTCCCTCTTTAGAAACGTACGTTAATGCAAAAAATGGAAAATACCTCCTTCACGAAATGACCACAAGACCTAGCGGACAAAAACCAACTGTACATATCGTCAATATGAGAGATGAAGCCGATAAAACAAAAGGGTCTGCCCTTCTTTCCGAACTGCTCCTTGATAAAATTAAAAAAAATGTTGAAATTGGCGAGCAAGCAATTATTTTTCTTAATCGAAGAGGCTACTACAGCTGTCAAATTTGCAAAGAGTGTAAAAAAGCAATCTCTTGCAAGCACTGTGACATGAGTCTTACCTATCATAGAGGCTTAAACATTCTCTCTTGCCACATCTGTGGCTTTACACTAAAACCTCCCATTGAAATCTGCCCTCACTGTCATAAGCCTGGCACATTAAAATACCAAGGGCCTGGAACAGAACAAGTCGAAAGATCTCTCCACGCTATTTTTCCAGGGATTCGAACACTTAGGATGGATAGAGACACGACAAAACATAAAGGGAGTCACGACCGAATTTTTCAAGAATTTCAATCAGGCAAAGCTGACGTTTTAATTGGGACACAAATGATTGCAAAAGGGCTTCACTTCCCATCTGTTACACTTGTTGGTGTACTTGGGGCAGATAGCGGTCTTTATATTCCAGATTTTAGATCAAATGAGCACGTCTTTCAACTCATCACACAAGTTGCAGGAAGATCTGGTAGAGGACATATGCCAGGAGAAGTGATTATCCAAAGCTTTCTTTTTGATCACCCGATCATTAAACTTGCAGCAGGTGACGACTATAAAACATTTGCAGAGACGGAACTTAAAGAAAGAAAAGAGTTTGACTACCCCCCTTTTTCTCGCCTGATTAAACTAGTCTTTAGCGGGAAAGACCCTCGTCTTGTACAATCTTATGCACACTCCTTCCATAAATCTTTAGCTAAAGCGCTCCCCTCCTCCTTTACCCTTCACCCAATTACACCCTCTGGCAAAGCAAAAATTAAAGACAAACATAGATTTCAATGCATCCTTAAAGGAGACAAAATCTTAACTGTAACCCCTCTTCTCACATCTCTTTCACAAAAAAGGCCCAAAAACGTCCACCTCCTCATCGATGTCGATCCAACAAGCACCTTCTCTTAAAACACAGCTTTCTATCTTTTAAACCTACTCAACATCCCACCTAGAGCATAAAATATTTTTCCAAGAGTTCCTCTTTGAAACTCTGGATCGACCATTTCAGCCGTTCTTAAATGAGTGGGGATAAATTCTATTGCGTCTGGATCAAGCATTAATGCCGTTTGAATAACTTTACGGCTCATTAAACTTGGACTAACATAGCGGAGCAACATTGCATTACGCGAAACTGCAGAAAGCGCCATTTCCTCTGTTTGTAAATCAAAAGGAACATATCTAATAGATTTTATATTTTGACCTATAGCCTGATCAATTATAGGCTTAATTTTAAGATCTTTTCTTACAAATTGTAGAAGATCACCCATAAATGAACAAGCTTTCATAGCAAGCTCTACTGTTTGCATCTCTTCTGGAATAAAAGCAAACGCACCTAAATTTCGATCTATAGCAAGTTCAACAACTCTTTTAGTTTTTAAATCGGGTCTAACAAACTCCAAAGCTAATCCATCTCTTGCAACTAATTCTAAGATAAGTGTTAAGTTCTGTTTTTCAAGATCAAGATATTTTAACGCTCTAGTACTTTTCCTTAAGGCTAGATAAATAAGATCATCTGAAATTAAATCGGGTCGCACATTACCAAGTAAGTTTGGATTCTTTTCAATTACATAAGCGACCATCTCAGGAGTTTGCATTTCAAATGGAACAAACTCTATTGCATATTCATTTTTTTCCAAAGCAATTCTAATTAATTCTTCTGTTAACAAATCTCGTCTAACAAATTGCAATTGAGCGGGGTCTTCAAAAACCCTCTCTGTTACAAAATCTCTTGTGTGAAATTGGATAGGAATAACGTGCATTAAATCAATAACAGTTTCTCCAAGTGATTGATCTAATAAGGCGCCAAGTATATGAGCTATGACCTCTGCGCCAAAATCTCCATCTAATTCTAAATTTTTCGCTACTATGCTAGACTCTGTTTCGCTTCCTCTACCAGGCTTAATATCAATTCCTAAAAATTGCCCTGCTTTTAAACCAAATTGTTCAATTTCTCTCCATCTACCCCCTTCATTTCCTCCAAATATCGATAAATGAAGGTCAACTTTCTGCGTTGTCGTATCATAGGAAAACGAAAGTTTTGCAGCGTGGTCTCTAAGAGGAACTGAAAAATTTACTTTTATTCTATTTTTTTCAATATCGATTGATGTCAATTGTTTATGAGCTAAAGATTTTTTATCATCAATACCCGATATATAGATCTGGAGGTTTTTGGGTAACATTTCAATAGAAAATCCGTTATCTACCGCCATGCAAGAGAGATGATGCTCCATTGTTTGATGAAACACTGTAAACTTCTCTTCCAATGTAGCCGCAGGAGATGGTGGAGCTATAGTGTAATAAACTCTTTCTGACTCAATAATTTTTGTGACATCAAATCCAGGTGAGACATCTCTTAAATCTTTAGCCTCTCGTTCTGAAATACCATCAAGTCTATCTGGCAATTCATAATTTCTTTCATTAAATGTCTCCCGAGCAAGAATACCTGACATCTTTTTTACAACGAGCATCATTTCTCTATAGGGTCTAAGCAAGGCTAAAAAATCGCTTGCTTGTGTAAGATCTGATGTATACTCTGTCGACCCCGTGCAGGCTTTAATTAAGTGATCAAAAGAGGTAACAACTTCTCTTAAAGCTTGGATCAAAATCAATCTCTCTTCTGACGAGGCCATCTGATATCTATGAGCAATTGAAAATGCACCTCTTGTTAATCCGATTTTTTTTAACCTCTCCAAGATTCTAGGTAGCCCTTTTCTAATATTTTTGCTGCTAGAAAATGCACCTATACTCGCTTTCAAATCATCTGAAAAATTCTTCAGCTCTAAAGCTTTTTCTAAAGTGGGTACGAGCTGAAGCGTGAGATCTTCTAACTTACTAAAAAATAGCTCTGGATCATCACTTGATTCTAGAAGCAATTTTGCAAGAGCCACATTAATAAACTCGGTTGAATCGCCAGTTTTATCTACTAATAAAAATAGACTTAACAATCTATTTTTGGCCATCTCAGGAAGAGATGGAAGGTAAGTTAACACTTTTTTCCACCTCTCTTGCAAATCAGTTTTTAGTAGTTGCCTTCCAATTTTTATAAATAAGAGGTCTTTTACGATAGTCTCTCTTTCAAGTGGGTGTAAATGAGTAGTTTTATCATCTATAAGCTCTTGAATCCCTCTCTCTTCGTTTTTTATGTCGGTTAAAACCCTGATATAAGAGCTTCCTCCAATCATACCAGCACCTGTTTGAAAAAGGCACGCTTCAATAAGTCTTGCTCCAAAAAGTCTCTCCATCGACATAGCATCTTGCGTAAAATAATCATTTTCTATCACATCTAATAAGTTTTCTAAGATCATGATCAACTCTATTCTATTTTTACTACTTATTCCTTCTCGAAATGCTTGCGCTGCTATGCAGTAGACAATTTGTGATAAAGCTATCTCTACATCGTCTGGATCTGCTGATTTTAATCGATATAAACAATCACTGAGTTCGCGTATGCTTCTAACAGATCTACCTAATCGAGGCCCAATTCTTTCTTTCAGCTGACTTAGACCTCTATCTACATCAACTTTTCTTGAAAGGTCTAGGTCGTAGGTATACCTATGCATCTGTTCAACTAGGGCTGATGCTTTCATTGAATATTGAAGAGGAATCGGGAAACAAATATACCCCTCTTCTACCCGTCCTGATCTTGCTATTACACCTTGCTGCGGGTCTACTAAATAGGGCGGATCTAATCTAAATTCTTCGCTCGAGACAAGAACAGGAATTCCAATCCCTATAAAAAACACAGCTTCGTGCGATGTTCTTGGAGCTGTCTCTTCAATGACGACTGCCTTAATTTCCTCTCCCCTCTCTTTGTATAGCTGATAGGCATCTTTAATTGTCTTACATACAAGTACCTCTTCCTCTTTTTCAACTCTTCTCACATAACACCCACCAGTTGTAAGAGAATCACAAGAAATTCCACCCTCGATTTCAGTTAAATAGGAGGGTGAAACACCTAGTTTTAAGGTATTAAGGGGTCTTGCTTGTAAAAGAAAAATCTGGTCCCCAATAATTGTGAATTCAACATCCATTTCTTTGCCATATAGTCCATAAAGCCCTTTTGCTACACTCTGCATCCTTTTTAAAAGGTGTTCGTCTAAAGTAGGAGATTGTGCAAGCTCTCTTTTTACTCTAACCGGCCCACAACTGACTACTCCATCAAACTCTGTTATTCCTCTAAATCTTGTCGGCTTGTTTTGAACAACTTTTTGAACAGTACCACTTTGACAAAATCTATAACAATCTGTACGCACCTCTGAAGAGACAATTCCTTCATTATGTCCATAACCAACACAGAGTTCTGACACATCTTTTTTAACAAACATAACACCCGATCTTGGAATAAATCGCTCCTCAGTACTACCATCCAAAGGCTCTGCAACAGCCTCTTGGAGCAAAACAGGAACAAACGGCTCTCTATCTGTAACTAAAGAGGGATCTTTAGATGCAATCCTTTGAGATATAGACTTTTCACTAAAATATGAAGCTATTACTTCCCCTATATTTTTTGAAATTTCTAATGGCTCTTTTTTAACAAACGGATTGCTTAAATTTCCCCCTGCGTTTGAATTTGTATCAGAATCCTCCTTTCCAGTGCTTCTAACAGCCACAAATTCAGAAGAACATCTAGACAACCAATCAGTTAATATTGAAGGACTTAAAGTTTTTTCATTGATAAATGCCTGTTTTATTCTCTCCTGTATTACTTTTAATAAACTTACAGCTTCTTGAGTTAGCTCTGGTGGGTAACCGAGTGAATCTAAAAATTTTTCATAATCAAGCCGAAAATTTGGATAGGAGGCCACAATATGGGCCATTAGCATATGATGACTAAGCGGCATAATAGCAGGCACTTCTACATGAAGCCTCAGAGCAACCTCTTGCAATCTAATCAAATTTGCTGATTTATAACCTAAACCCTCTCCCTCGGGTAGAGCTAACTGATCTAAATCAAATGGGGGAGATTCATAAAGTGGGCTTTTTCTTGAAGCAGACGAAGCTTCTGTAGACGGTCCACTTTCGGATGAAAAAAGCACTTCACTTGTAACCTTTGATACTTTCAAATCTAAAATCGATAGACTTTTCGCCCGGCTCAACCTTTCTTTAGGTACAAATGGCCTTACTGGCCCTAATGGAACCCTCTATAAAAATATTTAATTATAATTGATTTTTTAAAATCAAATGTTAATTAATTTTAATTAATTTTAATTAATTAATTTGATATCATTATTTTATAAATTATTTAAGGAGTTGTATGCATACAAGAGAGGCTACTTTTGGCTATCACCCCGCAACCTGCCCACCTTCGATCTCTAACCAATATCTCTCAGATAGATCTAAATTTAAGATAGATCCTATCATCACAAAAACTCTTCTAACAACCTTTATGATAGGCCTCTCCGCTATACCCTTTCTTACCCTGCCTTTATTAACAGCAACTGCCACGGTAGTCGCAGGATTTGCTATAACTTATTTTTTATTTAAGGTTTGGAAACAATCAAACCTTTCTCAAACGGCAGGTATTATTTTTAATAAGAAAGATTTTAATAAGCTAAAGCTCACTCCAAAGTTTGGAAAATGCCAAGTAATACCCACGGAACATTCTGCAGATACCGAACTATGGCGCAAAAGACTCATTGAAGCTGCCGAAGAAAATATTGTGATTTCTGGCAATTACTGTGGTGGTAACGCTTTTATTGATTTTTTAAACCTTATCGAAAAAAGAATAGGCGAAAAACCTCAACTAAAAGTAGTTATTCTCTCCTCTCCCATGTTTTTAAAGGGAAGATGTAAAGCTCGATTAGACAAAATCTTAAAAGAATTTCCTGAAAATGTCTCTCTTGTTGAAAGCCCATCTATTATTCACATCTCTCCTGGCATAAAAAAAACAACCAATCATACAAAGTGCATGGTGATCGACTATGGGAGGTATTTTATTTTAGGGGGAAGTGGAATTAGAGATCATTTTACACAAACTGGATTAGAAGATCTTACTAAAAAAGAGTTTCTCGAATCTAATGGAGAAGTCCTCTCTTCAGAAATGGAGGCTTCCTCTGGTCTATTCGAACTTGTTCTCCCGAGATATTTCAGAGATCAAGATTTTGTCTTTTCAAGCAATTCCGAAAATAACCCGGTGGGCTTGCAAGTCTATAAACAAATGCTTCTTCTCTCCCATAGATGGGAAGTGATAAACAAACAAAAAAAATCTTTTTTTATTAAAAAGCCAAAGCACATCTCTTTAAAGGGGTTTGGGCTATTTTCAAACAAGCAAACTGCTTTCAAGGAAAAAGACTCTCTCACAACAAAACTTTTAAAAACTCCCCCAAAAAAGTTTCACTCATTAAGTTCTTATCTACAAAAATTTGAGATGAGTGCAAAAAAAGCAAACAGAGTCTTTTGTAAAGTATTTGCATCAGGTCCGGAATCGGAAAAAAGCCCCTTTGCAGGAGAGCTTTTAAACCATATCAAACAAGCTAAAAAACGAATTGTTATCAGCCAAATGTATTTCCATCCAACTACAGAACTTAGAAACGCTCTCATAGAGGCTGCAAAAAGAGGGGTAAAAATTGAAATTCTAACCTGCGGCACCTACACTTCTGCACCAAAATCTCACACTGCTTTTGCACCAAGAAACAGATACAATTACTCAGTTATCATGAACTCACTCTCCCCATCAGACAGAAAAAATATCTCTATATATGAATTTAGAGTTAATAAAACAACCTTTCATAAAAAAATCTTCGTTATTGATGATACAGTTATTTCAGGAAGCAGCAATTTTGGATATAAAAGTTTGGTAACCTGCTCAGACCACGAGCTAAATTTTATTGCAAAATCAAAGAAACTAGCCGAAGAGACGTTAAAAGTTCACAAAGTCGATGTAGCACACTCTCATAAAATTACACATCCTTTAAGTAGATACTGGTCTTTAAGTTTAGGAGAGTATGGAAGAGCTGTACTACACCGTCTAATGGCACCTTTAATTGGCTAAACCTCTACTCTTCCTTCTCTGCTGTTTGCTGTCTCATTAACGGAAAATAGAGCACATCCCTAATAGAGCTCTCTCCTGTAAACAGCATGACAAGGCGATCTATACCGATACCAAGACCTCCACAAGGAGGCATACCTTGGCAAATTGCTTCCAAAAACTCTTCATCAATCGGATTTGCTTCTGCATCGCCTGCTTGTAAAAGACGATCTTGCGCCTCGAGCAGTTTTCTTTGCAAAAGTGGATCATTTAACTCTGTATAAGCATTGCAAATTTCACAGCCAAGGATAAACCCTTCAAATCTTTCCACAATTCCTTTTTTAGCAAGTTCCGGATCTCTATGCAGCTTGCAAAGAGGCGTTGTTTCAATTGGATGATCAATAATAAAATGAGGTTGAATCAAATGTTCTTCAACAAACTCTTCAAAAAGTTTTGCAGTTAAAATCCCTCTTGACATTTTCTTTATTTGATCTAGATCAATTGTCTCTTTCTTTATAAGAATTTCTCTCATCTCTTCATCTGAAAGATCTTCCACATCGATATTTGCATATTTTTTAATGCTGTCAATCATCGAAATGCGAATCCAAGGAGCTGCCACATCAATTTCGTGTTCATTCCCTTTTTTATCTTTTCTAAATCCAATTTTTGACGTTCCGAAAATCTCTTTAGCAAGAAATTCATAAAGCCCTTCTGTAAAACGCATCACATCATTGTAATCCCAGTAAGATGCATAACACTCAACAGAGGTGAATTCAGGATTATGTGTTGCATCAATCCCTTCATTTCTAAAAACCTTTCCAATTTCATACACTCTAGAAAAACCGCCAACGATTAATTTCTTTAAAGAAATTTCCAAGGCGATTCTTAGGTACATATTCATATGAAGAGCGTTCAAATGAGTCGTAAAAGGGGCTGCTTGCGCGCCTCCGTACACTCTTTCTAAAATAGGAGTCTCTACCTCCATAAAATCAGACTTTGCAAAATAGGCTCTTATGTTTGCCAAAATTTTGCTTCTCAATTTGAATGTCTCCATGACTTCTGGATGCGAAATTAGATCAACCCATCTTTTTCGATAACGAGCTTCCTTATTGGTAAGACCACTATGCTTATCAGGCAACGGAAGAAGAGATTTACATAAAAGCGAAACCTCTGTTACATAGACTGTTAACTCCCCTTTATGCGTTCGAAAAAGATGTCCTTCTACACCAATAATATCCCCAAGATCGAGCTTTTTTTCTAAAAATTTGTGGGCCGATAGCTCTTTATCTATAGGCAAATCTTTAACATTTGTGTGATCGCGATTAAATAAAACTTGAATACGCGATGAACCCTCTTGAATTTGAGCGAAAATGTTTTTCCCCATAGATCTATGTAAAACAATTCTTCCAGAAAGGGCTACAAAATCAGTCTTTTTAGCCTCAGCCTCTTCAAAACCTAATAGCTCTTGATCTTTGTATTGGTTCAATATTGCATCTATCTCATGTGTAGGGCAGTGTGTGTGGGGATAAGGATTAATTCCTAATGCCTTAATCTCTTCTAACTTTGTCAATCTGTTTTGGTACTCTTCGAAAGAGAAATAATCTGGTTCGCTCATAATTTCCTTACTTTTTTTTAATCACAAATCCTTGCGGCAAATCTTCAACAAGATAGCCTGCTTTGTCAATTTCATTTCTTAGTAGATCGGCTAATTTCCAATCTTTTTCTTGTCTTGCAATAAGCCTTCTCTCTGCTTTTTCTTGAATTTCTTTTGGGGCGCTCTCCTCTTCATCAGAAAAAATTGCTAACACAGAGTCGCACTCTTTAAAAAAGTGTAGAATCTTTTCAGCCGACTCTTTACCTAGTTTTTGATTGTCTATAAATGTATGTATTTTTCGGATAAAATCAAATAAAGCAGCTAACGCATTTGAAATATTGAGATCTTCTGAAAGTGCTTCTCTGAACCCTTTTTTTGCAATCTCTATCTCATGTTCTGCCTCGTCTTTTATACCAGCCTCTATCTTTTTTAATCGAAGGATAAAATCATCAAATCTTCTTAGAGAAGATCTTGCTGCCTCTAGTCCTTCAAAAGTAAAATTTAATTGGGTTCGATAGTGAGTAGAGAGAAGAAGATATCTGACCTCACGCCCCTTGTACCCTTTTGCTAAAAGATCCCTGAGTGTATAAAAATTACCTAAACTTTTAGACATTTTCTTGCCATCGACTAAAAGATGTTCTGTATGCATCCAATACTTAGAAAACGTCTTTCCTGTACAACCCTCAGATTGAGCAATTTCATTTTCGTGGTGAGGAAACATGTTATCTACACCACCCATATGTAAATCAAGAGTTACTCCTAAATATTTAATCGCCATAGCAGAACACTCTATGTGCCAACCTGGACGACCTTTTCCAAAAGGAGACTCCCAAAAAATATCACCATCTTTTTCTTTTTCATAGGCCTTCCAAAGTGCAAAATCGCTAACGCTCTCTTTTTCGTATTCATCACTTCTCACTCTTTCCGATGCACCAACTTTTAACTCGCTCAAATTCAGATGTGATAAAGCGCCATAGCCAGGAAATTTTGCAATCCTAAAAAAGACATTTCCATCCTCTGTTTTATAAGCAACTCCTTTATCAATAAGGATCTGAATCATTTTAATCATATCATCAATATGATCTGTTGCAGCTGGGTATATTTCAGCTTTTTCCACCTCCAAGGTCTTTAAATCTTCAAAAAAAGCCTTTTTATAAATCTCTGTAAATTCATTTAAGGATACTTTTTTAGCAAGCGCACCTTTAATTGTCTTGTCATCAATGTCTGTCAAATTCATCACTTGATAAACATTCATTCCGAAAAATTTAATTGCTCTTCTTAGGAGATCTTCAAAAACATAAGTTCGCAAATTACCGATATGAGGAAAATTATACACCGTCGGACCACATGTATACATCCTGACTGTTTTTCCATCTTGAGGAATTAAATCTACAACTTTTCTTGATTTTGTATCAAAAATTTTTAGCATACTAAACCTTTGCAGCCTGGCTTGCTTGAATCATATCAAAAAGCTTTCTATAACAAACTTTTCCCGATTTTAAAAGAGGCAATTCATTAATCACAATCACTTCATTGATTTTATATAGCCTTGAAAACCCAGCTTCAAAAAGAGCATTATTGACTTGATCAAGCGCTATATTAATTTCACTAAAAAGGACAGCTCTCGTTGCAGCACCGGGAACTTCCTTAGGAGCGCACGCAAAAGGAGATCTACCTGTAGTCGGCTCAATCCACCCCTTCTCTTTTGCTTTATCAAAAAGAGTCTTTTCTACAGCGACAAGATTAATCATCTCACCACCTCTTTTAAAGGTAAGCTTGAGACGCCCCTCTAAATAAAGATAACGATCTTCGTCGTAATAACCTAAATCACCAGTCTTGTAATAGCTTTTGCCGTCAACTTCAACAAAATAATCTGAATTATCTTGTTTATAATATCCATTAAAAATAGTAGGTCCTCTTACACAAATCTCTCCTACTTGATGAACACCTAGTTTCACTCCCGTATCAGGATCGCGTATGACTAAATCAACAGATGGAATGATCTTTCCAACACCTCTTGGCCTTGCATGACAAGTGTTTACTGAAATCATAGGCGAAGTCTCTGTTAAACCATACCCTTCAAGCCACATCACACTTCCAAGTTTTTGAACAAACTCTAAAAGCGTTGGGGGCGCTTTTTCAGCCCCGGATGCACATAAACGAACCGATTTCAGCTGACTTAATGTAGCCGATCTAAATAAATGTGAAAAAAATGTAGGAGCCATGATTAAAACACTAACTCTCCATTTTAAAATCTCTTTGGCAATATGTGATCCATCTAATGGATCTGGAGAGTATACAGTTCTAAGACCAAGTAAAAGCCCTAATAACCCTATGTTTAGTCCAAAAATGTGGAAGGGAGGAAGAGGCATAATAATTACGTCATCTCCATGAAGCTCAATTGCATGCAAAACATCTCTTTGGTCTATAATAATATTATTATGTGTCAAAGGAACAGCTTTTGGAAGGGCTGTCGTTCCACTTGTAAATAAAACAACTGCAGTATCATCACCTTTTAATTGACCCGCTTTAAATTTACTTATAATAGACTTACCCGATCTTTTTGCAAGAAATGCACCCCTAAGCTTGTCTTTTAAAGTAAGCCCTTTTCTCACATCTTCCAGAGTGATCAGAAGATCTAATGCTTTACCAATATCAACATTATCGAGTCTTTTCATAAATTTTTCTGATGTAATTACATGCTGAATTTCCATCAAATTAATTGCATGATTTAGGAAAAATGAACCAACAGTCCAATTCAATGGAACAGGCGTTTTTCCTGCAAGCATTAAAGCTAAAATAACAAGATAGACCCCATTTGATGAAGGAAGCATCACGCCAATGTACTGCCCCTCTAGTTTTTCAAACTCTTTTGCTAAAATTACTATCGCTCTTTTCATCGTTTGATAGTCCATTACACCCGAGTTACCATCAGCTATAGCTGGGGCCTTTTTTAATCTGTCAGCCACAGAGAAAAAAACTTCTATGATCGTATTTCCCTCTCCATGCGTTGCGTCTGGTCGTCTTTTCACATATTTAGGCCAAGAAGAATCATCTGTTTTTACCTCTTCTTCTTTTCCCCCCTTTTTCAAACGCATAGCTGCTGCAAACAAATCTTGAACTACCATAAGATCTCCAGGTTCTAAGCTTTTTTCTAATTCATAATGAGTCTCTAAATATGTATACAATGAGGCGACATTTAAAGAATCAAGACCTAAATCATAGATAAGATTGCTATGATCATGAATCTCTTTAACAGATTTTTCTGACATTTCAGAAAGTTGATACATAATATCTTGCCGAATATGCAAAGGAACTGCAATCTCATGATAAACATTTCGTCTTGGCATCGCCTTTGGAACTTCATACACCCTTGCAGACCAGAAATAAAGAGGCACTTTATAAAGAGGCTCTTTTGAAACAGTCTCATTCTCTTTTGTCTTATATTGATTATAAAACAGTTCAAGAGCTCTATTAAACTCGGTTCTTGAACCAAATTTTGGAAAATCCTTTTCCGCAAGAGCATACTGAATGGTAACTTTTCTTCTTGGCGCAAAAAAGATAAAGTTTTTTAGTAATATCAGAGCCCCCTTTCCGATAAGTGTCCAAAAATCGGGCGTTTTTTCTGTATATGCTTTAGAAAACATCGATCCCCAAAGGCCTGTAATTCTAACTAACAAAATCTCTGTTTCTGGCGCGCTCTGAATGGTTGCATGAGCAAGTGACCTCCCTCCGATTTTTTCATCCGCTGACACTTTTAAGGCAGAACTTGGATAAAAAAGAATCGCTTTTTTATCTTTCAAATCATCAATTACTTCTTGAAAGAGCCTCTCTGCTGTCTTCATCTTGTATGAACTGATTGCCTTATCAAATTCAGAAACAGGTTTTGCTTTGATCAATTTCATGATCCATTTGGCAAAGGGATAATTATAAAAATTACTGATGACTAAAGGCCTTAAATCAAACTTTTTTCCAAGCAAAACCATTAGCATAAAAGGTTCTATCTCTGCAGGGTGGTTCGGGAGAATCAAGACCCCCTTATCTTTTAAGGCTGGATCATCTAACAAGGCTGATCCCTCTACACTAATTTTATAGCGTAAACTTAAAAGAAATTTTATTAAGCCTCTTAAGAGAATTATTGCTATACCTCTAAACATATTAGAACCTTAAAAAAATTAGATACAAAACAGTCATTATACCCGCCTTGCTAAAAAAAACAAAGTACTCATTTCTCTATGAGAAATTGGGCCTCTTTCTAAATTATCTATTGACGCGAACAACAAAATCCTTTAAAGATTACATAATCATACGAAAAATTTTGGAGTAAGAACATGAAAATTAATCCTGAATCAAACATAAATAGACTAGCAGAGTCTGGAGGGATGACAAAACCTGTAACCTCTTCAAAAGTTAGTAGCTTAGCAAGACGGCATATCCCTATCATAGGAAGTAGTGACAGCCTAAAAACAAGAGCCGATAATCAGTTACCTCTCAAGACAACTGAAAAAGCCCATAATACCGCTAAAAATTTACATCTATTTACGCAAAGAATTTAAAAAGGCAGTAAAGGGTGTTTTTAGAAAAGAAAACATCGTAAGTTTAAGAAGATCTAAAAGCGCAAACGGTGCAATTCCTAATAGAAAGGCGTTCTTAAGACCCACGAAGTGCGAAAGCCAAGAAAATCCACAAAGATAGACGCATATATTTCCTAAAAACATCGAAAAAAATAATTTCATCACATTTTTATTAAGAGTTTCTTGATAAACTTTCCCTACAAGAAACGCTGCTATCAAATAGCCAAAAAGATAACCGCCTCTAGGTCCTACTAAAGTCATAATAGTTGCACTTCCACCTGCAAAAACAGGAAAGCCGATTACACCTTGTGTGATAAATGCAAGAATCATAAAAACCCCTCTTCTTGCACCTAAAAAAGCTGATAAAAAAAGAGCTACTTGCACTTGTAATGTTACAGGCACAGGAGTAAACGGAAGGTTAAACGAGAGGGGAGCAAAAAGAGCTACTATCAAACTTGCCAAAGTCCCAATCACTAAGTCTTTTAGAACTTCTCCTTTTAAACACTCCCTAAACAAGTTGATGCTATTTCTCATAGACCTATACCCCTCAAAATTTGACAACTCTCTCTACAAATTCTTTGCGCCTCTTTGAAAGTAAGATGCATGGGCGCTTCATTTATATCAACCCATTTACCTTCCCTTGCCTCTTTAGTATCTATAACAGTTTGAGTAGAAGTAACCGTCGCAATGAAATAACTTACTGTTTTATGAATCGTCTTCCCTTCCACTCGAAATGAATACTTTTCTTGCAAAAGATTGTCTGAAAGAATTTTATCAACATGCAGCTGCGTCTCTTCAAAAAGTTCTCTCTTCGCTGTCTCTAATTTAGTCTCTCCCGGATTTGGATGCCCTTTAGGAAAGCCCCAATATCCACTCAAGTGTCTTAAAATAAATACTAAAGTCTCTTTCCCATTATAGAAAACAGGAACAATCCCAAACGATTCATCTTCTTCGTGATCTCCTAACCCTTCCACTATCAACCTTCATACTTTGATAAAATTATTACGCTATTATGCCCACCAAATCCAAAAGAATTTGACAACACTACCTTAGGATTTGTCTTTTTTGATTTTTCCGAAACAATATTAATCCCAGAAAGCTCTTCCTCTCTATCTTCTAGATTAATGGTTGGATGAATCTCTCCTGTTAATAATGTTTTTATACATGTTATCGCCTCTAACGCCCCTGCCGCACCTAATGCATGTCCAATTAAAGACTTTGTCGCATTTACATAGATCTTTGAAAGAGAATCTTGAAAGAGATCTTTAATAGCTCTGATCTCACAAAGATCTCCTACTGGGGTAGATGTTGCATGCGCGTTAATATAATCTACGTCACTTGGTTTTAAGCCAGCATCGGCTAAGGCAAGCTCCATGCACCTTTTCACATCCGATCCATCAGGCGTAGGCTCTGTCATATGGTGCGCATCACATGTAAGAGCGCCCCCTTTATACTCAGCTAAAATAGTCGCTCCTCTTGCTAAAGCATGATCCAAAGATTCTAGTACAATTGCTCCTGCACCTTCTGCAATCACAAATCCGTCGCGGTTTTTATCCCAAGGCCTCGATGCTTTTTGAGGTTCATCATTTCGTCTTGAAATTGCTTTCAAAGCTGAAAAACCGGCAAAACACATCTTATTCATACAAGCTTCAACACCCCCTGCAATCATTACATCGGCATCACCTCGTAGAATATGCTCTGCAGCCGCAAAAATGCTGTAATTTGAAGTTGCGCAAGCTGTAGATACAGAGTAATTTGGACCTTTAAACCCGAGATCTATTGCTAAAAGCGCCCCGGGCATATTGGTAAGAACATAAGGAATAAAAAAAGGAGTTACCCTCTTTACTCCCTTTTCAAAAGCAGTTTCAACGCCGTCAATAAAGACTTGCATACCACCCATGCCAGATCCAATAACAACACCTGCTCTAAGCTTATTTAATGCTTCAAGATCTAAAGAAGAGTTTTGCAATGCAAGCTTTCCTGCAGCTACTCCGTACAAAATACAAGAATCAACCCTTCGAGCTTGCTTCTTATCTAAAAAAAGCTCTCCATCAAATCCAGTAACTGCCGCACCAAAAGTTGTTGTAAGCTCACCCGGATCAAAAGCAGTCACTTTTGAAACACCACTTTTCCCTTCAAGCAAACTTTCAAAAAATTTATTTACATCAGTTCCAAAACAGGACACAAGTCCCATTCCAGTGACGACAACTCTTTTTTTCTTCATCTCTTCCTTCCTTAATTTAGACGGAAAGAGCCAAGTTCAACTCTATCGGCTTACCCTTAGACCAAAGCTCTTCTAAACGAAATTTTTCTCTCGCATCTGGCATAAACACATGCACAATTACATCAATGTAATCAATCAAAACCCAGTCACCCGAATTAATCCCCTCCATATGATGAGGCTTAATATTAAAAGTATCTGAAATTTCCTTTACGATTTCGTTAGCGATCGCAACTACATGTCGATCCACATTCCCTTCTGCTATAACTAAACAATCCGCAATTGAGGATATGCCAGCTACATTTAAAGCTAGAATGTTAAAACCTTTTTTGTCATAGATAGCTTGACAAATCTTTTGTACAAATTCTTCTTTTTCTAATTCCATATCACGAAGAGTATAATTGATGTTTCTGTATGTAGTCTAGAACTTTTGCTGAAAGATAATTTTTACACAAAGCTCCCTCTCTCAAATTCCTTCTAATTTCTGTACTACTTATACGATTTTTTTTCTCTCTAAATTCTATATGCGCCATTTTCTTTATTTCTTCAACGTTCTTCCACAAAGAAAACTTCTCTCTCAACTCCTCTGAAAGCAAAAGAAAAATTTGATCCTTCGGAAACTCTAAACAGATCTTTTTTAAAGTATCAATTGTGTAAGAAATTTCTTTTCTATCGATCTCTTCTGTTAAAATCTCTACTTGAGGCTCATTTTCAAAGGCAAGCTTTAACATACAAAGTCTATCTTTTGGACTTGCGATAGGCGGTGCATCTACTTTGAATGGCGAAACAAAGGCGGGAATAATAAAAACTTTATCTAGTTTTAAAGAATTTAAACAATCTTTAACTAGATTTTCATGCCCCTTATGCACAGGATCAAAACTACCCCCAAAGAGGCCAATTCTCATATATTAGCTAATCTCTCTTTGTTCTCTTCAATAAGAGTAGAAAGCACTCCAGCAAGCTCTATATCTAATCCACAACCTTTTAATTCTTTACGCAGTCTTTCAAGAAAAAATTTGATTTCATTTCCGAAAATTTTCCACTCTTCACCTGTCGCCTTTTTCTTTTTTAAAATAGTCTGCTGCAAAGAGAGTCTTAGATGCAATAAGAGAAGAGACTGACTTTTATCTAACGATTTTTCAGAAACTTTTGCAGCCTCAGAGTAGACTTCTTCCATTTTTTCGAGCGATGCCTTGCCCTCTTTTTTGGATAGAGTTTTTAGCTCCTCAATGATCACATTTGCTTTTTCTGCAACTAAAGCCCTTTTTTCTTCTTCTACTTCTTTTCTTTTTTGCTCTAAAGCTAAATGTCTTTCTCTATATCGATCCTCTATTAGCTGCATCTCTTTTTGTATCGCTAGAAAGTTTTCCTTTAATCGAAGTTCAGCTTTTGCTTTTCTAAAAACCTCTCTTATTTTGTCATAAAAAGAAGAATCGTCTGGTATCTCTTTTAGTTCATTTAAAAGCGCCTCTTTTTTTAGACAATCTTCACTTCGGATTTGCTCCCTTTCTTCAAAATTCTCTTTCTCACTCTCTTCAATTAATTTCCATGCTTGACTAAATTTTTCACGAAACTTCTTATACGCGTCGTGTGAAACATGAATCTCTTTTAAAAGCGCTTGAAACATTCTGATATCTCTTTTTAACTCACTTTTTTCTCTCTCTTTTGAAAACTTTAGAAAAAAATGATCAACTCTGTCTTGAAAAGATTTTGTTAGCTCCTGAACCGTTTTTTTGTATTCAGGAAATACCTGATCTCCAATTTTTTTCAAAAGATCGAGCAACTCATTTTTCAGATGAATGCGAATTTCTAAACCTAAGACCTCTTCTCTTAAAGCAATAACTTTTCCCTTTAAACTTTCAAAATATCTCGCTTTTTGCTCTAATTCTTTAAGGTCATGCGCTTTTTCAAAATTTGATAAAGGGATGGATCTCAATTTTTCCGGATTTAAGATCTCTGCTTCCAAACCAACTATTGCTAATCTAATCTGATCTGCGTGAAATTCAATCTCTTCTTTAAAAATCTCTTGCAATCTGTGAGCCTCTTTTAAAAGCTCTGAATACTCTTTCCAAAAAAAGTTTCTTTTTATTGGATTTGTCTCTAATGAAAAAAGCTCAAAACAGCTTTTTTTCATGCGCCAAAAATCTCTAAATCTAGGTTTCCCCTCTGAAGAAATCGCATCCTTCATAAAAGAGATTGCTAAGGTAATTTTCTCTTCTGGACTTGAAATTTCTTTCATGCCCTCGCTTATTTCTTCAAATGTGTGTATCTTTATCATAAGTGTAGAGATGATACGAAAAAATTCTAAAAAAAGCAAAGTTAAAAAAAGGATCTAAAATACGTTTAAAATTTAGAAGAATTAATTTTGCTCTAAATCTCGAATAATAATTTCTGCTGCACCCTCAATAGATGTAAGCGATAAATCGAGCCATCTAAATAGTGGCTCTCGTCGAAACCAGGTAAATTGCCTTTTTGCGTAATTACGCGAGGCTTGCTTAAAGCTTGATACAAAATGATCAAAGTCTGCTTTAGTTTTTGGTGAGTCAAGATATTTAATAGCCTGTCTGTAGCCGATTGCATTAGATGCAGCAGAATTTTCCTTAAGTCCTTCTCGCAATTTTATAACTTCATCCAAAAGACCTTGCTGAATCATTTGATCACATCTTTTTTCAATTCTCTCATATAAAATAGGTTTTGGGTAATAAATAAACCAACATCTAAAATCTAATTCTCTAGAAAGATCCTCTTCTGAAGGCTTTGGGATTTCACTCACCTTTTTACCAGTGAGCAAAATAATTTCAAGCGCTCTTACAATTTTATGCCGATCTTGTACAGTAATGCATTTGGCATAATCAGGGTCTAACTCTTGTAATTTTCCATAAAGCATCTCGACGCCGAATTTTTCAATATCAGCCTCTAATTTAGCTCTAATCTCTTTATTTGAAGGGGGGCCTTTAGGAGGTCCGTATAAGAATGTGTGCACGTAAAACCCAGCTCCTCCAACTGTAATAGGAACTTTGTTTCGAAGCATAATATCTTCTAAAGCTGACGTCGCCTCTTCATAAAAGTCTGCAACGTTAAAAGGCTCTCTAATATCTCTAATATCAATTAAATGATGATATACAGCCTTTAACTCTTGTTTTGACGGTTTTGCAGAACCAATATCTGCCCATTTATAGACCTGCATTGAATCACAAGATATAATCTCAGCTCCAATACCATTTGCAATTCTAATAGAAAGCTCTGTTTTTCCCGTTGCAGTTGGACCTGCAATTACTAGGACTTTCTTTTTCTTGAACCCTTTCTCTCTTGGCTCTTTTTTCTCAAGAGGTACCTGCCAATTTATACAATCCTGCGTCATCCCATCATCTTTTCGTCATGAGCGCGGGTCGCCTCTTCTTGATTGGGATAAATGGCTAATACTTTTTCGAAACCGGCCATATGAATAATTTCGCTCACCTCGTCGTGAAGAGCAAAAATACTAAGCTTCCCTTTTTTTGCTTTAAGTCTCTTTGTCATCGATAGAAGAAGTCTCATTCCAGCACTACTTAGATAGTCAATTCTTGTAAAATCAATCATGATTTTAATTCTTTCTTGGTCTAAAAGGGTATTAATTTCATCTTCCAAACGAGGCGCAGTTGTAGCGTCTAATCTCCCTTCGCATCTAAGTATAACAATTCCTAAGAGATCTTCTTTTGTAACATTCATCAGCTTTTTTCCCTCTTTTAGTTAATTTTGTTTTCTTTTAATTTTCTTATCAAGTACTTTCTACTGATTCTATTGCCCAATTTAAGTACGGGCCATACCCTTTTTCTACTGTTAGCGATATGATTTCTGGAACTTCATACGAATGATTTTGTACAATCCACGCTTCGCAAGCTAAGTATTTCTCTCTAATAGTTTTTATAAATAACTGAACTTCTTGTACTTCCTCTATTTTATCCTGCCAAACAAACCAAGACTCTACAGGCTGAACAATTGAAGCACACGCAATTAAACCCTCTCTTAAAAGACCTTTGCTGATCTCTCTAGCCTCTTCTATATTTTTTGTCGTACACATAATTACAATAAGCTCTTTCAATCAACCACCTCTTCAATATAAGCTACTTTTGAAAGTCTCAAATCTACTACCTTTTTACGTTTTGAACTTGCTGCGTAGGAGCTTTTCAAAGTTATAAAATTATTTAACTCCTCAGGAAATTTATGAGGTGTAAGCCTCAAATACCAAGTTTGCCCTTTCTCTTCAAGCGTAATAACAACCTCTCTTTTTCCAAAACTTGGATGTATTGCCTCTTCTACATCAATCATCTTAACAATAGTTTCTTCAAAAGAGGCTCTTTTTTCAAAATAGGCTAAAATTGCTAATGCAATTTCTAGTTTTTCTCTCTCTATTTCTTGCTTGCCAAAATATATTTCAGGCAATCTTTTTAACGAAAAATAGGGTTCGATCGGAAAAACATGCCCTTTTTCATCAATTCCTAAGTTGATGTTATCTCCCCACAAAGCAATCGGCCTAAACACTTCATAATCGATATAGATCGTATTTGGCCTGATTTTTTTTACCCTAGCCTTTGAAATAACAGGGCTTGTTAAAAGTTTTTGTTCAGCTTTTTTTTCATCAAACGCAAAATAATTTTGAGGTAAATTTTTTGAAAGATCTAATAATTCAGCAAGGTAAACAGTAGGCAAAGCCTCTTTTTCTGGGCCTGTTTGGATGATTGACTGAATTTCATACTTTGCGTGAACCATTTTGTCAGCAAGCGATCCTCGAAAAATTCTAAAACAGGTAAACCCGACTGTGAGCAGAGCGAAAATCAAAGAGACGATTGTAAATACAGACTTCAACCTACTCAAACTATTAACTCCGAGCTAACTGCTGTGATATCTCCTGCACCTAATGTGACTACCAAATCGCCCGAAGAAATTCTATTTTGAAGAAAATGAACTATCTTCTCCCGAGGAACATAGGTCGCTTTTTTTTCTAGCTTCTCTAAAAAAGCCTCTATTGTCACCCCTTCGATTTTTTCTTCTCCCGCCGAATAAATGTCAGTTACAATAAGCTCGTCACTATCTTTCCATATTTTTTCAGTTGCAAACTCATTCATAAGATCTTTTAGCCTGGTATATCTATGTGGCTGAAAAACAGCTATTTTTCTCTCATTATTAAATGCTTGCTTCAAAGCTGAAAGAGTTGCCTCAATCTCTTCTGGATGATGCGCATAATCATCATAAATATAGGCGCCATTTAAGCACCCCTTCCACTCAAGTCTTCTTTTTACTCCTTTAAATGATGAAAGAGCTATTCTAATTACATCTTCTTTAACGCCTAACGAAATAGCCATTCCAAAGCAGGCAAGTCCATTTAAAACATTATGTCTTCCTAATAAATTAATCTCTATATCGATATATGTTTTTCCCTGAAAGTCGATTGTAAAATACTGTTTTCCCCCTCTAAATCTTAGATTCGAAGCTCTAAGATCTGCTTTTTGAGAAAAACCATAACTGACTCCAGAAACTTTCCAAGATGAAAGAAAGGGGTCTTCGCAATAATAGAATAAAAGATCTCTTCTTTTTATACGCTTGATAAATGTTTGGTACGCTTCTAAAAGAGCCTCTTCACTTTTCCAAAAATCCAAATGATCAAAATCGACGTTTGTTACAATAGCTCCTTCTGGATCTGCTCTTAAAAACGAACCATCACTCTCATCTCCTTCAGCTATAAAATAATTGCCAGCTCCTAATTTACCATTTTTTCGTTCAAGTGATTCAGAAAATCCTCCTATCACAAATGAAGGGTCACTACCCCCCTCTTTTAAAATATAGGTAAAAAGAGTTGTTGTTGTTGTTTTTCCATGAGCCCCAACAACCAAAATAGCCTTCTTTTCAGAGAGCAGCTCTTCCAAAAGCTCTGATCGATGCATTTTTACATTTTTTTCTGCAGCTAACCATTCTGGATTTGAAGGCTTTATAGCCGTACTATAAACGATAATTTGATCAGTTGAGATGTTTTCTTTTACCTGATTATAAAAAACATGAATTCCTATCTCTTCTAATTCTTTTGTGACATAAGTTTTACTAAGATCGCTGCCACTAACTTTATACCCTTTTTCGTGTAAGATCCTAGCAAGAGCACTCATGCCCACACCACCAATTCCTATGAAATGGTATTTCATATATGCTCCTTATGATTAAAAAAAGATCTCCTCTCATTTTTTTTAAAAAATCGAATAGACTCTTTCATTTGATCACTATTTTTTACGCAATGAAAAATTTTTTCTATAAGCTTTTGAGCAGTTAAATTTTCTTGCGAAAGAAAAACTCCCCCTTTCACAACATCTTCCATGTATTTAGCATTCTCTGTTTGATGATCATCTGTCGCATTTGGATAAGGGATTAAAATAGCAGGCTTTTCAAAGATTAGCATCTCTCTCATAGCGCCAGCTCCTGCTCTACAAATTGCAAGATCAGCTGCATTCCAAGCAAGTTCCATTCTATTACAAAAAGAAGAGACTAAAAATTTAGCTCCTAAGTTTTTATAAATCTCCTCTAACCTACTCTCTTTTCCTGGAAAATGAATAATTTGAAACTCTTCTTTTAGCTCTTTAACTACATCTGGCATAATCTCATTAATTGCTTCAGCACCTTGCGATCCACCAAAAACAAGCAATGTTTTCTTCTTTGCTTCTAATCCGAAAAACTCTCTTGCTTCCTCTTTAGAAAAAGCTTTAACTTCTTCAAAAGAAAAATCAATTTTTACAAGATTTTTGGAAAAACGCCCCCCCTTTGGTTCAAAATGAATAAAAATCTTTCGGGCCCATCTTGAAAAAAGTGCATTTACTTTTCCAGGAATAATATTGAACTCAAAAAGATCAAAAGGAACTTTTGCAAAAAGTGCTGCTAAAAGAATTGGGAAACTATGAAAGCTTCCAAACCCAATCACATGAGAGGCCTTGTGTTTTTTTAACAATTTTCGTGCCTGAAAAACTCCTCTTATATTTTTTATAAAAAAAGAGACTAGCCCTTTAGAAAGACTTGCTCCTTCTACATCATAAAAAGGGGATTTCTCTTTTTGAAAAAATGGATTCTTTGAAAGGCCGACCCCCATATAAATAACATAAAAATCAGAACTTAACCCAGCCCCAATTTTCTGGGCAGGAATGACATGTCCACCAGTTCCCCCAACTGCTACGATGATTGTTTTATGCATACAACCCTTTTTTCCCCCACACTCATAATAATCGAAATCATAAAAATGTTTGCGAGCAAAGAAGATCCTCCCTGACTAAAAAATGGTAAGTTTGTCCCTTTACTTGGAAGAAGGCCTGAAACAACCCCTAAATTTAAAAAAGCCTGCAACGCAATCATAAATGTAAATATCGTAGCTAAATAATATCCATCTTGATCTTCGGAAGCTGCTGCTATCTTAAATCCACATACAGCTATTGCCATATATAAAATAATCAATAGCAAAATCCCTACAAAACCAAACTCTTCGGCATAAATTGCCGCTATGTAATCACTTCTTGCCTCTGGTAAATAGTTGTATTTTTGTAAACTCTCGCCAAGCCCTCTTCCAAAAAGCCCTCCTGTACCAGCAGCAATTTTCGCCTGATAGGGTTGGTGACCTTTTCCTAAAAGATCGGCTTCAGGATGTAAATAAATATGAATTCTATCAGAAACGTGTTTCATGCTGAGTGCAAGAGTTACTGCTAAACAAGAGACAATTATAATTGGAATTACCCAATAGAGCCATCTGATTTTTGTGATAAAATATAAAACAACAAGTGTTGCAAGTAAGATTGCTGCAGTTCCATTATCCGGCTCAATGATAATTAATCCGATCGGAGCAAGCAAAATAAACTGCCATAAAAAAAATGTCTTAAATCTAAGTATTTTGGGCGCTTTACTGAATAATCTTAAATAAAAAAGAGGCAACACAATTTTGACAAATTCTGAAGGTTGTAGCGAAACACCAAAACAATTAATCCACCTATGAGCCCCATTAATATGCATGCCAATTTTCGGAACAAAAACTAAAATCAGTAAAAAAAGAGAAAACCCGAGTAAAATATGTGCATATTGTATTAATCTTTCATAGCTAAATAGGTAAATAAGATAGCCCAAAAAAAGGCCTAAGCTGCAAAAAGCAATCTGTTTGGCCATTGAAAGGTATGACCAAATTTCTGAACCCCGATCTATCATTTCTGCTGACGTTGTATTAAAAACCATAATCACACCCATGCAAAAAATTGTGACTATGACAACAAAAAGATAAACTCTCGTCTTCATTAGTTAATCCTGAGCTTATCTCCAGGTTTTAATTTTTTAGCCTTACTCTCATCTAGATTATTTAATCGAAGTAATTCTTCAACTTTAATGCCATTTTTAATAGCAATTGTCCATGGATTGTCTCCATGCTTAACGATATAATATTTACCCTCTGTTTTATTCGAATTTGTTGAACTAAACGTTTCTGAAACAGCTGACTGACTTCGATCTGGAGCAAACTCATCACCTTTTGGGACAAACAAAATTTGACCAATATGGAGCCTTGTGTCTGTTAAACGATTCAGCTTCATGATTTCACTAACTGTCACACGTGCACTTTTTGCAATCTTATCTAATGTATCGCCTTGCTTTACTATAATCTCTTTTACATTCAGATCAGCGCTTGCTTCAACAATTTCTTTAGAAGGATGGACTTCTAGCTGTGATTTCACCTCTTCTGCGACAAATTTACTCAATAAATTATCAACTTGGTCTAAAGCATTTTTTTCTTCATTCAAAGGAACTTTTTCTACTCTCTTTTCCGCTTGCAAGCTAATTTTTGCTATCTCAACTGGAGTTGACGGCTTAATAGCAAAAACAAAAAGCACTACTAACAGCGCCATATTAACAAGAACTGAAATGACAATCGTATCTCTTCGACTCACGCTCTAACCCTTTTTTATACATCTCACCCCGCTCTTCGAAATTTGAAAACATATCATAACTACTACATCCAGGGGATAAAATCAGATTATCACGCGGCTTTGCTACTTGCAACCCTTTTTCAATTGCTTCATCTAAACTTTCTACAAAGTAGATTGGAATTTGCAATAAAAGCTCACTTGCTATGAGTTCTTTGGCTTCACCAAGAAGAATAATTGCTTTAACACGACCAACAAAACTCTTGTTCCAAACAGAAAAACTCCCCCCTTTATGCCTTCCACCAGCAATTAAAATAACATCTTTTCCAAGCGTTTCAACAGCGTATGAAACCGCATCCATAGTTGTTGCTTTACTATCATTATAACAGCGAACCCCACCTATTTCAGAGACAAACTCCATTCTATGAGGAAGAGATTGGAAGGTTTTAATAGCCTCTAACACATCACTTTCTGAAATTCCAAACTGGGATAAGACTCTTTTTACAACCTCTATTTTATCATCTGAGACAACCTCATAGGAAAAACCTCTGAGAAATAAGTGATACACCTCTTTTACTTTTTGACCAATATAGAAAGTTCCTTTATCTTTTAAACATTCAGCTATTTTTCTTTTTGCAAGGAAATAATTTTCCATTGTTATATGCCGATCAAGATGGTTCGGGGTAAGATTCAAAATAACTGCTAGATCAAATAATTTTTGACTCATCGTCTCTAGTTGAAAAGAACTTAATTCTGCTACAACTATCTCCCCCTCATCTAATTCTTCAACAGCTGAAATAAGAGGCTTTCCAATATTACCAAGAGCTCTTGCCTTTTTCTTAAAAACATTCAACACATGTGTAAGGAGCATAACAGTTGTGCTCTTACCATTAGATCCTGTAACTGCAATAATTTTATGATCTCTCATTTGCAAAAGTGCAAGCTCTGCTTCGCTTATTATTTTAACTCCTTCTAAAATCGCCCTTTGATAAATTAGATGATCTTTTGAGATGCCGGGAGAAACTACAACAAGATCAAAATCGAATGCAGGAAAATCAAATGTATCAAGAAAGGTGTGACATCCCTCTATCTCTTTGTGTAATTTGTCGACGCCATAAACTTCTATTCCTTTATTTATTAAAAATCGAACAACAGAAAGCCCACTTAATCCAAGGCCAATAACTAAGACTTTTTTCATACACCTCATTTTATAAGATTCAATAAAGATTGCGTTTTTGTCTGATTAATGTAACACTATTTTGAAAAAGAAACAACTTCGGAGAAAATATGAGTTTAGTAATTGAAGGATCAAGAGGGATACTACACACAAGTTCTTGCTTTGGAGATTTTAGAATTAGCTTAGTTGATAGCATTAAAGAAAAAGTTACAAAAATAGAAGACCTTACAAACATAGCAGCTCTTAAAATTTTAAAAGATATTAGATTACAATCCTCTATCGCATCAGCTGCCTTATCCCCAGTATCTATAATTATCTTAACTGCTTCTATTCCTTTTATTGGACTAGGGGCTGTCATTTTTACAGCTATAGAATCTGCATTGCTAAGCCTTGCAATAATTGTTAGCATTGCTACTATCGGCCTATTTCTAACCCATATTATTGACGCTACAATTGGATATGATGATCTTTCTAAACTTAGCAGATCTTATGACAAACAAGCAAAAGAGGCTAATGAATATATCCAAATACTTGAAAGACGAGTTGAAGAGGGAGGAATTAGTCTAAAATATAAGTCAGGTGAAACTGCTTTTTCCTATTATTCGACGTACTGATTCTAAAAGAAGTCTATTGTATTTTTAAGGTTGCTAGCCCGATAAGGGCTAGCAACAGACCAATCATCCAAAATCTAATAACGACTTTTGTTTCATGCCACCCTTTCATCTGAAAATGGTGATGAATGGGAGCGCAAAGAAAGACTCTTTTCCCATTTCTAAACTTAAAACTTACCACTTGAATTATGACAGATAACGTCTCAAGAACAAAAACTCCTCCAATGATTGCGTAGAGAAACTCTCTTCTTAATAAAACTGCAGAGACACCTAAAATTCCACCGAGAGCAAGAGATCCTGTATCACCCATAAATACTTCAGCAGGATATCCATTAAACCAAAGAAAACCTAAAAGTGCCCCAATTAGGCTACATAGAAAAATTGCAATCTCCCCACTTCCCTCAATGTAAATAATATTTAGATAGCTTGAAATAGTTAAATTGTTAGATAAGAAAGAGATTATTGCCAAAACAGATGCCACAAAAAGAGCAAGCCCTGTAGCAAGACCGTCGAGCCCGTCTGTCAAATTAACTGCATTTGTTGAGCCTGTAATCACAAATATCGTTACACAAATTGCTATTAAAATCCAAAAACCTGTAACAACAACAGGTTTTTTGAAAAATGGGATGTAATAACGAGAGGCGTACTCTTTTGTAGGCAACTTTAGAACCTCTCCTCCAACTAGTTTCTCTTTTGCAAAAGGGGGAGCAACTATTTTTAAACTATCTGTCACAAGGGGAGAGAAAAGATATAGACTCAAAAGCAAAGAGAAAAAAACTTGAAGTAAAAATTTTTTTCGACCTGACAACCCTAAAGATCTCTTATTTTTTAATTTAGCCCTGTCATCTAAAAACCCGATAAATCCCATCCAAACCATTGTCAGAAACAAAATCCATGTAAAGGCCTGAGAAAAATCCATCCATAAAACACCTGAAAAAAAAAGAGTTGTTAAAAATATTAAACCTCCCATAGATGGGACATTTCTATTCTTTTGATATTGCTCAGAAAGAATTTTAACATCGGAGACCCGAACTGTGTGTCCAACTTTTAGTTCATACAACTTTCTAATAAAAGGTCTGCCCAAACAAATCGTTGCTACAAGAGCAAAAATCGCGGCAAAAATCATTCGTGTTGAAGCATAAAAAAAAAGTGTCGGAATTTTTAGCCCAATTCTCTCTAAAAAATGTAATACTAATAAAATCACTCTATTACCTTCCAAAGCTTATGAAAATTAGAGCCTTTAACTAAAACAACATCACCCTCTTCAGCTACGACTCTAAGCCTACTTTTTAATTCTTCATAAGAGGAGAAAAACAAGACCTCTTTTTTCATTTTCTCAAACACTTCCACCATAGGTTTTGCATGATCGCCAATACAATAAAGGAGATCAACATAAGATGCGGCAACGTTTGCAACATCCCTATGAACTGCATCGCTGTATTTTCCAAGATCTGCCATAGAACCGAGTACAGCAATTTTCTTTTTACCAGGTTTTGGATTTGGTAAATTTTTCAACGCTGCAATCATTGAAAGTCCATTTGCATTGTAGGCATCATCAATAAAAGTAATCCCTCGATGAACAATTTTTTCAAATCTGTGTTCAAACGCTTTTAATCCTCTTAAAGAAGCTATAATTTCATCGTCTCTTAAGCCTAAATATTTGGCAACTTCAATGACTCCAGCTACATTTTCTCTTAAATGACTCTCTTGAAATGGGATCTCAAAATTAATTTTTTTAGGATAAACAGCAAAGTCACATGTAAGAGCTTTCCTAACTGCTTTATAAGAAATTGATGTTTCATGAATGACTGCAAATTTTGCACTAGGTGCTAAAATTTCTGCTTTTGCAGATGCAATTCCTTCCACATCCTGAAAGTGAGTCGCATGACAAATCGTAATCGGAGTAAGAACCACAATTTCCGGTGGAGCCATCTGAACAAGATTTGTAATGTGCCCCTTTTTTGTCATACTCATCTCTAAGATAAGGTATTCTTCATTTCCTTCTGCGTTTAAAATCGCAAGGGGCAGGGTACTTTGCGTATTTCTGTTCCCTTCACTTTTTTTAATAAAAAACTTTGATTGCAAAACGTGATATAAAAATTCTTTTGTTGTCGTCTTTGCAAGAGAGCCTGTAATCCCAATTACTTTCGTCTTTCTCTCTAGTAAGGCCCGTCTTGCAATTTCTTGCAAAGCTTGTATCACATCGTCTACATAAAAAAGTCGAAGACCAAAGTTTAATCCTACATACTCTTTGGAAACAACAGCTGCAGACACCCCTTTTTTTGCAACTTCTTCCAAAAAATTGTGACCATCAACTTTTTCACCTTTTAAAGCAAAAAAGATTCCCCCTTTTTCTACCTCCCTACTATCTATAGAAAAAAAAGAGATTGGACAATCCTTATCACAAGTTTGACCAAGCCAATTTGCAATTTTCGAAAGCGTATACATGGCAGCTGACTTTAACCAAAAAAATTTTACTTTTCAATCTTTTATCTGCAAGCTTTTATGTTTTCATTTAAGCTTTGCTAATCCATATCACAACTAGATGGATACAATTAACTTGTAACAAGCAAGCAATATTCGTGATGAAACTAAAAAATTTCATTTTAGTTTCAAGCGCATCTTCATCTCTTGACCTACGCTCATTAAGGTGTTTTTAGAAAAAAAGATCTTATCCAAAACTCTTTTTTAACCCTTCCTCTTTATTAATATCGGAACAAGAGTCAAAAAACCTAATCCAATTAACGCTAAAATAACGTACCGGTTCATGATCGAGTTAATTGATAATGTATGACCAGTTTGTATGATATGAGAAATCCCAGCTCCTGCATGAGTATAAAAAAATGAGAGGGGCAAAATTCCTAAAAGAGTTGTCCAAATAAACGATTTTTTATTAATTTTTAAAAATCCTAAAGTAATATTGACCAACCCAAAAGGCATACAGGGAACGAGCCTTAAAAAAAGAAGGTAATTCAAAGAGTGCTTTTGAAAACCCTCTTCAACCCGTTTAATTAGATTTTGATTTTTTTTCACTGCAAGATCAGAAACTGCATAATTTACCGATAAAAAAACGATAAGAGCTCCTGTTGCTGCGGATAGCCAAGCGATAATAAACCCCCAAAACTGCCCAAATAAGAGTCCAGAAACAACATCTAAAAAAAGAAGTCCTGGCAAAGAAGCTATTGCATAAACAAGATAGAAAAAAATAAATAAAAAAACCACATGAGCAACAGCCCCCCCTGCAAACTTTTCTTGAAACGTCAAAATTGCCTCTATGCTTACGTAATCAAATCCAAAAAAGAGATAAAAAACCAAGACTCCAATGAATAAAAATAAGAGAGGAAAAAACTTCATATTGACGCTTTCTTACCTTTGGTTAATAATAGAGAGATATTTTTCGGTGGTATAGCCAAGTGGTAAGGCAGAAGCCTGCAAAGCTTCCATCCCCGGTTCAAATCCGGGTACCACCTTCTCTTATTTCGTAGGTCTATTTTGTTATTCATAGTCGCAACCCCAATCGGTAATTTAGAAGACATTTCTCTAAGAGCCCTATCTACCCTAAAAAATGTTGACTATATCTTATGTGAAGATACTAGGCGTACAAAAAAACTTCTTTTTCATTATGAAATCGGTACAAAAACATTTAGCTTCCACGGCTTCAATGAGAAACAAAAAGAGGATATGATTATTTCTGACCTTTGCAAAGGGAAAAAAATAGCTCTTGTCTCTGATGCAGGGATGCCAACGATCTCCGATCCAGGCTCTATGCTTATCCAAAGGTGTAAGAAAGAAAAAATTAATGTAACTTGCATTCCAGGCCCCTCATCAATTATTACAGCTCTTGCTTTAAGTGGCTCTCCTACGACACCTTTTCAATTTCTTGGTTTTTTTCCTAAAAAACCTGGAGAAATCGCAAAAGCTATCGATAAAGCCTCTCTGTTTTCAGGCTCTTCGATATTTTTTGAGTCTCCTCACAGGCTTTTAAAGACTTTAAAAAAATTACCTGAGACCTTTTCTGTCTCAATTGCTAAAGAGCTTACAAAGATTCATGAAACTGTCTTAGAAGGAAGCCCCGCAACTCTTTATCAAAAATTGGAAAAAAGCTCTATTCGAGGAGAATACGTTCTTCTTCTTAGAGTTACCGAAAACTCTGACGATGTCATCTAGAGCTAATATGAGATTCGCTTTAGCATGCAGCAAAACTTTTTTAGCTCAATAGACTTTTTTCGAAACTCGCTTAACATGGAAAAATTAGAGATTTTTTCGGCTATTGCAGATTCACTGACGAAACCATTATCCATGTCGATAAGGCAAGGAAGCGAACATACAAGAGGCGAAAAAAGATCAATTTTAACAAGTGAGTGGAGTTTCGAAAGAAGTCTAAAGAGTATAATTTCTGAAATTGTTTCCGTATAATCAAAAACCGTATATCATAAATAAAATGGGAAAAGCAGAAACTATTTTCTTTGGATCATTTGCAAATAGACGTTTGCTTGAAGGAATGAAAATTGCCTATGATGCAATTATAGAATCTTTTCAAAAACCGGCCGATGAGGAAGATAGATTTTTTTTAGATATCGAAGAAAAAGACCCCTCATTAAAAGGTGGGATCTATTTTATGCAAAAAGCGTTCCTACAAAAAAATAAATTTTCTGGCACGCTTGCAAGCATCCTTCTTTATAAATTAAGTGACGAATTATTTCAGATGATTTCTCTTGGCTACAACCCAATTGTTCTGAAAGATAGCCTTACAAAAGCTAAAGCTCTTTTTTTATCGGGACTAAAAACAAAAACAGCAAAACTTAATACAGAGGAAAAGCGACATAAGTTTGCAAAAACTTTTATTCCAGAAGATGATCAGCTTCTTAAAACAGTTCTTGAAGCATTAGAAAAATCGGGCGAAGAGCAAAATATTGTTGTGAAGTATAATCCTTTAATTTCATGCAAACTCGAATTAGCTCACGGAGTCTTTATAAAAAGTGGATTAATGTCTCACTATTTTATGACAAATCAAGAGGACATGTCTCTAGAACTAGAAAACGTAAACATTTTATGTTCTGAAAAAGAGATCACCTCATCTTTTGAAATTTTAGATCTCCTCAAACACTCCCCTCTACTGATTATCGCCCCTGACATCAAAGAGGAGGCTCTTTCAAGTATAATTGCAAATAGACTAGAAAATCATAGTCAAGTCTGCCCTATTAAAACTTCTGTTGAAAGTGCTTACGTAAAAAAAATATATGAAGAACTTAGGGATTTAAAAAAAGCACAAAAAATTTACGCAGACATCGACTGCACAGTGATTTTTAAAAAAACAAAAAGTGTTATCTGCATAATTCATACAAATCTTGCAAAAAAAAATATTAGTAAAATAATAGAAACCCTTAAACTCTGTCTTAATGAAACTTTTTTATCTAAGGAATCAGAACTTATATCGACGTTGCAAGAAATTGACCCTTCTGCTTTTAGCCCTTCAGAAAAACCTGTTCTAGCTGCTTTAGAAAAAGTTTTTTCATCTATTTTCAAAATGACTACAAATTCTAACCTCAAAGAAATATTTAAGTCTTTTTATCTTCTATCTCAATCGCTTGAAGTTGCAACATCTATCCTATCACCTTTACTTCTTTCTGAATTATTACTTGTGGAACAACCAAGATGATGGAAATTAAACAGGTTGCTATTGTTTGCAAAGATACTATTAGCGATGGGCTTATGATGATGGTTGCAACACACAGATTAAGCTTTGAAGGTGCTCATGTAATTACCTATAACGATAAACTACATGAATTAACTGATTGGTTTCCAGGATATACATTTTCACCAAGAGTTCCCATAGAAGAGATTGAAAATGAATTATCAAAATTTGATTTAATTATTTTACAATACGATTCAACCCCTTACGCAAAAGAGATCTTAAAAATATTCTCAAAATCACAAAAACCGATGCTATCTATTTTCTATCCTACTTATTCAAAATATACTCATCCTCCTTTAAATGCTTGTGACCGAGTATTTAATAAGCAAATTCCAATGGTTGATAATATAGCTCTTGCGATCTCATCTCTTCTGCAAGCAAGAGATCACTCAAAAAATAATGGTCTGTCTGCTCCCGCACATCTTTTTCATAGAAGGTATCAAAAAAGAGTTGCGATCTTAGCATCTTCTCACATTCCGAAAAAATACGATAAAATTGCACAAGAGGTTAAAAAATCTGGTTTTGATCCTATTTTTCTAGACCCTGCGAATATCTCTCTTGGAGCAAGTATCATTTACGAGTCTGGCTATTTTATAGGCCCCGAATCAGATCTTTGCCATCTAGCTTCAAATCTTCACATCCCAACTCTTGTGGTATCAGGAAATAAAAGACCTATTAGCTTAGAAAAGCCGGGATGGTTCAGAAGCTCTTTTATTACTTTTCCAAGGTGGGTTCCCCAATTTTTTCTAGAACATTTTGTTCTCGTTTCAAAAGTAGTTTCAGGTTTTAAGAAACTTGCGGCAAAATAAAATGCTCTTTTGAATAAATTTAATTGAATTTTTTTTCTATATTAATTATACAAAAACTTATGAAATATTTTTTATATTTTCTTATTTTTTTAAGCAAAGTCCATTGCTCTGACGCAAAGACATACATAACCGAAATGGCAAATATTGCAGGGATCCAGATTGACGGTAAGCGCCCTTTCGATATTCAAGTAAATAACCCTAAATTTTATGAAAGAGCTTTAGAAGATCAATCTCTTGGATTTGGCGAGTCTTACATGGAGGGTTGGTGGGAGTGTGTTGCAATTGACGAATGCATCTACAAACTACTTATAGCCAATATAGAAGATCAATTTAAACCAACTTTTGCATTTTATTGGACCTATTTAAAAGCTAAACTCTTTAATAGACAAACCAAGTCAGGTAGCATGGATGTAATTCACATGCACTACGAGCTAGGAAATGACCTCTATAAAAACATGTTAGACACTTCAATGGCCTATAGTTGTGGTTATTGGAAGAATGCAAAAACTTTAGATGAAGCGCAACTTGCAAAATACGATCTAATAGCACGAAAACTTAGTTTAAAAAAAGGCATGACGGTTTTAGATATCGGATGCGGATGGGGTGGTTTTGCCAAATATATAGCACAAAATTATGGCGTAAAAGTAGTAGCTATTACTTTGTCTCAAAATCAAGCCGAATTTGCTAAAAAAAATTGTGAGGGACTAAGCGTTGAAGTGCGTGTTCAAGATTATAGGGACGTGAAAGAAAAGTTTGATAGAGTTGTTGAAATCGGTATGTTTGAACATGTAGGACCTAAAAATTACCGAAATTTCATGGAGATTTGTCACAATTGTCTAAACGATAATGGAATGCTTATGCTTCACACAATAGGAAGCAATGCAACACATGTAACTACCGATCCATGGATCAATAAATACATTTTCCCTGGAGGTCATCTCCCCTCAATTGCTCAAATTGGCTCTTCCATTGAAAACCTTTTCATCATGGAAGATTGGCATAACTTTGGCCCCGACTATGATAAAACACTCATGGCTTGGTGGGCAAATTTCAATAACAATTGGGACAAACTTAAAAGCTCTTACTCAAGAGAATTTTATCGAATGTGGAAATACTACTTACTCTCTTGCGCCGGTGCGTTTAGAGCAAGATCAATTGAACTGTGGCAAGTTGTTCTCTCCAAATCAGGTGTTCCAGGCGGCTATGAAACCGTCCGCTAACCCGAAATTAGGTGTCAGGCACGACATTATGGCATTTCGAAACTAGGTGTCAGGCACGACATTATGGCATTTTGGCAAGAATATCCTGCCCGACACCTAATTTTTAAAGAGAGCGCCAAGCATAAACTTCTGAATCATAAATATAAATTGAGTAAAATTCACGAAAAGCTTCAAAAAAACCTTTTTCTCCTAATCTAATCCGCTCACACCCTTCATATCTTGCTTGGTGCTGAATTGGAATCACAACGCCAGACTCTCTCATCTCATCTTCCAAAATTGGATCGTGAAAAAAAATCTTACCCTCAATTTGCTCAACAACTACAAATCCATTTTTTTCATTTATAAATTGATGAGTATCAGCTCCGCTCTCCCTTAGAAAAAAAAGACTTATAAAACAGGCTAATAGATAGATTTTATTATGCATCCTTATATTTTAATAAACCATTAACAATAAGATCAATATAAATAATTATTGATTAATAAAAAGAATTCATTATTGTTTTAATTATTACAAGAGAGGTCTTTATGAAAAATTCCCCACATAAGAGAAAGCATCTACAACATAAAGCTATTAGAGCTGCAAATATACTTTATGCATCTCATAATCCAAAAGAGGCAAAGCCTATTGTAAAACCGATAAAAAATTATTTAATACCCTTAAATGTAAAAAAATCTATTGCAACCTTAGAACTTTATAAAAAACATTTAGAACGAGCTAAGTTACACAAAACTACACACGATTCAAAGCGCTCTACACCCGGACAAATTGAAGGCACCTCCTCTATCAAAATGGAAAAAAATCCAAATAAAATCGCAAACAACTGGAAATCAAAAGACATGGAAAAAACGAGAGAGACTTCTCGAAAGATGCTAAAAGAGAGCCACAAACACTATAAAAACGCCGCATAAAATTTAAAAATCCCGATTTTCCAGATTAAAAAACCGACTCTTGCAGATATTTGAGCATAAGGGGTAAAATACCCCTTAATGAGCTTAAAAATTGCACACCTTTCAGATATTCATTTTTTCCATTTAAATAAAAGTTTACTCCAATTTTTTAACAAACGCTTTCTTGCAAATTTTAACGCGTTACTTACAAGAACAAAATATCTAGACACAAATTTAGCTTACAAAGTTCTCCCTTTTTTAAAAAAAGAGAAAGTCACCCACCTGATCATTACAGGCGATTTTACCTCCTCTTCTTCAAAACAAGAATTTATTCTTATGAAAAATTATGTAAAAGAGATACAAAATCAAGGGTTCAAATTATTTACACTTCCTGGAAATCACGACGCGTACACAAAAAACTCTCATAAAAATCAGCTGTTTTTTTCCTATTTAAATGAATTAGTAAACTTTAAAGGAGAGACACCCCACAGCTTAATTCACGATGGCGTAGCGGCTTATAAAATTTTAGACCCTTGGTGGCTTGTTTTATTAAACTGTAGTTGCTCAACACCTTGGCATAAATCAACAGGCCTATTTTCGAAAAAAATTGAAACCTCTCTTAACTCTTTGCTTAATTCTTTGCCCAAAGAGGCTCAAATTACAGTTGTCTGTCACTACCCATTTGAAAAATTTAGATACCCAAGAGCTCATTTAGAAAGAGGTCATTTTCTTGAAAAAATTTTAACAGGAGACAAACGAGTTAGGCTATACTTACACGGACATCGGCATCGGCATCGAATTGAACCATATGAAAACATGGTGTTAGCAGATAGCGGTTCAATCTCTTTGAAAAAATCAAGCTCCTTTAATCTACTCGAATTTACATCCGAGCAGTGTGAAATCAAACATTATCAATACGCAAATGAAGAATGGAGGCCCTCTAATGTCAGGGAAACAATTACCTGTTTGGTATGAAAAAGGACTCTCATTTAAATGCACAGGTTGCGGCAAGTGCTGTGGCAAAGAGCCTGGTTTTGTCTGGTTAACTGAAGAAGATATTAAAAAAGCCTCTTCTTATCTAAACCTATCAAGAACAGATTTTTTAAACAAATATGCAAGGTATGTCTCAGGCCGGTATAGCTTAATTGAAAAACCAAACTACGACTGCGTTTTTTTGAAAGAAAATCGGTGCACAATTTATACCTCTCGCCCTAAACAGTGCCGTGAATTTCCTTTTTGGAATGATAATATCTCCTCAAAAGAGGCTTGGGAAGAAGCCTCTATTCATTGTGAAGGAATCAACCATAAAGATGCACCTCTCTTATCCCCTGCTGAAATTGAGGCTTGGCGAAAAGCGTCTCTTGAATAGATACCTCTTTTTCACATCTCATTTTTCATAAAAATGAAGAGTAGGAAAAGAATCTCTTGCAACTATTTTTGTTGCAAGATCTTTTCCAAATCACTATGTTTAGGAGTATGGATATGGGAAAAATCAAGTTTGGAACTGCGGGACTTCGAGAAGTTATGGGCCCCCTTCCTGGGCAAATGAACATTGAGACCATCCAATATGTGACTCAAGGACTTGCAAATTATATTAAAACATTTCCCAAAGAGCGTTGGCAGGGCGGAGTAGTTATTTGTCACGACTCTCGCATTAATTCTAGAAAATTTGCAGAAGAGACTGCTAAAGTTTTAGCAGGCAATGGGATAACAGCTCATTTAACTGCTGATTTAAGACCTACCCCTTTCGCCTCCTTTGCAATTCGTTACTACAAAGCGATTAGCGGCGTAAATATAACAGCTTCTCATAATTCAAAAGAGTACAATGGGTACAAAGTTTACTGGGAGGATGGGGCACAAGTTGTTTTCCCTCATGATGAGGAGATTACAAAAGAGGTCATGAAAGTAACTAAAATTCATTTAGCCCCTTTAACTGACCCTCTCATCAAAATTATTGATGAGAGTTGTGAAAACGCCTATTTAAAGGCTATTGACTCGCTAAAAATTAACAGTGAATTAGATAAAAACTTCGGAAAAGATCTTTTAGTTATTTACTCCCCTCTAAATGGGGCAGGCGTCACAATGATTCCTAAAGCATTAGAAATGTGGGGATTTTCTAACGTAAACCTTGTAGAAGAGCAAAAAATGCCCGACGGAAATTTTCCAACAACACCCTACCCGAACCCGGAAACAGAAGCGGCTTTGACACTTGGTGTGAGGGATCTAAAAGAAAAACAGGGAGATCTTCTATTAGTTTCTGACCCCGATTCGGATAGACTCTCTGTTTCAATTATTTACAAAAATGAAACAAGACGTTTTTCAGGCAATGAACTTGGCTCTATTATGCTCGACTATTTGATCAAGGAGCTAAAACCTAAAAATAATTTTGCGACAGTTACAACGATTGTATCAACCCCCTTGATAAAAAAAATGACCAAAAAAGCTGGAGGCACCTGTTTTGAGGTGTTAACTGGTTTTAAATATATCGGAGAAAAAATTCATCTTTGGGAAAAAGAGGGTATCTACTCGTTTCTTTTTGGCATGGAAGAATCTTTAGGCTTTCTCTATGGAACGCATGCAAGAGATAAAGATGCAACAATAGCTGCATGCTTATCTGCGGAAATTGCACTTTTTTTAAAAAAAGAAAAGAAAACTTTCATCGATAGACTCTATGAAATTTACTCCGAATTTGGAATTTATCGAGAATCGCAATTAACTCTCTCTTCTGAAAAAGGACTCGATTTTTTAATAGCTAAACTTGACAACATTCGGAAAAATCCTCCAAAAACCCTCTTCGGTAAAGCGGTTGTTAAAACTGAAGATTATTTTACCTCTGAAGCAAAAGATCTTCTTACAAACAAAACAACAAAACTAGATTTGCCCAAATCAGATGTCTTAGCCTTTTTATTAGAAGATGAAAGCAAATACCTATTAAGACCCTCTGGGACTGAACCTAAATTAAAAATCTATGGCCATATCTATGGCAAAAGCTCTCAATACGCCTCTATAGAAAAGGGAATCTTCGAGTTAGATAAACAAATAAAAGAAAACTTAGATGAGATGAAGTCTTTGCTATTTACCTAAAAGAAGATACCGAATGAAGAAAAGGGGGCACCTCAACGAAATTACCTACATGCTTTAAAACGTTTCTATACCCTTTCAAATGTTGATGCGCACAAATAGCAATCTTTCTTAAAATCGTTATTACAGCAGTTTGATTTGTTCTTGAAACAATAGTTCTTACTTTACCATCAGAAGAAGTGTGTTCCACAATCACTCCTTCAGCAATATCTTCTCTAAAAGCAACACCCTTTCTAAGGGTATACTCTGTTTTACTCTCTACTTCTAATTGATACCTTTTTCTAAAATCGGCTACAGACTCTTCCCTCTCTCGCTTTAGAGCTCTCTTGCTATACTTTGTTCGAATACAAAAAATAGCCCTAAGGTCCAAATCTCGCCTTCTAATTTGATCTATATAGTCACACTCTCCTGGCAGCAACATCTCTTGATACGATATTTCTCTTCTTGGTCGAACATGTGAATACTCTAACCTTAAAATTAAATCGGGTTCAAATACGAATTTTGCCTCTCTAAGACAATTTAAGCCCCTAAAATCACGAATGCCTCTCTCTTTAAGATATAAAAGCATATTTCGCAAAATTCCGAGTGACTCTGTTCTACAAGAATAGAGATCTACTTGCCTTCCATCTCGTGTCACAAAAATTTCAAACCCTTTTGCATCCAATATATCCATAATTATTTGTGAAATTTCTTTAAGCCTACAATCCTCTTCTGATAACACATCTAATTTTATAACCTATTTCTTTCTACAATCAGAATTTACTAAAAGAGGAACAACATGACCAATGAATTGATTTGACATAAGAACAACGATTCCAAAATTTCCGTTTTTTCCAGAAATTTCCCCTAACACTCTCTCTAAATCCGAATACAAAACAACTTGGATATCAATACCGTATTTTTGTTTATAATATTCTGCAACTCTTTATAGAAGAGATACCTGAGGAGAAATAATTTCAGACATTTGCTCTATTTCTTTCTTTATCTCACAATTATTCAGATTTAATGACTGATAAATTTGTTCCATGATGTTGCTTTTAGACTCATCATCTCTACACATTTGAGAAGCCTGATAAATTGACTCATGATCAACATCATCAATATACACCCCCTTAAACTCTAAAAGCACACCGCTCATCCTAGCAAAAAAATCTTCCGGATCCGTCTTTTCTTCTGGAAAACTCCCAAAACCACTTGCAGCAAGAGCATTTGTCAGGTCACCACTACGCTGACTCTCAGTTAATAACAAAGAAGTGCCAGCAGGAGATTCAGGCAGAAGAATTGAGAGGGGGCTAGAGGCAACCTGGGAAAATGCCCTCTCAGATTTTACCCTCTTTAAATAAGTATAAGTAGAAAAAACAAAGCAACTAATAAGATTCAAAAAAATTAAAAAAGTGACTGCGACTATTTTATGACAAGTTGTCAACTCTTTCGAAAGCGGTTCTAACGAAAATTTGCTACAGAAATTTGCCCAAGTTAAGGGTGTTATTTCTTGCGAACTTATCAAGTTAAATGACAAAAACTCTCCTGTTTTTTGAAAATTAAAATATTATCATAATCAATTTGTTTATTAAAATCATCTAACGAAAAGTAAAAATAGTAACTACAAGCAAATAGCCGTGCCCTAGTAAAGTTTAAATAAAATAATAAATATTTGATTAAAATATTTAATTATGGTATTATTGTTAATTATTTACTATAAATTATAGGTGATATATGGACATTACTTTAGCTTTTACAACTTTTCGAGAAAACTACAATAGAGTTGTTTCTCAATTAGAAGAGCGTTTTGGTGTTGAAAAAAGGCAAGAAGTGCCAATTCATGCTTTAGAGACTGCTGCTATGTCTGCAGAAATTACCCAAGAAGAGCTTACGCTTAGAGCCCCGATCCCCGTTGTAGGTAGAGCTCTTTTACCTCCAGAAGGAGCTAAAACTCCCCAAACAACACCTACTGCATCAGCTGTTGTAATCGATCTAGATAGAACTCAACATGTTGACACAGAGCATGTTGCAGTTGAAAGAGTTTTTGACGAAGACGAAATAAGGCAAGAGGCTATGAGAACTCAAGCTGCAGCAAGAAAATGTTGCTGTTTCCCCTTCTTTCGCCGCTAACTCTCTTTGAAGTTTAGAGGAGACCGATCGGATTTATTTCACTCATTGGAGAACTCTCCTCTAAGCTTTTTTCTGCCTCTTTAAATGCAGCTACAATAAGGTCCTGAAGGCCTTCTACATCATTTGGATCAACGCACTCAGGTTTGATTAAAATGGCTTTTAGACTCTTATCGCCCGTTAAAACAACTTCAACAAGTCCGCTACCAGATTTTCCTCGATATTCAGATTCTTGCATCTCTTTTTGCATTTTAGCAAATTGCTCTTCAAGTTGCTTTCTTTGCTTTTTCATTTTTGAAAATCCGCTACCCATAGTAAACCTTATATTAATTTTTTTTAAGAGTTCCGCTAAATTCGACCTGAGCGAATCTAAGAACAGTATCATGCCTTACAGAAGGAGGTGCCTTTTTTTCCAAAACAACTTCCTTAACACTCTCGTCTTCCTTAACACTCTCGTCTTTCACGAGAGGAAGAACTATCTCTTCTTTCAAAGAGGGCTTTATCTCCTCCTTAATAGGATAAACAATTTCTGTTTTCTTCTCCAGATTTGATAATTTTTCTACCAAACTTTCAAGCACTACCCGTTTTTTCGTCTGTAAAATATGGAGTAGAATCATCTCCAAATGCACTTTTTTATATGTAGGCCTAGATGATTGGTGTATCAAATCAGAAAGATAATCGAGAATATGCATCAAGTGAGCGGTTTCATAAATTGTACTTCCTGCTAAATACCCCTCTTTCTCCTCTTTTGAAAAAAAAGCATCGTCTAATTGTAGGTGCTTTAATTGAATAAGCATCAAATTGCGGTAATGTTCAAGCAGATTTTCTAAAAAGTAGGTAATATCTTTTCCCGAAGAAAACAATTTTGCAGCAAATGTAAAAGCAAATGTAAGATCATTTTTTAAAAACGCTTCGTCAAGGGCAAAAAAATCACTTCTTTGCGCAAAACCTACTGTCTCTAAAATATATGGGGCAGTAATTAAATCACTTGTTGAACAACTAATTTGATCAAACAATGACTCTGCATCTCTTAAACTTCCTTCACTTAGTCTTGCGATAGTTGCAAGAGCCTCGTCCTCTATTTCTACTTTAATTTCTTTTGCAATCGACCGAAGCTTTTTTATAATTTCAAAATTTGAAATTCTTGTAAGATCAAATCGCTGGCATCTAGAAACAATTGTTGGTAAAACTTTTAACGGCTCTGTTGTTGCAAAAAAGAATTTTACATTGAGAGGTGGCTCCTCAAGAGATTTTAATAAAGCGTTAAACGCTTCTTTTGTAAGCATATGAACTTCATCTATGAGATAAATTTTAAAGCGCCCTTTTATTGCTCTATACCCAAGGGTCTCGTTGATATTACGAATATCATCTATCCCTCGATTTGAGGCGCCGTCTATCTCAATGAAATCAAGAGAGTTCCCCTCCATTATTTCAAGACATGAGGGGCATGCATTGCAGGGCTCTCCTAAACTTGTAAGATTCTCACAATTAAGAGCTTTTGCAAAAATACGAGCGAGAGTTGTCTTTCCAGTCCCACGAATTCCTGTAAATAGGTAGGCGTGTGATGCTTTTTTTTGTAAAACAGCGTTGCGTAACGTTGTAACGACAGCCTCTTGTCCTGTAACCTCTGAAAAGGTTTTTGGACGAAATCTCCTAGCAATTGCCTTGTAATCCATATTTCGGTATTCTACAATAAAGAGCAATCGAGTATCAAGAAAGAATGTCTAGCATTTTCATAAAAAAGCTTAAAGGCCTCTCCTATGAAGGCAAATTTGGTATCCGAATTATTTTAGGCCTCCTATTTATCACCTGCCTTACTGCATTTCTTCATTTTAGAGAAGTTTTAGTCGAGATTCTTGAAGTAAACTCTAAAGCCCCAGGCTACGTCGTAGCTCAAGTCGATTTTGAATTTCCAGATCCTGATGCAACGATGATTTTAAGGCAAGAATCGATCCGCGATATTGGCAAAATCTATAAAATTCCAGAAAGCGAAATTAAACATATCCATCACCAGATGGAAGCGGAGCTGCTTAGTCACCCCTATTGGCGAAAAGAGTCAAACGCGACTTTTAATGAAATGTACAAAGCTCTTGATGCTGTCTCAACTGTTTTGGCAAACGCAAGAATTACTGATGCTAGAACATTAAAAAAGCAAAAAGAATTAGGAATTCTTGATCAAAACTTCTACTTTTCTGAAAACCCTGGAAGTGAATTACCAGAAAGCTTTTGGAAGAAAATTAAAGATCTTGTTGAAGCAAGTTATCCAGATGTCTCTTTAGCCTCTTTGACATTTGTTTTAGACTACTTTGAAAAACAAAGATGGTCTCTTACAAGCGATATTGACTCCCAAAAAAACTTTAAAGAAATGATTGAGGAGACTATCCCGCAAAGATACACTCCAGTTAAAGCGGGCTCTAGAATCTTAGACCAAGGGGAAAGAGTGACCCCGAAGCACATTGCTATGCTTAAAGCAATGAAGGCCGAAATCAGCAAATCTAGAAATCTTTGGAAAGTAAAAACTATTCTTGGCTCTTTGATTTTTTCACTAATTATTACAACCTGTGCAGGTTTGTACCTCCAATCAAGGCATAGGACTCTATTTAGCTCAATTAGAGAGCTTGCTATCTATATTTCAATTATTTTACTCGGACTTGCTTTAGGAAAAGCTGGGGAATGGGTTTTATTAAACTCTAGTACACAATGGATTGAATATGTCAGATACCCCATTTTCGTCCCTTTTACATCGATCTTATTATGTATTTTAATTAACGAAGAAGTTGCTCTTTTTACAACCGCTTACCTAAGCGTTGTTATGGGGATTACACTGGCAGTAGATCAAGCCTCGTTTCTTCTAATCAACTTACTTACAGGAACAATAGGAGCTCTTTTTTCAACCCATTTAAAAAAGAGAAAAGAATTTTTTGCAGTCTCTTTAAAAATGTGGCTTGTCACAGCTATACTAGTAGTTGCGTTTAATTTAGGGCATAAAACTATTTTAAGCGAAACGATTTTGCTCGACTTTGCGACAACTGCTTTAAATCTTTTCCTTTTAGCTCTCCTACTAGTTGGCCTTACACCAATTTTTGAATCTTTTTTTGGCATCATGACTGACATGACATTAATGGAGTTTATGGATCCGACAAACGCCCTTTTAAAACGATTGAGCATTGAAGCACCTGGGACGTATCAACATAGTCTCTCCCTTGGATTCATTGCAGAACATGTCGCCAATTCTATCGGAGCAAACGGTCTTTTTTGCAGAGTAACAACTCTCTATCACGATATCGGGAAATTAAATACTCCTCACTATTACACTGAAAACCAAATGCTCATGGGAGGAAATCAGTTTGATATCCATCAACTTTTAACCCCTATTGAATCAGCATATATTATAAAAGCCCACGTTCAAGACGGAGCAACACTTGCTTACCAAAACAACCTCCCCCAATCTTTTATAGATATTATCTACCAACACCACGGCACAACTCTGATAAAATTTTTCTATGCAAAACAGGTTGCAGAATTTGGAGGAAATGCAAAAGATATAGACGAAAACGCTTTTCGTTATCCCGGACCTAAACCGCAAACCAAAGAGGCTGCTATTATTATGCTTGCAGATTCTCTAGAAGCAGCTTCTAGATCACTCGACGACAACTCCGAAGAGACCATTCGTTCTATGGTCGACCGAATCGCTGCTGATAAAATTTCTGACAATCAATTCGACGAATGCCCACTCACTTTCCATGAGCTCTCTTTAATCAAAATCAAATTCGTAGAAATTATCAAAGCAACCCATCACCTTCGGATAAAATACCCCGAAAATCTTTCGAAGAAAAAATAACGTTCTTAATTTTGTAAATCAATTGAGCGAATAGCTCTTTTGATAGCAGGGATATAACGAGGGGAGCAGGAAAGCGCCCTAACTCCAAGATCTAGCAACTTTTTTGTATAGTCGCTATTAGATGCAATCTCTCCGCAAATGCTTACGGGAACTTTTGCTTTTTTACCAATTTTTACAACCTGTTCTATCATGCGAAGAATGCTTGGATGAGCTTCTCCGTATCGATTACTTGTTAAAGGATTTGATCGATCAACTGCAAGAGTGTATTGGACAAGATCATTTGTACCAATAGAGAGAAAATCGGTCTCTTTAATAAGCTCATCACACATAATCACAAAGGCCGGCACCTCGACCATACACCCAATTGAAAGTCTTTCTGGCAGATCAAAACCTTCTCGAATTAATTTTGAATGCTCCTCTAGGATATAAGTTTTTGCCTCCATTAGCTCGTTCATATCTGTAACTAAAGGGAGCATGATATGCAAATTACCAAAAGCGCTCGCCTTTAAAATTGCTCTTATTTGCGTAGAAAAAAACTTTCTATGTTTAAGTAAAAATCTAATTGAACGCTCTCCTAAGGCTGGATTTGGCTCTTGATGAACACCTGACACCATTTTTTTATCACTTCCAATATCAAAAAGGCGAAAAACAACTTGCATATTCCCAGAAAGTTGAAGGAATTTTTTATATAGTTGGTACTGCTCATTCTCCCCTACGTTCTCGAGCTCTTTCCGCATAAAAAGAAATTCTGTTCTAACAAGACCTATTTTTTTAATTTTCGCCCGTTTTAATAAATCAAGATCTGTTAAATCTTGCACATTCGCTTGAACATCAATGACTGTTCCATCTAGTGTACGAACTTCACTCTCGTCTTCTTTCATGACGTCAAATCTAACGCTTTGACCTCTTTGTTTTGTTTGATACATACTAATTGTTGCTTTAGAGGGGTTAATAATAACACTACCGTAATTACCATCAACAATCACCATACTTCCGCCGCTCTCTTTCAAAACATCAATTTTTATATTTGAAACATAAGGAATAGCCTTAGATTTAGCAATCAGCGCAGCATGAGACGTACCACCCCCGATTTCAGTAATAAATGCCTGGACCTCACCTAAAGTTGCCTCTGCAGTATGAGATGGAATAAGCTCATATGAACAGACTATGCTTTGCATCAAACTCTTTTCATCATGCTGCGTCCATTCAGGGTAAAGATGTTTCAATAGTCTAGCGGCAACATCTTTTACATCTAACAGTCTTTGATGGATTTCAGGATCGCTCTCGTCATCAAAAAAACGAATATAGTCGCTAATAAATGTTTTAAAAACACTCTCCGCATTTCTTCTTGAGGCCCTAATTTTCTCTTCTATCTCGATTGTTAAAAGAGGGTCATTCAGCATCTGAATCTGTGCTTCAATAATAGTTGCACCTTCTGAGCCTCCCTCCTCTTGAAAAAGATCCTTTAACTCAACTAGATTCTGTTGACTTTTTGATAAGGCTAACTTGTATCTACCTATCTCTAATTCAATGTGTTCTTCTAAGATCTCATATTCGGGAACGATCCACTCTTCATTATGGTGAAACACTTGAATCACACCAATAGCTATTCCTGAGCTAATTGGAACACCTTGAAGCCGAATTTCCCCGCAAACAGAAGTCACTTTTTAACATCCAGAAATAAAAATAAAAAAACCTAATATAGCTTATTCTTCATTTTCTTGAAATGATTTCACAGCAATCGGTTTTTGCCTTTTTGAAATAGCTTCGAGTAACTTTACGTTAAATTCTTTAGCAGAATTATACCCAAGTTTTTTTAAACTATAGTTGAGAACAACCGTTTCTAAAAGAAGAACAACATCCCTTCCTGGTTTAACAGGAAGAATGTGAAAAGGAACTTTTACGCCGAGAAAATCAAGGTATTTTTCTTCCAGCCCAATTCTGTCATAAAAATGTGCAGTATCCCACTCCTCTAGTTTTACAACAACATCTATTCGGGCATTTTCCCGAATACAGACAGCCCCATATATGTGAGCTACGTTAATAATCCCAATACCACGGATTTCAAGCATATGCCTTGTGAGTTCAGGGCCTGTACCTATAAGACTTCCCCCTTCGCGCCTTTTGATAATCACAACATCATCTGAAATAAGACGGTGCCCTCTTTCTATTAAACCAAGCGCCGTCTCACTTTTTCCAACAGATGAGTCACCCTGTATTAAAACACCAACTCCAAAAGCTTCAACAAGAGTTCCATGACAAGACATTGTGGGTGAAAACTCTTTACTGAGTGCAACCGTAAGTTTTTGCAAAACCTCAGAAGTAGTTAAGCTTGTACGAAATAAGGCTAACCCCTTCTCATTGCAAAGCTCCATCATTTCAGAAAAAGGTTTTAATCTTCTAGAAAGAATAACTAATGGCAATTCATCTGAAAAAATTTGAGAAAGCCGTCGCCTTCTTGTTTCAACGCCAAGCTGCTTTAAGTACTCAATTTCAACTCTTCCAAAAACCAAAACCCGCTTTGATGAATGTCCTTTTAAAAAACCAGTCAATGCAAGTCCTGGCCTTTCAATTTGAACAGCCCTAATAGCTCTTTTTAAGCCGGCATCACCTGCGCAAAGCTCTAAAGCCAACGTCTCTTTATATTTCTCATAAAATTCATGAACGCCAAGCATGGTTTTCACTTTACTCGATAGGGGCTAAAATGTATACAGGTAAGTATGAAAGAGTCTAAAGAGCGTAAAAGACTGATAGTTATTGGTGGGGGGTTTGCAGGCCTCAATCTTATTTTTGGGTTAAAACATGCGCCTATTGATATTTTGCTAATCGACAAAAGAAATCATCACCTATTTCAACCTCTTCTTTATCAGGTAGCTACAGCAACTTTATCCCCTAGAGACATCTGCACTTCATTCAGAGAGCTTTGCGCAAAACAAAAAAATACCACAGTTCTTATGGGTGAAGTTGTTTCAATTGATAAAGATCAAAAAAAAGTAATTTTAGGAAATGGCGACACTTTCTCATTCGATTACCTTGCAATTGGAGTTGGCTCAAAACATTCCTATTTTGGAAACGACAAATGGGAGTCATTAGCTCCTGGAATTAAAACAATTACAGACGCCTTACAAATCCGAGAGCATCTACTTTCTTCTTTTGAAAAAGCAGAACGACTCAATTCTATTACAGAAACTCATAAATATCTGACGTTTGTGATCGTTGGAGGGGGCCCGACCGGAGTTGAGTTTGCAGGATCTATCGCAGAGCTCATTAAAAAAACAATGCATGAAAATTTCAGAAATATTAAAACAGAAAAATCAAAAGTCTTTTTAATTGAAGCTTTTGACCGAATTCTCCCTCCTTTCCACCCAAAACTTTCTGAAAGGACAAAACTAGATTTAGAAAAACTTGGTGTTACAGTTCTAACCAATCATGCTGTTACCGATATCACAGAAGACGGAGTAAAACTTGGAAATTTATTTATTGAATCTAAAAATGTCATTTGGGCTGCCGGAAACTCGATCCCATCTATTGTAAAAACTCTAAATACTGAGCAAGATAAACAAGGACGAGTAATTGTTGAAAAAGATCTTTCAATTCCAAACCACCCAAACATCTTTGTCCTAGGCGATGCAGCCCATTTCAAATCAAAAAAAGGAACACCTCTTCCAGGAGTTGCAACAGTCGCCGTTCAACAAGGAAAATTTTTGGCCTCTCTTTTAAAAGAAGAAGTCAAAAAAAATAGAGTGCCAAAACATAGGCATATCGGATTTAAGTATTTCGATAAAGGGAACCTAGCAACTATTGGAACAGGAAAGGCAGTTGGAAACATAGGCAAATTTAAGTTTACTGGATACTTCGCATGGCTCATCTGGGCAGTAGTACATATCGCCTACCTAATTGGTTTTCGTAATCGATTGAGTGTCATGCTTGAATGGACCATGCACTACCTCACAGATGCTAGATCTTCAAGAATCATCCACCAAACAATTGATGAAAAACTTCCCAAGCGCGAGACTTGGTAATGTTTAATGATCCCCTCTGAAAAGTATTTAATTCTTTAAGTGAAAGAGCTTAATTCAGAAGATTCTTTATAATTTTGACATAAAGCTTTTGCAACTTGAATTCTCTTCTCTACGTCATCTTCCCATAATTTCTCTTCATGAATCTTTTTGTTAAAAGCCTCTTTTAATAGAGCGTTTTCGCTTTAAAACTTAATTCTTTCTCCTCTTAATAACTCATAGGGAAATATCTTATTTGTCGTCTCATCTCTAAAAACAATTCTGTCTTGGCTATATTGAGAATTTTTTTGGTAAGAAAAATAACAACCAACCACGGAGACAGCTTCTAAGACACCTGCAAAAATATGTACAATCCCATGCTTTATATCGTGAATAGAGTAAGAGCGATACTTTAAATCAGATCTACAAGTTGTGACAAATGTAGCAAGAAAAGCTATAATCATCTGTAAACTGCCCATATTAATTTTTATGACTCCAGGAATAACCGGAATATATGACACACTAGTCAAACAATTTTCGAAATTATTTATTAGACTTATTTAGAAGCTTTATTCACTTGTTAAAATTGATCTTTTTTCTTCTCTTGCATGTTCCCTTCCTCGCCTTATCGTCATGGATAATGTTCTCGTCAGTGAATCTGCAACAGCCGAAAAAATCTCTAATTTTCCCAACTAAAAAGAGTTTCGAAAGAAGTCTATTTTTCTATCTATTCCTTCCAAATTACCCTCATTTCCTATTTATCTAACAAATATGTTACTCTATTTTGGTGAAAAAATATCCTGCTTTATACTATGGCTTCGCAATGATCAGCGGAATTAGCTTAGCATATGGAGTTTGGCCGCCTTTTTTTTTTATTTTGTTTGGATCTCATTTTATCCAAAAAGTCGGTTTTACTCTAATTGCTGTTTTTGCCTGCTTCGAAACAGTTTATTTTATGCCAATCACACCAGAAACGCAAACTTTTGGGATAGGCTATTTTCATCTAGAAAGAGTTAAAAAAAGTGAAAATTCGATTTGTTACCAGGGAGTATTTAAATCTTTTATCTCTCAAAACCAAGTCTTTTACGATCTTCCAACGTCATTTTTTAGAAAAGAGTTATTACCAAATTCCTCAGATTACATCATAACAGGGACAGTCAAGCCAAACCAATTACACTCCTACACATTATATCCATCGACATTTGAAAAAGTTCCCTATACAACTAATTTATGCCATAAAAGATACGCCTTAAAAGAAAAATTTCGACGTCTTATAAAAACGTATGTAAAAGATGAAATATGCGCCTCCTTCTTCTCCTCTCTTGCAACTGGTGAAATAGAAAATAGACTCTTAAGCGCTCAATTTAGCAAAGTAGGACTCACACACACTCTTGCGATCTCAGGGTTTCACTACACAACTCTTATTTGTATTATAGGGGCTTTTTTTCATCTTTTTCTAACAAAACAAAAAAGCTCTTTTCTTTTACTCTTTATCGTCTCATTTTACTTTCTTTTTATCGGAGAGACCCCCTCTTTAAATAGAGCATGGATTGCTGCAATTATTTATTTAATTGGCTATCTGATTAAAGAGCCTGCAAGCGGCTTAAATTCTCTTGGAATTGCCCTGACTTTTGCTCTTATTTTAAATCCTTTCGCCCTTTTTGAAGTAGGCTTTCAACTCAGTTATTTAGCAACATTTGGAATTGTAGCAATTTATCCATCAATAGAAAATTTTTTAAGAAAATTTTTTCCAAAACGAAACAAACGTCGCCTTGATTTTCTTCTATCCTCTTTTTGCCGAAATAGCTTTGCCCTTACTTTTGCCGTCAACCTAACAACACTTCCTTTAATCCTCTACCATTTTCATTTCTTTCCCTACTTAAGTCTTTTTTTTAATCTTTTTTTTCCACTTGTGATTACAATTCCTATGATCGCCCTTATAATATCTCCCATCCCTTGGGTAGGCGGATTTTTTTTACAGCTTGCTGAACAGTTTTCAAATCCATTTTTACACATGATCTTTTACGGCGTTGATGCGATTGATTGCGGGATCTGGAGCTCTTTCATATCGTTTGATCTTCTGACAGCATTTCTTATGGCAATTCCTATTCTAGGGTTATATCTAGACCAAAACTTCTTGACTAGAATAATGAATGAAAGGTAAACTTACCCGCAAATTTAAGACTCTCTTGATGGCGATAGTAGCTCAGTTGGTTAGAGCGCGAGATTGTGGTTCTTGAGGTCGAGGGTTCGATCCCCTTCTATCGCCCCATTTCCTTTGACACTTGTATACAAATTAGCTATTCTGAGTTCATGCCGAAAGCAATAAAAAATTCTCCTCGGAAAAAGATTGAACACCATCCCGAAGCAAAGGGACTTCTTTTTATTGCTATTAGCACTCTTCTTTTTTTATGTCTTGCAAGTTTTGTTGAAGGCAAACCGAGAGAAAACTGGCTTGGTGCAATTGGCTATTTTGTAGCCTACGGCTTTCACTATTTGTTTGGGCTTGTAAGTTACTTTTTCGTAACTTTTTTAGGCTGGCTTGGCTTTCGGCTGATTAAAACACAAAGCTACTCCAACTTTACAATTAAAGCGCTCTACTTCTCACTTTTTATTTTTAGCAGCAGCATCCTTCTTAATCTGCTTGCAGAAACTAAATGGGTCGATCTCTCATTTTTCTATCCAAAAGTCTATTCCGAATCAGCTATTTTGAAAATTCCCCTTCCTGTTCGCTACACAAGATACAATCTAGGAGGCGCCCCCTTTTACTATTTATATAGAGACCTGCCAAACTTTAATCTAGAAGAACTTCTTGGAAATTTAGGAGTGTTACTCACCTTTTCTCTTACCTGGCTCGTCTCTTTCATTTTATTAACAGATCTCAGTTTTTTAAGCGGACTAAAAACATGCTTAAAAATCATTCCTCTCTCCTACGATTTTGCTCTTTATATTTTAAAAAAAACACTCCTCGTAATTAGAAAATTCTTTCCCCAAGAAGAGCCCCTCCACGCAGATTCTATTGAATCAGTTCCTTTGCAAAAACCAACTCCAACCTACAAATTCTCAAAGCCAAAAGAGGCTGTCAAACCACACTATCACAGAAAACCTATCCAGACAGATGATGAAGACGATGAGGATGACGATAAAGAGGAAGAAAAAGAATTTACTCCCTCTGAAACAGCTGTTGTTGTAGCACCCGTACTCAATGCGCCCGTAAAGAAAAATCGCCTTCTTCTTCCAAAAGGAAGCTATAATTTACCTCCTCTCACTCTGTTAACAGATGCAAAAAAAGTAGACCAAACAGGGCTTAAAAAAGAGCTAAAAAAAAGATCAGACATCCTTGAAGAGACTCTTATGAGTTTTGGCATTGAAGCAAAAGTTGGTAACATCTACGCAGGGCCGACAGTTACTCTATTTGAAGTCCATCCAGCAATTGGTGTTAAAGTACAAAAAATTAAGGCTCTTGAAAATGACATTGCATTGAATCTCCAAGCAAAATCGATCCGTATCATCGCCCCCATCCCGGGAAAAGCGGCGGTTGGCGTCGAAATCCCATCTCTTTATCCCCAAGAAGTTGGATTTAAGGAGATGCTCTCCACCTACAGAGACCAAGAAAATAAATTCCATATCCCTGTTCTTTTAGGAAAAACAGTGAGCGGAGAAGATGTCCTTTGCGATCTTACAAAAATGCCACATTGCGTTGTAGCTGGCGCTACTGGATCTGGAAAATCTGTCTGTATCAATACAATCATTATGTCTATCTTAATGAATCTGACTCCCGATGAAGTCAGACTTCTCTTGGTAGACCCTAAAAAAGTGGAACTCACCCCTTTTTCTCACCTTCCTCACTTGATTGCCCCTGTCATCACAGAAGCAAGAGATGCTTATGGCGCTTTGCAGTGGCTTGTAAAAGAGATGCAATTTAGGTACGAGGTTCTTAAAAGATTAGGACTTAGAAATATCACCGCATTTAACAAAAGAAAAATTGATAAAGAGTTAGAAGCGACTTTAGAGCTTCAAATTCCAGAAAAAATGTTTTTTATCGTCTGTATCATCGATGAATTTGCCGATTTAATGATGACCTCAAGCGCCGATCTAGAAACTCCGATTGCAAGAATTGCGCAAATGGCAAGAGCTGTTGGTATTCACCTCATGCTGGCAACACAAAGACCATCTAGAGAAGTAATCACAGGCCTTATTAAAGCAAACTTCCCAACCCGTATTGCTTTTAAAGTTTCAAGCAGAATCAATAGCCAAATCATTCTCGATGAAAATGGAGCCGAAAGCCTTCTTGGAAACGGAGACATGCTCTTTTTACCTCCGGGAACTTCTCAAATTGTGCGCTGCCAAGGGGTCTATGTAAGAGATGAAGACATCAATAAAGTAGTCTCCTACATCAACGAAAGAATGCCTACAAATTATCTCATTGAATCGTTTGAAGGAACTGGTGACTCCGACTCTTTTGAAACAGAAGGAGACGAGCCTAGCGATCCTCTCTATGAAAAGGCGCTCGAGCTTGTTTTAAGCTTCCGCACTGCGTCAACTACATTTCTACAAAGAAAGCTCAAAATCGGCTACGCAAGAGCCGCCTCTCTCATGGACGAGCTCGAGCAAAACGGCGTCATCAGCCCAGCCGATGGCAGCCGCCCCCGTAAAATCTTAAGAGATGCTCTCTAAGAAGCTGCCGACTAACTCTTCATCAACGACAGCCTTTACACCAATATCACGAGATCTCTCTTCAAGCTGAGCTCTTAAAAAAGGAATCAAAACACCCAGAATCATGAGCGATTTTTTAAATTCTTTTTCTCCTAACTTATTTTGCACAATGTTTCGATAAACACTCTTCAAAGAGTCCTGCAAAAGTTTTTTTATTCGAAAGACTTTTTCTTTTGCATAAAGCTCTTGTTCTAATCTTCCTTCCAGATCGCAAAGAGCTTGATGTAAATCATCTAACTGAGCTTTAAGCTCTCCTGAAACTCTTCCAAAATGACCGCTGATTTGAGATTCAGCCTGTAAGATTTGATCTCTTATTAGAGAAATATCTCTTTGAGTTTTAGATTGCTGTGAAGAAGATGTGCACTCTACGCACCTTTTTAAAAGTTCAATTCCAGCATGTGGCTGAGCTTGAGCGGAAGTCATTTCATAAATTCTTTGAAGAGCTTCTTCATGAACAATTCCCCCAAGTTTTATCGCGATATTTCGATAAATTGTCTTACTCTCTTCCTCATCTGCACTTGTCACTTCAATACGCTCAAATCTACGCATAAAAGCTCTATTTTCTTCTAACTCTACAACTTCTCTATCTGTTGTAATTCCAATTACATGAGGAAATTTTCCTCCTCGATCAAGAAAGACTTTAAGCTGCTCTTGTAAAAGGGCTTCTTTTTTACAAGCTGCATGAACCTCATCTAAAACTAAAATGATGTCATCTTTATGCCTACCCATGAGAGTTGCAATTTCATATAAAACATTATTTCCGCCCCCTACAAAAGCTGCGGGTTTTTGATTCACCAAATCAGGAGTCTTTAAATAAAAGACCTGTTTACCCCTCAATTCCGGATAATCTCCCCTTTCAATTGCTTTTACAAAAGCTTCCACAGCAAATGTTTTTCCAACACCTGTTTCTCCAACTAAAAGAACGTGCTTTTGAGCCTTCAATGTATGCGCCATTCGATCCATGAGAGATTTTCTTCCCTCTGCTTCGATCTCATTTTTGACTGCCCTTTGTGTCCAATTCTCTGCATTACCTGGCAAATACTTTGGCATAGGAGAAATCTTAGGCCATATAAGACCTAAAACGATCACTGCTAAAAAAAATCCCCCAATCAGCTCAGCTGCAAAGGCTGCTCCTAAAAGGGGCAAAATCAATGTCGACACTGTAGAAATCATGGTAAAAACCATGAATAATTTATTTGATTTAAACTCTTGCATAAGCTCATTAGCAGCTGGCTGAAAAAGAGTTCCTACCCCAAATGTGTAAATCACTGTTTCAATTAAACGAACAAGAGCATCCATTACTTGAATAACTAAAGATCTTATATTCCAAGAATGCTGCCCATCAACTCTTTCCAAATAGCGCCTCGCTTCAGAAAAAAGCCCCTTCATCTCTTCGACAGTTCGAGGAATATCTTCTTCAGACATAGCAATAATTTTTTCTATGGAAAGCTCTCTGCTTAATCTATCCACAAAGAGATCAGGATCTGTAACGCTCCCAAGTGAAACAAGTGTTTGAAACAAAGCTCGTATTTTTTCTTTAATTGTTTCAGCAGAAGTCCCCTCCAATTGAGGAAATCTTGTCCAAGAATAACTATGATAAACTCTTTCTACTAAATCCATATTAAAACCGCTTATTTTTTGCACAATAATATAAAAAACAATTAATTACGACAATCTAATTTAAAGATTATGTAAATTGAGCTTCTTTTTTAAAGTCGAATGCGATAAACCAATGAGGCATTTAAAAGATTAACTAATGAGGTGTTATGACATCAACTATAGGTACTCCTAGTCTACTATTAAAGAATTTTTTAGAAACATCTGAGATGATAGGCTCTCCCGGGGAAGGAGATGAGGCTACCTGGCGCCTTATTCGAGGATTTTATCGATCTGGTACAGAGGCGATGAGCCTTGCTGCGCAAGAAAAATATACAGCTTTTTCTGAAGAAACCTCTATTGCAGGAGTCCAAACTCTTGTTGTAACCCCCAAAGATTTTTCAGAAAGCTCTGAAAAAATAGTTATTTATATGCATGGAGGGGCTTTTACACTCGGATCTCCTGATCATTTATATCAAGTATTTGCACAAACAGCCTTCGAAACAAGTAGAAAAGTATACGCAATTAATTATCGTCTAGCACCCGAGCACCCATTTCCTAGTGCAGTGGAGGATTGCTTAGCTGTATATACCGAAATAACAAAAACGGTTGATCCAATAAACATCGCTTTTCTAGGAGATTCTGCAGGCGGAAACTTATGCCTTGTTACAGCAATGAAAGTTCGAGATTTAGGGCTAAAACTCCCTTCATCGATTGCTCTTTTTTCTCCCGTAGTCACTGGCGAAAGCGTAGAATCTTATACAAGAAATAAAGACCCGCGAATTTCTTTTCACGGAACCATTCATCCTTCTTGGCTAGCCTACAAAGCAGACCCCTCTCATCCTGATTTTAATCTATTAAGAGGAAATGTCTCAGGACTTCCTCCTATAATCACTCTTACAGGGACAAGAGATGCTCTTGAAGATGAGAGTATCCTCTTAGAAGCTTCTGTAAAAAGTGCTGGCGGCGAAATTTCTCGTATTTCCCTACCACATGTTCCCCATGGTATTGTTGAATTTGGCGATGACATTCCTGAAGGAGTGGAGATGAAATCCCTTGCATCCGCTTTTATCAACAAACACTAAATAAAAATGGTGTCAGGCATGACTCCGTTTTTGCCTGACGCCGATTTTTTAAAAGAGGATGGGTGTAGTTACTTTGTCTGGTTCGGCAATCGTCATCGGAAGGGTGATGTTCTTCCTTGCAAGGATGTCTGAAACTGTTTTCATTGCAACACCAGGTGTATTACACTCTAAAGAGAGGTGGGCAAGATAGACATGTTTAAGCCCTTCGTGATGAACATTGACTAAAAGCTCTCCTGCTGCCCGATTTGAAAGATGGCCTTGTCTACTCAAAACACGCTGTTTATAAACCATTGGCCTTGAAGATGCATGCACCATATCTTCTTCATGATTCGCTTCTAAATAAATGTAATCACACTCTTTTAAATGCATTTCAACAAGCTTTGTTGCAAATCCAAGATCGGTACAAATCCCAAATTTTTTATTATCTGCTATAACTGTAAATGCAACTGGATCTAACGTGTCATGTTGAATGCTAAATGGCTGAATTTCAAGATCTTTAAAACTAAATGTCTCACCAGTAGAAAAAATTTTGAATTTCGGTCTTATATCAATCGTTTGACAGATCGCTTTTGCTGTATCACTATTGCAAAAAATAGGAATATCTAGTTTTTTTGCAATCATTTCAACACCCCTTATGTGATCGACATGTTCATGTGTGACCATAACAGCATCTAACTCTTCAATTTTTACATGAATTTCATCCAATCTCTCTTTTAAATTTTTAAAACTGATTCCCGCATCAAACAAGATTTTTGTTTTCTCTGTACCTAGATAAATCACGTTTCCGCTCGAGCCCGAAGCTAATGGACAAAACCCTTTCACTATTTTTTCCTTAATTTTAAAAAAATTATTTTAAACAATTCGCTACTTCATTATATCGAAGTTAAGGTTTAAGATGGAACTTTTAAGAGATTTTGAAGAGACACTAACAAGACTCATTGAGAATCAAGAAACTCTCAATGAGATTTCTGAAAAAGAGGAGCTCTCTTTTGAAAGAGATGCTCTTTTAAAAACACAAGAGAGCTTAAAAGCTCACGCTTTTTTTCTAAACGACATCTATCCAAAAGAGAGAAAACAATTAAAAGGGAAATACCTCAAAGAGCAAATTCTTTTGCAAAAACTCTCCTATCTAGAAAAAATTTCAAACATTCAGTTTAAAATTTGTTTTCAGCCCTCATTTAATATTAGAAAACATCGCTTTAAAAAGAGATCTTCTTTATAATCTCTTTGCATGATTAGACCTACTATATTTCTTGAGGAAAGTGAACTCTTTTTACCTCCCCCTTTAAAAAAAGCGCCCCAGTCTTTCCTTTCCCATATTTTTGGCAAATACGTCACATCTAGATTCATTTTACCCTCTTCTTCAACTAGTTGTAGAAGAGATTTTGTAACAAAACAGATCCTACAGGAGACAACTTCCAGATCTCTTTTAACTGAAATTTCTGAAACGGAAAACATCTCTTCTGCCAAAGAGATTACATTAAAAACAGATGATGAAATCCATTTAGACGGGATTGAAATTATCTCAAAAGCGCAAGAAAATTTCCCTCCTCATGAACAGAAATGGTCTATTTTAGCCCTTCCGAACCTCACTCTCTGGCAGCAAATTTGCCACCTTCTGCTCATTCCATTTACTAGCTCTACAGAGATTAACTTGCTTTGCGTCAACTACAGAATGACTGGTAATAGCGAGAAAAAAAGACCGAGCTCTTTTGATGAAATTTGCCTCGATATAGATGCTGCAGTACAAGAGCTTTTAAAAAGAGGGGTTAATCCGAAAAATATTCTTCTCCATGGCATCTCACTTGGAGGAGCTACTGCTCTTCATGTTGCAAATCATTATCAAAAACAAGGCATCTCTCTTACATGCATTGTACAAAACACCTTTAATAAAGCCCAAGAAGTTGTTCCTGAAGGACTTCAACGTCTTGCAAAAAGTATTTATAAACAAAGATTAGATAGAATCTTAACCCAAGAGTCTACTAAAACAACTACATTCGATAGAGCTCTTTTATCTTTAAGGGATGCTTTTTTCTCCCTTCCACACCTTGCTTTAAGGGTTAGATTGTTAGCTACCTGCATACTTGGCAATCTGCTTCGATGCAATCTAATCGGCATAAAGGAAAACGTGATTGATTTACTCAAAACAATCTGTTTCGATGTTATTTTAACTTTAACTGGATTTCTCTCATTTTTCTTATCGCCATTTACAAATCGACTTAATCATTTTAACGCCTCTTTAAATCGGTATTTTTTAGACAACTCACTTTTACTTGCATTTATTACCTCTTCAAAAATTGAATGGGTCGCAAGAAAAATTGTTGCCTACTCTGGATGGGACCCCGATAATGAAAAAATTATCAACTATACCAAACAAGGCAATATTTTCTTTACACCAACAGATGGTTATATTAAAGAAGAGGCATCGCTTGCAACCCCTTTCAAGGAAAAAAGTTTTCCAAACCTCCAAATAATTGCCCTTCCAGAGAGAGACGATGATCAAAGGCAACTTGACCACTCTGATATTGCAGGTAATTTCTCTGCAGACTACCAAACACCAAGGTCTACTACTTTTCAAGAAGTTGATGGACGTTTTTCACAAATCATTGAGGCGTTTAAATCTTGTTAAGAGTCACAAATGAGATAAGCCACCCCTATTACTTTAAAGAGTCTGTAGGTGATTGCTTAAATAAAGCAATTTGGAATGTCGTCTCTTTTATCATATTCCCAATCGGCATGTATAGAGCAAGCTTTCACCTGCTCAATAAATATGTTATCAGCAAATTTATACTCCCATCTACGATGAGCTGTTATAGAAAACAAAAACTTATTGATGAGGGGGATTCTACTGCTAATTACTTTAATACAGACATGCGAAAAATCACGAAACTTAAAATTAAAACAAGTGAAGGAATTTACCTAGATGGCGTTTCTGTAGTCTCTCCAAAACAAAAAGACATCCCTGCAAATAATCAAAAATGGCTTGTTTATGCTCTTCCAAATATGGGCGTTTGGCAACATTACATAAAAGAGTTTATTCACCTATCTGACAAATGCGGCATCAATGTAATTTGCGTAAACTATCGGGGAACTGGTAATAGCTCTCCTATTCAGCCTTTATCATTTACAGATCTTTTTTCTGATGCTGAACACTCTGTTTTAACACTTTTAAAAGATGGCGTACGACTACAAAATATTGTTATTGAAGGATTTTCATTAGGTGGGGCATCTGGTCTTGCGTTAGGAGCAAAGTATCAAATCTCTGCTATTGCACAAAACACATTTGCAAAAACATCACTTGTAGCAAAAAATATTTTGCGAAGAATGCCTTTTAAATGGATGAGATCTCACTTTTTTTATTCGATTGTAAAAAAAATCCTTAAAAGGACAGGCTGGGAGGTTGATAGCAGAAAACCTGCTTCAATTTTAAAAAATAGATTGTTGATTATCCAAGCAAGTCATACTGACAATGTTATTCCTTATAGAGCATCTTTGATTAAATTTTTTCCTGTAAATCCAAATGGCCCCCACACTTCGCATTTGCCTACTTATTTAGACCCTAAAATAGCTCATTGCGTAACAGCAAAACCTTATAGACGAGAATTGCCATCTGATAGAGTTTTTTATTTATTTTTAAAGCAAAATGGGTTTTTAAGTTTTCAATAAAACTGTTTTTTTAATCACTTTTGTGTCATACTTTTTTCTATGCTTCTACCCATTCAACAACACCCTGTGCCACTTAACAGGCTGATTCAAGAAAAATCCAGATCTTTTTCTTTTTCAGAAAAAATTTGGAATGTTGTGAGCCTTATTTTTTTTCCTATAGGAATTTATAGAGTCGCTTGCCACCTAATTGCAAAATACCAATTTTCCCCTTTTATTTTGGGATCCTCATCTTCATATGTTCGCCTTTTAAATAATCATGAACAAGCGATAAAGGCCCTTACCACCCCCTACCTTACTTCGATTTCAGATATAGATATTACAATCAAGAAACAAACCGTAAAAACAAGCGATGGCTTAACGCTTGATGGCGTTCATATCACACATAAAGAGCAATCAACCCTTCCGAGAGAAAAGCAAAAATATCTTGTCTACGTACTTCCCGCAAAAGGAATCTGGCAACAAAAAATCTCTGAACTTATTCAGCTATCAAAAGCGACGAAACGAAGTATTTTATGCGTAAACTACAGAGCCACAGGAGCTAGCACACTTAAAAGACCAAGCTCTTTTAAAGATCTATTTTGCGATATTGAAACAAGTCTTGCCTCATTAACTGGAATTTTAAAAGAGAATACCGTCCTCTACGCACACTCGATAGGCTGTTCTACAGCTCTTCACTTGGCTCATAAGTATAAAATGAAAGCTGTGATACAAAACACTTTTCACACTTTAGAAGGACTAACAGAGCTTTATTCAAAAACTCTTGTTCGTAAAATTATTAGAGATCAAATTGTTTCGGTTCAAGAGCAACAAGAATTACCAATCGAAGACAAAAAAACAAAAGAAGTAAAAAAAGTAAGACTCTCTTTTTCTAAAAGAGTAAGTTACGCACTAAAAGATAGCTTTCTTTCACTACCTCATCTAATAGTAAGAGTCTCATATTTTTTCCTCTCCCTTTTAGATAATCTTATTAGATGTCAAACTGAAAAAGCTAGCCTAGACCTAAAAGAGATAGGAAAAACGGTTCTGATTGACCTAGCTCTTACAATATCAGGGGTTATAGCAATCCCCGTCTCTTTATTTTCAAATCGAGTTAATCAATTCAACGGTTTTTTAAAAAGTAAATATCTAAATCGCCCAGCGCTTGCTACATTTGCAGAGTCCCCAAAATTTATTTGGATCGCTAAAAAAATACTCAATGCAACAGGATGGAGCGTAAATAATACAAAAACAGCCCTAGCAATCGGAAAAGAGAATCTTTTTGTTGTTCAAGTAAAACATGACAGAACAATACCTTATGAATTCTCGTTAGCAAAAGCCCTTCAAAAAGTTGACCCCTCATTCACAATTCATACATTTGAGGATCATCTGCTAGACCAAGATGCAGATCAGCATGATTTTATGGCAAGCCCAGCTTTACAAGCCAGGCACTCCACAGATCAAGAACTTTTAAGATTTTTATCTACTTAAGTATTTTAATTTGAATTTTTATCGCTCTTCTTATACTGAATTCGCGTGACTTTTTTAACCCCTCGCTTTTTCTTCTCTTCCATAAGTTCTTTTACATCTTTCATTGACGTGCGACCCTTTTTCTTAGGAAAGAGCTCTTGGGCAATTTGTGAAAGCTTAGGCTCGGGCTTTTCTTCAATTGTTGGCTTTGAAACAAATGTGTTGATAATTTTTTTATCACTTGCCACATTCGGTGTAAAATCCTTCAATTTTGTAGAGAGATGACGAAGAGATTCAAGTCTTTGAGAAAGAATTTCGAGTTTTGTATCGACTTTATCCTTTCCGCCCCCTCGTAAATTTGCAAGAAACTGCTCTTCACTATCAAATTTCGAAGAAAAAGAGGCTCCACCAGTTCCATGCTCTGGAATAAATAAAAACTGTCTTAATGCAAGAGGAACAGTGGTGTACAAATCATGAGTGAGTTCTGGCTCAACTTCAACTTTAGCCTGTTGTTTAGGAGGTCTTCCTCTTTTTGGCCTTGGGTTTAACGCTTCGCTAGAGTAGTAGGTTTTGGCTTTTGCCTCTAAAACCTCTCTTGCAGCCTGAACCTCTTTCCCAACTTTTGCATCAAAAACATGCTCTTTTAGTTTTTCAACAACATTTTTAGGAAGTTCTAAATCCTCTTCAAAAACAAAAACAACATTACACTTTCTTAGCCATTCAATAATTCTAACGCGAGATCTTTCATGGTAGTATTGTTGCCATTTATCAAGCTCATTTAAGTGGTCATAAATAAATTCAAGAAAATTTTCTCTAGCCTCTTTTCCGCTGATTACATCGAGAAGCTTTTCTTTTGTATCTATATCATAAACTTTTTCATTGATGAAACCTTCCATAAATTTTTTGGTTTCATAATAACTTAATTTAGGAACAAGGCAATACCTGTCAGGATAAGCTCTAAACTCTTTTTCTGCCCCTTCTAGATCCTCTTCATTCTTATCGAGATCGATATAGAGCAAAAACCCTTCTACTCTATCTAAGTAAAAATCTCTTTCATCATCTGATTTAGAAAACGCCTCTAGTAACCTGTGATATCTGAGAATAAGAGGGTTTTTAGCTCTTGGAAATTCTTCTTTCATACCTTGTTCAACTCCGTCCTTAAAGATATACTATAGCAGAAAAAACCCTTTTTCAGTAAACTCTATTCCTATGTTAAACATTAAACAGATCATTAAAGAGCCAAAGCTGATTGAAGAAAGACTCAAAAGAAAGGATCCAAACCTCTCTTTAGACCCCCTTTTAAAAGCGTATGACGCGTTTTGCAAGTCAAAGATCGCATCTGAAGAGGCTGTTGCTACTCTAAACAGACTCTCAAAAGAGATCGGAGAAAAGAAACGGCAAGGGATTGACACTACATCGATGATGGAATCTGTAATTAATGCTAAACAAGCTGCACAAACACTTTCTGAAAAGCAACCTGCGTTAGAAAGAGAGTACGAAACACTTCTTTCAGAACTTCCGAATCTTCCTGATGATGATATAAAAATTTCACCCGATCCAAAAGAGAATGTTTGCATTAAGATGCATGGTGAAAAAAAGAGCTTTAATTTCCCCTTAAAAAATCATGTCGAACTAGGTGAAAGCTTAGACCTGTTTGATTTTAAAAGAGGCGCTAAAATTTCAGGAGCGGGCTGGCCTGTTTACAAAGGACTTGGTGCAAGACTCGAGTGGGCGCTTTTAAACATGATGATAGAGACCCATATTAAAAACGGCTTTACATTTCATCTTGTCCCCCACCTTGTAAGACCGCAAACTATGTATGGATCGGGGCAACTTCCTAAATTCGAAAAACAGCTTTTTAAGTTAACAGATGATGATTACGATCTTTTCCTTATTCCGACATCAGAAGTCTCCCTAAACGGCCTTCACTCTGATGAAGTGATCCCAGATGAAGACCTGCCAAAACTCTACACTTCTTATACCCCTTGTTTTAGAAGAGAGGCTGGCTCTCACGGAAAAGCAGAACGAGGCCTTATTCGTGTCCATCAATTTAATAAAGTCGAAATGTTTGCTTTCACTAAACCAGAAGATAGTGACCTCATTTTTGAAAAAATGATGAAAAGTGCAGAAGAGGTTTTAGAAAAACTTGAACTTCACTACAGAAACATGCTTCTTGTTACGGGAGATATGTCCTATGCTGCTGCAAAAACTGTAGATATTGAAGTCTATCTTCCGGGCCAAGATCGGTACTATGAAGTCTCATCTGTCTCTAATTGCAGAGATTTTCAAGCAAGACGATCAAAGATACGTTATAAAAAAGACCAAAAAGCACTTGAGTTTGTGCACACTCTTAATGGATCGGGACTTGCGACATCAAGACTTATGGTAGCACTACTTGAAAACAACCAAAATGAAGACGGCTCGGTTACTCTGCCAAAAGCTTTACGACCCTATCTTGATAACCGCACACACCTCTCTGTCTAATTTTATAATCTACAATTTAGACTTAATATTTTTTTACAAAAAACATTTATTGCCTTAATTTCTTCTTAATATATAATCGCATTCTTAAAATTTTAAACTAACCAAGGAGTACAATTATGGACATAAGTGTTAGAAATGTTTTCCCATGCTTTTCTTGCTGCAAAACAGAGGAATCTGAACCATCAAAAAAACTTGAAACAATAGTTGAAGAATCAGTGCTACCAATTGAAAAAAAGAGCTGCTTGACTACACTATTATCTTATATCCCGATCTTTAATTGCTGCGGGAAAGAGGCTGACGAAGATGATTCACCTTCTAAAGAGCCTTCGAGCCCTGTTTCTAGCTCTACTTGCTTTCAAGTAGTATTTGGAACAGCGTCTGAGGTATTAGACCAAGCAATCGTCTCAATTTCATTAATCGTTTTTTCTTCAGCAGCTGAGTTGAAAGAGTCTGCAGTTACAAGAAATTCGTCTTTTGTAATTAAATTTGGAGCAAGTTTATTATTAAGCGCTGCTTCATTAGTGACTGTTCCTCTAGCCCTAATAGAAGGTGTTGCGAGAAGATTTTTCGGATGGACACTCTCTTTATTAAACAGAGTGCTCCCCTTTGGAAATGATTTGCTAACAGGATTAAATAAAACTTTGTTTAGTAAAGCGGTACGAAATCACCTTCTTATTTCGTTTGTAGCATTTGATCACATATTTGATATATTTGCTCCAAATACATATCCTCGTAATCATGAAAGAATAGAAAACCATAGTGTTTTCTTACGCTTAATACTGACAAATAAATCCAAAGAAATAGTTCATACATCTCATCAAGAGGCTATCCCTTTTATGAGTTCATAAATTTGAGGTGTTTTTACCAAATACCTTAGTTTTGAAAAAGAGGCTAATTTTCACTCCACAAAACAAAAAATATAGATTTTTGAATTCTGTGGAGTGTATAGTATGAGTATGGGGTCACATTTTAAGGGAGTAGGTGTTTTAGAACACTTAAAACAGGCGCGCAAAAAAGGGTATTTAGCCTCCTCAGAACCCCATGGCATAGAGGCTATGGGACATTTAATGGGGGGTGCAGATGCTGCAAGAGAAGTTGCAATCGCCTCATTTCTCCTTACCATACTTTTTCTAAATTTACCTATTTCATTAAATCTTTCTTACTCTCTTATTTCACTATTTTTATCAGGCCTTTTCTTTTGGAAAGTAGGCAGAAGTGCCTCTTTAGGTTGGTCACGCTTAGAAAGAATCAATAAGTTAATTGAAGATGAAAAAGAGGAAATTGAAACCAATAGATCAGAGGAAAAAGAAGAACTTACAGAAATCTATGAGGCGAAAGGTTTTTCTGAACCCCTTTTATCAAAAGTAATTGATGTATTAATGGCAGATGATAATAAGCTACTTGGGATTATGCTCGAAGAAGAGCTTGGAGTAAGCCTAGAATCTAATGAACACCCACTTAAACAGGCCCTTGGAACAGCAATTGGTTTTCTTTTAGCCTCATGCGCTATTTTCGCCTCTGTCCTTCTTTTTCAATTAAAAGGTATTTTTATTTCAGCCTTTTTTATCATCATGATTGCGTCAGCGTATATGGCAAATATTCAAAAAATTCGGATATTGCACCAAACTGTTTGGAATTTATCAATTACCTTTTTAGCAGGTGCAAGCACCTATTTTCTTTGTAAATTTTTTGTGAGTTTATGAAAACAGTCTCTCCCTATGCACTTGAAGAATACTTCTCATCAGGTTATGAAGAGTCTCATAATCCGTTTATTACTAAAGATTCACGCAAATGGGGAAAACATGTAGCTTTAGCAGGCTCAATCGTTGCTTTTTTATTTCTTATTTTAGCCTATGCTACTAAAAATATCTCGTTTCCTTTATCCTCATTTTTTCTTGTTTTTGTCTATTTTTTGGCAGGCACACCCTCTCTTATTCGCACTCTTGAAGATATTTTTGTATGGAATATTAACATTCAAGTCCTGATGACTCTTGCAGCTCTTCTCTCAGTTCTTATTGGAGGAGAATTGGAAGGAGGATTATTACTTGTTTTGTTTTCTCTTTCTGAAGCGCTAGAAGAGAGTGTGACGCAAAAAACAAAAGGGGCGTTAAATGCTCTTCATAAGCTTTCACCGATGTCAGCATATGTGATAAGTAGTGATGGTTCACTCTATCCAAAATCGGTAAGAGAGATTGAACTTGGCACAAAAATTTTAGTAAAGGCGGGTGAAATTATCCCCTTAGATGGAAAAGTTATTGATGGCTCTTCTTATATCAACCTCTCACATCTTACAGGTGAGAGCATTCCTGTTTCTAAAAGAATTGGAGATGACGTTCCAGCTGGCGCTTTAAATATGGATGGCAGCCTAAGTATTGAGGTTACAAAAACAAGTGCAGAATCAACTCTTTCGAAAATCATTCGTCTAATTACAGAAGCTAGTGAATCTAAGCCTAGGCTAGAGAAAATTTTAGCAAGATTTAGCAGACAATACGCCACAACAATCATTTTACTCTCACTTTTCTTTGGGCTTGTTTTGCCAATTATTTTTTCAGAAATGCCCTATATAGGAACTGAAGGCTCTATTTACAGAGCGCTTGCCTTTTTAATTGCAGCCTCCCCTTGTGCACTTATTATAGCAACACCGACTGCATATTTAAGCGCGATTTCCGTTTGTGCTAAAAAAGGGATACTGCTTAAAGGCGGAGTTGTTTTAGACGCTTTAGCCAAATGTAAAATTTTAGCCTTTGACAAGACGGGTACTTTAACAACAGGAAATCTTACCTGTTTAAAAACTGAGATGATTGGAAATGATCTTTCTGATGAAGAAGCTATTAGTGTTGCAAGCGGTCTGGAAAGATCGGCCCATCACCCAATTGCAAATGCTATAATTGCATATGCAAAAGCAAAAAATATCAAACAAAAAGAGTTAAATGACATAAAGGTGATTTCCGGGAAAGGGGTCGAAGGGTATATAAATGGCAATAAAGCCCTTATAGGAAGCTCTGAATTTATTTTATCAAATCTTTCAAGCGAGCACCATAAAAATGAAATTGCTGAAAAGCTCTCTTACTCGGGTCACGTTGTGACACTTCTCCTATATAAAGAGAGTGTCTTTATTTTTCACTTTTCTGATGAAATCCGGCCTCATCTTAAAAAGACAATAGGCAAACTTCAAGAAAAATTGAGAGTTGTCATGCTTACAGGAGATCATACAGAAAATGCCAACTTCGTAGGAGAGGCAATTGGTCTCAAAGAGGTGTTTGCAGGTCTTTCGCCAGAAGACAAATTACATAAAATCCGAGATCTTAGCAAAATAAAACCTCTTATGATGATTGGCGACGGAATCAATGATGGACCCGCCTTAGCACAGGCTAATGTAGGCATTGCTATGGGGCAAGTTGGAAGCTCTACTGCAATTGAAGCAGCCGATGTTGTCCTTTTGCGAGACGACCTTGCAAATATTGAATGGCTCTACAAAAAATCTATCCAAACCTTATCCATCGTCAAACAAAACGTCATCTTCGCCCTTCTTATTATCTTATGCGCTACAACCCTGTCTCTCTTAGGCGTTATTCCCCTCTGGCTTGCGGTTATTCTCCATGAGGGTAGCACTGTTCTCGTCGGCTGTAATTCACTCAGACTCTTTCTTCGCTAAAGATTCAGACATAGATTCAGATCAAATTTTGCTCTAACCTACTAAACAATTAGATGTGGATTATTCAGCATAATTTCTACTTCTGAATAATTTAACGCCCGAGCCCTTGCAATACTAATTCTTGCAATTTCACCATGTTCAATTCGGCTATTGATCCTATTTATGGATTCTTCATCTGTAATAACTACTACTTCTTGAATCATTGGAGCAGCCAATTCAATACCTAATATAGCGGCATTAGGCACTGTTAGATGCATGTCTCGTGGCAGAAAGGTTGGAATATGAACCCCTTCATATTCAAAACCGATCGGGAAAAACCGAGTTCCATCAATATTTATATTCATCATTTAATTGAACCAATTTTAATTATAATTGCGATAATTATACACATAAATTAATTTCATGTCAATCTAACCACCCTTTAGCATTACAACCTCCCATTTGGGGTCAGGCCTCACATTAGCATTATCATAATTGCTACATAATGAATAGGATAGATTAATAAATAAGAAAATAGAGCCTCAATTGGGAGGTTTTAAAGGAGGTTGCCCTTGCTCATATTTAAGTGATTTGTATCATAAATTAAGGGTGTGGACACCCTCAATTTTGTTAAACAATTTATTTATAGAGCTATATGGAAAAATTGAGTCATTTTTCGAAAGCCGATCTTGCAAAGGCTATGCAAACAGAGAGTAGTCTATTTGAAAAGTTCTATCTATTTTTAGAAAAGCACATGCCCCCCTCTTTTTTTGAAGAGTTCTCCCCCTCTCAAATCATGACAATTGTTCATAACCTAATAGGATTCAACCTACAAGGAAATTTTGTAGAAATTCATTTTAGCAATTGTTCAATTGTTTTGTGTTTAGATAGCAGAGATGCAGATGTCAGAATTTTAAAAAATTACACAAATTATGGAATTAAAGGGTACCAAACATTTATTTCTAATGCTCCACCCCCCTTAGAACATATTCACCAAAATTTGCGTATTGCTGTTTTACACTACACGCAATTTAACGAAACTACTGTTATTAGAGAGATTAAAACAAATGAAGAGCTTTTAACAAATCTAGAAGCAAGTTTTTTGCGTACTTTAAACAAAGAGCGATTGTCTCTAATTCTAGAGATGTTTTTTAAAGCAAAATCAGACGACCTAATACAGTGTGAAGTAAAATATAATGAAAACTGGGATAGAGGTGAAAAAGAAATTCCTTCTATGCAAATAGTTTTTGCCTGGCATAACACACAAAAACATAACTTTTTATACCGATTAGCTAAGCTTGTCTATAGACATAATCTAGTTATGAAAAGAGTCAGCGCAGCATATATACCCCAAGATAAGTGTGATAATGTCCTCCTTATGTCTTTAGCTCTACACGGAAATGACAATAAAGCTTGTTGGGAAGCTACTGATATATTAGACTTTCTTCAAGAGCTAGGAACTCTTAAATATTTTGAAGACAACGACTTAATAGAGAAAATATTTATAGAAACAAAGCTTATCAGAGGGAACTTAGCAAATCTTGTCCGCCTTTTTTCTAAACTAGCTCATCAACTTTTACTCCACGTAGACCCAAATCTTTTTTCAGAAGAACATATAAGAGAAGCACTTATTAGACACCCCGAACTCACCTGTGAGCTTACTAAAATTTTTGAGTATAAGTTTCATCCAACTAGGTGTGATACAAAAACGTATGAAGAGACTAAATCGAATTTCTTAACACTTTTAGAAAAGTTAGATACAGGGAATTTATATCTCGACACCAGACGAAAAAACGTACTTAAAATAGTTTTATATATAATTAGATACACGCAAAAAACAAATTTTTACCGAAATAATAAATCAGCTCTTAGCCTTAGATTAGATCCAGAAATATTAAATGAGCTCCCCTTTGATAGAGCTCAAAAATTTCCTGAAATACCGTTTGCTCTCTTTTTTATAAAAGGGCAGTCGTTTTTTGGCTTTCATCTAAGATTTAAAGATCTTTCAAGAGGGGGCATTCGAACAATTCTCCCCTATCGTTTAGAGCAAGCTCTTTGGGAAAGACTTAATATCTTTTCTGAATGCTATAATTTAGCCTACACTCAGCAGAAAAAAAATAAAGATATTCCCGAAGGTGGTGCTAAGGGCGTTATATTTGTAGAACCTTTTGAAGAACTCCAAATTGAACAAGCTATCTACAAAAACGAATTGCAAGCTTACGGTCTTACAGATAAAGAAATTGAAGAAAAGCTCCAGCTGTTTAACAGAGAAAAAAGACTAAGTTATCTCTATCAATCTCAAAGAGCCTATGTCGATTCAATTTTAACCTTAGTCAACTGCGAAGACGATGGGACACTGAGAGCCAAAGATATTATCGACTATTATAAAAAACCAGAATACCTCTATTTCGGTCCTGATGAAAATATGCACGATGTGATGATTGAATGGATCGCAAATCACAGCAAAAAAGTTCACTACAAACCAGGTATTGCGTTTATTTCAAGCAAACCAACCTACGGCTTTAATCATAAACAGTATGGCGTCACCTCCTTTGGGGTAAATGTCTATATGCATAAACTTCTAGAATCGATCGGTATCAACCCAGATAAAGATCCGTTCACAGTAAAAATTTCTGGTGGACCAGATGGCGATGTTGCGGGAAATCAAATTTATAATCTTTATAGATTTTACCCAAAAACTGCAAAACTTGTTGCTATTACTGACGTGTCAGGCACCATGTACGATCCGGAAGGAATTGATCTTGAGGAGCTTACAAAGTTATTTAAAACAGAAAAATCGATTCGCTTTTATCCTCCTGAAAAGCTTAGTTCAAAGGGATTTATCTTAGATATTTTGACAAAAAAAGGGCAAACCGCCTACACATACCAAACTCTTTGCTACCGAAAAGAAAATGGAAAAGTCATTGAAGATTGGAAAAATGGAAATGAGACCCACCACCTTTATAGCCATAATCTTCATAAAGCTGTTGCAGATGTTTTTGTGCCAGCTGGCGGAAGACCTAGAACTTTAAATAAGTCTAACTGGCAAGATTTTTTAAAACCGAATGGAGAGCCTACATCAAAAGCAATCGTCGAAGGAGCAAACCTTTATCTCACACCCGAAGCTAGAACTGAGCTGGAAAAAAAAGGGGTTCTGATTATCAAAGATAGTTCGGCTAATAAGGGAGGTGTCATTTGCTCTTCTTTAGAAGTATTATCTAGCCTAATCTTAAATGAGGATGAATTTTTAAAAGAGAAAGAGACTCTTATGAAACAAGTTCTTGCCTTTATTGAAGAAAAAGCAAGCTTAGAGGCAAACCTTCTTCTGGCCTATAAAGAGAGTAAGCCGCTCACAGAAGTCTCTGACCTTATCTCAAAAAGAATCAATACATTTACCTATCAAATTCTTGAATACTTAGAGCCAATCTCTCTTTCTAAAGATAAAAATGATCCCCTGATAAAAGCTTTAATTAGCCATTGTCTGCCCCTTTTTAGAGAAAAATACCAAGACAGAATTCTTAGAAATATTCCAGACATCCACAAAAAAGCAATCATTGCCTGCAAAATTGCATCACAAATTGTCTACACAAAAGGCCTCAACTGGACCCCATCAATTGTCGACATTCTCCCTACAATTTTATAACACCTAATTTTATACCTAATGTCTTATTAAGGGGGTCTTCCCACTCAATCAGAGCTCTATTTTTTCTTAAAAATTCCTCTTCCATATTTTTAAAAACATATTCCAGAACTCTAAATAGACAATAAAAAGTAATCTCTTTATTTTCTCGCCTCGTCTCATCAAAACTTAAAGCAACATCTAACCAATTTCTAATAATTAATTCCCTTAATCCTTCAGGCAATCTAAAAAATGCAATCATACACTCAATATATCTATCGACTGCTGGTTCATCTGAAAAATTATCTCTTACTTTTATAAAAAGATGGCGTAAACTCTCTCCTTCTACTTCTTTATTTTTCAGCCATCTAAACAAAAGTTGTGGTGTTACAACGACCCATCTTGCGATAAAACCTTCTTCGATAGTTAATCTACTACTAGATAGACTTTTTTCTTTTATCCGCTCTATCAAGATATTTCTTTTGGCTTGAGCATCAACTGACTCAATATACGATGAGGCCCATCTCATGCGGTGATTAGCGTAACATGTTGTTAAAACCTCTTCTCTTAAAATAGGCTTTAAAGCAACATAGAGAGAGGTCATGGGAAGCCCATCGTTAATAAATACACTCTTATTACAAACCTCCGTTGCATCAACAATTCCATCACAATTTTCATAGTTTATCTCTTCTTCCCTAAAGTAGGATTTAGCCTCTTTCTTAATTAGACATAAATCACTTAAAGATGAAAACATCGCACTTGCTGAAAATAGGCCCACATAAGAAGAAACCTCTTCTCTATATGAAATATCTTTACTTGCTAAAGCCTCGACTCCAAGCTCTCCTGACGTTTCTCTAAGCTCAATAGCATCTTCTGGCTTTCCTGAAAAAATGACCCCTTTTTTAAACTCTCTATCTTCTCTCACTCTTTTTAAAAAAGGCTCTTCAGGCCTTACCATTAACCAAATTTTTAAAAGATCAACTGCTGGGATGTGACTTTCGCAGATGTGAAACTTTCCTAAAACTGGAGTCGCTTTTTTTTCTTCGACAATTTTTGCTATATCTAAAGCAGATCCACTATATTCATCTAAATCTCTAGCTATATTTTCACCCGAATGGGCTAAATAAGCTCTTACCCCTTCATGGCGTATGTGCCCACCTAGCGCCATAAAATGGAGAAGTCCCCTCCCTCCAATTTTTTCTAAAACCAAAACCCTAAGTTCATCGATCTGATCAATTTTCCCCTGCAGGGCCAACACATGAAGCGGTGTTAGTCCTTTAAAATCATCTCTCATCGAAGAGACCCTAACCGCTTGATTTATATTTTCAAAAATAGTCGTTGCTAAAACTTCTACTCCATGAACAAGATCCCAAATAACAAAGTTATCCTCATTTCTTTCCTTCATTAACGAGGCAACAAATAGGTTAACTTCTGTAGTACTCGGCCCCAAAATTAAAGGGTGGTGAGCTCTTATTGGTGCCACTTCTAAAGACATACAACGCCTACCTCACACTGATGCGTTGACTCATCTACTCTAGTAATATCTAAAGAAATCCCCCTTGTTTTTGCATACAAGATTTCTGCATCAACTAATTCCATACAGGCAACAGCAAGACCTTTGTACATAAAATCTTGATTATTAGAAACAATCAAATCCTTATTTGCAAGAATTGGATCTATCCAATTTTGAAAAAAATAGGTTAGAAATTCAGGCTCTTTTAATTTTCTTATCACTAGCAAAAATGCAGTTGCATAGGCGTCTGCTTCGTTATTTAATCGAAGCTGCAAATACAGGCGGAAAATATTTTCTATTTGACTAAGACTTACTGCACCCGATTTAAGCCATCTAAATACAAGTTGGGGAGTTGCAACGACTGCATTTAGACCACTTTTTTCATATGTACAGAGCTCTGATAGATCTCTTTTCGTTTGTATACCTCTAATAAAAGCGTCTCTTACAGAGATTGCCTCTGGTATTTCGACATAGTCTTCTCTCATTCTCATCTGGTGGCAGGCATAAAAGGCACCTAGAAACTCTCCTTTTCTAATATCTCGCAAGGTTACACACCTTGTTTGAAAAGGCAATCCTTTTTCGGCTAATTCGGCTATAAAAAGAACAGAAGGAGGCACACTATCATTAATAAAAGCCTCTTTACTGCAGAATGTTTTTGCGTCTACCATATCTGAGAAATACTCTGTAGAATCAGCCACCTTAGGAAAAATGGCACTCTTTTTTTGCACAAGAAGACCTAAATGCTCTTTTAAAAAAGAATTAAAAGCAATCGGATTAAAAAGGCCTTTATAGATTCCGAGCGTACGACCCTGGGGAAGATTTTCTCTAGCATAGGCTGCAAAACCTAGACTTCCAGAAACTCTTGCAACACCAAGAGTGTCCCCCTTAATCGGGCTATATTGGCCTGACACTAATTTAGTTCTAGCTGCTGTCTCTTCAAAGCTCCGTTCTGGCCTAAAAGAAATCCAAATTTTTAAAAGCTCCAAAGAATCGATGTGCGTATGTGAAATTAACCACCTTCCCCCATAAATTCGCCTCTTTTTTTAGAGACAATCTTTGCAATATCTCTAGCGCTTCCCCCATATTCATCAATTTCAGATCCTAAACACCTATTATGCCCCCCAAGAGCGAGTAGATGAAGAAAAGTTCTATTCCCAACAAAAAATGAAGATCTCTCTTCTCTTCTCCCCCCCCCTAACTAATGCAAAACACTCTTTTATTTTATTTCTAAGACGGAGCGTCTCACAGAGAATCTTTACCCTTCCCTGAAGAGCTAAAACATGAAGAGGTGAAAACCCTTCAAAATCATCTCTCATAAAATCTAGCTTAACTCTTTGGCGCATGTTTCGTGAAATTTCGATTTCAGAAATTGCAACTCCATGTACAAGATCCCAAATAACAAAGTTATCCTCACACCTTTCTCTCATCAATGAGGCTACAAACGCATTTATCCCCCCCCATATTTGGACCTTGAAGAACTCCTCTCGCCAAACTAGTCATACGATCCCCTTTAAACACAAGTCTCTTATTTTCAGAAGGGCAAAACTCTATCAAATTCTCTTATTTGAAGCAATACCATGCCATAAAAGAATGGTCATAAAATAATAAAAATAAAGAGCAGAAGAAATAATCAAGTAATCCAATCAATTAAGAGCTAAAAACCTCCCTTAGAAAGGGCCAATTTTTTAGTGTAATGATTATATGCTAAGACCTCCTCCATTTCATGCAATCACCTACAGGTTTAGTTTTGGTTATACCAACTTTAAATTTACCCTTTAGGTTTTTCTTTTTATCAACATAAGTTTTTGAAACAACGCGTCATTTTCCCTCCATCTTCAACCGGGAAAAAAAGTCGGACCAATTAAAATCGGCATCAAATTGCCGACCTTTTGCATATTTAACGACCACTTTTCAGTCTAGCCGCAGCCGCTGATTCTGACCTAGGAAAAAGAGCCCCTATATATGAGATTTAATCTTGAGTTGAATGCCAATCAACTTATTATCAGGATCTTTCCACTCCATCTCAACGCTATTGCTTCTTAAAAATTCGACGTCACTTATATGTGACATAATTAATTTAAAAATTTCAACCAATAGATACAATGTTATCTCATAATTTTCTTCCCTTGATTCTGCAAAAATTAAGGCAACCTCTATCCAATTTTTAATAATTAATTCTATATTTAACTCGGGCATTCCCAAAAAAATTTCCATTAGCTCCATATAGAGACTAACTATTGGGCTAAATATAAAGTTTCTTCTTAATTCAAAATAAATATCTCGCAACCTAGCTGGATTTTCTTCTTTATTTTTTAGCTGTTTAAATAACATTTTTGGTTGTAAAAACAAATTCAGTTTATCAACATTTTCTTTATAATTTGGTGTATTACATGAAAAGCCTTCTATTAATTTTCTAGCCATAATTTGTTTTGTTTCTTTTAAAACTTTATAAATCCAAAATATTCTCCATTTATCCATATTAATTTTATCATGTATTGGATCTTTTGAAACCTCTTCTTCTAAAACAGGTTTTAAAGGAGCATATCTAAAAACAACAGGGAACCCTTTAACGCCTAAACTGTTGAAAACAAAGATATTTGGCATTCCATTGTTTATAAATTGACTCGTTTTAAAAAATATAGATTCATCTAATGATGGAGAAACTTTAGATGCATCCAATGATTGAGACTCGGACATATCAAATATAATAGGCGTTTCTGTTTTAGGAAAATAGGAGCTAACATCAGAATTTATTTTCAAATCTTTTTCTAAAAAAGGCAACATATCGTACGAAAAAATCGTTCCTAGGTAAGAACAAATTTGATGAAACTGATAAATTTCTTCACTTGCAAAAACTTCTAAACCAATTTTTTGTTCAAATTTCCTACACTCCTCCATTTGTTTTAAAAAAGTTTCACAAGGTCTTATCATTAACCAAATTTTTAAAAGATCGACTTTTGAAATGACGTCCAATCTGATCCTACCTACTGAAAAAATTGGAGGGTCCATTTTTTCCTCCACAAAATTTTGAATATCTAAAGCAGACCCATTATACTCATCTAAATCATCACTCAAGCTTTCTCTTGACAACTCTACATACCTTAACACTGCATCATGACGTATGTGCCCACCCAAGGCCATAAAATGTAAAAGCCCGCGTCCTCCAACTTTTTCTAAAAGCGGCATTCCAGACTCATTAATAACTTCAATTCTCCCCTGCAACGCAAGCACGTGGAGCGATGTCAACCCTCTAAAATCCTCTCTCATAGAAGAAACTCTAACTCTTTGAGCTATATTTTGAATAATACCTTTTACTGAAACATCTACTCCATGAACAAGATCCCAAATAACAAAATTATCCTCCCTCCTTTCTCCCATTAATGATGTAATAAACTCATTTGTCTGCCAAATATTTGCACCTAGGGCTACCCCCCCCCAGCTAAACTAGTCATTGGATCCTCTTTGGTTACTATTTACTTAGCCATTAAAATGAAACATTGAAACTCTACCAACACCACGAATTTCAAACAATCTTTTTAAAAAAAAAGAAGTTCACAACTAATTATAAATAATACATATATAAAAAAAATCAAGCAATCCCATGAATTAAGTGCTAAAAAACTTGCTTGGAAAGTGCTAAATTTTCTATAATACCAGTTATGGGAAAAGTAAACGCTGCAAAAAAAATTTCACGAAAAGATAGAGAAAGAGATGTTCTTCTAGGGCTTGTCGATCTTTATGTAAAGCAGGGAAAGCCTATTGGATCACACACCCTCCAAGAAGAAGGTTTTGATCATTTAAGCTCTGCCACTATTAGAAACTACTTTGCCAAACTTGAAATGGAGGGTTTTTTAAAGCAACATCATACCTCTGGCGGAAGAGCACCAACAGACAAAGCGTTTCGAATTTATGCAGAAGATGAACTTGTAAAAAAAAGATTAAGCTCTGATGATGATCTTTTTTTATCAACCCTTATTCTAAAAGAAACAAAAGCAATTCCTAGCTACCTGCAAAAAATAACAGCTGCTGTCAGCGAGCTTACGGGGTGTGCCACTTTTTTAATTTCTCCTAAATTTGATCAAGATTTCATTGTTAAAATCAAATTAGTTGCAATTGATGACGAACGGATTTTATGCGCGATCTTAACAGATTTTGGACAGGTGCATACAGAAGTTATGCAAATAAGCGCAAAGATCTCTCAAGCTTTTCTAAAAAGCCTAGAAGACTATTTTCATTACCGTTTAACAGGACAAAATAAACAAGCCTTGAATCAGGAAGAGGAGCTAATTGCCAAAGCTTACTATAACGAAATTGTTTTGCGCCATTTTGTTAGCTATACAAATATGCAGTCTGACGAAGTGTATAAAGCAGGTTTTTCCAAGCTTTTACTCTATCCTGAATTCCATGATCCAGAAATTCTTTCTAATACCTTATCTCTTTTTGAAAACAGCTCTCTTATTAAACCTTTATTTGACGAGACTTTTACTCAAGAAAAAACTAAATTTTGGATTGGGGACGACCTTGCAGCCTACATATCTCCCCCCTACTACGCCTCTTTAATTGCAGTTCCTTATCAAATCGGCGAAAAAACAGTTGGCGTTTTAGCAACACTCGGTCCAGACAGACTTCCCTACGGGAAAGTGTTTAGCATTCTAGAAAATGCAGCACGCTACTTAAGTGACAACCTCACAAAAAGCTTATACAAATTTAAATTAACCTACCGCAAACCAAAATCAAAAGCTCTCGATATGAAACATAACGATCTTAAGATTTTGCGCTTAACCCATGAGAATTCCAATGAGTGATGAACCCATCGTAGAAGAAATAAAAAATGAAGAGCCCCCTGTCGATGATTTTAAAGGCAAATATTTAAGAGCCTTAGCCGATATGGAGAACTTACGAAAAAGACTACAACACGAAAAGCAAGATTCTATTGCGTATGCAATTGACAACATGCTTTCAGACTTTCTAGCACCTCTTGATAGCTTTGAAAGCGCCTTAGCCTACACTGAAAATCTCTCTCCTGAATTAAAAAATTGGGCGTACGGATTTAAGATGATTGCTAATCAATTTAAAGAAGTTTTAGAACATCACGGGATTCGCACCTATGAATCGCTTGGAAAACAGTTTGACCCCCATTTCCATGAAGGTGTTGAAACAATTGAAACAGAAGATCAGAAAGACGGCTCTATCATCGAAGAAGTCGTAAAAGGTTATAAACGAGGCGAGCGCATCTTAAGAGTTGCTAAAGTAAAAGTCGCTAAACGCCCAACAAAAGTTACTGAAGGAGAATCATATGTCAAAGAAGAAAAGTAATAAAATAATAGGTATTGATTTAGGCACAACAAACTCTTGCGTAGCCGTTATGGAAGGGTCTGAAGCAAAAGTAATCACAAACGCAGAAGGTTCTAGAACAACACCTTCGGTCGTTGCTTTTAAAGGAAATGAAAGACTTGTCGGAGTTCCTGCAAAAAGACAAATCATCACAAACCCTGAAAACACAATCTACTCTGCAAAGCGTTTTATCGGAAGAAACTATGATGAAGTTACCCAAGAACTTAAAATTGTTTCTTATAAAGTTGTCAAAGGAAACTCTGGTAAAGTTGCGTTTCAATTAGGCGATAGAACATTATCTCCAGAAGAGGTAGGAGCTCAAGTTCTCATAAAAATGAAAGAGAGCGCAGAAGCTTACCTTGGAGAAGAAGTAACAGAAGCTGTTATCACAGTTCCAGCCTATTTTAACGACTCTCAAAGACAATCAACAAAAGATGCTGGTAAAATTGCTGGGTTGAATGTACGTAGAATTATCAATGAACCTACAGCTGCAGCTCTAGCTTACGGCTTAGATAAGAAAGGCAAAGATCAAAAAATTGTTGTCTACGATCTAGGGGGCGGTACATTTGACGTCTCTATTCTAGAAATCGGCGACGGAGTATTTGAAGTTTTAGCAACTAATGGGGATACTCACCTTGGAGGCGACGACTTCGATGAAGCAATTCTTCACTACCTGTTAGACGAATTTAAGAAAGAAAATGGCATCGATCTTTCAAAAGATCGTATTGCTCTACAAAGATTAAGAGATGCTGCTGAAAAAGCTAAAATTGAACTTTCAGGAACTCAATCAACTGAAATCAATCAACCTTTCATCACAATGGATGCAACAGGTCCAAAACACCTCACATTAAACCTTTCAAGAGCGAAACTTGAAAGCTTAGTAGCTCCTTTGATCGAAAGAACAAAAGAGCCTTGCTTAAAAGCGATGAAAGATGCAAAACTTACGCAAACTGACATCCACGAAGTAATTCTTGTTGGTGGCATGTCAAGAATGCCAGCTGTACAAGCTCTTGTAAAAGATCTTTTTGGCAAAGAGCCTCATAAAGGTGTAAACCCAGATGAAGTAGTAGCAATCGGCGCCGCGATTCAGGGAGCTGTTCTTACAGGTGATGTGAAAGACGTTCTTCTTTTGGACGTAGTTCCCCTCTCACTTGGTATTGAAACCCTAGGTGGCGTAATGACAAAACTCATTGAAAGAAACACAACAATCCCAACACAGAAGAAACAAGTATTTTCAACAGCTGCCGACAATCAGCCTGCTGTCACAATTTCTGTTCTTCAAGGGGAGCGTGAAATGGCAGCTTACAACAAACGCATCGGTCAATTTGACCTAGCTGACATTCCTCCAGCACCAAGAGGAATGCCACAGATTGAAGTAACTTTTGATATTGATGCTGATGGTATTCTTCACGTATCTGCAAAAGATAAACAGTCTGGCAAAGAGCAAAAAATCCGTATTGAAGCATCTTCTGGTCTAACAGAAAATGAAATCAATCAAGCGATTAAAGATGCTGAAGCTCATGCAGAAGAAGATAAGAAAGCAAAAGAGAGAATTGATGCGAAAAATGAGACCGATGCACTCATCTTCCGCTCGGAAAAAGCTTTGAAAGATTACGGAGATAAAGTCCCAGAAGCCATTAAATCAGAAATCAATCAAAAAATTGATGCTGCAAAAGAGGCTCTCAAATCAGACGATATCGAAATCATCAAACAAGCAAGAGATGATCTAAACGCGACAATCCAAAAAATTGGAGAGTCTTTAAAGAGTGAAGCTCCAAATGAAAATCCACAAGCTGCAGGGGCATCGGCTCAGGCAAAAGGTCCAGACGCTGCAGAGGATGCAGAAGTCGAAATCTTGGATCCAGAAAGTAAGTAACTCTCTTTAAAAAGAGGCTCTCTAAAGAGAGCCTCTTTTTTCTTTTCTCTAAATTAAAAAATCTATAAAATACTCCCCAATTCTTCCAAGGAGCTTTTTATGTTTCTCATCGATAAGACTTATCTTCACCCTGTATACGGAACAATCAAAAGCCCTAAATTTCCTCCCTCTTCTCCAAAAACACTAACCCTTGCAATCGAAAAAATTAACAATTTACATACATTTTTAACCGCATACGATATGCCTTTAACCACAACCCAAATCACCTCTATCAAAGCAGCCTGTCAATCCGGGCTAACTAGAAAAAACTTACCAACTGTTCTTGGAGAAATTTGCACCTACTTTCTTGATGATGCTCAACGTGAACTGTTTAAGAGGCAAGAAATCGCCAAATGGGGCTCTTATCCGCAACAAAAAGCAATTTTTTCACATGTTCTTGACCTTTTAAAATTACATTCTATTCATCTAGTTGGTGATGAGATCACCTCTCTTGAAACTTTTATAAAAGATTTACCACCTCCCACAACTTCAGAAGAATTAGACCGTACCTATGACAAAATTATAGATCATGCAAAAGAGTTAGTAGCAGCTGACTGCAGCCCTTATCTATCTGAGGAAGATTACTATCTTGTTACATCTGATGATGTTTAAGAAGAGCTTCTGTCTCTGAAGTGATTAAAGCGCCACTCTCTTTGGGTTTTAACCACTTTTTTTTAGCCTCATTGATACGCTGAAGCGATTCCTCAATTACGATTTCATCTTTTTCTAAAGCGGAAAGAAGCGCGTTGTAAGCTTTTGGAATCATCTCTTGTAAGATATAATCGACATTTGGCGCTATATGATCTCCATAAAGAAGTAGATCGTAGCCATTTTTGATATAAATGAGTGCTGCTTCATCAGGTGGATACAAAACGCCGCCCATATTCAAAGCATCGCTAATCACAAGGCCTGAAAATTGCATCTCATGGCGCAAAATTTTTATCGGGTGCTCTTCTAAATTAGGCGTTTTTACATGAGCTGTCATAATTGCTCCGATGCCTTCATCAATCACTTTCTGAAAAGGGATAAACTCGATTTTATTTAATTCCTCTTTTGTTTTTAACACAATTGGAAGAGATATATGTGAGTCAATCGCCACATCACCATGACCTGGAAAATGCTTCCCGCAAGCAAGTATTCCGCCATCTTGGAGCCCTTTTGCCATTTCGCTTGCTAAAATAGCTACTTTTTCAGGATCTTTCCCAAACGATCTTAAACCAATAATCACATTATTTGGATTGCTATTTACATCACAGACAGGCGATAAATTGACGTGGCAGCCTACTATTCTAAGCTCTCTTGCAATCTCTTTTCCAATCCGGTACACAAGCGCCTCATCTTTTAAAAACCCGTTTTTAGGAAAGGAGGGTGTATTTTCCATCCGCATACCAAGTCCCCACTCAGCATCTTGGAATACAAAAACCCCATCCCCTAAAAATGCAAGCATTTCTAACTGCTCTTCTGGAGTTGCTTGTTTTACGATAACAGAGGAGATATGATACTTTTCCATTAACGCCTTGACCTCATCCCAATGAGCCCTTTCCCTTTTTGGACAAACAGGTATAATAAAAAGATCGCCCACTTTTTCTTCCAAACTTTTTGCAAAAGCTAAAACTGGCAACAGCACAAAAAAAATAAATTTCATACAGTTTTCACCAAAGGTAAATGATCAAAACCCATTTCGGTATGCAAAAGCTCCTTCCATTTTTTTCTCATGCCAACTGCTCCAAAAAAGAGGCTATTTTTTCCAAACCGACTATTTAATTCATCTATTGTTTCCATAAGTAATTTTCTCTTTGGATTTTTTGGTGAAAAAAGATCTTTTATCTCCTCATTTTCTTGCACCAACTGAGAAAAGACAACGCCACACTTTTTATATCTTTTACCTTGTTCGAAGATTTTGGCTAATATATGTTTTCCTATTTGTAATAGATAGGTTGTATCACTTGTAGGGACTGCAATTTTTTCAGATAAGCATGTGATCTCAAACCCTTCTTGGATAAAGACAGTGATTTCTGTAGCTAGATTTTTTTCAGATCTAAGCCTCTCAGCTCCTTTACTAATAAATGTAGAAAGAACCTCTTCAAGCACCTCTTTTTTTTGAATGATTTCGCCAAATGAACGGGAAACTCTAATACTTTTTTTCGGCTGACTCTCCTCTAGTTCACTACATCTTAGGCCCCGAAGCTCCCAAACAATTCTCTCTCCTACAACTCCAAGTTTTGCTCTTACTCTTGATGGATCCATTTCCTTAAATTGAAAAGCTGTTCGTATTCCCATGCTCATAAGTGTTTTTGCAATCCTTCTACCAATTCCCCAAACCTCTCCGATCGGAATCTGTTTTAAAATATCATTTTGTAGCTCCTTCCCACTTAAATCAAACACGCCTACTTTTTTAGCAAAACCTGCCGCTATTTTTGCAAGTGTCTTTGTTTCTGCAATACCAAGTGAGATAGGAATTCCTGTCCACCGTTTCACTTTTTCGCAAAGTAAAAAAGACTCTTTTAAAAGATCCTTACCATCAAGATCTTCTGGGTATTCTAAAAATGCTTCATCAATAGAATAAATCTCCATCTCTAAAGCGTGCATAGAGAGTATATCCATCACTCTTTTAGAAAAATTTCGATAGAGGGAAAAATTTGATGAAAAAACTACTACTTTGTGTCTTTCACAAAACTCTCTAATCAAAAAATAGGGCTCTCCCATTTTGATTCCAAGCTCTTTTGCCTCATTTGATCTCGAGACAACGCAACCATCTTGATTAGACAAAACAATCAGAGGAGTTGTTTCTAATTTTGGCCTAAAAACTCTCTCGCAGGAGACATAAAAGTTATTGCAATCAGCTAATGCAATTAATCCCAAAGTGCCTCATACCGAATGAATGATTGTTGTAACAACTCCAAAAACAAGAAGCTCTTCTCTCTCAGTAGTTACTCGTTTAACAACAAGCTCTCCATCAAGAGTTGCAACGACAATTTTTCCTTTCGTAACAGGCAAACTCCGATCTACAATTAAAATATCGCCCGGCGAGATTCTTTCTTCTATAACTTCTTTACCAGAAACTCTAAAAAGAAACGTTGCTGCTGGATGCTTAATCAAAAACTCATTTAAATTAAGCTCTTTATCTACTTGATCATGGTCTAATAACATCCCCTAAATTTACACTATCATGAATTCAATATACATAAAAAAAGGGCCTCCAATTTTTACGGGGCCCTTTTTTCTAGAGGTTTAATTCAGATGATTCAAGTTACCAGGATCTGTATACATAGCGCTATCCCAGAAGGAATTACCATGGAAGACAAACCAGTCATAACACTTAAAGTAATTCATTCGATAGAAGAGTTCGTATAAGAAAGTGTATTTGTAATAAAAATCAGCGGGATAGACAAACACTTGGGGTGGAACCGGGGCTGGAGCCTCTGGTAAAATATATGTAGACCCATAACGAACAACTGGACAGTCAAAATGAGTCCATCGATGCCCAACAGATATGACTAAAACACTACTTGGAACAGTAACTAACGGATTATTAACAGTTATTCTAGTATCGCCTCTTTGTGTAAGATCTCGTCCTACGCTCACAATAATTGCAGAATCGTCTCCATCTGCTTGTAAGTAGGCAATATTTGGGATAAAACAATTCCCTGTCATATTAAAATCCCGAGTAGTTTGAACAGTAATCACACCATTAGTTGCGTGCAAATAAGCATTTGAGGGGCTATTATTTCCTGTTGTTAAATTCATATCTCGCCCTGCTATATGAGTAATTGAACCGTTACCGAGAACTTCAGCTGATGCATGAGTCAGCGTACCATCAATACCGCCTAAATAGGTGATATCGGAAAGAGTTTCGATATTAATATCGCCGTTTCCTTTTATAATAAATTGCGCAAACGGATCTTCCCCTCCCGATCCCCCAATCAGATTTACATAGTTTGGAGGATTTGTCGCGCCTACATTAATCGTTCCATTATTTGAAATAAGAAATTTTGCAGAGGCATTATTAGCACCCACAATATTCCCCCCTCTTAAAATGAATTGGGCCTCATTTGTTAAGGCATCAATAGTAATATTTCCTGTTGTTACTTTAATATCTGCAAAAGCAAGTGGGGCTGACCCTCCTTGCAAAATAAGAAATCTTGTAACCTCGCCTATTACACCTTTTGTTCCCTCTACATAAGCAGCACTTAAATTAGCATTACCACCTGTAATAATAATGTCTCTTCCTGCTGTAAATCTAGTATTGGTGCTTGTAATAAAAGCAGAACCTAAAACACTTGTTCCGCCTGTAACAATAATATCTTTTGCTGTTGTAATTGTTACGCTGCCTAAATTCCCAAGCGATGCTATCTGCGCTTGATTACCAGTTCCTGAATTTCCCCCAAGAAGGGTTAGATCTTTACAAGTAATTCCGATAGCTTTCGATGATCCCCCCGATGAAATGATACTTGCTTTATTTGATGAACCAGATGATCCAGCAGTCAATGACAAATCGCCTGTAAGATTAATTGAAATAGATGAGCCAGCCGTTAAACTACCCACATATGCCTCATTCTGTGAACTACAACAACCTCCATTAATTGCTAAAACAGAAGGCTGAACTGTCTGTCCAATTGAAATAGTTCCAGCATCAATAAATGCTTTAGAGCAATTACTTGCCGTAACATAAATTAGCCCACCTCCCCCTGAAATTCCGTTGATAATCACACTTGAGGCTTTTATTTCTGCATTAGCTCCATTTGCACTTCCTGCTAAAAGAGCCAATTGATCGTAAAAATTAATTGTTTGTGTTCCACTTGATGTATTTAATTTTGCAAAGCTGCCATCAATTTTACCCCCATAGAGAGAAAGAGCCTGCTCTGTTATGACTGAAATCGATCCTGTTGTAAGATCAAACCCTGTTGGAACAGTCGATAAGGCACCGTTTTTTCCGATATTAATAATTGGGGCATCAAGAACTAAAACTTGCGTTGAAGGAAGGACAGAGCCTGTCATAGTAGCAAGCCTGTTAACTTGAATTGTACCAAACGCTGTTAATGTAAGAGTAGATCCGCTATCCCATGTAAAGTCATCAACAATCACAATATCACTCTCTGTTGGTGCACCAAGAGCATTAATCGATACATTCCCGTTTTCTAAAGCAAATTCGACAGCTTGCGTAGTAATATTTGCATTTACACCCCCCATAATAAAATTAGGCGGCGAAAAGTGAGAGCCCGCATTCCCATTTGGAGGCCCTCCTACATCAATATCAGAATAGAGTGTCACTGTGCCGTTTGCATTCAGTCCTGAAGCGTTTATATTTCCAACAACACCTAAATAATTGTTTGAAATTAAATTAACTGCTCCACCACTTGCAATTCCTGTTGCATAGATATTTCCAAGAAGCAGAAGCGACTGATCTGCAAGAATATTAATAGTGCCACCTGTCCCTGAACCTGTAACATTAGCTAAAATATTTGCATCCCCATCAATATAAATGTGGGCAGTTGGACAAGTTTGATCTAGATTTCCGACTGTAATAAGACCTGCACCAATTGCACCTGAAGAATCAAGAGTAGCTCCAATAAGAGAGATTCTCTCTCCGTCAATTGTAATTAGAGAACCAGAGCCCGTTGCAACACTTCTTTGTATTGTCCCAGAAACTTCAATAGCTCCCTTACAGACACCTAATCTCTCTGCTACAATTTTTACTTCCCCTTCACTATTGCTACAAGCTGTAATCTGTATTTCTCCACTATGATTAATAGCAAGTTCATAAGGATTTCCGTCAGCCTTAAAGACAACACTCTCAGATGTAATTGTTCCTGAAGATAAAATTCCAGTTCCAACCCCAGGAGAACCACTTGCCTGAATAAATATTCTATCACTTTGGGTCGGCTGTAAAATAATATCAACCCCTGCACCAAAGGCTACCGTGTCACAAGCTGTTATTTCGCCCGAATTAACAATTCTATATCCGATAAATGTGACATCGCTATTTAAAGCCTGGACACTACCTAAATTTGTGACCGCATTTTGTGATGAGCCTTGAAATTCCATCTCTTCATATGGATTAAATGTCCCACTCAAATCAAGCGTCGAAGCTAAAAAAGCACCAGCTATCACTTGCCCTGTCGCCCCAATTGTAATTCCTGCAGGATTGACTAAATAAATGTGGCCACTAAAATTTCCTGTTGTCATAAGTGTTCCATTGATCACACTTTGAGGTCCGCTAGGCACACAATTTAAAATATAATAATCAGAAATTGCTCCCGATCTTTGAAATGTAACCATCTCACCATTACCAATTGAAAACTGTGTCCAATCGATTGCAGTTACATCAGATGTTGAATTCACAACAAGAGAGCCTGTACCAAGGCCAGTAAACGTAGCACCACCTTCAATAACAGACGGCCCAGTAGGATTTGCAATAAGGGAGCAGTTTAATAAGATACTTACGTACAGAAAATGACGAGACATAATAATTATACTCTTTGTTATTTTAAATTCACAAATAACAAATTAATATAATTATTTAAACAATTTTCTTTTCATTTAATTATAAAAACAGTCTTATAATATCTTGAAATGTTACATAGATAAAAAAGGCAACCATTAATACAACAAAGGGAAAAACTATTTTTTCGAGCGCTTTAGAAGAAATTCTTTTTTTTGTGATCATTTCAAAGAGTGAAAAACAAATATGTCCCCCATCAAGAACAGGTATCGGAAGGAGATTAATAATTCCTAAGTTAAGTGAAATCAATCCCATCCAATAAAGAGCTTCAGTCACTCCGATTCCTAATCCTTGCTCTATAACTTTTACAATTCCAACCGGTCCAGAAAGCCATTTTGGACTTAAAGAACCTGTAACTAAAGAAGAGACTGTATGCCATGTCTCTAAAATTACATCTTGAAACACTTGAACGGGCGACGGATTATAAATCACTCGTTGATCTGAAACACCCGATCCTACAAAAAGATATTGAGGCGACTTATGATCGTGCTTAATCCCTTTTGCAATTTTTAATTCATAATCCTCTTTCCCCTTTTTCCCAAGAGACAAAAACTGCTCATATGTTTTTGGTTCAATCGGACGTAGTAAAACTAAATTTCCTTTTGAAGAGAGCGCTTCTGGTGTTCCAATATTTTCAGTTAGCTCTTCTAAATCTTTCCAATTTACACTTTCAATAAACTGCGAATTCGCATCTGTCCATAAAACAGGCTTTTCAGATCTATTTCTAAGAACAACAAGCAGCACTTTATTTGCTCGAAGTTCAGAAAAAATTTCTAATCCATTTGCAACTGATTGGCCATTAACTGCTAAAATACGGTCATTTCTTTGAAGCGGTTGGTCAATCATAAAAGAGGATTTTGTATCCAAATTTTCCTCATTCATGAGATCGTAATCAATATAAGATAGTCTATCTTTTACAACACCTAACACATCTATTTCATAAGGAATAAAATAAAGCTCTTCTTGAGCTCCATTCATTCCTAATGCTCTTTTCCAGTCCAAAAACTCATCTTTTTGTTGTAAAGTTAGCTGCAAATCGTCAAGCAAGACTCTTGGAACACGCAAATGAATAACTTTATGATCTCTTTCTACTGCTAGATAAACATCGTCTCTATTTACAACTTTTGTTAATTCTAATGCTGAAAAAATAGGCTCACCATTAGCCCAAACAACTCTATCACCCTGTTGAATTCCAGAACCATAAGCCGGAGAAAATTGCCCCATCTTAGGATCAAATCCACCAAAAATGACATAGTTAGCGGGGACTACACCAATTGTTTTGATCCCTTTTAACGCACCCTGCATCGGATACCCTTGCAGATCGTACTGATAGGGAACCTTATCATTTGTGAAGTAATTAACTTTATCACCCTGAATTTCAATTGTGTCTGAATTTAAGACGCCCCCATATATCAAATCTTTAAAACCAGTAAATTTTTTCCCGCCATACTCTGTAATTGTATCTCCAGGTTTTACTCCCTTTTGAATCAATTCCGAAGTCGGATCTACCCACCCAATAATGTTTGTAAACTCTTCAAATCGTTTTTCTCTACCACCCAAAACCCAAATCATTGTAAAAATTAAAAATGCAAAAACAATATTGACAAGTGGTCCCATGATAGCAACTTTTATTCTATCAATTGGTTTTTTTCCGAAAAATCCGTCTTTAATTAGATGAGGTTCAACCCCCCCCTCTTTTTCCATGCCAGCTATTTTTACATATCCACCGAAAAGCAAATAACAAACTTGCCATTTTACGCCATCTTTCATCCATGTATAGATAGGTTTACCAAATCCTATACTAAAAACTTCAACACGCATGCCAACTCTCTTAGCAACAAGGTAATGTCCAAGTTCGTGGATGAAGACTAAAAAACTTAAGCCCAACATGGCTAAAATAATATGTAATATGTCAAAATTCATAGCTCTACAATCTTTTTGCCTCTAACCTAGCCTCTCTATCAACTTCTAATAATGTATCTACACTTAAATCGTAGAGTGCATTATGTCTTCCAAGGAGAATTTCTAGCTTTTCAGCGATTCCCATCCAGCTTACCTCACCTCGGCAAAACCTTTCAACTAATACCTCATTTCCGGCATTTAAAACGCAAGGCAAACTACCCCCAACCCTTAATGATTCGTAGGCTAGATCAAGACAACGAAATTTTTTTCTATCTGGGGTAAAAAATTCAAATTTATTGTTTTTATAAAAATCAAATGGTAGCGTGCCTCTTTTTTCTCTTTTAGGGTAAGTAAGCGCATATTGAATCGGCAGCTCCATATTTGGCACATTAATCTGAGCCTTCATTGAGCCGTCAATAAATTCAATAAAACTGTGTACAAGACTTTGTGGATGAATAACAACATCAATTTTCTCTAAGGGAAGATCAAAAAGCCACTTTGCCTCAATCACCTCAAATCCTTTATTCATTAAAGTTGAGCAATCAATGCTTACTTTGCTACCCATAGACCAGGTAGGATGATTTGCAGAGTCTTTTGCAGTAACATGTTTAAGCTGCTCTTCACTAAAATGAAGAAATGGTCCGCCAGAAGCTGTTAAAACAACTTTTGAAACACTCTCCTTATCTTCTCCTAAAAGACACTGAAAAATTGCACTATGCTCACTATCAATTGGAAAAAGAGTAACATTCATCTCTTTTGCAAGTTTTGTGATAAAATGACCTGCTGCAACTAAAATCTCTTTGTTGGCAAGACCTATCATTTTTTTCGCCTTAATCGCCTCCATTACGGGCAAAATCGCTAACGAACCAACAGTTGCTGCAATAACTGTATCAACAGCATGATAACTTGCAACCTCGCAAAGTCCGCTCATACCAGTTACAACATTCCACATCGGGTGTCTTTTTTTTAGCTCTTTAGCAGCCTTCTCATCAAACAAACAGACAATTTCTGCCCCTGTTTCAATTGCTTGCAATTCAATTAAATCAACATTACTCTTTGCAGCTAACCCATAAACTTTAACTTTTTCACCCAGATTTTTCGCAACATTTAATGTCTGTTGGCCAATCGAACCAGTACTCCCTAAAATTGAAATTTTTCTTTCCATAACCTCGAGAGACTATCACCCCGAACGGTTAAAGTCAACGCTTCACTCCCAAAAGCTCTAAGTTATAGCAAAATTCCCTAAGATCTGAAAAATTTTATATGCCTTTTGGTAAAGGGAAGAGAGGCTTTAATCGAAACATTATTAAGTTTATTAAGTTTAATCACTTTTTTTTAACCTTTTGACCCACGGTATACTCAATTAAATCTGCAGTGATAATTTTACTCTCGCCTTCTATCCCTTGCTTTTCGACCCCTTCCATCAAACCGTCTGAAACCATACGTTCTACTTCAGCGGCGACCAAAGCCTCATAAAAATCAAAGAGACATGCTATGTATAGTGAATTAAATTATAATTTTCATGCACCTCTCATTACGATTGAAAATGAAAAATCGATAGCTTTTGAAAGAGTCTTAAATATTTCTAAGTTTGCCTGAACCTTCTTTTTAAAATTTGCCCAAA
>Ga0194129_10000209_pt1 | contig 116449 bp, 118 predicted proteins | sample TA2KigCa35mmetaG_FD_150862 | JGI IMG/M metagenome (GOLD analysis project Ga0194129, IMG submission 150862) | Freshwater microbial communities from Lake Tanganyika, Tanzania - TA2015038 Kigoma Deep Cast 35m | ecosystem: Environmental > Aquatic > Freshwater > Lake | place: Tanzania: Lake... | reverse complement strand
GTTCAAGTCTCCCCAAGAACTTCACGAAGCCATCCTCAAGGGTATTCCTGTAACCAAAGAACAAGCGCGTAAACTAGGCTTGACTGCTGTCAAAATCGAAGACTAGAATCTATAATACGATTATCATAGCCGTTAGCGTTAACTCTCGCTAGCGGCTATTTTACATCTATAAAAGAAATGAAAGTATGGGTATAACCCAACAATATAAGTAAGAAACCCTTGATAGTTTAGTTTAATATGAAAGATCTATCTCGCGAACTACGTAAACTGGCTAACAAGCTAGCTGCTATCGACACTCCTGAAAGGGAGCGTGAAGAGCGTGAGAAGGAGTTGAAAGATCCATTCATGCAGGGGCTACGTGAGCGTATGGACCCTAGGTATAAAGTGCTACGTGAGCGTATGCAGGAAAGTGAATCTACACCGACAAAAGACAAGGACGGTACTATCCGCTGGCTAGATAAAAACGGCAAGCTCCATCGTAAGGGTGGGCCAGCAGTTGAGTATGGCGATGGACGCAAGATGTGGTATCTCAACGGCAAGCTCCATCGTGAGGACGGTCCTGCTGTCGTCAATCCAAATGGCGATGAGTTCTGGTATTATAATAATCGCCCTCATCGGTCCAACGGCCCTGCAGTGGTATATGCTGACGGCACTCAAAAGTATCTTCAAGGTGGCATGCTCCATCGAGACGATGGCCCTGCCATTGTGAGTCCTGATGGCAATCACGAGTGGTATCAATACGGCAAAAAAGTTCGCTAGAACCTTGATAGTTTAGTTTAATATGAAAGATCTATCTCGCGAACTACGTAAGCTGGCTAACAAGCTAGCTGCCATGGACACTCCTGAATAAGAGCGTAAAGAGCGTGAGAAGGAGTTGAAAGATCCATTCATGCAGGGGCTACGTAGACGTATGCGTGATCAACTTACGTTGAACTCTCCTGAAGTAAAAGAGGCTTTCACGCAATATGCCGTGACTGCTATTTGGTCTTCTACAGATGACGAAGGCGAGCCTCTTGATAAAGAATATGATATGTCAGATTTGTCCGAGTCTGCCAAATCTACCATGCTCAATGAATTATTTGATTTCACCAAGCAAGTAAGCCGTCTAATTCCAGACCACAACTTCAATCTGTCTGACCTAGCTCATGATTTCTGGTTGACCAGGAACGGCCATGGTAGTGGCTTCTGGGACAACCAGGGCAAGCCCTGGGCTGATGACCAGATCGCTCAAAAGCTTACGGATATTTCCAAGAACTTTGGTGAGCAGGACCTTTACGTCGGGGACGACGGCAAGATTTACATCGGGTAGCTGGCGCCCCGCCGCCGCCCTGACTGCTGTAATTTGTCTTGCAGTTTCTTGTTGCTACGCAAAATTTTTCTGCACAATTTCTATTGACACACCTCTTGTCTTGTGTTAGTTTCTTTTCTGTGCGAATGACGCACCCTATTAACCTTAAAGGAGGTTAAGGCAATGTCCCAGTCACTTGAAAAGATTAAAGAATATCTTGATACTCAGATTTATCAAGAGTTCGAAGAAGTCTATGCGGCGGCAAGGGCTCTTGTTCAGAGTTGTGAATCGATTAACAAGAACTACGCTGACGGCAAGAACCATAATATCGTTCATTATATCAATGATATGAAGAGCGATATTCATGAGGCTTCTTCTTCCATTGAAAGGTTGAATGACCTGGTTCAGGAAGAAACGGATCGCCTGTCTCAGGACTAGGGTAAACGAAAAGGCCTCGTATATAACCTATACGGGGCCTTTTTAAATGAAAGTATGGGTACGTACCCAACAATAAAAAAAGAAATTCAACTTCTATAATAAATATATGCGTATTCTTTTCATAACGCATCCTAATCTTTATAAGACCAAGGGTGGCGATCTCGTTCAAGCGTTAGAGACAGCAAACGCAATTAGATTTTATGGACATGAAGTAGAAATCATAACTTCTGATCAATTTGACGAAAGCAAGCACGTAGATTTTGATATCTATCATTTCTTCAACGCTCAATACATGAGTTCAACAGAAGTTATAAAAATATTTGATGCAAAAGATAAGCATAATATTCCATTAGCCATCTCAACTATTTATTGGGACCAGGCAGAAACAGAATATGCCTCGACTTGTATCAAATCTTTCTTTAGTCAAGACGGCAACAATATCAACGAAGATAGCTTTCTTCAGGCTCTGTCAACCAAGACTCTTGCACTAAATGGAGAAGGAGGTAAAAAGTTTGTCTATAGCCGATACAAGCCGATTACTGAAAGTAAAAATGAGCAGTTTTGGCGACTAATATTTAAAGAGGCGGATATATTTTTACCTAACTCTTATCTTGAAGCTCAAAATGTACAGCATAGTCTTCTTTTGCCGAATATACCATTCAAAGTTGTAACAAATGCTGTAAATGCAGAGAAGTTTTCTAAAAAAATAGAAAAGCACCCACTAATTGGTAAAGAGCCTTATGTTCTATCTGTAGCGCGTAAAGATGATAGAAAGAATCTTATTTTAATTGCAGAGGCAGTAAAGCAGCTTGATTACCGCTGGATTGTTATTGGCGCTGAACCATTTAAAGAATATATGGACATTCTACGAAAGAGAAAATCCAAGAAGACTATTCTGATAGACAAGCTTGAGCAAAAAGAGGTAGCAAGTTTTTATCAGCACGCTCATGTTCATGTAAACGCAAGCTTTTGTGAGACACCATCTCTTTCTTCTTTAGAGGCAGGCTTATCTGGGGCATGCAATCTTGTTGTCGGAAACAGATCTGCTGAGATTGAGTATTTCAAAGAGTACGCTTATTATTGCGATCCTTTTGATTTTCAAAGTATAAAAGTTGCTATCCAGACGGCATTTGAGAATCACGCAAAAGATACAAGCAGAAGAGATCTTCTTAAGCAGATGATCTCTGGATATAACTGGTATGCAGCAGCCAGGCAAACTATAGAAGCCTATAACATGATAAAAAGATGGTAGTTTTTTAACTGCCCTCTTTTATTTTATAAGACTTACTTGTTGGCGTAAGCCTTGACGGTGACGACCATACCTGGCTCACCCGTCAAATGGCACTTGCCGAAGTGCCTGCCTTCTTCTACGGCAAACTCTACAGCACCATGCTTTGAACGTAATTCATGCTCAAACTTTCTAATGACAAGCTTGGACTCGTCAGAAAGGTCCATATGCTTCATCTCAAAGTCACCGTAATGCAAAGCGGGAGCCATATGAGGACAAACGTCATATTCTCCTATCTCTACTCGCGATGCTTTCTTGACAACGTGATGATGCTGTATGCTATTAATCAAATTAGAAAGTTCTTCAACACTATCTGTAAGATTGACAATGCCTATTTTGGCATGCTTCTTGAAAGCACCAGATTTGTCATTCAGCGTGTCGCGAACAAAGTTAGCCACAACAAGCATGTTCTCAAGCTTTTCTACGAGTAGAGAAGCTTGCTTGCTCTTAGCTATATCGTTCTCGACAAAATGAATCAATTCGTCTATTGAGTCCATGATTCTTCTTCCGAATCTTCGTTTTCCGAATCTTCGTTCATTTCTTCTTCTAATTCGTATTCTACACTATCAAAACAAGCAGAGATGGCTCCGACTGTATTACGCATATCAGACAAATCCATCTCACTTAGATTGCCTAAGCTCTTAAGAGCTGTATCTACGTCAGCAATAAGATCATTACCAAGGCCCTTTAGCTCGTTCAAGCTATCTTCTGTACCAGAAGCCTTTTTTGGAAGACCCTTAAGAGCTTCAGATAGCTTCTGCAGTTCTGCTGCTACTTTTTGAAATTTATTGTACAACTTTATATACCTCTATATAATAGTAAATATTAATCTAAGCCAAAGATTTCAATACGATCTTTTAGCTCATAAGCGTATTCAGATAGAGTATGCGGAAACTGCGAAGCATGATGACTTACATCGCCAAGCTTCTCTGACATCTCCTTGAGCAGTCCAGGTATTGGAGAAACTGTTTTTTCAGCAACCGCTTTCTCAATTGCAGCCAGATTCTTCGTGACTAGATCAGCAGCTTCAGCAAGATGTAAAGCTACCATCTCTAAGTGGTTTACCAGTTTTGATGGCGCAGTAACCTCTTCGACATAACTAACGACTTCTTCTTTACCTACTTGCTTATGTGCGTCATTCTCAAACCAATCTGTACCTTCTTCGACATCAGCAGCCTCAAGTCGCTCACTTAGCCATTTAAGATCTCTTGCGATGCGAAGAAGATTATTGGTTGCTTTTTCAGAATTTCTCATGTTTATACCTCACTACAATTATTATTTATTAAAATATTCTAACTGCTTCTTGAAACTAGAAGTATATAACTCTAAAGCTTCATAAAACTTGACCATATCACCGAAGTGACTGATTCGACTCAAGTTTTGTACGATAGATTCAGCTTGCTTTTGAAGTTCCTTGTTTCACATCAGAGTTCACGTCTTATTTCAACGTTTCCAATTTTATTCGATCTTTCGAGCATAAGTTCTCTGATTTTATTTCTGGTTTCTATTTCAAGCTTTTCTACTTGATCAATTCTTTTCAGTGTTTTCTTTCCATAAGAAACAGGAGAGAATTCATATGCTTCGCCAAGATTGACAACCATATCAGATATTCTTGTGTTTATTTCTGAGGAATGATTCAACACACCCCAGATTTCTACAGCAACAACACGCCCACGCATGCCAGTGACATCGTCCCAGCCTGTTTGTGGAAGAAACCCTTCGGCTACTTTGAATAACAGTTCATTTGCTTGATGAACCGTCTTGAGTTCGTCCATCCAAAAACCAAGCTCAGAAAAAAGCCCAGGCTCAAGCATGTCTGTTTGAAAAAGCTTCGTGTCCTTCTCTAGTTGAAGATAAGGAACAAAAACTTCAAGTACGTTTGCAAGACCTATGAAAGAACGTCCAGCATAGTTATTGTTAAACGCTACAAACTTATGGTTTCTTAAAAAACGCAACTTGATAACCGACACAAATTTCCGATATAATCTTGTCAGGCTTGCGCGAATATTTGATAGAAAACGTACTTTCATATATGACTTATCCTTTCTATTATTATAGTGAATACTTATAACGTAGTTGCGGCTTATATCAAAAAGATTGCTCGAATACCCAGGCTTCCAGAAGGCTTGCTTGATGAGATCATGGACTGGGTAGCACTGCCCTATACAGCCAATCTGAGGCTTATCGCCAGTAATAAAAAACCTCGCGCATACTCTCAGACGTTTAAAGTAAAACAGCTTAACTACGCCAAGCTAAACAAGAATAAAATCAGTGTGGCTATTTTGCCTAACAAAGGAAACATAGATGCTCAATATGATGAACGAAATAATCGTATTGAAATATTTATGCCAGAATTGTTAGAGAGTACAAAAGATATTATTCTATCTAAACAGTATTTTGATAAGCTACATTATCTTCTAAGATTACTTAGAAAAGATATACACCATGAACTGATTCATTTTATACAGTTCAATACGAATAAGTCTATTGGTGGAAAAACAGATATGTACGAAAAGTATCAAGAGCTACAAGAAGATTACTTTATATCACCGATAGAATACAAGACACAACTAGTTAATGAAGTAGAAGAGTTCAAAATAGGTAATCATACTAAAGATGATATAACTGATTTTATTGCTGAATCTGTATACTTTACTTCATTGAAGAATAGAGCACCAAAAAGATATCAAAAAGCTGTACGTGATTTCTACAGTATTCTTTACAGAAACTCTTGAATTCTTTCTTTATAAGCTTTCTTAGCTTTCGTCAGTTCTTTCTGTAGATACTCTGTAAGCTTTCCACTGCTGCTCACTTGGCTTGCGAACTTTTGATTGATTGACAGTATTTCATCAGTCATGGCTTCAAAAGGCCTATGTGCGTGCAGACCAATGTCTACAAGACTAGGCACAATGCTTTTGCCAGATTTGATGAGATTTAATGTAGGCTCTTGCATTAGTCCTTCTCTCTTGGAAGATTGTTTCTAAAAAACTCGATAAAGCTCAAAGCTTCTTGAAAGTTAGAAAATCCAGTATTATGATAAAATAAATCGCCGTCTTTATTGATCTCAACCTCGTAGTCATGACCATTGTCAAGAATACGGTAAAGTAAATTATTTTCCTGAAATTCCATGACCGGGGTTAAGACCAATTGATAAGACGATTTGCCAAATAACTGTAGTAAAAAGCGCCAACCTTTTTTGAATATTTTCATGACAGCGCAATCCCCCGCTTTCACACCCCACAATTAAGCGATTATTAATCATTCAAAATAGTTGGAAAGAAGGTGCCTGACTTTGCCTCGTAAATCCAAACCACTCGTTTGTTTTTGATAGTCAACCAGCCTGGAACCCTCAAGAATCAAATCGCCTAAAAATATAAACGATGGATACTCGACTACTTCAAGCAATAAAATATGAGCCGTCTCGACCACCACACACACACGCTTTGACAGACAAACAATGCTTGCTGGATCACTTAAACTGAAAGATGTCTCATAAAGCAAACGACCATGAACATCATATATAGCTAATGCCCGCGCCCCTTCGTCAAGTAACAGGCGCATTTATCATCATCTCCCATAATAACTTTTCACTCCTGACGTTTTATTTGATATCTTATAATAGGAAACTAATTAATGGAAGAAGACGATCATATTAATTTTGACTATGACGTTTTAAATAAACGTATAGCTAAAGCTAAAAAAGATCCGAGGTATGGTCTTGATGATATGGACTTTGGTGACATAGCCAAGAAATGGACTCAATCTTTTAGTAGCCTAAGTAAACCTAATAGACGTAGTATTGCTGATAATCTAAACTTTGTAGAGTTTCTTAAACTTATCAGTAACTACAGTCATATTAAAACAAAAGTTGGTTATATACTTTATATTGGTAAGTATATAGTCTCTATTCTTGGTGGTGATGGAGCTTTCTGTGATGAAGCTACTTTTGAAGTTGCAATAATAGATGATATGAATGAGTTTGTTACGAATACCTATGATTGTGCAGCAGATAGTTTACAGATGACGTTACATTATCAAGATTTGGTAGATATAGATAATATTATTACCTGGTGCTTGAATAAGAGTAAAGATATTTCTGATTGATCTTTTCTTTGATTATATCATTTCTTACATTTGTTTCTGCCGATTTATTTCTAGCATACGTGATTTCTTTTTGAATAAAAACACGAATAAAATTTTTCGCGCACAAGAAATTAAATAAATACCAGTAGAAAATCACGGTTTCATATTTGATAGATTTGATTGTATGACTGTAATTTTAGTTAATAAACATTAGTTTTGGTTGAATTATCCTGAAAATAAAAAAGTTTAGAAATTTTTGTCAGAAATTTTTATAGAACTTGAAGTATTCTACCAAATCAAAAAAGTTCCGCGCCAGCGCATGACTATCCCAAGTAAAAAGCCGCGCATTTTAGCGCGGCTTTTTTTCATTCCACTCAGTAATCGCGTCGGTACTTTAAAGATCCAGAAGAACCCCATACGTCAGTATGATCATCTTCTTCTAAACCTTCGCGCTCAGATTCGGCGTCAGGAAGCTGATCAAGAAGATCTTTAATATCCTCTGCAGACACCCCGTTAAGAATGCCTTTGAACTCTTTTTCTCTATCCATAGCTTATTATAGCACAGCCAGGAAGTTACTGTTGCTTTTGTGCACCAGCATCATTTTGCCCATGATGCTTCTTCAAGTCGCTATTGTACATCTCTATTGCCTTCTTCATGTCGCCACCGGCACTACGCAAGTACTTTTCTTTGCGATGGTGAGCAATAACTTGCTGAATCTTCATGTCTACTCCTTCTAGCTCTTGCTCAATGTCATAGAAGTCAGGCATATCGAGATCCAATAAGGACTTAGCAACACTACGTAACCTATTGATAATAGGAATGAGGACCTTCTCCTCGGGGGTCGCGTTTGGCATCTCACGAAGCATGCCTACAGCGGCGTTTTTCCTGGTTACAGAAAAACGCCTACCTTTTTCATTTAAACTGCGGTCCATACACTATAAGAGATTCAATAACGTTCTAAAAATCTTATGCCATTGGCTTTGCAAAATTCTTTAACTGTCATTTTTTTTTCTACTATATAGTCAACATAATCATGCGGATATGTTAGCTCAGTATGATTTTTCAAATCTTCTAGTATAGATAATTTGACGGTTTCGAGGTCACTATCGTGTTTCAAATCTACGCAGCCCTTGCCGAAGTTAAAGAAAAAGTCATCAAGTCTCAGGAGAATAGACTCCAGGAACTGCTACGTGACGACTTCGGTGCGCGCCGCACACTACAATATATATTATCAAATAAGACTTTAAAAAAGGCATTTAATGCTGCTAAAAATGCTCACGCTGGCCAGTACAGGTGGAAGGGTCGCGGTGGAGTTCAGGCGCAACCTTATATCTTTCACATCATCGATGTAGTAAGGCACCTACTGGATTCTGGGGTGGAAGATACACACACTTTAGCTGTCGCTATTTTACATGATACAGTTGAGGACCATGCCTATACAATTAAAGAGCTAAAGTCTATGTTTGACGCCAAAATTGCCGATCATGTAAGTAAACTTACTTTAACTGACGAAGATAAGAAAGATTACTACACAAAAAAGATGCTAAAAGATAGCTTTAAACCTATACGTGACGTGAAATTAGCCGACAGAATATCAAAACTTAAGTTTATTCATGGGCTTCGTGGTGGTTATGATAAAGATATGCAAGCCAAGTTTATTAAGAAGTATAATAAGCTAAAGCAAGAGACAGAACGCGACTATGGGCACTGGTTCGATCAGGAAACAAATGTAGAACTTCAAAAGCTATACAATGCTTACATGAATTCACCACATTCTGAAGCCTGGTTCTCTTAGAAGTCTTCGATTTCTCTGTAGTATACTTCTCTAACTGAAGCAGCTTGTCCGTGCTTTATTACAAGATCTTCTATTAGTTTAAGTGGTCTTGTTGTAATAAAATCTGGAACTCCGTTTGAGCTTGTCAGATAATGTTCTCTAAATTCTTTTATACTTAAATCTGGAAAGCCCATATTGATTAAAGTATGCATAACATTTAAAATAGTTGCAGGTTTACCCTCGGGTAGTTTGATTACCTTCTGAGCGATTTTCAAGTTTCTTTCTTCTTGAAGATCTGCTAGAGCTTCACTGTTTTCTACTTCTGCAAGAGTTGCGTGTTCTCCGTATATGTCAATTAATGCATCGATCATTCTAATGAGCGGAAACATATCCTTTGCGGATTGCACGGTAGTTTCTGGTCCCAGGAGCTTTATAAGGTCCTGAACCATCGTCTTGATAAGATAAAGCTTACCAAGCTTGATCTCTTCGGATTCGTTACTCAAAGGATTAAACGCTCTCCTTACAGACAGTTCTTATTAGAATACTAGTAATATCATTAAGTATATGGGGCACAATAAGAGTCATCCACTAGTAGGCAAGCAGGTAACTGTCTACTGGAAGGATACTGACTGTGACTGGAAAAACTACGAAGTACTATATTTCGTTTATCCCGTTATTGGTCTACAAGGACTAAAGCAAGGCAATATAGAATTTACAGGTAGGCCAATTTGGATTCATTTCGATAGCATTGAAATGATTGAAGAGGGCCTTTACAATGGCAGTTAAAGTTTTTCAGTCTAAATATGGACATTGGAATGTACGTATTGGTAAAATGATTGCCGTTGGGTTCAGTAGTAAGATGATAGCTGAAAGATGGGCTATGTATGTACTACTTCCCGTTCTATATAAGAATTTGTTATTTGAAACATGCATGAAGTAGAATAGTCATTTTTGTGCGTATCTTGTCACGATAAAGCGTATTCTTGCTTTCATAGTCGCATAGAACTAGGCCCATGTGAGGCTTGTCTGCAACCTGGTCGAATATTTGTTCGATGCGATGACCAGTACCGTGTGACAAAAGAACGACAGAAACCAGGGAAAAAATCGAAGCGTCACCCTTGACCGTGGTGGTCAGATTCTGTTAAGGTTGACCTTGTCCCGCACCTGAAACGTACCAGCGTTTTCGTTGCTCAAAGGAAGGCTTCGAAAATTGTCATTGAAAATTGAACCGAATTTATCTCTCAAACTTCAGTTTCTGAAAGCATCCCTTAGGTCTGGTAACGTTAAGTTCATACACAAGCAGGATTTCCGCAAGGATTTTGTGAAGGTGTACGAAAATACGTTCAACCACGGTGTTACTCACGGAATACTGGTTAAGGGTAAAGTTGGAATCATGATTGTCCGTGGAGAAGTGCTTACTTCTATGATGGAAGTCGTTGATGCTCTGACCGTCGCAGAATCCGCCAAAGAGATCCACTAGTAAATTTAACTATCTCGCCAAGAATACAAACTTGGCGAGATTTTTTTGACCATACTATTGACAAGAACTAAAAATCGTGATACCTTAGTAATCAGGAGGGCGTAATGGTTATCTATAGTATCTGGTCGGATAAGGACGGCAATCTTTTTTGGAAGATCAGCGAGACTACGCTGCAGCTTGGCCTGCACGCTCTGGTCGCTTGCATTCATATCTTCTCTGTCTTTGTATTGCTTGTCCTTATTTCCTGGATTCCTATGATTCAGTTCGGTGACCATGTGTTTGGCAACTCTTTCTCTGATTCTCTTGACTATGTATCCTACAACAAGAATGTTACCTTCTGGGACTTCTGCAAGCACCTCAACTGGTTTTACAAGCTGAGTATCCTGGGTGGAACCTTTGCCCTCGATCATCTCATCACCAATAATGGCGATTGATTTGATAAAATTTATTATGTGAGATGATTAATGGATACATATTCCCTTCAAATAAGGCTGTAGATAGGCTATTCCCTCAAGAAGTGGATAAATACGAGAACTTTTCTATCATTTTCGTCTTTAGGAAAACTGATGATGAAAAAAGATTGAAAAACCTTGAAGCTTGCTTAAGGTACTACAGAAAAAATTATTCTTTAGCACAAATCATAGTAGCTGAACAGTTTTCAGATATACCAAAGATAAACGTAAGCCAAGATGTAGAGAAAGTTTCATTTGAAGACTCTGGACTGTTTTTAAAATCTAAACTCATGAATTTATCAGTCATTAGATGCAAGTACAATAAAATATTTTTCTGCGATGCTGATATACTTGTGGATTTCCATATTTTAAATAACTGCTTAGCTTATTTAGGAAGTTACGATTTTAGTAAACCATACGCTAGAAAGTTACGAGACGTAAAAATAAATCTTGAATCAGATGATCTTTTTTCAGAAAAAAGAGAAGTAACAAGGCAACGAACAGACTCCCCTCTTGGAGGCGGGGCATTCTGCTTTACCAAAGAGTTCTATCTGAAAATTGGAGGAATGGACGAGTTTTTTAAAGGTTATGGTTCTGAAGATCATGCATTTGGACTAAAAGTTGTCAACTTAGGTAAGGCATGTTATTTGGATGGAGAGGCACTACATCTGCATCATGATACTGCAGTAAAGACTTTAGTTAATTACAAAGAGATAGCCGATACAAACAATGATTACTACCATAAGCTATCTAATTTTGATCAAGAAGGTTTTGACAATTATATACGAAAACAGCGCTTATATTTCGAAGCTAACTATTTGATTTAACTATAATAATTTATGGATTTTCCAATTTCACAACTAAAAATAGAGCTAGAGAAGTTTCGGGCAGAAATTAGCCAGAAAATTAAAGACTTAGCTGAACTTGCCGGTAAGTTGAGCGAGGAAGAGATGTCTGAAAAGGTTGAAGATATCAAAAACCTTCAATCGATCATTCAATACAAAACTAATCAATACTTCAATAAGATTTCAGAGCAGTCTCAGAAGTCATCCTACACTCCTGAACAGGTTGCTGAGCTTACCAAAAGAATCAAAGAAAACCTTAAGTAAAACCATTTACCCTACTCTATAAAACTATACGAGGAGAAGCGTAAATGGCTAAAAAGATTCTATTTGGTGAAGAAGCCCGGAAGGCTTTAGAGCGTGGTATTGATCGAGTAGCTGAAACTGTAAAGGTTACTCTCGGCCCAAAGGGGCGTAATGTTGTTCTTGGCAGGACGATGGATAGTCCTCAAATCGTAAATGACGGAGTTACGATTGCAAAGGAAATTGAAATCGAAGATCCGCTTGAGAATGCGGGTGCTGCTCTTATCAGAGAAGTTGCCTTGCAGACCAATAATAAGGCTGGTGACGGTACAACAACATCGACGGTTCTTACTCAGGCCCTTGTAAAGGAAGGTCTAAAGAACGTAGCTGCTGGTGAGAATCCTGTTGGTATCCGTAATGGTATGAACAAGGCTCTTGATATCGTTGTTGATGCCGTACTTGATATGTCGATTCCAGTAGATACCAAAGACCAGGTTGAGCGTGTTGCTACGATCTCTAGTGGAAGCTCAGAGGTTGGTGGAATCATTGCTGAAGCTATGGAGATGGTTGGCAAGGACGGCGTTATCACAGTTGATGAGTCACGTACCATGCAAACTGTACTTGAAACTGTAGAAGGTTTCACTATCGACAAGGGTTACCTATCTCCACACTTTGTCAATGAAGATTCTGAGAATTACGAAGTAGTTCTACATGATCCACTTGTATTGGTTACAGATAGAAACATGAACATTATCACAGATGTTGTTCAACTTCTTGAGAATGTTCTAAAGTCTGGTCGTTCTTTGTTTATCGTTGCAGAAGATGTTTCTGGTGATGTTCTACCTACTCTTCTTGCAAATGCTCAGCGCGGAGGCCTCAAGTCGGTAGCAATCAAGGCTCCTGGTTACGGCGAGAAGCGCAAGGACCTTTTGGCAGACATTGCTATCATGACAGGTGCTGAGCTAATCACTGCAGAAAAGGGTTTGGAACTACGCACTGCAACATTAGAGCATCTAGGTACTGCTAGCAAGATTGTGGTTGGCCGAGATAAAACTACAATTATTGGCGATAATGATGAAGTCAAGCTTGAAAACATCGATAATCGTATCGATCAGCTAAGGAGCCTGTTGCAGGTAACAGAGTCTGAGTTTGACCGTGACAAGATTCATGAGCGAATCAGCAGACTATCAGGTGGCGTTTCTGTCATCAAGGTTGGCGCAAATAGTGAAGTAGAGCTAAAGGATCAAAAGCTACGTATTGAAGATGCGCTGAATGCTACTCAGGCTGCAGTTCAAGAGGGTATTGTTCCTGGCGGTGGCGCTGCTCTGCTTCATGCATCAAAGGTGCTTGAGTCTCGGCTATCTGACTTCAGCACCAGCGAGATGGTTGGGGCGCAAATTCTCCTCCGCGCCCTAGCTTATCCAATCAAGCAGATCGCAACCAATGCAGGGCTTGAAGGCGGCATGATTGCTCAGGCAGTTGTTACTCAGGATGCTCCATTTGGCTACGACGCTCAGAATAACGTCTACGGTAACATGTTTGACCTTGGTGTGGTTGACCCTGCCAAGGTTGTCCGTAGCGCTCTTGAGAATGCGGTGTCGATTGCCTCAATGTTCTTGACGACAGAGGTCTTGGTGGTCGAGTCCACTGGCTTAACACAAGATTAATAGAACACGGAATGGCCCGAGGCCTATAGGTGATTGGAAAGGTTGAGAGACCTAACCTTCACCCAAAAGGCTTCGGGCCTTGTTGCTAAAGAGGGAACCTAAAATGAATACCAATCCTTTCGCCTCTGTCACCAAGTTCTTCAATGAGACCAACAACGCTATTTCTAGCGAGATTGACAACCTTGACGCCTTGAGCGCTCAGGGAGTTGATATTACTTCGATGATTGAAGAGGCAAGCATCAAGGTTGCGGCGCTTCGCAAGCAGGCTGATGATCTTCTTGAGTATACGTACAACCAGGAAGTCGATAACATCAAGAACAACGGTTAATCAGCTTTAACCATAACGAACACCAGGCATCCTAAAAGGTGCCTGGTGTTTTACTTTTATAAAAAGGTTACTATAGATACTTATGACGCCATTGGTATAAATAATGCAAGATAATTTATTTGATCGAAAAACATACAATCAGATCAAAACAGATTTGATTCACATTCAAAATGATCTTATGACAACCCATGAGCAGCATGCAAAAGTTGCACATGTGGTTAACTTTGTACAGAAATCTTTGCCAGATGTATTGAAAGTTTCTAGCTCTGAAGAACAGCTAGATTTTTTGAATGACTACTTTAAAATTAAAGCGAAGCCTGTATTTGTACCTACCCTTGAACCAAGTGAAAACAGAAAAACAAGGGCTACAAACTTTATGCAAGCTTTGCGAGCCGGTAGAATACCTGACGATGAGATATTAGATAACGCCGCTGCTAAGGGCGGTAAGGTTTATATTATCGAAGAGGATGGTGACCCTTATCCATTAGACAGAGCTTCTGTAGCTGATTACTTGGGTAACATGCTATCTAAAAATAAAGATAATTCTTTATGGGTGAAGAAGTTCCTGACTGATGATAGGCTTGTTGACCTAATGCATCAAAAAGGTTTAATTGAGCAAATAAACCACGCATTCAAAAAAGATAAGATGGCTTTCTTAGATGTTTTTGAAGAAATTGCAGCACGTCATCCATTTGACAACTCTGATTTGTCCCAGGAAATTTTGAAGTTCTTATTCAGAGCTGAAATGGCTTCTGAGTCTCCTTATCTTTACTCCTTCTTGGATAAGCTTAAGAAAAATAACCATAACGTCGCTCTATCTTTGCTAATTCCTTTGGCCCGTAAAAAATACCCACGTGATAAAGTCAAGTATTGGGATAAGATTAAGCCAGAGACAGAACTTAAATTTTCAGACGAACCTTTAAAGGATGATGTTAAGGCTAAGTCTGATGGTACAACTGATAATAAGACTCGGAAATATCTTATTGAAAGAAGAGAGGATGAGCCAAAGTTATCAAATGCAAAAAATATTGCTTTAAGAATGCACAGTTTAGGTAAACGGAACGAAGTAGAAAAGGCTAAACAGCTTTATTTCAAAGCTTTAGCTGCAGGATTTAAAAAAGATATCTTACTTTCTGAGCTTAAAAAGTTACAAGGTAAATAATGTCTTTAGAATCTGATCTGATGCAGTTTGCTAAGCTGCAACTCTCAAATAAAATCAGAAAAACTAAAATAGATACGTCTACTAAGGAAAAATCTGGTTTTACTAGGCAGCTTAATCAGCATATTGCCCAAATCGCGAATGCCGTTTCTCAACTAATAAGAGATGGCATAGATGAAGGCGAAACTGAAAATAAGCTTAAGAGTGATATTGTTGATCTCATTCAAACAAGAGCTTTAAGCAAGGCTTTTTTTGATTCCATTGATGATACTTCTAAAGGGATGACTCTTGATGAAATCATTGATGTTTTAGGTATTGCCGATATTGATGAAGCGATAGAAAAGCTAAAAAAACTATTCCCAGGCAAAGCTTTAGATAGTGTTATTAGCTCAAATGAAATTGCCGAAAATAGAAAAAAGCTACAAGCTCTTAGGCAAGAGTTCAGTGACGAAATACAGGATGAAAAGAGGCCTGTAGAAGTTAAAACAAAGTCTTTCTGGTATAAGACTTTCGTGCAGATGACTTTAGGCATTTTAAGTAAAGAAATTCAGGCTAACCCTAGATTGAAATCTTACTTTTCCCTTGACTCTTTGACCCGAGGTGCTGTTACGAACATTTCTACCTTAGATAAGATTGTCCGTGTTGTAGGATCTGAAGAAAATGAAACGAATAAGACAATTGTCAACACTCTATCATTAAAAATTCCAGTATCCCTGGAAAGTAAAGCAGGATTCTTAAGAAAGGTAAAAAAACTTACTATTACCATTAGTTTAGATTTTTCAGAAATAAAGTTAGGCAGTAAAACTTCATTTTCAGTAGAAATATCTGGAATAAAGAGTGATGAGTATTTTATACCAAGCAGAAAACTAAAATTAGAGTCTAACGATCTTCTAGATATGTGCAGTGAAGCTGTTGATGATTTATTTATTCCGGCTCTTATTTCTTTACGAAACAAGGACGTTTTTAAAGAACTATAATTTTAACAAATATGAAAGACGATACCATTTTCAGTCTATCTGAATACAAGAACTACCTTTTAGAAAATGATTACGAAGACGATATCGCTGTCAAGGTAGTAAATCTTAAAATAAAGCATTCTGTGCTTGGCATAATTGGAAGGGATGATAAACCTGCAAGCACAAAGAAAATGGTGGTACGGGACTTAATTGAGCACTTAAATAAGTGTATGCATATTTGATATAAATTTTATAAAAAGTTCTTATATGGGCCTTATAAAATTTGCCGATGATAATCCAGAAAACTCTAACGGTTATGTCTGGGTTTATTTACCTGATCATCCAAATGCGATGAGCAACGGTTACATATACGAGCACCGTCTCGTTATGGAACAATACTTAGGTAGATTCTTGCGTAATAACGAACAAGTTCAGCACAAAGATGGCGTACAGGACAACAATAATATAGGAAACCTAGAGCTTTGGGTAGATGATCCAAAGCTTGGTTTAATTAGAGATACGATCTCTGATAAGATACGTAAAACTAAAGATGTCCCTGATGTACTTCAGAAGGACTATAAAGCCAAAAAGAAGCTAGAGCGCAGCATGGAAAAGAGCAGCGCTGTTTCAAGAGTAGTTTTAGCTTACTTAGCTAAAGGGTCAAAGATATAAAATAGCTTCCCGCAAAGATCATTGATCTTGCTTCTTAGGTAACTAGGAATGTTTCCATTTTCTTTACAGGTAAGCATTAGTTCTTTCTTTGTCTTCTTTAGAAAGTCAAACTCTGCTTCCCATACATGTTGAAGATTATCTGAAACGTAATCTATACAAACAAACTGGCACTTTTTAAGGTCTTCTTCCTGACCTACAATGTAGATAGAGAACACTCCAGCTTTTGTTTTAATAGCCAGGTCTACAGAGTTCTGCGTCATCTCTACGTAGTCTTCCCAGCTTTCACCCATCGTTTCTTTATTGAAAGGGTCTAGAAGTATTTCAGCCCTTGGAAAAGACTCTTTGCATGAGTTTGCCACGGCAGCTATTTTTGAAATCAGCTCTGGATTCTTAGTTTGATCTAAGGCATTCATAGAATAAACTAACCTCCTCTCTTCTGCTCTACTATAGACAGTTAAGAAGTCTTTTATTGTTCAGGTTTGTAGATGCAGAGTACCATCCTGATAGACAGTTACTACATCCCGCTAGCTAAGCTGGATGCTAGGCGCACTGTCATTATGCTGATTACGGGCCGCGCCATACCAGCGGAGCATACTCAAGGTAAGTACGTAGGGTTTATTAAACTTAATAGGAACCGAAGGTTCGTATTTCCTACACATCTTCAAGAACTAGTCAGCGGAGATACCTTCAAGATTCCATTCTGTATCAGGCTTATACATCCCGTAGACAAGAAGTTCTTGAAGTCAAGAACAGCTCCGTCCAGAAATGGCATACTAAAGCGTGATCGATACACTTGTCAGTATTGCGGATCTAAGTCTGCGCTTACTCTGGACCACATCATACCTAAATCACGAGGCGGTCAGGATTCTTGGGATAACCTGGTGACGTGTTGTAACCCTTGCAATAATAAAAAAGCAAATATGACCCCTGAAGAGGCTAATATGCCTATCATAAAACTCAAGGACTATAGCGTTGGTGAATCTTACTCAGACTTTTGGAAGGACTTTTAGCTAAGTGAAGATACTTATAGCTACTTTTGCTTTACTTGTTAGCTTGTTTCTAAGAATCGTACCGAAGTATACGGTTACTCGAAAAAAGAAGAGAGTTATCTCTAAGAAGCAAAATAATTATCTTCACCGTTGCCTGCAATCTAGAATACACACACTTCAGGTCATTGGTGACAATACTAGATCTTACGACTTCCCGGATAACTAGCCGGTATCTTGCCTTCTTCACACATGGGGCACTCTTCTGGGTCCCATGTTTCTACTTTTAGCTTTACAAAGCTCTTTAAGCTATCGTCATTACTTCTATTGACGATACAAACTCTATCTACAACTTTTGCACCATAAGAGTTTACAATGCTCACAACTTCATTCATTGTTTTTGCAGTTGTGACTACATCTTCTATGCATAAAACTCTTGCACCTTCAGGGAGGCTGAATCCTCTTCTAAAAGTAAGAGCACCGTTTTCACGCTCCAGGTACATAAATGTTTTTGACATGGTTAGTGCCAAAGTATAACCAAAAAGAACCGCTCCCATAGCAGGAGCTACTACATGGGTTACATCATGCTTCCACATAAGGTTTTGGTCGAATAACTTACCCGCAATAGAAAGTAGTGCATAAGGACTAGCATCTAACTTTGCACATTGTAGATAAGTATCTGAATGCTTACCGGAGCTTAGTTGAAAGTGACCTTTGTTTATAACCCCAAAGGTTTCAAACATTCTAATAGCTGGTGGTTTATTTGATTCCGGCATAAAACTTTGCTGTGTTAACTACGTTTTCATCTTCAAAGAAGGGTCTACTAACGTTAAAGATGAAGTTATTATGCTTAATCTTGTTCATTAAGCTAATCTTTCCTCCTTGAGCACCAATACCAACTAGAAGAAGAAAACTATCTTCTGCAAGATCACAAACCAGGTCGAAGTAGTCTTCTTCTCTTGTGGTTAAAACATAACCACAACGACCTTTGGTTTGTTTTACTATTTCTGTACAAACTTCTCTAGTCTGTACAAAACTAGGTTGAGACATTCTTGTTAATACAAAATGGAGCGAGCCCTCCTGTTTAAAGAAGGGCTCTAAGTTATCTATGCCGCAGTATGGGTTTAAAGTTAGTCCGTCAATATGTTTTACTTGATTCAATTTTGCATAGTAATCATTTGTTGAACCAATGTCACCAAACTTGCCGTCAAGAATGAGAACATTTTCAGGACATATTGATGTAATTTCTGAAATTATTTGATATAGCTCGTAAAACGAAGTCTTAGAAATAAAGTGAGCCAAATTAATCTTATAGGCTACACAATAATCTTTGGTATTTTTAACTATATCGACAATCTTTGAAGGATAACACTTCTCTGGAGGATCAATTCCGATACAAAGATGTGTTTTCTTGTATTTGATTGCTTCAGCTAACTTATTCGAGGCAGGCTGCATTTCTGGGATATACTCTTGCTTTACGAATATCAGATGAACCGATGATGAACTGCATGATTCGATCCATGCCCATACCCGTGCCACTGTGTAGTGGAATCTTCTTCGCCTTCAAGGGAGAAGTCCCATTGATTATATGCTCGCGGTAAAGTTTCAATACGTTTTCTTGGGGCTCCTCAAGGTGGGCGTTGAGGTACCAGTCGAAGTCTTCGTCCTGGACATTGGTTGTCTCCTTGAGGATTCGGTACATGCTGTTGCTGAGAAGCTTCTCGCAAATCTGGAAAACGTCAGTCTCACGCTCAGCGGCGCCAGCAGACTCTCCAGACAAGGGAAGAATCAAGTCTGTTGAGTTGACTAGTCTATCGTTCTGAGCGTTTGCCTTCATATTGAAGAACTTGATTTCCTTGGGGTAATGCGTAATGAAGATTGGGCCGTTTAGAAGCTCAGTTAAACGTAGCTCGTGATCTGCCTTTAGGTCGTCACCAAACTTTAGTTCTGGGAACTTATCTTGATTAAGTAGTTCAATAGCTTCAACATAAGTGACTCTTTGGAATTTTAGGTCTGTGATATCTTTTGGATTGCGACCAAAAAGATTATTTAGCTCTTCACCGTGATTCCAAGCAACCTCATTACAAGCTGCTCTCACAGTACCACTAATTCTTTCGATTAGAAGGTCCAGGTTGCCTAGTAGCTCTAATTCAAGTAGGCCAAACTCAGTTTGATGCCTGGCATCTACATCTGGCTCTGCACGGAAAGAACGAACTAAACAAGATACGTTAAACAAATGTGGAGTCCAAAGCTCCAAGTAAAGTTGGTTACTCTGAGCCAAAAAAGCTTCCTTGCCAAAATAATCGACTTTAAATAGAGTACTGACATTCTCACAAGCGCCAGTTACGCCTACGATGTGAGGCATTTGTAATGATACATCATGGAAGTTATGGCTATCTAGGTATTTTCTCGCACCCTTGAGGGCTGAGCTTGCCATTTTAAATAGGGCTACTTTTTGCTGGTGTGTATTCATTAATAAAATTCTCCTGGTTAAAAGAAAAGCCGGAGCCATTAGGCTCCGGCGTGGTAAGCTAGTCCTTGAATAAAGTTATTTCGATATAACATTTAGATTACCTTATTCTTGTATAAGCGAGAAACGAAAGAAGTATAAGAAATTTTATGGGTATTCCACACGCAGTAAATAAATTAGCGCTTCAGGCAAGGCTCACTCAGGTTTACCTTAACTCTGTTCAGAACTCAAAAACTAACAAGCCTGCCGAACTTCAAGCTCAAGAACTTGCTGCAGAGTTATCCAACGCTATTGCCGATTTTGTTCAGAACATCATGGTTCAGGTTAACGTGACTATTCCACCGGCACTGATTGCTCCACCAGGGACCATATCCACTGCTGGTAGCCCTGCTGCACAAGTCAGCGTCACTCCTGTGCCAATGTCACCCGTTCCGCTTCCCCCTACCTTTGGAAGCGTCCTATGATTTTTCGAATCAGAATGAAGCTATCCGCTTTTGACGCACCAGAACGAGCAATATCTTATTGTGCCAACTGCCTGGAGTATTTAATGACTCACGCAGATGTTTTTTATGTAACAAAGAAATCTGATACCAGAAAATATAAAAAACAATACACTTTTTGTAAAGAATGTTTCAGAAATCATCTTTCTGATGAGTTTGAGGCCAGTAAATGAGAAAAAAATCTTTAACACAACATTTAAGTGATAATATAACCAACTTTGTAGGTAGTTGGAAAGGTTTTATTTTTCATGCTATTCTTATAATAGCTTGGGTTACCTTCAATACGTCAGGTAGCGCTTATGTCTTTGATCCTTTTCCATTCATCTTTTTAAATCTTGCCTTATCTACGGAAGCTGCTATCTCAGCTTGTTTTGTTCTTATGAGTCAAAACAGAGCAGCGGATAGAGATCGTAAAACCTTGGAAGAGTCTTATGTAAGTAATCTTGAAAACAGACTATCGGTTGCAGAAATAGCTGACAAGCTAGATAAAATTGAATACCTTATCAAAAGATTGAGTAAGAGTAATGTCAAAGAAGAAAAAGAAGATTAAGTCTTTCAAGGTTATCGATGTTTCAAAGTATAACGACGAAAAAACCCGAGAGTTATTTGATGCAATCGTAGAAGAAACAAAAGATATTACTCTAAAAGGTATAATTTCTATTGTAGTTCCTGACAAAGGGCAACCTTTACTATATATGAATATAAGACCAGAAGATGCTTTTTTACAAACGTACAGAGCAACAGGACTTATTGCAAGTATGATTTCCATGCAGGAAGAACAAGATGCAAACTATGATGAATGATTCCTGGGTCTCTCTAAGCGATGAGATCGGGACTAAGTTCAAAGGTTGGTTTCGCCATTCTCACGAACAAGATGGCTTCTACATCGACATTCATCTTTTCTGGTTAGAGCCATTCGATGAGTTCATTGAGCTAACACCAGAAAATTTACATTATGGAATTTTTCATCATTGTCTTGACAGAGAAGCTTTTGAAACTGCCCAGGGAAACATAAACATTAATAGCCTGAAGACAGTATCCTTGTACTCAGAGCATGCACCAACCTTCAAAAGAGTCGGCAAGGTAGAGGATGTTGCTGAAAGGGAATCTCAGAGGCTTGAGGTTCAATCAGAAATACTCAACCTCCCGAAGTATCTAGACGTTCTAAAAGAAGTCATACAGGGCCGTGTAGAGCCTCAGGATGCAGAATTTCTGACAGGTTGTGTTTTGTCTTCCAAGATTCTTTGATATTTTAGGTTAGAGTAACAACACTATTATCCGTAAAGGGAGGTATTTGTTGAAACCTCCAAAGAAAGATATCAGCTTAGTACGCAGAGAAGTTTCACTATATGCATCTCTCGGCGGTAAAAGCTATAAAGTAAAAAATACGGAAAACATCGTACATTTTTTACATCTTGGACAAATAGAAAGATATTTCAAAGAGACAGGCTTGATGCCTCTTCTTGTCAATACGAAGTTTGACTTGTTCTTGGTAAATACGTATTACGATATTTACAGCCAGGAGACAGGAGAGCATCGTGACTCTACTCCTGACGAAGCTCTTGATGTTTATCTTATTGAGTACTTTTCGACAGGTTTCATCGAAGAATCTGGTCTCGTCAAAGACGGCGAACTGTAAATTTTTTCATAATTTCTTTCAAAAGATTCCAGTAAATCTCCTATAAGGAGTTGGAAGACGGAGCAGAAAATTGCTACGGTACACGGTCAAGCAAACCAATCCGTTCCTTACAGCTACTCACGGAACTTCAATTCAAGTAAGTAGATAACTATCTAACTTTGGAATTATCCCAAAGGGATCAAACTTTAAAAAAAAACTAAGACGAATAAGTTGACGACGACGAAGACGATAAGAACAAGTACGATAAAGCTGATAAGCAAGAAGACGAAGTTCAAAACGTTCAAGAGTATGATTAGTAGTAAGGTGATTAAATTAAATCTTTCAGATCATAAAAAGATCTAATAAAGTACTTTGACAATTTAGTAAGTTTCTATTGAAACTAATTTCTTAGATGAAACCTAAAAATACTGTGTATACTGTAAAAGCTTCAGCTAGTAAGAGAGATCTAAAGAGATTACTACTTACTGACAGATATGCTTTTAGAAATATTTTCAAGGTTCTAGCCAAAAAACCCTTGAAGGTAGATCTAAGAGATTCCAATCTTTTTGAAGAAGTCATGGATCAAGGTCCAATTGAATCTTCTATCGGTATTTCTCTTGTTAGTGGTTGTCTTGAGTTTGTTTTTAAGAAGGCTTACCCAGAAAAAAGCTATAGACTTTCTTCTTTGTATGTTTATGATAAAGACAAAAATGCCCTTTTCATTGACTCAAGAAATACAGTTACCAGTTTTGTAGACGCAATTGAAGTTCTAAGAACTAAAGGTTGCTGTCCTGAAAGATTAGGTGAACACAATTTAGCTACTTTGCAATCTTATGGCAGCGATGAAATAGAAATGTTAGCAAGATCTGCAAAAGTTAAAAAAGCTTACAGACTTGAAAGGTTAGAAGAAGTCAAAGCTTGCTTGGTAGAAGGTCTACCAGTAGCTGTCTTGTTAGATGTGTATGAGAGCCTGTTTGGGGTTTTTGTTTATCGGACAGGTGAGATTTCACCTCCTGATAAAAATGGAAAGAAAATAGGCCAGCACGCCGTGACTATCGTCGGGTATGATGACCTATTTCAAAGGTTTACTATCAGAAACTCCTGGAGCAAAAGCTGGGGAGATCATGGTTACGGATATTTACCGTACTACCTGTTCAAGTTTATGTTTATCGAAGGTTACGCTTTAAAAGTGTAACTCATTCTGTTTGTGGTAGACAATGATAATCTTTTCTATCTTTTCGGTAGAAGGATTACGTTTCCACAAAAGTATGTGTTCGCTGCTTGTTAGCGTATACATTTGAGAATGATCTTCATTCATACCGGCAAAGGTCATAGGATAAGTTTCTTGATCGATACCTTCGATAGAGTTGACAAAATTAACTATCGATTTTTGATCGGTATTTTCTGGGTCAAGTATTGTAATTTCAGTTCCTATTGGATCGCCTTTGGTGTATACGGTTTCTACTACACACTTTGGTTCTAGAACTATCCAGTACTTGATGCCATCTCCATTTTCCTGTACATGAAAATGTGGACTTTCCATATTTTTAGGATATTCAACAGGTTTGTAGGTAGAGCAAAGAAGTACAGCAGTTGCTAGAAAATTCTTTATCATGAGAATCCAGTATTTACTATATTGGTTTGGCGGTAGTAACTAATAAAAGGAAAAAGATATTACATATCATGTCGTATAATGATAACAACACTGAAGAGCCTATCTGGATTAAAGTTGTAGGTGACTTTGATACAACAAAGGAACTTCAGAAAGTAATTGACAATCTAGATATTGATTTTGGTGATGACTCCCGTTTGCTTGCTCGTACAAGTAAAAAGCGAGGTCTTCATATCGTAAAGGACCCAGAGCCTTTTCAGGATTATGAAGCAGATGCAGTAAGAGATGTTTTGACTGCGATTTCAGGCATTGATGAACTTTACTTTAGCTATGAACTGGAGACTAGTGAGTCGTTTGGTTTTTAGAATAGATGAACTCCTGGCTTATTACTACTGCCACGAATTCTATAGACTAAGAAACGAAGTTAACGCTTCAGAAGAAGACAAGGTCCTCAATAGAGAGGACCTTGTTGCCTATATGGATATGCTGCACAATGTGTGCAACAAGAACTTATGGGACAACGAACCTTATTTCTTTGGTGGTGACGACGAAGATTCACAAGTCTTGCTTTATAGCAAGAGCTTGTCTGTGTTTGTCAACTGCTTCGCAGTAAGGGTCGTCAGTGGTTTAGTTGAGCCTATATTCTTTCTGAAGAGTTTGCCAAAAAACATAAAAGATAATCATTTACTATCTATCTGTGTAGCCTTACAAGCTCTTAGAGATTTAGGTGTTAAGGCAGACAGAGCCTGGCTGACTACTGGAACAGAACATTTGTCAGTCGAACCTCCGGTAGAAAACTTTGAGATAATACAGCGTATTTCATCATGGCTAGCAAAAGGTGAGTACAGTGTCAAAGTTACAGGTAAGTGCAACTTCTGCCCATTGAAGGGTAACTGTGAGGTCTATGATAATATTGAGAGAGTCAAGAGTCTCTGCGTTAACGGCCCTTCAAGGTTCTTGTTTTGATTATGGATATATTAGGACAAAACGAAGTAAAACAATTCTTAGAGAGCAGGATTACTAATCTTCCTCCTACGATGATGTTTTGCGGACCAGATGGCGTTGGAAAAGTAACTACAGCAAGAGAGCTTGCCAAGCATATTTCTCTTAATATTTATGAGTTCTATCCAGAAGACGGTTCCTTCAAAGTCAATCAAGTTAGAGAGCTACTAAAGCTATACCGTGAGAATACCTCGGCAGTTTTCTTAATAGCCGAGGTAGATAAGCTTACAGGACCATCAGCGTCTATCTTACTAAAAAGCTTAGAAGATCCAAAGCCTGGAGTCTACTTCATACTTACCGCTAAAGAGTCTGATAAAGTATCTTATCCGATCTACTCCAGGTGCGTTACGCTTGAGTTCAACTTGCTGACAGAAGAATCTATTTCAAGCTATCTTCAAAACAAGTACAATCTTTGGAATGAGCATTATGCAAAAATAGCAAACGGTTCATTCAAAACAGCAGATGAAGTCGCTTCTGGTAACTTTATCGAAAGCCGTAATCTTGTCTGGTCATTTTTAAGTGAAGTAAAGTTTATTACTGAAGATAATCTAACAGTTCCAGAAAAGCTAAAAGACAATACGGAAGAGTTTGTCTCTATTGGACTAAACTTACTTTATGACTTAATTAAAGTTTTCAAGGGACAGACAGATTTAGTTGTAAACACGGACCTTATCGACGAGTATAAAAACTGGCTAGATAGGTATAGCTTTGACTTTGCAGTTTTTGCAATCATATGCTTTAGAGACTTGATTAAAAATGTCCCTAACTTTTACAATAAAGATCTTCATCTAAAGACTTTAATCCTAAAGCTTAAGCTAGGTTCAGTACCGTTATGAGTGCAGCGCCAAAAGAGTTATTACGTAACAAGCTATCTGAGTTGGGTAGAACGTTACCAGAATACCAACTTGAAAAGATTGTCTCTTTTATAGGAAACAATGATGTTCTTCTGCAGAAAGCAGCAGACAAGATAGATCTTCTTCTTGATATAGATACATCAATCAATATTAGAGACCTCGAAGATTTATTCGTAAAGAGAAGCTTCGATACATACCTTAAGCTTACTAAATCTATTGGTGGGCAAAATACCAAAGCTTGCCTGGAAGAGTTCAATAAAATACAGGATGAAGGATTTCTTTTATCTTTCGCAAACTATTACTTCAAGTGGCTAGACAAAGCTTTTGTTTTTATCGTAAAGAAAAACAAGAACCTGGAAGATCATCACATTAGAGAGTCGATGGGAATAAGCCACTTTGAGTTTTCTAATCTAGAAAAGTATATCAGCGGATACTCGTTAAAGAGGATAGTTAAGATTCTCAACGGTTTATGTGAGCTTGATATTGACATCAAGAGCAAGGGCTTGCTGTCGCGAGAAAGATTTCATAACTTTTTGATTGCAGCTTGTAGCGGTTCTTAGGTTGTTTATGATCAGTATTATTTAGGTGTGTAATACTGACTTATAATGTCTAAAGAAATAGATCCCGTATATTTTACGAACCACGTAAACAAAAAGCTAAGGCCCAGCGATGATCTTCAGGGTGAAGCTTCCGTTCATGGTTTGTCTGTTGCATCTAATGTTCAAATAGGAACAGCAGATGCAGCTCTTAAGCTATTTAGACTAGACAGTACCGGAAATATCAAGACCAGCAACAGCCTGGTTTTCAAAGGCGAAACTGGAGCAACGAGTAATCTAGTCAAGGTAGAGGGTGGTCTTTCTGTAGAAAGCGGATCCGGTTTATTTGTCAGAGCGCAACAAGGCATAAGAGTAATTGGTGATGACTCATCAGATACTTTGATTGACCTGACTCGCTTTACAAATTCTGAGCGGGCTGTTGTCAACTTTATACCAAGCGGATCTTTGAGTAGCGCAAATGTCAAGTTTAGCATTGGCTTTGACTACGGTAGCACTGGTTTCTCTCTTCTTTCATATAATGGAACTTCTACCACTGATTACTTGAACGTATCTGCAGCAGGTTTAGTAACTATTAAATCTGGTACTACGATAAGTGGTAATGCTGCTATATCCGGTACGCTTACTCAAAGAGGTAACGCTACCTTTTTAGGGGATACAAACGTCTCTGGAAATAGCTTTGTTTCTGGTAACTCTAACGTATCTGGATTGAGTACTTTAAATACAGTAAATGTTACAGGAGATTTTCTAGCTTCTGGTTTAACAGTAAAAAATAACGTTAGCATTACTGGCACATTAAGTGTCACAGGGCTAACTACTTTAGAATCACTTGTAATCAGAGGAAGCAGTACGCTTGATGGTGACTTCGGTGTACTAGGCGACACGACATTAAATACATTAGATGTAACTGGTTCGTTTGCTAATGTAAGCGGGTCAGCTACTTTTAATACTCTAAACGTTACAGGTTCTTCGTTTAGCGCTAGTGGAGCTTCTACTGTAAATACGCTTACAGCAACAGGCACATCTGTCAATGTTCAGCAAAACCTAAATGTTTCTGGCGCCAGTGTCGTTAACACGTTAGTTGCTAGCGGTGCAACCATTGGATTATCTGGTGCCCTTACACAAAGAGGGTCTGCTAGCTTTTTAAGCAATGTAAGTATTTCTGGAAACACCACAATAAGTGGAAATACTTTTGTTAGCGGGATTATTAGTGGCAGTAATCTATTAAAAGAAACAAATGGTCCTTTCTTCTTCAAGATTTTAGACGGTTATATAAACGCTAATCCTTCTGCCTATCATTTTGTAACCAGGCCAGAGCTTAACTCTTTTGGGAATGTACCAGAAAGCTATACAGTATTTTCTATAAAGAAAGATTCTTCTACTAATAATGGTGCTGATGATAAACAAGTTAATGGATTATATGTTGGGTTAACTCCAAACTCTGGTACAACATCCAGGTCAGAGCTAATGGTAGCGGTATCTGCTCAATCCATAGCAAGTTCAACTGCCACAACAGCATTTAATGGAAATGATAGTTTTAGTGGTATTTCTTTTGTAGCTTTATCGCCTAAGGTGACAGCAAGACAAGCAGGAACTACTGGTTCTGTAATTGCCTATGGTTTATACATTGAACCTCAGAAAACTGGGTCAATAGTTACATCTGGTATTGGTATTTATCAAGCATCATCGACAGACCATAACTACTTCAATGGTACTTCATATCTATTTTCGGTTGATAATGGCTTACGAGTTACGGGTAATTCTAGCTTTTTTACTACGCTAACAAGTAGTAATACTGTATCACATGAGATTTATACTACCTGGAACTTAGAAAATACAATTTCTGAATATTCTGGTACGATCCTAAGTTTATATAATAACCCATCTTCAATAACGCCAAGTTTTCCGTTTGCCCAGTTAACTAAGGCTACTGGACTTTCAATAAAGTTAGCGATAGAGACAGGATCTAAAAACTTCACAAATAAGACAGTTGGTATTTATGTAAACGCATTAAACTCATCTTCTTCAGATTCAAAGTTTACTTCATCACCTTCAGCTAATTTTACTGGAATAGCTTTATTAGCAGCAAGTCCTATTGCAGCTAATAAAAGTGGTTCTCACACGGGTGAAATACATTCTTATGGTATTTACATTGAACCTCAGAAATCCACAGCAATAATAGATGAAGGCTATGGCATTTATCAAGAAGGGATAAATGACCAAAACTACTTTGCGGGTCAAACTACTTTTGAAAAAGACGTTACTTTTAATAGCGGAATATATGCTAAAAATGGATTCTTTGATACATTAATTTCAGGTTCAGCTTTGAATGTAGAGTTTTCTTCTTATTTATCTACAGATTCATCAGCTTTATTAGGTATAGGCTTACCATTCGGTTCTGTTTTAGAGGGGCCAGTAGATGTTGCTTTAGGTACAGTTTTTAGAGACAATATTAAAGTTAGCGGAAACGTTTCATTAGCTCTGGTTACTGGATCTCAAGTTGGCATAAACACCATAACACCAGTATCCGGTTTAAGTGTAAATACCGACGCTGTTTTTCATAGTGGAGTTACGGTAAGCGGTAGTACACATCTAATCGATGATGTATTTTTTCATAATAACTTTGAAACATATAGCTTTAATGAGCCTTCAAGTGACCCATTGAGTTATGTTGGGGAAGAGTTTCAATTTACAATAAACAAAAATAAAAAAAATCACTTATTTTTATCACCAAATGCTACGAATGCTTATCCTACTTTTGAATCCAATGTAAACTATAAATTTCCAAATTATTATTCAAACACTATATTTTTACCTTCATATGATGATGTTTTAAACGGTACAGAATACAACCTATTTTTAGAACAAAGTTCTTATAATTTTACCATTAACGGAAAACAATTTTTTAAGTTTTATAATATAAGTGCACCAGTTGCTACATATATTACTGGAAATTACATTGAAATGCCTAGTTCTACTGAAGCATATCCTGACAACATACCATGGGATGCTCAATCTGCACCTTTGGATCATAGTTCAGTTGGGGTTTATCCTGCTCTATCTGTTGGTAAGTCCTTGAAGATATTTAAATGGTTAAAGTGTGTCTTAATTGGAAATACTTGGTATCTTTCTGATTAGTATACAATTAAATTACATGTTAGAGATAGATAAGATATGGCAAATGAACTAGATCAAGTTTATTTTATAAACCACACTCACAGAAAACTTCGTCCCAGTGATGATGTTGCTGGCGAGGCTTCTATTCATGGCCTTAGGATAGCGTCTAATGCTCAAATAGGTACATTAGATGCTGCACTAAAGATATTTACTCTTGACTCTACCGGTAACTTTACTACCAGTAACAGTCTTACTTTTAGCGGAACTGGTGGTTCTTTAGCTAACTCAGTTACCATAAAGGGGTCTTTAACTGTTCAAAGCGGTACAGGATTATTTGTCGAAAGCCAGGGTGGAGTTGAGATTACTTCTTCTAATAACTCTGATGTATATCTTAAGCTTTTCCGGTCCAACAACAACACCTTTAGCTATGTTCAGTTTGTCCCATCTGGTGCTGTAAGTTCTTCTAACCTTGAGTATAGGGTAGGAACACCTACCGGTACTACGAGCTTTGCTGTAGTGTCTTTCGATGGTACAGATGAACAGAATATCCTGGTAATCAACACAGGTGTTACTGTAGAGACAAATTTAGATGTAAAAGGCAGTGTTTCAATAACTGGTGACCTTATTGTCAGTGGTAATGTTATTGCAGATAATATAGCTGCGACTTTTGATCCAAGTTTACCTTTAGTTCTTGGTTCAACTTTAGAAGTATCTGGGGCTACTACATTAGAGTCAACATTAGTAGTATCTGGCTTATCTACTCTTAGCGGTTTAGTTGTACAGAACGATGTAGATGTTACTGGTAATGTTACTGTCACAGGCGATCTAACCGTTCTTGGTAATATCATTTCAGATAGTATTCCAGCAGCATTTGATTCTAGTCTTCCTCTAACGTTAGGTTCAACACTTAATGTAAGTGGTGTTACAGTATTAGAATCTACTTTAGAAGTATCTGGCGCTACAACCTTAGACAGTACATTATTTGTTTCAGGTCTATCTACTCTGAGTGGGTTGACTGTACAGAATGATGTTGACGTTACTGGTAATGTGACAATAACAGGTGACCTGACAGTTCTAGGTAATATTATTTCAGATAGTATTCCAGCAGCGTTTGATCCAAGTCTACCTTTGACTCTTGGGTCTACATTAACTGTATCAGGCGTAACTATACTAGAGTCAACTCTTGAGGTATCTGGTTCTACAACATTAGACACTACTTTAGTCGTATCCGGATTGACCACAACAAGTGGTTTGACAGTTCAGCATGACACGAATATTCAAGGTGATACTTATATCTCAGGTGACTTGACTGTTGCGGGCATGATTTATGCCGATTTAGGTACCACTATTGACCTTAACTCCCCAGTTGTATTAGGTAATACTTTAGAAGTATCTGGAGCAACTACTTTAGACAGTACATTATTAGTTTCTGGTCTGTCTACGCTAAGCGGATTAGTTGTACAGAATGATGTTGATGTTACAGGTAGTGTTACTATAACAGGGGATCTTACTGTCCTTGGCAACATCATCTCTGACAGTATTCCAGCATCGTTTGATCCAAGTCTCCCATTGACGCTAGGTTCAACGCTAAACGTAAGTGGTGTTACGATACTTGAATCAACTCTTGAAGTATCTGGATCGACAACATTAGATAGTACATTAGTTGTTTCTGGGCTATCTACGTTAAGTGGTTTAGTTGTTCAAAACGATGTTGATGTTACGGGTAATGTCACGGTAACAGGCGATCTCACTGTTTTAGGAAGTATTATTTCAGACAGTATTCCAGCATCGTTTGATCCAAGTCTCCCATTGACGCTAGGTTCAACGCTAAACGTAAGTGGTGTTACGATACTTGAATCAACTCTTGAAGTATCTGGATCGACAACATTAGACACTACTTTGTTCGTATCTGGTCTGTCTACGCTAAGCGGATTAGTTGTACAGAATGATGTTGATGTTACGGGTAATGTCACGGTAACAGGGGATCTTACTGTTTTAGGAAGTATTATTTCAGATAGTATTCCAGCATCGTTTGATCCAAGTCTCCCATTGACGCTAGGTTCAACGCTAAACGTAAGTGGTGTTACGATACTTGAATCAACTCTTGAAGTATCTGGATCGACAACATTAGACACTACTTTGTTCGTATCTGGTCTGTCTACGCTAAGCGGATTAGTTGTACAGAATGATGTTGACGTAACAGGTAATGTAACAATTACCGGTAATCTAACAGTTGATGGTCAGATATTTGCTGACTTAGGTAGCACTATTGATCTTAACTCACCTTTAGTATTCGGGTCAACCCTTGAAGTCTCTGGTGCTACAACTTTAGATAATACATTAGTAGTCTCTGGTCTATCTACTTTAAGTGGTTTAGTTGTTCAAAACGATGTTGATGTTACGGGTAATGTCACGGTAACAGGCGATCTCACTGTTTTAGGAAGTATTATTTCAGATAGTATTCCAGCAGCTTTTGATCCAAGTCTACCTTTAGTGTTAGGTAGTACATTAGAAGTATCAGGTGCTACAACATTAAGACAAAGTCTTTTAGTTGAGGGTGACACAAGTACTAGTGGTATCTTTGTAAGTTCAGATGCTATTGTAAGCGGTAACTTATATACAAAAGGCCTAAACTCTTATATAGGATCAGGTGGTTCAGTCGGTACAAGTGCTAGCTACGCACCAGTAGTTGAGGTTTCTCTTGACGATCAAGGTGAGTTTATAAGCATGACTCTTATGGTTTCGCAAGATGGTGGAGGTGACGGCAACAACCATAACTCTGCCATCATTCAACTTAGAGTCAAGCAGCAGAACACTCTTGCTGACGCATTACCAGAGCCACCAGGAACTCTGACTTTAAGTGAAGCAGGATTAGCTCAATGGTCTGCTGTGTCCGGGGCAACTTCTGGTTATCAATATCAGTTTTCCACTTCTTCTACACCAGATGAAAACGCTTGGTTATCTACCATGTTATTACAGGCATTTGAAGATATTTCAGGCTATATAGGACAAACATTTTATGTATTTGTAAGAACAGTTCCGGCATCTTCTTATACATCTCAGTATGTCTTTGTAAACTATCCCGCACCCTCTAATGTAAATCTTGACGATTTAGGTAACGCTAGTTGGTCTGCGGTTTCTGGGGCAAGTAGTTATGAGTATCAGTACTCTACGGATAGTACACCTGGATTAGGCTGGTCTGTCACTTCAAATCTCACAGCATTTTTTGATATTTCTGAAAACATAGGGCAAACTTGGTATTTCTTTGTCAGAGTAGCTGCATCTCCAAACTATGGATCAGATTCAGTTGTTGTTCCAGCAGAAAACATCGATGTCTTAGATTTCAGTTCTCCTAATCATGACTTTTCAACAGTAAGACCAGGTTTAGCGATAGAGTCAGAAACAACTACAATAGACCTTTCTGATATTTTTATTTAGTTTTTAATTGCCTTTAGAATGGTTTAGTAGATACTATGCCCAACGAATATGTCTACAATTCGCCAGAAGTAGAGTTAGAAGTACTTTCTGTATCTGGTGATTGGAATCCTGAAGACTTTATATTTTCAGTAACCACAAATACAGAGCTTCTTAAAAAAGGAACTCTGTTTATTAAAGTTGGCGAAGATAATACCAATGTTGTTTCTTCCGTACTAAATTTCTCAAATAATGGTGGAGCTTCCTATTCAGTACTTAATACTGGAAATTCTTTAGTATCAAGTTTACCTGTGTCTGGTATAGAAACTAGTGCAGACTTTTTAGTAGCCTCCAGGAATGATTTTACTTCTATCTATGTTAATGATACAGAAAAAGTACGGGTAACTCTTACTGGAACCACATTAGATAACCTAGCAGTTACAGGAAATACTGTATTATCTGGTGATTTGGTTGTAGGTGGGAGCTTAACTGTAGATTTAAGCAGTTATTTAAACTTTCAAAACCCATTTGTTTTAGGGAGTACACTAACTGTATCAGGTTCATCTAGTTTACTAGGTGGTATTTCAGTAGATGGTGCTACAACTACAGACTCTCTAGTAGTATCTGGCGATACAGTTCTATCTGGTCTTGTTGTTCAGAACAGCTTATCAGTAACAGGAACTTCAACTTTAGGTGAACTAATATCTTCTGGTGATTTAGATATTCAAGGTAATGCATATGTTTCTGGTGATTTGATTGTTGGTGGCATGATTTATGCCGATTTAGGCACTACTATCGATTTAAACTCACCAGTTATTCTTGGAAATACTCTTGAGGTATCTGGCTCGGCTACCTTAGATAGTACCTTAGTAGTTTCAGGGCTTACTACAACAAGTGGGTTAGTTGTACAGAATGATGTTGATGTTACTGGAAACGTAACTGTAACGGGTGACTTGACTGTTCTTGGAAATATTATTTCAGATAGTATATCAGCACCTTTTGATCCAAGTCTACCTATTATTCTAGGTTCTACTCTAAATGTATCTGGTTCAACAGTTTTAGAGTCTAATCTTGAAGTATCTGGTGCGACAACTTTAGAGTCAACACTTGTTGTCTCTGGGCTGACTACAACTAGTGGTCTAACCGTATTAAATACTTTAGATGTCCAGGGTAATGTAACTGTAACTGGCAACGTTACTATAGAAGGCAACATTACGGCAAGTAATCTTGGCGGAATTGATCCTAATCTACCTATAGAGTTTGGCTCTACTCTTACGGTTACTGGAAATACCAACTTATTAGGAAACTTGAATGTTTCAGGATTGACTACAACAAGCGGCTTACTTGTAAAAAATAATATTATATCTAGTGGCACTGTATTAGCAGATGGCTTCACATCTTACATAAGTACGGGTTCCAGTATAAATACAGACACTTTTTATGCTCCATTAGTCAACTTATCTATTGCCGAGCAAGATAATTTTACTTCTTTAACTTTACTTATTGCTCAAGATGGCGGAAGTTCTGATTCAGACAGAAATTCTGCTCTTCTACATTTTAGAATAAAGCAACAAAATGAGATGCAAACTGTTTATGTTACCCCACCAGATACAGTTACACTTAGTGAAGATGGTGAGGCATCTTGGTCTTCTGTTGCAGAGGCAACATCTGGTTATCAATATCAGTTTACAAATAACGCAGTTCCTGATGAAAATGATTGGTCAGTAACTTCTAATTTGACAATAAGTGAAAATATAAGTTCTTTTGGCGGTCAAACCGTTTATTTCTTTGTAAAGTCATTTGGTGGAATTAGTTATAGCAGCGATTCTGTATATGTAAACTTTGCTGCTCCGGTTACCGTCGTTCTTGACGAAAACGGCGATGCATCTTGGTCATCAGTAACTAACGCTCCTGGTTATCAGTATCAGCTTTCTACTATTTCTACAGCAACAGGTACCTGGAGTTCCCAAGTAGTCACTACTAGTGTAACTGGGCTAAGTCTATCTGGGTTTACCGGAACAGTAGCTTACTTACATGTAAGAGTTACAGACTCTACCAATTCCAGTTTTGACTCGACATATATACCTTTTTCAGCGCCTACTGGAATTATATTAACTGTTGATGGTGAGGCAAGCTGGTTTGCAGTAACAGATGCGACAAACTATCAGTATCAATACTCAACTAGTTCTACTCCTGAGATTTTAGATGAAGACTGGACAACAACAACAAATCTTTATTCAAGCGAAGATATATCTAGTAATGCCGGTGATGAGGTATTCGTTTTTGTCCGGGTATCTGGTTCCGCAAATAATTATGGAAGCGATAGTGCTGTAGCGGCTGGTGTTCCAACTAATCTAGTGTTTAATACATATACTAGCGGTATAAGCTGGGATATGGTACCAGGTTCTCATCTTGTTGGTGGTTATAAGTATAAAGTCACAACGAACTCAGATGCAGACATAGCGCCAGAGGTTTGGGTTACTACGCCTACAGAATCTAACAACGTTATGTTAGACAGCTTCTCTGCAGGGCAGACCGTATACCTACATGTAAAAGTTGCAAATTCTGAAGTTTACGCTTCAACTTCTTCCTCAATGCCTTCAGCCCTTACCAGTGTTCTTTTAGATACTGATAGCAGAACGGCAACTTGGAATGAACCTATTTCTGGATTGTCTTATCAATATCAAGTCAATCAAAGCACATCACCGAATGCTATGGCTTGGGTAGCCGTAATAGGAATACAGCCTATATCGTTAAATCTTTCTCAGTATGCTTCTAGTGCTCAAGTATACTTCCATGTAAGGGCCAGCGGACTTACGGCTACAGCATCATATGATGACGATACTATGCCAGTCGTAACAATAGATCCTGCAACAGGAGAGGCAAACTGGGATATCATACCTGGGGCTAATGGGTCTTATGAGTATCAAGTATCAACCACTTCAGCCCCTATGGTGGGCATGTGGACAGCTACCGACAACCCACCAGAAACGGTGAGTTTGGCAAGCATCACAGAAGGTCAAACTTTTTACTTCTTTGTAAGAGCTTCAGGTGGTAGCTTCTATAACTTTACAAGCGCATTAAAGCCTGCCTCTGTAGTTAGTGGGTTATCTATAAATGTAGGATTATCTTCTGCTACCGGAAATTGGACCTACAACCCAGATGTTCTGTACCAATATCAGTTTGCTTCTTCCTCTACACCTAACGAAGGTTCTTGGCAAAATACTCAGTATTCCGGTCCTCCAGTTATGGGTTCAAGCATGCTGGTATCCCAGGGACAGCTTTTATATTTTATCGTACAGCGAAACAATACTCCTTCAAGCCGTTCATCCATATCAGGTGCAAGGCCTTACTACAGTGCCCCAACAAATGTCACGTTTAATTCAACTGGATATGCTACATGGGATCAAGTAATTGGTGCATCTTCTTATCAGTATCAGATAGGTACTTCAAGTACTCCAACAGGTGCAGTTTGGACAACGCCACCTTTTAGCTTCCCACCTTCTGTACAAACAGACGTTTCATCATATAACGGTCAAACTGTATACTTCTTTGTTCGAGTTACTGATTCTATAAATTATGGTTCTGCTTCTGCCCTCATAAATACAGGTATGGGCGGTGGTGGCGGGGCACCAATGTAGAGTGATTAGGTACGATTTAAATGCCATTTGAGTACGTTTATAACTTACCAGAAGTTGAGATAGAAATCTTGACTACAAACGGAACCTGGCAACCTTCAGATTTCGTTTTTACCCTAGAATCTAATACTGGTTCAGTAAAGTCTGGTACATTATTTGTAAAAACTGGAGCAAATTCAACCAATATAATCGCTTCAGTAGTAAACTTCAATCAAAGCGGTAGTGCGGTATTTGAAGTTTGTGATCCAACTACTACAAAAGATAGTGGTTTAGTAAGCGATCTTCCATCTGGTGATGATACTTATGCAAACTTTGGCACAGCAATCCGACCCACACATACATCTTTATATGTTGGTGGCTTCGAGTCTTTAAGGGCAACTTCATCTGGTATAAGAATTGGTGATACTGCCGGAAACCCATCAGCTTTATTACATGTATATGAGGATAATACTTCTGGTTCTGGGCTACTGATACAACAAGTTGGCTCAGGTGATGCTAAAATTAGATTTACGAATTCTAATACTTGGTCATTTGGTATAGATGGAAGTGATACAGGTAAGCTTAAAATTTGTTCTAGTGACTCTCTTGGTACAAGCACATTAATATCTGCAGATACTAGCAACAAATTAGCGATTGGTTCTGATTCTGTTTTAGCTTTTCATAGTTCATCAGATTTATTCCCAAATTCATCACCAAAGCTAGAGGTAAGGACTGGATCAGGTTCTACTGCCTATACAGAAGGCATTACTCTACGTCACGTAGATACTGGAACAAGCGGTACTTTATTCTTACTTTTCAAGCATAAAGATGAATCTAGCTCAGATAACTCTAATAAGATGACTGGAGTTGAGTCTAAAGTAAGCGGTTCATCGATAAGATTAAATATCATAAATCAAGGCACAACAGGAATCAGTATAGCATCTGGTCAGGTAAACGCAGTAAGCAGTTTTGTATTTGAAAGTACAACGACCTTTAGCGGAAATTCAACGTTTACGACGGAGATGAAAGGTTTAAGCGGTTCTTCTTTCATAAACTCAGGTGTTACATTACTTAGCGGCGCTACATCTACTCATGACTTAACTGTAAATGGTGTACTATCTACTCCATCTGGATTAAACTTTAGTGGCGCTATAGATGCGCTTAATGGAGTACACACGGCAAACGATTATGGGTTTAGTTTTTCAACTTCTGGAAACTTAGTAACAGCACCTGGTAATCCAATAAATACAACAGTATTACTGGTTCAAAATATAAGAACTAACCTGTCCGACAATTTTGTAGGTGGTTATGCAGCACAAGCTGTTTCTGGACTATTTGTCAGAACCGCACCAGAATCAGGAACTAGTAGTTTATCTGGTTCAGTAGCTATATCCGCTCAAGCCATTTACGACAGTAATAACGAAACCTCTTTTGCTGGAGGAGATTACCCAGACTACAAGGCGATTAACTTTTTAGCTCGCTCACCTAATGCACCTACAAGATCACCCCTTGGTACCCAGTCTCCCATTTACAGTTACGGATTATACATTGAGTCTCAAGATGTCGGTGTTGTAAGTGGTGGTTGGGGTATTTACCAGGCCGGTACGGGAGATCGAAACTACTTTGCTGGCGATATAGATTTAGCTGGTGATCTATCAGTCAGTGGTACACTTAACTTTGGCAGTGATATTACTGTATCAGGTAATCTTTATGTATCAGGAAACCAGTACCTTAAACCATACACAAATACTATTTTAGAAGCAACAGCAGATAATCAAGAATGGTCTATTGACTTAACCAATCAAGATGAAAGGGTTGGTTGCTACTGGAGAGTTTGGTCTGATGCTTCTGGGGGGGCTGGGAGCACAATTCTTTCCACAAGGGGTGATACGCTTAGAGTAGGTGTTCTTACGAGCAATCCTACTACTGATTTTGATGTTAGTGGTAGTGGTTTATTTAGGAGCAACTTAGAAGTAAGTGGGACGATAGAAGCTGGTGAAGCTTTATCAATTGGTCAAGCAGATATTAGCATACCCTTTACAGCAGCAAGGACTTATTCTAGCGACGATAACAACAACGTTGTAGATTTTATTAAGTTTTTTAGGAGAACAAGCGGCGTAACAGTGTTGAGCGGTATAGGATTATCTATGCAATTCTATGCACAAAACAGCGCCAGTGAGGATACGCTTTCTGGGTCTTTCGAGACTAATTTTAATACCATAACAAATGGTGATGAGACTTCTCAAATTATTCTAAAAACTATAAGTAATGGCGTAGAAAATTCAGGTCTTACAGTAGGCGACAAAATTGATTCTGCTATGCCTATACAGGTCAATAAGTTCCCGTCAACTACCCTAAGTATTAATGACACTACAGGCACGCAGCATTCATTTTTCATACAGGCTTTAGATGCAAATGGTTTTGCAGTTGGTGCTTCAAATATTGTAAGGACAGAAAATTATCCTAATGCAAGAACCTTTAGCTGGTTACCTGTTGCTGGGGCTTCTAGCTATAGAGTATGGGCATCTTTCAACAATAATCTAGCATCTATATCCATAGGTGGAGTTTACAATGTACTATTCACTGGTACGAATACATCATACGTCTATCCTGACGTAGCTCCGTTCTATACTGGAACCAAGAGAATTTTCTCTTACCACTCCGGTACTATTACCGCTGGTCTAGTAAAGACCAAAGATGTGATTAAAAACTACATACAAGGTATTGATTATTCTCAGACCTTCCAGTCAAGTGAGATACTAGTCAGCTCAACGTCTTGGACAACGATCACTTACGCTGAGGTTCAAGTAAGAGATGAAACTACCTTAGAAGAAAATCAATTTGTTCGATCTACTTTCAACGGAAGAGTAGATATGTCGGCTAATAACATTGTAGCTTTCATGAGATTCTACTATGAGTTTAGGGATTCCTCATATACTCTCGTAACTTCTGGGCAAACTTTTTTACCACCTATAAATGCAGGCGGATTACTTAATGGGTACTACCCAATAACCTTAGATGAGATCATACCTGTAACCGAGCCAGGATACTTAAAGATTTACGCTCAGGCAAGAAAAACAGATAGTTCTCCTTCTGGAACAGCCAACATTTATGGTACAATAATTATTCAGAAATTAAACTAATTTCTTAGTAAGTGTAGCCCTATAATCTCGTCAAGAGAAGAGGTTATAGAAAATGCTTACTAGTACATTTGGAAAGTTAGTAGAACCACAGTCTGTTACACTAAACGCCTTTCGAGTGGAGGAGCTTCTAGTTAATCCAGCAAGCAATCTAGTCAGGGTCAGGCTAAGTGCAGGAATTGACAAGAATGACGGAACTTATACTCCTGTTACTTCTGCTGGAACTTTCGATTTAACTCAAGATGGCCTTAGCACAGAGGTTCATGAGACTGTAAGTACGCTTTTACAGCAACTTACTGAGTTAGTCCAGGCTGAGCTACTTAATCAAAATAGAACTACTGAGGAAGTTCAGGCCTTTCCAGTAGTAACTACTGAGCAGGTAGGTGTCTAAAAATGGCTAAGCCAAGAATCCTTATTGTAACTGAAAGCCCGCACTTCGCGTCAGGTTATTCTGGTGTCTCGCGGAACCTAGCTAAATCCTTCACTAGAAAGTTCGATTTAGGGTTCTTGGCTTGGGGTTGGAGTGGTTACGTACCAACTTATTATGAGATGTCAGAGCGAGTAAGCTTTGGCGTGCCCGCCAAGTTCTATCATGTACTAGGTAATAGATTTGGCGCCGATGTTTTTGATGTTGTGGTAGAATCCTTTAAACCAGATGTAATTTTCTACATTGCAGACACTTTCATGCTTATGGGTAACTTAGCTCAACAGGTTCAGAAGTATCGCGGCAAAGTATGTCAGGTATTCTATTTCCCTGTCGATGGAGATTGCTTCCCTCTACCCTGGGTCCCTTTCCTTGAGCAGTTTGATGGTTTGGTTTGCTTTACAGAATACGGTAAGCGTGAAATTGAGAAGGTCACAAATAACCTTAAGGTAGATGTTCTTCATCATGGTGTTGATACAAATGTATTCAAGCCAGTAAGTCCATCAGAGAAGAAGGACCTTAAGGCAAAGTTACTTCCTTTCGCTAAAGATAAGTTTTTAATTTCATGGGTAGGCAGAAACTTCGTAAGAAAGAATCCACAGGCGATTATTCAGGCCTTAGCGCACTGGGAAAGAAACTTAGGCGGCGTACCGAAGGATTTAGCCGTTTACATGCATACCGCAGATAATGATCCAGCCGGATTCCCACTATCTGAGGTTATCAAGAGAGACTGCCCAGAAGCTACTCCTTATGTATTTTTCCCAGCTAACCATAATATTAATGACGGTATTCCAGTAAATATATTAGCGAATATCTACCAAGCTAGTGACCTATTTGTAAGCACGGCTATGGGAGAAGGTTGGGGCCTTCCAATTACAGAAGCTATGGCTTCTCGGGTTCCTGTAATTGTTCCTGATAATAGCGCTTGCCGTGAACAAATAGGTGACAATGAAGAGCGAGGCTTAGCTATTGAGTGTCCTACTGGTTTATACGCAACACATAACGTAGTTCAAAGGCTTATTGATCATAGACAACTAGCTGAGGCCATGAAGAATGCCTATGAGAACCAGGATTCTCTAAAGGATAAGGCGCAAACAGCCTATTTATGGGCACAAGATCATGCTTGGTCTGACCTTGGTAGGACTATGACAAATCTAGTTTCTGGTTACCTCGATAAAACCAGAAATAGCATCTCTCCTGCAATGATTCAAAAGGCGTAAAAAAATGTCGAAGATTCCAGTCTACTATCGAGCTCCTGTACTTGACGGAACAGGTTATTCAGAAACAGCTAGAAACTTATTATTAGGTCTTGAAGATACTAGTAAGTTTCATATACAGCTAGATAACTTTGACTCTAGTTATACAAGAGCCGATATTGAGCCTGGGATCTTTGAAAGATTGCAGAGAATGTCTCAAAACAGAATAGATATGTCTAGGGGTATATCTATTCAATCTATATTAGCTACAGAATGGGTAAAGTTTTGTCCTAAGAATATTGGTTATGGTGTTTTTGAAACAGACAGAATTCCAAAGGCTTGGATACCTTTTTGCAACACGATGGATGCCATTATATCTCCATCTGTTTTCAACAAGGAAATCTTTGAATCCAGAGAAGAGATGAAAACTCCAGTTTATGTTGTACCTAATGGCATAGCTAGTGACTTTAACATCAATGTCAAGCCTTTGGATGAGTTTAGCGATAAGTTTAATGTAGTATCAGTTGGGCTCATGCAAAACAGGAAAGGTTTTGATGTACTTATAAATTCTTTCCTTTATACATTTGCAAATGTTCAAAATGCAAGATTAATTATCAAAGTATACTCAGATTCAGAGCAAGAGATATCTGCATTAAAGAATTTAATAGCAAATATCAGACAACATCATCAAGCTTTTGCACCAGAAGTAAATATCATAAGTGCTTATCTAAAATATCCAGTTATGGCAAGATTGTTTAAGTCAGCAGATCTTTTTGTAATGCCGACAAGAGGTGAAGCGTGGGGACATGCTGGTCCACAAGCTGCAGCGTGTGGCGCACCAGTTGCAGTTACTGGGTGGTCAGCACCAGCTGAAATTTTACCTAAAGAAGTTGCTTACCATATTGACTATCATCTTGTTGATCTTCCAAAGCAGTCAGTTCGTCATCCAAGCTTTGACTTTGCCGATCAAGATAACGACCATAAGTGGGCTAACCCCGATCCAGGAAGCCTATCTAACATTCTTGCTCAGGCTTTTAATGACAGGCAGAGGAATAAGGAAGTAGGATTAAGTGGTCATAATCACGTCAAAGATTGGACGTGGAAAAAAGCGTCACAATCCTTAGCAAAGGTAATAGAGGAAGTCTATAAGTCATAGAGGAGGTTATTGTGAGCTTAGGAAATGAATGGTTAGGGGTAGCCGGTTCTTTTACTGATAGCCAGTTAAATAGTATCATGGAAGAAGCCATGGCTACTATTGTTGAAATGCCGTCAGATTCTATTGAAGCAGGCCCTAGATTTATTGAAGAAAAGATATTTGAAGCGCAAACAAAGTTCAGAACTCTAGAAACTCAAAGAGCAAAATTAAGAGATGCGCTAACTAAAGTAAAAAGAGCAGAAAACGCAGCAAAACTTTTACTAAAAGTAAAGAAGCAGGACATAATGAGCACTGATCCTTTTGCTCAGCAATTAACTGCGGTAAACCACAAAGAAGCTTATGCACAGTCAAAGCTAGATGATGAGATTAGAGAGCTGACAATCTTGAGGGACATGGTTTTAGCCCATGAAGCAGCTTTAGATATCGTAGAAAACAGAATCAAGTTCCTTAAAGACATAAGAAGCGATATTAGGACGCAGTGGGATATCATGAACTCACGGATCAAGCTTGGGGAGACCCCAATAGATAGGCTTCCTGATGTTCCACTAGTCTTGAAGAAGTTCGGAAGCGCTACTTCTTCACCAGTCGTAGGAAAACTAGCCAATGACGACTTGGACCTGTCTGAGTTTTTTGGCCAGAAATAAGTTTATCGGAAAAAATTCTAGGTTCCTATAATAGGTCACATCATCGGAGGAAAATATAGATGAGTGACTTTCTAGTCAACCTAGACGGGTTTAATGACTCGTCAGTACGCGGCGGTGAAGTAGAGAAGTATCGTGGTAAGCGTGGAGTTACAGATCGAATCGGCTTCATCTATACCCGCACCCCCCTTACCTCGTTCAGCAAGGAAAAGCTTTCTGAGATTGCACCTCGTGTGGAGTCTGGTGATATGGAAAAGGCCACTATCGACGGCAAGCACTATATTCATTATTTTTCTCCCGTCGCTGCACATGTCCACTACAATGATAGGTTCAAGAACCTAGGGGTTTTCTTCTGCCTATCAAAGCCAGGCCATACTGAAGTTTGCTGTGAAAATACTGGCAAGCCTACTCTAAAGATTGCTATGCCTGTTGTCCACTACACAACTGATAAGTCCGGCGCTCTTCAGAAGCCTTTCAACTATGTCGTCAAGCCTTGGATTTTCAGCCAACCTAAGTACACCTCGCTTAGGATGAAGAACAAGGAATTCCCCCTCATTAGACACGACCTTATGGTTACTTGTACGGAAGAAGATTATCAGAAGCTCGACTTCTCTCCTTGTAAGGACGCAGCCTGGCGTGCTAATCCCGATATTGAGAATCAGATTCTCGATGAAGCTGCCTCTATGATGCAGACTCTTAAGCGTGAACTTGGACGTGAGCGTAGCCTTGATGAGCTTCGTGAAGCGTTTGGGCTTAGTTCTGGAGCAGTTCCCGCAGACACACCCTCCGCTGATGACCTATCTGAGCTTCTTGCTCAGTTCGGGAACTGATAAAATAAACTAAATAGAGGACAGAGGCGGTTACACTTTAATTGGTGTAACCGCCTTTTACTTTGCGTTTGTATGGAAGAAGAAATTAAAGTACCTAAGCTTGGCATAGACAACAAGCCTAAGGAAAAGCATAAGACTAAAAAGAAAAAAAGAAAAGATCAGGAATTTACTTTTCCTGATCAAAACACTGGAAGTTTCATTTCTTGGGAGCGTTATCCGATTGGAAGAAACGCAGAGAAAAAGCCAAGCAGAAAAAAAGTAGTTAAAGATTATCTAGAAAGCAAAATGGCAGAGTTTCCAGAAAATAAATCTTATCCATTTCTTGCTGATTTAAAACTCGCTGATTAAGTATTTCTATAGTTTAATTAGTGATCTCTTTAGGAATAGATCAATCTTTAAGTAATACTGGAATAGTTGTTCTTGATGAAAACTTTAAGGTATTGTATAAAGATAGATTTAGCACGAAAACCGGTGAGTACTTAGTCATACGAGTAAGATATATCTCGGATAGAATATCAGGTCTCATAGAGTCATACGATCCTGACATAATAAGCGTGGAGAGTCCGAGCTTTGGAAGCTTTACATCAGAAACACTTCAAGCTTTGTATCAGTTTATTCTAAACGAATGTTGGTACCATAAACAGCTTGTATGCTCACCAGCACCTCGTCAGGTTCATAGGTTCATGCAAGAGTGGGCCAGGGCATATAAAGTGCCCTATAGCCAAAAGCTCCAGAAGAAAGACATAGTTTTCTTAGCTGGTGAAGCCGCGAAGACAAAGTTTAGGCAAGACGAAGCAGACGCTTATTGGATTTCCAGGATAGGCATAGCCTTCCATCAGGCGTTTTCTAAAGATATGATCCAAGATAGCTTTTCTATTGACATGTTAACCTCTGAGAAAATAATAAAAGATCATAAAAGAGGCATGATTTATAACGATGGTCAAGCCTTTTACGATTTCAGAGAAATAGACTACCCGTACAGGACGTAGCCAGGTTTTCAAGATCATTTTACTGACCCCTCCTATAATCCCGTAGAAGGGGATTTTTCTTGAATAGCGAGGCAATCTGTGTCTAAACAAAAAGCGTTAAATTTGCTACAGAAAGAGTTCAAGGGAATTTTCAGGAGTGACTTTGGTGATCCAAAGCCTATTGAAGTAATTTCTACAGGTTCACTTATTGTAGATAAGGTTACCGGAATTGGCGGAATACCAAAAGGAAGAATTACTGAGATTGTAGGTAATGAATCTGTAGGTAAGACAACTTTAGCTTTGTCTGTTGCTAAAAATGCACAAAAACAGGGACTAACAGTAGCTTACTTAGATTATGAGCATTCTCTTGATCCTGATTACGTTAAATCATTGGGTATTGATACCAAAAATGATACATTTCTAGTTTTTCAGCCTAACGATCTTGAAGAGGGCGATCATATCGTCAATGAAGTCCTTCTTCCTAATCAAGCTGCTGACTTGATTATCATTGATTCAGTGGCTGCGATGAACCCCAGGGAGTTATTTGAGAAGACAGCCGATCAAAGTCTCACTATCGGTGCTCAAGCTCGCGGTATCAACAAGTTCTTGCTTAAGGCAACTAAGCTTCTTAACGAGCATAACATTACAATGTTGGTAGTAAACCAACTTCAGACTAAGATTTCATCTGGTTTTGGTTCAATGATGGGACCTCAAGAGGAATCTAAGGGCGGCAAGGCCCTGAAATACTACAAGAGCCTTGCATTAAGCTTCACCCGTATTAGTACAGGCAAGGGAACTGCTTATAATGACATTACGGGCAAGAATGAGCAGATGGAGATTTATAATAAGATCAAAGTCAAGTGCACAAAAAACAAAGTTGCTTCACCGTTCAAGTCTGGCGAACTTTATGTTCGATTCGGTATGGGATTCGACAACTACTTGTCCGTCATTGAAGGTGGTTCTTCAACTGGTGTAGTACAAAAATCTGGAACAACTTTTTCTTACCAGGGAACCAAAATTGGTGTTGGTGTAGATGCTGCTGCCCGTAACCTTGCTAAGCCTGAGATGCAGACACTCTATGAAGATATTGTATCTAACCTAAGGTGGGATGTCATAACAGGTAAATCAGCTCCAACTGCTGAGGAAGCGGAAGATCAAGATATAAATCCAGAAGATTTAGTACTAACTGAGGTAGATTAATCATGTTTGATGATATTTTCAATAACGATCCAAACAAGAATAATGATGACAGTTATTTCAATAACTTTTACATCGGCAAGTGGTTCATTGACCCAGGTAAGTTGTTTAAGGGGTCAATGAACGATTCAAGAAATAGTTATAGTTGGCTTTGGGATGGCATTAAAAAGCCAAGGATTGAAAACGTATGTGTCGCCACTCTTTCTGATGAAGAACAAGAATGGCACAATCAGCTACTAGTAAGACAGCAGGACCTTACTCAGCGGATCTCAAATCTACAGAGGCAGTTAGAACGCGCTCAGCACGAACAAGCAATCTTAGACATAGATAATAGCGAGTTCAATAACGCAGTACGGGAGCGACATAATTTACCTATTAGCTCGTATCCTGATCTTACCGTAGGTTTAGAAGGCAAGCACATTTATCAACAAGTCGATCTTTCTAAGAACAAAAATCAAGAGGATTAGTATTTGTCCATCAAGATTAAAATTGAGAACTTTCAATCTATCAAAAACGTAGAGTTTGAGATCGATAAGTATACAGTACTTACGGGTCCTAGCAACTCTGGTAAGTCTGCAATCTGCAGAGCAATAGAAGGTGCCTTATTCAATAGGACAGGCGATGGATTTGTAAGAAATGGTGAGAAGTTTTCTGAAGTTACTATTACCACAGATGACCACGAGATCATCTGGACAAAAGGTTCAGGTAAAAATCACTATCAGGTAAGCAGCTTACTGTTTGACAAGGTCGGTACAGAAGTTCCTCAGCCCATACTAGATATGGGCTTTAAGGAGGTCGAGCTTTCCCGTTCAAAACTACGTCCACAAATGGGCACGGACCAGTTTGACATTCTCTTTTTAATTAGAGAACAAGGTAGTCTAATATCAGAAGTGTTTTCTGTCTTAGGTAGGCTTGATGTTATTACTAAAGCAGGTAAGGAATGCAGCTCTGATCTTAAGGGTAAGAAATCATTACTTAAGACCAGGTATGATGATCTTGCGTCATTAGACAATAAACTAGTAAAGTACCAAGGCTTTGAAAAAGTTTCTTTGATGTCTGAGTCTCTAGATGCAGTTCAGCAATACATCAAAGAAGAGCAGGATAAGCTTGGGTTGCTGGTAGAAGCACAATCAAGAATAGCGAGTATAGATAATAATCTTTCCTCTCTTAGTACCTTAAAAAAAGTAAGAGTTCCTACCTCTGTTGAGGTACAAGAAGTAAAGAACCTTGCAGCATTAAAAGCTACCAGAGATAGCCTCTTGGAAGTTGATGAAGCTATATACAACTTATCTAGTATTTCTTCTTTATCTATTCCAGAATATCCTAACGAAAAAGCCTTCTTGCTTATTAAAAAACTTAGCGATATAAATAAAACATACAAAGAGGCATCAAAGAATATTCTGATTTTGTATAAACTTACAGAAGTTGATATTCCTCTAGAAGTTAAAGAATCTGAAATAAAGAAGATTGAAGGATTGAAGAAAGCATTTGAAAAAATTAAGCAGTTAGACAAACAAATAGCTGAAGTTTCTTCAGCTATTTCATCTGCAGAATATTCCATATCGGAAGCAGATAATCACCTACATGATCTTATGGGCTCTATGGAAGAATGCCCTTTGTGTAATCGAGTAATGGAAAAAGATTATGTCAGCTAAAATATCTTTTATCATGTGTGGTGATATACACTTTGCAGACAATGCTCCTTCGTCAAGAATTGATGATTACGAAGCTGCTATGTTTGATAAAATAAGGCAGATTAAAAATCTCATGTTGGAGCATGATGCGTCAGCATTTATATCAACTGGTGACGTTTTTCATCATCCTACTCCAAGCAAAACTAGCCACAGGTTAGTTTCCAGGATCATCAAAGAGTTTGAAGGCTTTAGGTTTTTAACAGTAGCAGGAAATCATGATTTATATCATGGTCGATTGGATAGTCTTCCCCAACAGCCATTAGGTGTTCTATTTCAAACAGGCACTTGTGAGGACATAGACGCTAGCCACATTGACTTTACGTTAGAAGACTTAAATGTCAAAGTAGCTGGAGTTGCCTATGGTAAGACTTTAGATGATTATAAAAACATAAAGAAGAATGATTCAGACTTTCTACTTGCCGTAGTTCATGAGTTTTGCGATGCATCAGGTTCTGATTTCTTTGGTGAGAAGCGGTGGTCTTTTATTGACATGGCAGACTCAGAAGTTGATTACACTTTAGTTGGACATGATCATTCTCCTCAGAAGTTCTTTGAGTATGGAGGCAAGGTATTTGACCAACCTGGTTCCCTTATGAGAGGATCCTTAACTACTGATAATATTGATAGGGATGTTGTTGTTACCCTGCTTACCGTAGAAAAGTTTGAGAATGATGTCAGGTTCAGGCAGCGTCGTATTCCACTTAAGATCAACCACGGAAGCAAAGTATTCAATGTTAGAAAGCACGAAGACCAAGTGGAAGTACAGAACTCTTTCAAAGAGTTCTGCGATAAGCTAGTACAGACAAACTTGGCTAGAACAGCAAGTGCTGATCTGGTCTCATCAACTTTAGACAACATGGAAATATCTAGAAAAGTAAGAGATCGCGTAGTTGAGTATCTTACGAACTCAGGTTTATAAAATTGTCTGATATTGTATTATCTTTCCACGGATTCAAGGATTATCAGGAATGCCCTGAACGTTATAAGTTAAGATATATTGACAGGGTTCAGCCTAAGGAACTTGAGAATAAAAAGAATGCTTTTTTTGGCACATTATGTGCTGATTTATTTGAGATTTGGGTAAAAAATAAAATACACCTACAGCCTGAAGAATCTTGGTTGCAGTGGATTCTAGATAATGCCCACACCGTTGGATCATCTATTGTAGAAAAAAGCTTTATAATCTGGGACCATGACGAGGAGTATCAAGAGCTTCTTGGGTTAGCAGCTCATTGCTTACCTAAATGCTTCAAAACTCTAAAGGATGATGGTTTTTTAAACACAGGATTGAAGGCAGAAGTCAATCCAGGAAAAGTACAAATAGAAGAAGGTAAAAAGATTACAGGAAGAATAGACTTGATTACCTTAAGAGACGGTACTCTATTCATTATCGATGGAAAAACATCAAAAACAAGAGACAAGTACCTGGACTCTAGGCAGCTATACTTTTACTTTCTTATGGCTAGATCCTTTTTTGGTGAAAAAGTACCGATAAGAGTGGGTTACCAGTATATAAGATATGGTGATATTGATATATATGAAGTAGATCCCACTGTATTATCTAAGTTCATGGTGGATCTAAAAGCAACTTTTGACTCCATAAGAGAGAAAAAGTTCAATGCTACACCAAGTTTTGCAAGTTGCAGGTTCTGTGCTTACAAAAACGAGTGCGATTCCAAGAAGTTTTGGGAAAACGACAAAAAATACGCCAAAAATAAGGAAATTCATGACAAATTTGGCGATTCTTCGGTAATTAACTTAGATTTTTAGAGGCACTAGAGTTCCTATGGTATCAAATGTGATACCAAGTAGGTGATCATACTCGTGTTGAATGCAAATAGCCGTAATTCCAGTAGCAGTGAAAGATATTTTTCTAAAATTAATGTCTTTTGCCTCAACTACTATACTGCTACTTCTCTCAACTTGATAAAAACTATCAGGAAATGATAGACAAGCCTCTATGTTAGTGATAGTTTTCTGAGATTTCTTTAAAATCTTAGGATTTATCAGCACAAAAGGGTCATTTTCGGTATCTATCGTTATAATTTGCAAAGATATACCGACTTGCGGTGCAGAAAGTCCTATACCTTTAGACTTATACATAATGTCAAACATCTCAGAAACGTCAGACCTTACCTGTCGAGTGATTTTTTTGACCGGATTTGCGACTTGACGTAATATCTCATCGGTGTGATGAACAAGTTTCAACATATGTTTCCCTCAGTCTCTATATGAATATAGGAGGAATGTTCATGGAACTAGATTTAGAAGCCAGGGTACTGCAGACCAAGAAAGCTCTTGATACTGCAAAGGAAGACAAAGTACGCCTTGAGGAAAGAAGGGCAAACTTAACCAAGCAAAGGGAAGACTTGATTAAGCAACTTAACTCATTAGGCCTTGATCCTGAAAAACTAGATGACATTATCAAAGAAAAGACAGAAGAGCTAGAGAAAGAAGTTGCAAATTTTGAAAAAGACACTGCTTCTCTATCAAGCGCATTGCAAGAGATTCAAGATCGCCTAAAAGAGGTTTAGTAAGTTGGATTTTGAAACCCTTAAAAGACAAATAGATCGTCAGTCTGGAAAACTTGACGAATTAAAGTCCAGGAAAAAAGAGCTAGAGAATGAGATTACTAGCTTAGTTGAAGAACAGTCCCTGCTACTTGAAACCCATGAAGTTCTAAAAGTTCTTTTGGACAAAATGTCTCATGACAATGTAGATCAGATAGAGGGTTTAGTCACTTTTGGACTTAAGAGCATTTTTGGACATGTCTATGAAGATATAAAGTTCTTCTTTAAGAAGTCAGTAAAAAGAGATCAACTGCACTATGAGCCTATGCTTAGTGTAGACGGAGTAGAGGCTTCTTTAGACGATAGCTTTGGAGGCGGAATGCTTTGTGTTATCAGTTTTATTTTAAGGCTCATTGTTGTTACAAACTTAGGGCTTTATCCGTTGATTGTTGGTGATGAGATTTTTGCAGGCGTTTCAGAAGAGTTTCAAAAGCCATGCTCTGAATTTTTAAGGGTAATGGCAGAGAGAATGCGTTGTGATTTTCTACTTGTCACTCACCAAGAGCAGTTTGCAGAAAATGCACATATTAGATATAAGTGCCACAAGGCGCATAACCAGTTAGTAATAAAGCAAGTTTAAATACATGAGAGACGAGTCAGAGGTTAAACAGAAGTATCATCAGCTTCTGGGAAGAAATCTTGAAAAAGCATTTCAAAAAAAACTAGGAAAAAAACCTCATAATTGTCTACATAATCATGTTCATTCTTATTTGAATAATAAGGATAATATGATAGTTGTAGACCATGTTGGGCTATGTATGCTAAACTCGGAAGATCCATCTTCCTGGGAAGGAAACATCTGCGAAACAGTAGCAGATGCAAGATTTTGTCAATACTTTTCTCCAAGATACAACAAGCAAGATATCTATGTAGAATTTATGGAAAAAATATCCGATCCTGAAGTTCTACAGCATGAGTTTAGAGATATGTATATGCTAAGGTGGGTACTTGGGGAAGAAGCTAACCTGCCTAAACTTTCATTTTTAGATAAGATAAAGTTTTGGATATCTAACCAAGAGTGGGCGAACTTTAGGTTTGGAAAATCATCTTTAGATAATGAAGAAAATGTAGAAGAGCTTACGAAGAAACTATTTCCTGAAGATGGCAATTAGTTAATCTTTATTATTGTATTTCTTTTAGATTACTGGTATTTATTTTTCCCTTTTTAGGAGGTTTCTTATGCCCCTTGGTCCGCAAGACGCCGAGCATTCTGATCCTTTTGCAGGATCACCCTCATTAGAATACAGATTCCCTGTAACTGGCGGAGCGCCTGGGACCGTTACAAGCTCTAGTGAGCGTAATGGTGTATCCAGTGACATTTCTGATGATCTAGGCTTATCAGACAATACTCAAGGCGATTATGCCCCATCCGAGGAAACTCTAGATGGTCAGCACGCCGCAGCAATTTTAAACTCTGAAGTAGAAAATCAGTCTGTAACACTTCGCAAGGGCTTTACTGCCGCAGAAGTAGCAGAAGGTCTTCAGGTCTCTCAACAAGAGCAGAGCTCTTTCCCCCGCACTCGCGTAGAGTCCTTAGTGGAGCCAGTATCCGCTCAGGGCGCTTTAGATCCAGTAGATACCAGTGTACATTCTGATGTTGCAAATGAAGTCCCTGTACTAAATGAAATTGGTGTTGTTGTACGTGACAATGACCCAATGAATGATATGGTAAACTCTGACCCTTACTACGGCAGAGAAGAGTCCCCATTCACCAATCCTGCGGCTCCAACTGGCCTAGAGGCTTCATCTGTCTGGTTAGGTATGGATGGCAAGTATCGCATCACTTTCAACTGGGATAATGCTGCAGCCGCTGATGAAGTAGTAGCTTGGGAGCTATGGGAAGCCAACGAGAACGGTGACTATGGTGTCATTCTCGTACCTTACGATTATCCCTGGACCAACACAACTCCAAACCGTTTGCTAGATGCGGCGTTCATTACTGCTTCTAACGAAGATGTAAATTTAGACAGGGTATCAAACGGTACTTTCTCTTTTAAGGTCAGAGCAATCAGCAGCACAGGTCGTTACTCAGAGCTAAGCGACCCTGTCTCAGTTAACCTATTCCCAGCACCTGCCACTGTTACCTTACTAGCAGGCGGTACTGCTTCTTGGACTGCGGTAGCTGATATCGGTTCTGTTGGTTACCAGTACCAGATCGATAACAACGGCACACCTGGTTTAGTCTGGGTCGCCAATGCCGATACTGATGTTGCTGGCCTAAACCTAGCAGCATTTGCTGGCGGCGGTACTGCTTACATTCACGTAAGGGTAGCTGGTTCACCCAGATTCGCTACTGACACGGTAGTCGTTCCCTAGTAAACACAGAGACTGGGGCCTGTTAGGTAAATACCTAACAGGCCCTTTTTCTATAAGTATTTACCCTATGTTGAATCTTACTGCCTGGTCTACCGAAGCCCATGAAAGACTTAAGAAAGAAACTAGTGCTTTAGATTATTTAAAATCCAGAAACATTACAAGCTCATTAGTAGATAAGTTTTCAATAGGATTTATAAAGAAGTTTTATCAACTTCAAGGAAGCTCTATAGAAGCAAGTCAGTGGAATCAAACTTTTTGTTCAGGTAAGTTTCCTACCACAAATAGACTTATCTTTCCACATCATGATGACAATAACAGTGTTATTTCATTTTCAACAAGATCATTGTCGTCTAAATACTATTCACATTTCATACCAGAGTATGCCTCATTTAAAGGTAACTTTTGGGGATGGAAACAAGCCTTACCGCATATATGGGAAAGTAGGACTGTTTTCATAACTGAAGGTATATTTGACTTACTTTCTATTGCTCACGTAAAACCAAACTCGGTTTGTTCATTGACAAGGACACTCACTGAAGGACAATTTAGGAGGATTATCAGATATGCAGACAAGTTTATTCTAGCTTTCGATATGGATGAGCCAGGAAGAAAGGGATGTGAGTATTGGGAAGACAGATTCCAGAAAGTAGGAAAGTCTGCCAGCATTCTGGAGTACCCCTACAAGGATTTGAATGAGTGGTGGGTGTCTGATCCGAGAAATATGATCCAGAAGCTGTCTCTATAATCGATACAGGAGGGCGTCGTGTCAGATCGTATTAGTGAATTAGAAGTCCTTGACGCTGAAGTAAGGGCCACAAAAAACGTTACAAAAAATCAATATATTGATTTGAGTAGTATGGACTATCGCCATGACCCTGAGACGGGATTACATATCATGCATGATAGGAATACGCAAGAAGATTTTGTACTTCAAACAAAAACTGCGTTGAAGCAGCTTTGTAGAATGATTAAAGTACCACATGCATTTGTCGTTAAAAATCCAAACTTCTTAAATGACGGTATTATGAATTTCTGGATTGATAGGGCTTTATCTGGTGATGATTCAGGTTCAAAGAAGTCAAAACTATCAAGCAATAAAATTATTCGTTATTATGAGACAACAGACGGACCAAAGCACGTAAGGGCCATTATTGACGAAGATATTGTACCTGTAGACAATAAAGACCTTGTTGATATTGTTACGGCATCCTTTGGCTCTGGTAATATCAACTTAGATTTTGCTTCTGGTGCAGGTATGGAAGATGAGGACTTTCATGCTAGATTTTTCACAAATCATACATTTGATCCAGGCGACGGCCTAGAGTGTAGTTTAGGTTTCCATCTTAGGTCTTCAGAACTGTGTATGGGAGCACTTACGCTTGATGCGTTACTATTTCGTAAAATCTGTAGCAATGGAGCTATTGTAACGTATGGTAACTCTTCTTACTTTTCTTCTAAGTTTAGAGATATAATGGCTGATGATTTATCTGCTATACTAACTAACTGTGTAGATAGAATGCAAGAAGATTTGATTGAGATGATGGCAAGAATTCGTCTATCTCTTGACCATAAGGTATCAAATGATCAAGTTAGAGATCTTTTTACATCTCTTAAAAACCGCAGAGGGCTTAACAAAAACTTTGTTGAGTCAGTTGAGGGCCAGGCATTAGACCCTAATATTTCTAATTTCTGGCAGGTTACTAATACTATCACTAGATCAGCCCAGGACTTGAACGACAACCACCGACTACGGTATGAGTCACTAGCTGGTTCGCTTTTAAACCTAGACTTACCAAAACTGGCGTAATTTCAGTGCAAACTTCGGTATCTCTCGCGAATAAGTACCGACCACATCTATTCAAAGATGTGGTCGGGCAAACTCGTGCTGTGAAGTTATTAAAGGCTGTTTTAGCTAGAAACGCCTTTAAGGCTGCTTACATACTTGAGGGATCGCATGGTAATGGAAAGACAACGCTTTCAAGAATATTTAGCAGCTCTATTTTATGCAACAATAGAACTGCAGAACAAGAGCCGTGTCTTGTGTGTCCGTCTTGTAAAGATTTTTATGCAAAATCACACAAAGATTATATCGAGTTAGACGGCGGTAGTATTTCAAGCGTAAATGACATTAAAATTCTTAAAGAAAAGATTTCTCAGTTTTCTTCAAGAAAGATTATTGTTATTGATGAAGCTCATACTATTTCAATGTCAGGTCAGATACTTCTAAAGCAAGTAATTGATGATCTTGCAGATAAAATTATACTTATTTTAGTTACCACAGACTCAAATAAAATTGCCCCGGAGTTGTCTGGAAGGTGCTTTGATTTAGAGTTAGTAAACGTCAGTCTTGATGATATTTGCAAGCGCCTTGCACTAATAAGTGAGCAAGAAGGGTTTATTTTTGAAACAAAAGCTTTATTACAGTTAGCTCAACTTTCAAAAAACTACATGCGCGATGCTATAATGTTATTAGATAAGATTAGTATCTTTGGAAGCATAACTGAAAACTTAGTTAAAGAACATTTTTCTCTTCAAATAAGAGAAGATTTTATCAAAGTTATACTTAATGTTCCAAACAATATCATTGAATCGCTTAAAATACTAGAAACAATGCTTACAAAGAAGTCACCTAGAGATGTCAGTCTTGGTTTAGCCAAGGCTTCTATCGATGCCTATAGCGAGGCAAAGGGACTAAAAGAGGTTGACTTCTTTAATAAAGCATTAGCCAGAAATGCCTATGATCTTTTTGGCGAAGAGCTTTTAGTTATTGCAAAGTTTTTCGGAAGCCCTCACTTTGGTCTTACTAAAGAAGCACTAATAGCTGACGTATTATTAATTGAGGCTAGAAATAGAATTGGTAACCCTCTTTACAGTTTACTAAGCAGCCAGCCTAGTCTTTCTACTTTCGTAAACTCAATAAAAAATGGAAAGTCTGAAGCTATGCCACTTGTAGAGCTAGCCAGAAACCCAAAGCGCAATAGAAATAGCGCACATAGTCAAAGCGGCGTAAATATGGGCTCTACAGAGCAACTAGCAAATCTTTTAGGTGGCAGGTTAATTGATGAGTAGGTTTTTTACAGAGGAAGATCCAGGCTGGATAATTGTCAACGTAAGTTATGTTGGCGAACAGCAACCAGAGGAAGTACTTAAACAAGAAGTTTTTGATGTCATAGGTGAGTGTGAGATATTTTTTCCATCTTCTTCAGAGAAGATTGATAACGAGAAAATAATCAAAAGCATAATGCCTGGTTATATTTTTATAAAAACTAATACAATCAGGAAGAATCCTTATCTTCTAGAGAATAACAGATTCTTTGATCATATTGTCACCATAACAAAAAACAGAAAAGAGAGAAGAGCAAAACTGGTCTCTGACTCTTATATCAATTCTTTAAGGCATAAACTTCATAACATGATGTTTGCTAATCTACAAAAAGGTCAAAATGTTGTTATAACTAAGGGCCTTTACAGCAGTCTTCAAGGTAAAGTTGTAAAACTACTAGATAGCAGCAACGCTATTGTAAAGATTGAGCTAGCTTCAAAGACTTTAGAAGTAGAAGTTCCTCAAGTTTGCTTGACAGGGGTTTAGATTAATGGGCTCTAACTGGTTTGTTTTTTCTATGGAGCCCAGCGAGCTTGAAGCTCGTTTTGGTGCAGACTCTAACTTAGCTTATGATCCAGATTCTGAAGAAGAGCAGATTGTTTTAGATATGGAAGCAGAAGCTAAAGAAACAGAATTACGACGTATATTCAGAGAGCAGTTAGCGCAGGTATCTGAGCTAGTACAGTACTTAGATCCTATTGAGAGAGATTACATTCATATGTATTTTGAACTCAATAAAGATCAGAATGACATTGCCCAGATTTTCGGAATAACTCAAGGCGCTGTTAGTTATAGATGCAAAACAGCCGTAGAGAGACTTAAATTTTTAACAGTCCTCCCTAGGCTATGCAAAGAGAAACTAATTAGAGATTTAGACAGGATTATGCTAGATCCTCTTCACGTTGAGATTTTAATCTTGATGTATGAGACTTCTTCTCAGTCAGGAGTAGCAAGAAGGCTAGGATTTTCCCAGGGACAAATTAGATATCGTCTATTAAGATCATTGGAGATACTTGAAGCCTTTAGCAAGAATGACCCTCTTTATAGGGTTTACTTCAGTGCATTTGAGCTAATTAGAAAAAATCCAAACATCGTAAGAAATATGGATATTTCAAGCTTTTGGGTAACTGAAGAAGAGTTCATAGCTACTTTAGAAAAGTATGTCGGCGAAGAGCCTTCTTTGTAACATATAGTTATATTATTTTAATAGTTACTTTACAAGTATTGGTGTATATGCAAGAAGATAATGAGCATAATCTTAAAGTTCTAAAGATTTCTTCACTAAGAGACCTTCAGGGCTTTAGTAAAGTTGGTTCAAGTAATCTTCTAATCCACAAATCAACGCTTGATTTCTGGCAACTTTCTGATGACGGCACACATGTCGTAAAGCTTGTCAATGATGAGCAAGGTCCAATTAAGGATTAACTTTTATGCGTGAAGATGAACTAACTAATCCGTCCTTAGATTCCGTATTCGGTGAGGGTCCGCAAGTTGATTTAGGAGATATTACTGACCTAATCAAAGATGCTTCAATAGTAGACCTATCTTGGCTTAGTGAGCCTATCAGCTTTAAGCATTCTAACTCTATTGAGCCTGCGAACTCTGAGCTTGAGTATACCTGGGGCGACACTACAGATTCACTTTACGGGGCTTTCAAGCTAGTAAAGGGTAATCCACCAATCAGAGAACAGATTAAAAAGAAGAGCCTTTGGGATCATTCAGAAGAAACAGCAGATAATCTTTATAAGTATGCACCAAACTCAGTGTCTAGAGTTGCATCATCTGGTTCACCCACAAACAGTCATAAGTTCTTAAGAAGACTAATGCACAGAGGGTATACTGGCGAGAATTTAAATCTTGAAGCACGTAAGTATATGCCTCAAGAAGAGTGGAAGAAAGCAGCTTCAAACAGAAATCTTTTAGCTTCTGAAGAAGGTTTACTTGGAAACGTTTATGTTGATGTTACTGCCTTTGATAGCTGTCACAAGGCAAAAGAAGTTACCGATAAGTACAATAAGTTAGCAAAGTTTGTTTTAAAAACCTCCGCTTGCGGTGGGTGTTCTTTTAATAACTTTGGGCGATGTGCTTTAGTGTCAAAGAAGATTGCCACAAAACAAGAAATTTTTACTGATAACAATACGCAGCAATACTTAGATTACCTATTTTCAGTTAAAAGAGTAGACGATAGCTTTTTAAGCAAGCATGCTTCTTTGGCAAACAAAGAAAAGCTTCAACAAGCTTTTCTTGCCAGGAAAGAAGTTAAGCAAAGAGTCGCTGGTGTAAAGGCAAAGCTTCCATTAGCTCAAAATAAGAAATCATTTAATGAAGATTCTTATGTCAAGGTAGCTGCTAAATATTTACAAAAGGGATACTCAGTAGAAGAGCTTAAAGTTAAGTTCGCAGAAAAAGTACCACATAACTATTTAGATCAAGTTTTCACGAAGGCAGCTTCTTCGCTTTCTGCAGTGCCAACAGATGTAGCTCGCTGCGATTCAGAGTTACTTAAAAATGCCTCATCTTTAAGTAGAACTGCTAAGTGCCAGGGTTGCGTTTACGACATGTCTTCACATTGTGGTGTAAGTAAAACTGCTTTTAGTCAAGAGAGAAAATCTGCTCCGAGGCAAATCTCTGCAGCATTTGCTGAACTACCCATGGTTTCAGTAATGTCTGAAGATTTAATCAATAAGACAGCCAAGGCACTAAAAAATGGTAATTCCTATAACAGAGTTCTTAAAGCTGCTTCTAAGATTTCTGGGACTAATCAGGCGAAGAAAGCCTTAGACTTAGCGATACTACAAGTAAAGACAGCTTCACCTGATCAGTTTGATTCTTGTGATAACTCGTCTTTTGCTTTAGTATCCAGTATTAAGGTTGGAAACCGTTGCGGTGGTTGTTCTTACAACGCAGGCGCAGGCTGTTCATTACTTAAAAAGGCATTTGTCCAAGAAGCCATCTTCGATAAAGAATCCCTGAAGGACAATCATCTTTATGGCTCCTTCTATAAGGATCTTACTTTAGATAGAATGGTTTCTGTAGACAATCCTAAGAGCATTGAAACTATTGAGGTTGAAGGACTCAATCAGTTTAATCTATGAGCTCCAGTAACACCCCTTCTCGGAGAGAGCCAGAGGGTGAGTTTCTTAGGCCTGAAGATAGAGTCCAGGATAAGATAGAGCGAGCTTTTTCCGGCAGTTCAGACTTCTTCTCAATAATCCTTTCTGGATTAGCAGAGGAGATTGATAGTATGAGAATTGCAAGAAGAAAAATAGAACGAGCTAAGGGCGATGCTTCTTATATTAGCGATAAAATTGTAAGAGCATATAAAATATTAGCAGACATTGCGACAGAGCAAAAGAAAGCAGCGACAGATAGTACATTCTCGTTCCATAATCCTTACGTAGTAGAACTGATTCGCTCCATGTTATCTTCTGTAAACGATGTTCTTAGTGACCTAAAAGTTAATGACAATGAAAGAGAAGTATTCTTTCATAAGATAAACCAAAGGCTAATAGACATAGAAGATAGAGTCAAGAGAAATATCGACAACATTAAGTAGTTATGGGAATCATTAACGACATTATCAATCGTGAGTTCTTAGGAAACTCTGATAGAACTCTTGCTGATGTCGTTTCTTTTTGTGAAAGTGACTGGGGAGCTAAAGTAAATCTATTCCCTATTCAAAGATTTGTTTTAAAGATGTTCTACGGCATGCCTTTAGACAGACAGAACAAGACAATCAAATTGTTTGATAAGTTCAGGGAAACTCAGTTATTTGAACTTACAGAATACGAATACCTGCAATACTTATATAACCAGGGCCGTTGTAATGTAAATGAAGACGGTCATCAATTTAATGAAATGGCGATGGTCATCGGAAGAAGAGGAACTAAATCTACAGTAACTTCTTTGATTACCGCTTATGAGTATTATAAGATTTTACATATACCAGATCCATTTGAGTATTACTCTCTAATGCGTGGCGGTGAAATTAAGATTATTAATATCGCTAACGGACAAAAGCCAGCACAGAATATCTTCAATACTGTAAAAAATATTGTCTCTACAGTTCCAATTTTGGATAGGTTCAAATCTAACATAACAAAGCAAGAGGTTAGATTCAGGACACAATGGGAAATTGAAAACGAACCTAATGCAGACGGAGCGATTGTAGGACAGTCTGGTGGTTCACTTTCAAGGACAATGCGTGGTAGCTCCTCTATCGTTGTCGTACTGGACGAGTTAGCCCACTTTATCGATAACGGCGGTGTTGCTAGCTCAGAAAAAGTTTATGACGCACTAACCCCTTCAGTATCTTCATTTGTCAACAAGAATGGCAAGCAAGAAGGTAAGATTATTTCTTTGTCATCGCCTTTAAACAGATCCGGGCAGTTATGGAAACTATACACACAAGGTTTGTCTGAAGGTAAAAAGTCAGGTCTACTAATTCTTCAAATGCCTTCTTGGGAGATTAACCCTAATCTTGAATCAGAGTTCTTGAAATCAAGATTCAAGCGAGACTCTTCCGTTTTCATGGTAGAGTACGGTGCAGAATTTGGTGACAGTAAGAGATCGTGGCTGAAGGACAAAGATACCTTTAAGTCTAAGTGCATTATACCTGGAAACTATAAGCTAAAAGGTGAGTTAGGGCAGCCTTACTTTTTAGGGATGGACGTTGGTTCTATTAATGACGGAACCGCTATAACTTTAGGACATTGGGAAGATGACCGCTTAATTGTTGATTACTCTAGGGTTTATTACGGACATCACACCAACTATGGATTACCCGATAGATATGACTTTTCACGTTTACCTGTAGAAACTCCACAGTCATTAAGGAGTATTTCGCGTGAAGTCGCGGAGATTTGTAAGCGATTTTATATTGTCAAAGGTTACTTTGACCAATACGGTGGTTTACCTTTCCTAGAGCATCTTAAAGAGGCTGGCGTTAGGCACCTTGAGATGCTAACAGTAACTCGTACCTTAAACTCAGAAATTTACTCTTCATTAGGTTTATTAGTTGCGGAAAACAATATTCAACTACCAGTTCCCCATGAATATTTCAAGGATAATTTAGCATTTCCGGAGTCAGAGCCTTTCATAAAAGAGCTTTTTAACTTAGAAGAAAGCCAACATTCAAAATACGTCATAACAGTAGAAGCCCCTCCAGTTGAAGGTATGCACGATGATCAATCAGACTCTTTAGCTAGAATGGCTTATTGTGCGACTAAATTCAAAAGCAGCTTTGGAAAAAAAACATATCCCACCTATAGTGCTAGAGAGGCTGCAGGAAAAACTGCATCTTCTTATACCGCGTTTCATACAAAACGTTCAAAGCTACACGGTACGAATACTTATCGAACTAATAGGAAACCAAAGTAGTGTTCAATGATGGTGACTTAGAAAAAATTGAATCTGAATTAAAAAAGCTACTGAAAGATGCTGCATCATTAGAAAATAAGTTACAAAGCATGCATCAGTCTGCAAAAAGAGCAGGTTCTTCTCGTGGTTACTTAAGATCTTTAGGAAAACTACAAGGAATCATTCGCTGGGCAGACGAAGCAAGAAAAGATTTTGTAAAATCAGCTGATGAACACAAGCAGTTAGTAAAAGACGGTGGCGATAGCGTAAGTAATCAACGCTATAATTACACTACGGTCAATTTAAATAAGCTTCCGATAAAGAAGTACACCAGGTGATGTAAGTGCCAACAAGACGAACTACTGCTAGCTCAAAAACAGCAAATTCAAAGAAACCCTATGCAACTACTGCAATGGGGGCACCTAGAACCGCTAATAGAAATAGCAGTTTAGATTCCATTTTTAAAACCGGAAGCGATATCCTTCAAACACAGGAAGCTCCGTTTTTCAGTCCGTATCTTTCTACGGACATGCTCGAACTCCCAAGAACTAATAGAGAGAAGAGAAGATGGTACCGTCACTTCTATAAAAATGACCCTATAGTCGGTCCTGCTATCGACTTACACTCAGAGATTCCACTTTCTAAAGTAACACTGACTATTCCTAAGGCTAAGGACTATAAAACCGCTCAGAAGATTCTAAGATTCTATGAGGCTATGGTTGAAAGAATCAACTTATTCCAAAAGCTTCTCTCTATCGCACATGAGTATAACCTTATTGGCGATGTGTATATTTTCTCTGAGTGGGATGAGGAGATAAAATCTTGGTCAGCACTTAAGGTATTAGATCCAGACACAGTAGAAACTAAGAAGTACCCATTTACAGATTATGTTGAAGTATCTCTTGTACCAGACCCAGCAACTAGAGAATTAGTAGAGAGAGCTAATCACGGCGATCAATCTGCTCTAAAGGCATTAAAGACAATGCCACCAGATATTGTTGATTATGTTAAACGTGGGCAGAATATTCCATTAGATACAGACCCTTATTCTGGTAGTCATGTTTTTCATCTAGCGAGAAAGATGAGTGATTATGAGGATCAAGGCACTAGCATATTAGATAGAGTTTTACGAGACCTTCTTGAGTTCGAAAAGCTTCGTCAGACACAAACGCAAATTGCAAGCAGGAACATGACCCCGAAAAGAATTGTTTCTGCTGAAGGATTATCTGAAGATGATGTTGAAGGTCTCCGTGAGCAGGTAGAAGCTTCAATGATTGATCCAGATTACAGCATTATCACCAACTATGAGTTAAACTGGCAAGAAATTGGCTCAAATGATCGACTTCTTGTTCTAGATTCCGAGTATGGTAGAATCGCAACGCGACTGATGTCAGGATTAGGAGTCACAGCAGAGCTTTTGTCAGGTGAGGCGACTTATGCCGGTGCAAAGATTACGCTTGAAGTGCTGAACACCAGATATCTCCTTTTTAGGGAAGTTATGCAAAACTTTGTTGAAGAGGTTCTATTTAAACCAGTTGCAAAAGCAAATGGCTTTGTAGAAAAAGATGAAGACGGTAACGAAAAGTTAATTTACCCTAGACTATCCTTCAGAAGATTAGCTCTAAGAGATAGTAATGATACTTTTGAAGCTCTCTATAGCTTGTATCAAAAGGGATCAATAGACATAGCAACCATACTTGACTTGTTGAATATCGATCCTATTGCAACTCGCGAAAGGCTAGAAGCCGATATGGGCACCGTCAACGATTCTGCCTTCAATGATCTACTTCGTGGCATTTATCAAAATGTAGCTCAGGATCTAGTAGGTAAGTCTAATATTACTGAAAGGTTCGCTAAATACCTTAAGCTAGAGTATCAAGAAGGCGATTCCGGTAATGAGGTCGATATGGGAGGATTTGGTGGAGGTACCCTGGGTCAATTAGGTGGTGACCTTAACTTAGGTGAAGAAGGGGCTCCAGATTTATCTGGGGGTGAAGAAGCCCCAACAGAAGAGACTCCTGCTCCTGAAACTCAAACTGAAATAGAAGGTACTCCCGCTTAGAGCGTTAGTAAAAAATAATTAGTATGATGGATGATCTTTACTTAGAACTAATTAAGATTGCAAAATCTTATAATTTATCAGCAGTTTTATCAAGCGATCCAATAAAACTAGCAAAAAGAGTAAAAGATAAAGATACCATCAAGGAACAAAGAACCAGGGATCGCCGTAAGTCAGATCGTAAGAGACAGAACAAAAGAAGAAATGGTGTAGGCGTTCATCATAAACGCAGAGATAGGTCAGACACTAGTTTAGGCACAAGAGATACCAGCGATCCAGATCTAACTGCAGATTTGAAAAAAGATTGATGCAAGATAAAAATAGCCGCATTTTAAAAGCTTACTTAGATAAGTATGCTTTATTTGAGGCTAGCATTGATAACTTCAACGAAAAAGAGAAGATTTTATATAATCAAGTTCGTGGTGTGCTAATATCAAACTTTTACGACACTTCTAATGCTCATAACATAGCTATTTTATTTAAAAACGATCCAAACCCAGAGGATGACTTTGTAAATAAAGTTTTTTATTATGGAAAAATGTTAGGTAGATTAGATGAGCCTTTTGTAGCTCAGCTTTTTAGTCCGACTTATATTTACACTCAAACTGAAGCAAACTCTCCATACTTCTGGTTTAGAAAAAACTCTTCAGGATATGCAAAGCCTAACTTTATTCCAGTAGAGTTTATTGAGCTATGGCATCAGGCTCTACAAGAGCTTAAAGAGGAAAGTGTTGAGTTAAAACAAGATAGCCAGCCAAACTATCTTGAGGCAATAAAGCGTTATTCAGAAATATTAAGTAAGCGCGTGGATGAGTTAGAAAATGTTCTTCCACGAGAGGAAAATTAGATGTTTAAAAAGTTTGCCTTATATCCATTTGCAGCTAAAACCTCTGACTTTAAAGTTGGACAAACTGTGCAGCTTATGATTACAAGCCACTATGGGTCTTCATTTGTCGGGACCATTTTAGCTTTACATCCAAGCATTGACAAGGTTGATGTGCAGTGGCCTCACCAAATCGGAAGGCATTCTCCAGAAGATCTTTTACCTGTATCAGATGCTTTGGGAGTAAGGCCTACTGTAGTTGATCTAATGGTGCCATCAAAAGACGATCCAAAAGTTATCGGCGCCGTTGGTGGTGTTCCCTCTGCCGCTCAGGTTGGTGTAGTCGTATCTCACCTTAAAAAACTAGCTAGTGTAATGAAAGAAGCAAGACTTCTTAAAAACGAAGGCGATACAGAGCTAAGTACCTTTACTAAAGTAAGTAGCATGTTTGGCGACAACTTAGCTGATGAAGATATTCGTCTAGTAGTTTCAAGTCTTTTCAATAGAGATGTTGCTTTTCAAAATGCTGTTTATTTAACAGTCATTCATGATCTGATTGATGGATAGTTTTAGTGTTATCCATCTTTATCTGCAAAAAAAATCCAATCTAGCAGATTCTGCTCCTGGTTTTGTAGATGGTGGTATAGCTCCTTCTTTGTATTATATTGAAACACTACCACATGGTAGCTATTCAAACACATCTACTGGAATGGATTTCACTCGCTTGCAAAACGATCTTATTGAGCGTAAAAAGAGTAAGAAGAGAAAGAAGAAAAAAAATGGCGTTTAAGATATTTGCTAATGCTCTTTTTGTCGATACAGATTTTAATCCTTATCGAAAAGGTTTTTCTAAGAATGCAAGCGTTGGCTTGACTTCTAGTTTCGACATTAAAGCTTACAGTCCAAAAGAATATTTATTTTCGCATTGTACCATCATTGCATCAGTTGATACAGAAGAAGATTGCGATCATCACATCAAGCTTTCTTCAGAGAAGTACATCAATCAAAATTACGATAGCTGGACAAGAGGAACACTTAAGCAAACCTATCGAACATTTGTTGGCGCCCCAAACTACGTTGAGCATGTTCAGGTTCCAGAGCTTTCGAAAGGTACTATTGTAGATGCTGTGCTTAGGGATATTAAAGGTGAAACTTTATATTGCGATATTCTTGTTGCTACTCATAGAAAGCATGAGGACTTAGTTCATAGAATCAAAACGGGTTCGATGAAAGCTATGTCGATGGGCTGCATTGCTGCTTATACATTTTGTACAAAGTGTGGGAAAAAAGCCAGGAATGAACAAGAGCTTTGTGATCATGTCACAAGAGAAAAAGGCTCCAGGTTCATGGATAAAAAAGGTAACTTAAGGACGATTGCAGAACTCTGCGGGCATGAAAACGATCCTGAGTCGGTAAGATTTATTGAAGCTTCCTGGGTTGAAGTTCCTGCATTTAGTGGAGCAGTTTTAAGAAATGTCGTAAATTTAGATACTGCATTCTTGAGTAAGTCTGCAAATTCTTTAAGTCTATTCTCAGGTCTAGTCAAATCCGCAGCAGTCTCTAAGCCTTTGATGGCAGAGGACACAGATGATGAGGAAAATGACAATAAAGAGCTAAGTCCAGAGCAGGAAGATGAAAACCTACAGAAAACTTTGGATAGCCTTTTTGGTGGCGATGTAGAAGCCGAAAAAGAAGATGTTCCATCAGATGAAGAAGGCGAAGAAGAAAACCAAAGGGATATGGATGGCAATTTAGCAGCTTCCCAGTCCACTACACAAGAGAATGATCTAATCGTAAGAGACTAAGTTTTTATAAACCTTTTATAAAAAATCTTACATAGAGAACCAAACTCTATTTTTTAAAGGTAACTAACATGGCTAGTGAACAAACTTATGAAGGCCTGTTCAAAGTAGCAAAACAGCTCACTTTAGGCAAGTGTGAGTGCGGCAGGGATATCGTTGTAGACGTTGAACTTGCTCATGATGAAGAAGAAGCTGTTTCTGCTGCAGTTGAAGCAGTAGTAGAGAAAGGGGCTTCTGTTTCATCTTCCGAGAATAATGGCTCTTTTTCTGCCTTAGTAAAGAAGGCAAGTTTTATCGTTGATCAACTTGATGATGTTGCAACTCAGGTTGAGAATCAAAACCCTCGACTCGCTGCTCGGATTGATGCCGTAAGCAACGAAATCGAAAAGCGCGTTGCGAGACTTCTACAACGCAGACAGAATGCTAAGTAACTTGGAGGTTATTTAAACTACTATGGCTAACAGAAAGCGCCTAACCAAGGATGGATTTTCTCGTCGCGCTTCCGACGTTGAAAACGCCGATCCAAACTCTCTAAATCGTGTACGTCCCGTACCCGATGCAGAACAGTATATGACTTGGGACCCAGAAGCAAACGAGAACCATGAAAGACCTGACATGCGTGATGATTGGAAGATGGACAAGGATATGCGCCATCCCACTCTTAACGTAGCAATGCCTGGTTCAAAGCAAGCAAATCTTGCTTTACTACGTACAGCCCAGACCCTAGCTAAGAAGTCTTCTTTAGCTATTAAGGTTGCCTCTGCTCTATTCCCAGATGGTACTGATGAGTTCATCGAGAAGCAAGCCACTGACCTTATGGATCTACCCCTACGCTCCCTTATCGACACTGTTGCCCGCATCAATAAGTATGCTGCAGAAGTTGTTGAGATGGACGAGCTTGATAGTGAGGAAGAAGCTCCAGAAGCCGAAGGGATGCCTGAGGCTATGGCCCCTGAGATGGCTGCACCCATGGCTCCAGTTATGGGCCAAGAAGAGTGGCAAAAGGGCGGCGAGCCTGGTGAAGCTCCTGCTGACTTTGGTCCCCCTGCAAATATGCCAGAGGCAATGGCAGAAGTTCCAGCAATGGATCTAGAGGCTCCTGAAGCAGAAGAAGTTGAGGCTGATGAAGCTGGTGACGATCTAGACCTCGATCTAGATATGGCGGGTGAAGGCGATGACGAGATGGATGGTCTCGGTTCTGCAGTCTCTGAGGATGCCGCAGATGATATGGATTTAGATGATTCAGATAAGGCGATGAAGATGGAAGCTGCTATCAAGGACTCCCTTAGCAAGACCGCTTCTCGTAATGTCAATCGTGCAGCTGAAAAGCGTGGCGTAAAGAAGATTGCTTCTGCCCCTCGCGCCAACGGTTCTACGATGGATGTTGAGAACCTAAGCCGTCTATGGAAGTCTGACCCTGATGTCAGCGAGCACTTCAACTACTAAAAAATGTTTTTCCTGATTGTAGGAGAAAGGTAAAAAAAAATGGCTCTACGCATTCAATATGTGGGGCATCGTAACTCTCTATTCTCATTAGAGGAAGATGCTTTCACAAAGGTTAATTCACTAGGTGGTGATTACACCAATGACACTCTTAGTGCAAGCATGCCTAATGGCGTCCTAGGTGGTTCCGTTGCTGGTCTAAAGGATGATCTTTTAGTCGGCGCCTGTGACCGCTCTGATCGTCCCCTAGGTCTATTCATCAACAACGCTGCCGGTAATCCTTTCGAGAATACCCCCGCAGTAGCTTCAGAAAAGGGTCCCTTCGTCCATTGCCTAGGCGCTTGCCAGGTTGACGTTTATGAGACTCATACTAACGACGGCGATGGCGCCGCTCTAGCTGCTTATGCCGCTGGCGACCTTCTATATTCCTCCGCCAATGGTCTTCTAACCAAGGAAAAGGGCGCTTCTACCGTTGAAGTCGGCGTTGTTGTCAAGGCTCCCACCGCTTCCGACCCCTGGCTCGGATTACTACTTCTAGTTTAAGAGTAAGGAGATAAGATACAATGTCTGATCACATTTCTAACGAGACCAAGCAACGGATTATCTCCGACTTAGTCAAGACCGCTGGTGGTCGCGCTAAGCTAGCTGCTTCTATGGTCCAGCCCCTACGTCGCCGTCGCGACTATTCTTCCGTTGCCCGTAAGGCTTACCTCGTCGAGCAACTACCTGATGGCGCTCTACCCATCTATGACCGTGACCCCGATGTCACCGCATTTGTAATGGGCGAAGAGGGTGAGAACATCATCTCTGTTTCCAAGAGCCTTCGTGTTCTATTCCCCCTATTCGAAATCGCTTCCAACCCTGAGATTCCTCTAACTCAGGTCAAGGAGCGCCGCTTCGACCTAATTGAGCGTGCACAGGATCTAGCCAAGGCTGAAATCCAGGCTCAAGAAGATACCAAGAGCTTTGCAGTAATGAACGCTGTTATCGGCGCTGCAAACTCCCCTAACCAGCAGATCGGTATCACCGCTCCCCTAACCCCCTCCGCTCTAGCTGATGCCTTTGCTGACATTGAGCGTTGGGACCTTCGTGTTTCCCGCATCTTCATGAATGCTAAGGACTACACCGATATCCGTAAGTTTGGTCGCGATATCCTAGATATCGAGACTCAGGCCGTCTTACTAAAGACCGGTCTAATGGCTTACATCTGGGGCGCTCAGATCATCGTTTCTCGTATCGTTCCTCCCGGAACCGTATACGTCTGCGCCGAGCCTGAGTTCTTCGGCAGAATGCCAGTTCGTACAGAACTAACCGTTCTTTCCGCTGATGATCCAAAGAACCGCCTAATCGGCTTCTCCGTATTCGAGAACGTCGGTATCGGTATTCACAACCCACTAGGCCTCCAGTCTCTATCGATTGCTCGATAGGATATAAGAGCCTAATTTTAAGAGGCGGGTGGAAACACCCGCCTCTTTCCTTATCTATAATATAATATATTCGGAGATTTAATTTATATGCAGCAATATGTTGTAATTAAAAACTTTACTATCGGTGAAATAAACAAAACTCTAAGATCTTCCCAGGTAGTTGGCTTTGATGGGACCACTTTACTACTGGGAGAGCAAAAGTTCACAGCGCCTGGGCTTTCTGGTGCTATTAGGAGAGGGTGGTTATTAGCTACAGATGATTCAGTTGACGTAGAAGTACAGAATACGCCAGCAGTTAACCCGAAACTTAACTCACAGGCTCTTTTAGACAAGTATAAGGTTAGGTCTGCAGAGCAGTCAGACTCAGAGTTACCAAGAAAGAAACCTCAGCCAGTTATTGATTTCAGCTCGAAAGTAATATCTGATGAAGATGATGATAATGTACCACTTGATGAAGCATTACCTTCATTAAAGGCGAAAAAAGCTGCCAGAAAGTCGCTACAAGACAACAATGATCTTAAGAGCATTCCTAGTCTAGAAGTTTTGTCAGATGGCGGTGAAGCTACTCAACTTAATAGGTCACCCAAGATAACGGCGAAAAAGTTCCTTGACACCGTGCCTTTAGTTAACACAAAAAATAGCGTTCCTACCATAGAACCTCCTAGCCATAAGAGAGTTTTTGGCGGAAGCGAGTTAGATACAGAGGCTCTATCTACTGTCCAGCAACAAGGTATTGAGGTTCTTTCTGTACCTAAAAAAGAGGCGACCCCTGTAAAGGCAGAAAAAAAAGCAAAGACTGCTAAGTCTCAGCCAAATAAAGTAGAGGAAGCAAAAGAGTATACTGAACTAGCAACTTCTTTAGATGCAAAGCCAGATGTAAAGAATAACACAGTTAAGGACATTCCTTATAACTGGAAAGATCTTTCTTTCCGTGAAAGGAAAGAGTTTGTTGAAAATACTAATGATATTGCTACTTTAAGAGCTTTGCTTCTTCTAGAAAAGGGTGCTGTAAAGAAGTTTATAACATCTAAACTAGACATGTTGTCAAACAATGCCTAAATATACTTTATATTGCAAGGAGTGCGATACTTACTGTGAGGTATCGCACTCAATAAAAGAAAGACCAGTATTTTCTTGCGATAGTTGCTCAAACTTCTTACAGAAATTAATAGGTAATCCAAATATCCATCTTAAGGGAGATAACTGGACAGGTAAGTTACTGAAGGAAAAAGAGTTAAGAACAAAAAACTCTTTATTGCTAGATAGAAAGCAAAGAGTAGAGCACAAGTCAGATAAAGTTTTACCTAATGTCAATGGTGAGATTGTATCTTCTTGGTCCGATGCGAAGAAGCTAGCAAAAGAAAGAGGGTATAATACAGCTTCTTATGATAAATTTAAAGGATAATAGTATGGAAGCCCCAAGTCTTCAAGAAAAAGAATACGAAACCTGCGATTTGTACTTTGCTGCATTTCTTCAGTGTGCAGGATGCGACATGGTAAAAACCAGGAAAGATAAGTCAAGGTTCTTTTTTGTATTTCATGATTTAGGCGGAATAAGTCAGCTAAGAAATGAATATTTTGGACGAAGGTCAAAAGTTGATGCTTTAAGCTATGCAGATAGAGTCCAAAGCTTAAAGTCTCTTTTACATAGTTAATCGTTTGTATATTTTAGACGCAGATTAAATGTCGGCATTACTTAGTGAGGGTGATTAAATGGGACAATTTAGGGGTTTCCAAATCGCCAGTGGAGCAATTGCTTCACGTCACTTAGAGAACAACATTGCGATCAGAGGCACCTTCTCTGTCGCAAGTGGCACTGCGCTAAGCGGTTCTTTAACCGTCTCTAGCGGCGCTACTTTATCAGGTACTTTAAGTGTACGTTCTGGCGCTGATTTCTTAGCCAATGTTCATATTGCTAGTGGTTTATATGTTGGTCAAGAAGCCAGCATCACTGGCAATGCTCTAATCGGTGGCACCTTAATCGCAAGCGGCAACGCTCAGATGAAGGCCGCCCTACAAGTTGGTGGCGCTTTAACCGTTACCGGCGCTTCTATTCTAGAGAGCCTCTTAGACGTTGCTGGTGCGGCTCAGTTTGCTAGCTCTGTCGTTGTCACTGGCGCTTCTGCTCTAAAGAGCACCTTAGACGTTGTCGGTTTAGCTCAGTTCGCTAATAACGTTCAGATCACTGGTGCTTCTATTCTACAGAGCACTCTAGACGTTGCTGGCGCGGCTCAGCTTGCTAGCTCCGTTAGCGTCACTGGCGCTTCTATGCTAAAGAGCACCTTAGACGTTGCTGGTTTAGCTCAGTTCGCTAATAACGTTCAGATCACTGGTGCTTCTATTCTAAAGAGCACTCTAGACGTTGCTGGTTTAGCTCAGTTCGCTAATAACGTTCAGATCACTGGCGCTTCTGTTCTAGAGAGCACCTTAGACGTTGCTGGTGCGGCTCAGTTTGCTAGCTCTGTCGTTGTCACTGGCGCTTCTGCTCTAAAGAGCACTCTAAACGTTGGTGGTTTAGCTCAGTTCGCTGGCGCAGTCCAGGTAACCGGTGCTATCACCATGGAAAGCACTATGCTACAGAAGGGTGCAGCTACCTTCCAATCAACCGTAACCTTAGCTCAAGATCCTGCTTCTGCTCTACAAGCTGCCACCAAGCAGTATGTTGACCACGTTGCTCAGGGTCTAACCGTTAAGGAGATGGTCTGGGCTGCTTCTAAGGTTGCTCTACCTGCCAACAATGCTTCTGAGAGCGCTTCTAACAACAGCCATGGAATCAAGCACACCAAGCTAACCGCTGAGAACAACGGCGCTTTAGTACTTGATGGTTACTCTGTTGATAATGGTGATCGCGTCCTAATCAAGGACGAGGCTCTTGCCAAGTTCAACGGCATCTATATCGTTATCGATAAGGGTAGCGTTTCTTCCGCCTGGGTTCTTGAGCGTGATGAGGATGCTAACATTGTCGGTGAGCTACCCCGTGGTACTTACTGCTTTGTTAAGAATGGTACCGATCAGTCCAACACTTCTTGGGTACTAAATTCCTCAATCTCTGCATTAGCCATTGCTGACGCTGGCGATGACCTAAACTTCGTCCAGTTCTCCGGTGCAGGTACCCTACAGGCTGGTCAGAACATTTACGTTCTAGGTAACACCGTTGCACTAGGTTTCGATGGCAACAGCAGCCTAAAGTCTTCTGTCACCATGGTTTCCGGTGCAAACCTAACCATCGACGAGGGTGGCGACCTAATCCTAAAGAGCAATGTTCAAAAAGGTCATGGTTCAATGGTAGTTGAGTCTGGTGCAAGCATTTCTATGCAAGCTGGCGCCAGCTTCAGCGTTGATGCAGATGCCAGCTTCTCCTTCGCTGGTGACACAGCCCTAGGTTCCGACCTAGCTAAGCTAGTCAACGATTCTGTCATCTCTGGTGCAGACGCACTACACAGCCACGCCCTAGGCTCTCTAGGTATCAAGGAGCCTAAGGCTAAGGCAGTTATTGCTGATGATTCTAACGATGAAGTCGTATTAGCTTCTGGCTACTACTACAACCAAGCGAATTTCGCTGTTCCTTCCGCAGGCGCTGCTTCTGATTCCGACCTAGAAGTATACCTAAACGGTCAGCTAATCGAAGAAGGCAACTCTGGTGCAGAAATGCCCCAGTTCACCTTTACTCGTGAGAGCCGCGTCGTTAAGGTTTACGGTTCTATCGTCGGCGACCATATCTATATTCGTTACTTCGCCAAGTCTACCAACATCTAACGAATATAAAACCTTACTATCTTAAGTGGTAGGAGGGGGGCAAGATTTTTCTTGCCCCCCTCGGGCTTTTTAACTATAATACTCTAGTAACCTACTCAAAACGGTATAAATATAAATATGGCTAGGATTAGAGCTAATCAGATACTCGCAATCACCCAGGACCACGTAGAGGGCCTAACTGTTGAATTAAAGGGTAAAGCAACCACCACTACTTCAGATTATTCTGTTTATGTTGATCTTGTAAATGGTGATGATATGTTTTTAGGAGACAAGTTAGCACCTAAAAAGTCTATCCAAGCAGCTGTTGATAGCCTACCTATTTTCATCAATCATCCAGTAGAGATAAGGTTAGCTAAGGGCATATATACAGAGACAGTTAAATTCAATCAACATGTATTAGGCGCTAATGGGTTTATCATCATTAAGCCACAGGACAGCGCTACTGTAGTTCTTTCTGGGGACAATAGCCTAGAGCACTGCGTAATTGTTGATTTTGCTCAAGGAGTATGCATCAGGGACATTACGATCCAAGGTTATCGCGGAGAAGCTGTAAAAGTTATAAACTCAGCAAAGATTGATATGAACAAATGTGTTCTAAGAGATAACTATATTGCTCTTTCTTTATCTAATCAAGCGTCTACTTACACATTAAATAGCTGTATTTTCTTAAACAATAAAATTGGCGTAAGGGCAGTAAATACATCTACCGCTGATATCAGAGAGAGTTTCTTTGAGGCAAATAATGTAGCGGTTAGTGCAGATTCGTTATCGAATGTGTCATTAGTAAGTGCTAAAGTATCATCAAATAATTTGGCATTTGAGTCCAAGAATAATAGTATTATTGATTTCACAAGCTCAGTTGTAACTGAAAATGATAGTGTAGCCAGGGTTGAGCTAGCTACCATTTCTAGCAGAAATGAAGTTAAGAGTTCTCTTGTGTCTAATAATACTCTTGGGTTTTTAGGACTTAAGTCCGCAAAGATTGACTTACATAACGTTGACTTAGTTAATAATAAAAAAGTAGATATTGACATTGATTCAGGTGCTATTGCAATGCTAGAAGATTGTAGTATGCGTAAAGTATCAACAGATTTTAGCCTATCTGCTAAGAGGGGTACTCAGGTTCACCTCTTAGGTACTACGAGATCAAAAGCACTATCAGACAATCTATATAGCCCAGAGCATGAGCTTAGCATCTTTGGTTGATGATTAATATCTCATATCTTATGAGAATTTCCATATCATTCATTATTGATAGGGCTTAAGCTTTGGCATTTATTATATACGCAAATACTATTCATAACTTTTCAGCCATTTGGCTAGATGGTGATAGAAATTTGCTTGAGGTCAGTAATCCAACTGTCACGATCATTCATTTTGAAAGCGATGTAAAGGTGTTCGATCTTCAAGATGTTCCGATGAATAGAATAGGTAAGGGAATTTACAGATATCCTCTTCTTATGGACTCTACGGTTTTTGATGTAAGTAAAGATTATTTAGTAATATATAAAGCTACAGACTTAAGAGACCTGGAAGACGCTTTTATTGAAGATAGTTTTCAGGTTGTATTCCCAACTAGCCTAGACGGGCTAAACATATCAACTGTTCGGTAAAAGTAATGCCAATTGGGATTATCAGAAAACCAACCTTAGGGGGAGGTGGCGGCACTCCGCTATCTCTTGCCGAAGGATATGGTTACGGGACCAACTCTCACACTATTAATTTACTAGAGTTATTAGTTCCGGTATCTAGTTATTTTTCAAACTATGGAGTAAGAAGTTCAGGGGTCACTGGTGAAGGCCACTGGATTGATATTTACAGAAATGGTCAGTATCAAGTCGCTGGTTTAGATTTTTTTGAATCTCCAGTACGTGGGTCAGGGGCTACTTATTTCACATTCTCAGAGATTTTGCCTCCTCCAAGTCCCGAAGAGATTATTGTCGTTATTATCTATAAGTTATAAGAAAGGTCAAAAAAATGGACGAACATAATGTAGAAATTATTGACGACGAGGAAATTATTGTCGTTGATGCTGATGAGGTTTTCTCTACCATAGAGATTACGATTGAAGAACATGATCTTGAGGACATTAAAGATTCAGAGACAGCGGTTACCCGTGCCACAAATGCTGTTGCTACTGCGGCAAAGCTACAGAAGCTAGCTCTTGAGGAGCTAGAAAATGCAGAAGAGGCGCGTCAAGCTTCTGTCAGAAGAATGGCAGTCAAGTATGAAATTCCTGGAAACAGGGATTGGCAGATCAATCTTTCAACAGGTAAGATCGTTATAACACCTGAGCGCGGGTAATAAAAGTGGCAATCTCATACGAGAGAGGTCAGGAGCTAGGTTCAAAAGACTTATTCGTCATCATTAGAGACGGATTAGGTGTGTATACTGATGTTCTTGAAATCGAATATGAGATTTTTTACAATAATGATTGCGAACAGCAGCCCATGGCCTCAATGGAGACACAGGATGCTGTTAGGTTTGGTGTTGGTCAATACTATGCTCCAGTAAAGGTACCGGTTGACGCTCCCATTGGCACTTATACTATTCGATGGAATATTAAAAAAGACAACTTAACGAATAGATATGCTATAGAAAATAAGTTTAATGTTAAAAAGCTTAAAAGGTGCTAAAAAGTGAGAATTGCTTTTAACCGTGGTCAGTCTTTGGGGCCAACAGATTTAAACATTAACATTCGAACTATAAAAGGCATTTATACTGACGTTTACAGTTTAACTTTTACTATTTACAGAACGACTATAGGTGGGGCCAGCACGGTAATTATTGAAGATTTCGATGCCACTAGAGTTAAAGTAGGTGAATACTATGCCAACTTCACAGTAGGAGAAGATTGGGAGACAGGCGAACACTTTATATCCTGGAAGATCATAGAGTACGCAGGAAACGATCCACAGTACAGAGAAGAGAGATTTTCTGTTGAAGATTTTTGTGTTCAAGTTGACCAACCAGAATACACTGATTTTGAAAAAGATTTACTGAGAAAACTTAGGCATGTTTTAAGAGATAATAATCCTGAAAGAAATTATCACTTTATGCCGCCTCAAAAAAAGAATCGCGTAAAAAACTATACCACACAGTTTGGATTCATCTGGGAGGATGAAGAGCTTATAGACTTTCTCCATCTAGCGATAGATTGGATAAACCTATACCCACCCGCAACTAACCTCAAGTTAGATAATCTTGATGGCGGAAAACAACGATCTTGGCGTATTATGGTTATTATTGGTGCTGCTGTTCTAGCTATTGAGGCAGTAGCTCTTAACTGGATTGCTGATGAGTTCGGTTACTCGATTGGCGGTGTTCAGCTTGACTTAGAAAAATCATCAAAATACCAAGCTATGAGAGACGCATTAGAGCAGCAGTTAAATACTATGATTGAACAAGCCAAGGCTACACTAAAATATACTAAGGGTCTTCGTCAAGCCAGGTTCACCACAGGATACCAGAGCGGGTATCTTGGTCCTGGTTCTGCACCCGGCGTCATGTCTATTCGCAACTTGGTAAGTAGAGGTTTCGGTGTCATCTAGAGGTAAGAAAACGTTGCAGCAATCAGAAAATGATCAGCTTTCAGCTGAAGAGCTTAAGCTACTTGAGGACTACCGAGCAGGTAGACTTCAAGCCCCTACGAAATCTCCAGTAGTAGAGTCTTCTGACCTCGGTGCTTTGAATAGCGCCGATGTTCAGATTAAAAACTTTCTTTATGAGATTGGTATGCTTGAGGAGCGTAAGGCATATTTTATTGAGCAATTGGCTTCTGCTAGAAACTTAAAAAACAACCTACTTCAAGAAGTCATGCTTAAGTACGGTATTCCTGCCAATCATCCGTTTAAGATTAATCGAGAAACAGGAGCTGTAGCTTTTGATTTAGAAAGCTTAGATAGCGAAGTCTAATTTATGAGCGGATATGGATTCCCTAAAAGCCCCCCTGAGGCAAGCATATATAACCCAGGGGTTCAGTTTGCTATCGATATTGCATTCGGTGACCCAAAGCTTGATGCATCAAACTATGGCTTCAATATTGTTGGGGTCAATATTTATAGAGCCTATGATGACCCGAATGGTGTATACACAAAAGTAAATACAGATCCAATTGATGTTGGATATTTTAGGGACGCCCATAAAATAGAGCTAGTCACAGAAAATGTTTCCGACTCTTTTACAACTCGTGGTACTAATCCAAAGAAAGAGTGGATTTTTAGGACATCAGGCAAGCCTGTGCTCAATGACCAGATATATCTACAGTACAGTGAAGGTCAAGAGATTACAGTTAATATAGACGGACAGAGTATAGCACCATTTAAAGCCGATGGTGCAAAATCATTAGTTTGGCTTAACACAAAAAAAGTATACGATCCAGTCTCGCATATATCAATTCCAGCCATATTACCGCAAACAGGAAGTCAAGTTACTTGCTCTTACTATTCGGTCACCAACTTTGTTCAGACAAATCTCAATAGAAGGCTTTATTATAAGCTCACTACAGTAGGTGAAGACACTGCAACATCAGAGATTAAAGAAACTCCCTTGGCGGCAGCAGTTATGGTCAGACTTGAAGAAATGACTGAAGCAGAGCCTTATTGGAAGGAGGCCATGAATAGGAACAATTTTATTCTTGAGCAGGGTGGCGAGAGAGTAAAGTTATTTTTACGTAAATGGTCTGGTTCTGAATGCCATAATAATAGCCCAACTCATAAGTCAACGCTGAATGATTGCACAATATGTTTTGGTACGGGGTATATTGGCGGGTACACAGGACCTTACGATATATTGATTGCGCCTCCAGATGAGTCTAAGAGTCTTGAGGCTACCCCAGAGGGATTAAAGCCGACTTTTACCTTTGAAGCCTGGACTGGTGCAACACCTTTAATTTCACAGCGAGATTTTATTGTCAGGAAGAATGGTGATAGATTTTCTATTGGTGCTGTAAATCTTACAACCGTTAGTGGAGCTCCATTACAACAAAGGTTCAACTTATCATTAATAGGTTCTCGTGACATTAGGTATTCTGTTCCGCTAAAAGCCAGCCTTGTCCAAGCTCCAAATAAAGACCCAGACATTACCGTAACGCCAGAAGTCATAAAGGCAAGGAAAAAAGTCTGGGAAGATTTATTCTAGATGTTCAAGTTTTCTCAAGGACTTAAAAAACTATCACGAATTAAAGGTCCTACGGTGTCTCAGTTTAGAAGAATTTTTATTACTTTTTCCAGAGACCTGAAAAGAAGTTGGCAGCAATCCCAGACATATAGAACTTATCCTGAATACAGAAACCAAGTTCAATTTCTTATAAAAGTAGTAAACAACAATAGAATTAAAGTCATTGTTGTTGTAAAACAGTTACTTGTAATTGAAGAAAAAGAAACTGTAAGAGAGAGAAAAACTAAAAAACTTTTATACTCTAAGAAACTAAGTGCTAAAGTAGGTGGTGTTGAGTTAAGATACTTAGTGCCAAAAAAAAGAGATGTAAAAACTCCAGCTGCCACAAAAAGACAAGACTCCTACCTCGCTACTCTTAGGCAGAGAGCCATAGAGCGAGGTAAAAAATCCCCTAAAAAGACAAATTTTAATGTTAGAGAAAAGGCTAGTCGGTGGGGAACTGGTGGTCGTTCTTTCGATAGCACAAAAACAGCAAAAACCTGGGGAAGTAAAGGAAGAACAGTTAAGGATGACCGTAAATTTTTAAGCTGGGGAACCAAGTTTGGCTATAAGAACTTAAGACGAAATGTAAGGTGGGGAACTGCCAGTAAAGTCTTAGATCAAGATACGAATGAAACTTGGGGAACAGAAAGAGAGAAGCGAGTCAAAAAAGTTGTAAATGACGATGAAGCCATTTTGAAGTACAAAAACTTCATAAGGTCCCTACATGGTGAAAATTTCATTATGTCTACGCTTCGTCTCTATACTAAAAAACTCGCTAAGTCTCTAATATCTCAATTAGAGTAGGTAAAATTAAATGCAAGCATTTATGTCAGCAGTTCATGGTGTAATGGACCTAGAAGTAGGTTGCACCTGGAAAAACTATGGCGATATTTATTACTTGACTGAAGAACAGCAAGCTTCTCCATCTGTAGTTCAAGCAATTCATAAGAGATGGATTATTTCTGTATCAGATGCAGAAGTTCGTTATGCCTCTATGGACAGCAGAAAAAACGTTGGTCCTAGGCCCCCCGTTCCTCAGTCGAATAACGTCGTTAAGCCTATGGCAGTCAGCAAAGCTGATGCCAATATGGATGCCATTAAAAAAGATATCGCAAAGCTAAACTCAGATATTCAAAGTTTAGCGGGTTCAATTCATTCTATAGTTGACTTGTTAGCAAAAGGAATTCCAGTTCAACAGGCACCTGTTTCTGATTATAATCATGCCAAGCCTGTTATTGCTGCGATACCAGACAGTGTTGCAGAAGAGCTTTTTATACCGACATTCAAAGTTAAAGATGATGTTTCCCTAAAAGCTGATTCTGCAGTTGTTGCAGATGAAATCGCAGATAAAGCTCTTGAGGAGCTTAAAAAGTTAAGGAAAAAGAAGAGTAATACCGATGGCTAAGAAAACTGATATTAACCCAGGTAGGGGACTTGACGCTGGTACATGTTTCTTTGTTTCGGCAGTTAAAAATGCTTCAGGAGAAGTAGTTCTTACAAAGATTAGAGACTCTTTTATAGATGTACCTGATGAGCCCTTCATTAAAAATACTATCAAGATGTCCGGTGCCAAGCTACTTGAGCTAGGTGGCAACTTCTATATTATTGGCGATGAGTCAGTAAACTTTGCAAATCTACTTAAGAGAGAAGCAAGAAGGCCATTAAAGGATGGTTTAATATCCCCAGAAGAGCTAGCGATTTCTGGGGATATTCTAGCCGCTATTATTAAGAGCCTACTTGGTGAGCCTGCAAAGGAAGGTGAGGTTGTTTGCTATTCTATTCCCGCAGATCCAGTAGATAACAAAGGCGTAAACAATATCTACCATACAAAGGTTCTTGAGAGGCTAGTATCTAGCCTGGGATTTAGACCTGTACCAATCAATGAAGCTATGGCAATCATTTATGCTGAGTGCCAGGATAGCAATTTTACAGGTTTATCCATGTCTTTCGGTGGCGGTATGGTCAACGTTTGTTTTAGCTACATGACTATGCCTATTCTTCAGTTCTCAATTCAAGGTTCCGGCGATCAGATTGACGCAAGCGTGGCTAGAGCCTTAAGCACCACAGCTTCCCGCATTCAGATCATCAAGGAAAAAGGCGTTAATATTATGGCCGATGATTTTAGTTCAAAGGAAGAAGAAGCTATTGCATTCTACTACCAGACTCTAATCGAAAGAGCCGTTTCATTTGTAGTCAAAGAGATGAAAAACGCTAAGGTAGAGCTTTCTGATGCTATTCCTATCGTAATCGCAGGCGGTACTTCTCTTGCAGGCGGTTTCGTTGATATGTTTAAAAAGGTATTTGAAAAGCATAAGAGTAACTTCCCCTTTGAGGTAAGAGAAATTAGACATGCATCTGATCCACTTACTGCCGTAGCTAGGGGTCTTATGGTTGCCGCACAGCTTGAGGACAGTGAGTGATCCCTATCCTAGTGTTAGTTGGAACGATCAGAAACATTATTTCTGGTCGTGTCAAAATAGCAGCTATATCTCTTGATGAGATTGTGTCTTCTAAGTCAAAACTAAATAGAAATTCGCTAAACTGTTCAACTGGATTACTGAACTACTCTGAAAAAGATAGCATCTATGTATACAAAGTAGTGTGCTCAGAGAAAGATTCAAAAAAAGATGGTCATAAGGTAAGTATTCAGATTTTAGATGATCCTACCCAGGTAGAAGACAAAAAAGATCTAAACATAAAAGTAAACTGCGACTGTCCAGCTTTTCTATACCAAGGCGGTCAGTATAACTTATCTCAAAAAGATGCGTTACTAGGAAACTCAAGAGGAAAGCTTGTTCCTCCTAAAGTAAGAGATCCTGTAAGGGTAAATTATGGCTGTAAGCATATATTCGCTTCAGTAAGAAAACTTTTAGATAAGTTTAAACTTGATATGCCAATTAAGCCTCAAGAATTACAGAAACCAGAAGAGGAAGAAGTATCAGCATTACCCTCCTCACCTTTTTCTGAGAAAAAAGCTCCAGAAAAAGGCGTAAAGCCATTATTTAAAAACAGAGCTGTTTCAGAAATACAGACTGTCCCAACCACGTTGCTACCTAAGGACATTGATACTAAGGCGGTAGAAGAAATGGAAGAGGATGTTATTCCTGCAGTAAAGGGAGTCCCTAAGCTTTTTAAAAGGGAAGAGCAAGAGGGTGAGTTCTCGGCATTCAGGCCAAAACAAGAGCCTTTTGAAGAGTTTGAGGCAGAAGAAGAGGCTGCTCCAGAAGAACCCGAAAATATCCCTCCTTCACAGAAACCAGAGTTCGACATCACACCAAAGCATTTAGATGTAGAGGAAGATGAAGACATAGAAGAGGCTAAGTCTCTTAGAGATAAAAATCGTTTGAATAGGCAGAAAAAAGTAAAATCCCTATTTGGCGATTAAGTTGTTTTAGTTTGTTTTTTATTCTTTGCTTAGATACTTTTTGTAGGACTTATCGTTAGAAGGACTCCCTTTAAATGTCAAGAGATCAAGAAATTGCCCGCGAGCTAGCCAAGTTAGCTAGTTTAATGGTTCCTGGCGCTGAAGACGAAATTGGTGTTGATGATTCTTTTCAGGTTCATGACAACAGTGGTCGCAATGTAGAAATTCATAATCATAACTTTTCAGGCATGAAGCATGTCAAGGATATGCCTTTATCCGCTGTTCTTCCCCAGGAAGATTGGAACCCACCTTCATTAGCTGAAGTCCAGGCTAGAGCGCAAGCTGTTTATGGCGATCAGGCTCATAACTCTGACTTTTACCCCAAGGGCTTAGATGCCATCAGCGATATGCTGATGGGCCATTCTCCAGTAGTTGCTTCTAAGAGGAAGGCATCTAAAGTTGCTAGCCTCTATGCAGAAGAGTACAACTTAGTAATGGGAATTGCTAAGGAACTAGCCAAGTTCGCCAACTTTGACGCAAGTTCTATCGGCACCGCCAGAAATGAAGGCCCCGCAGTTCAGGACAGGATTGATTCTAATAAGAGCCTATCTTCTGTCAAGGCTGTTTTCCGTCACGAGGCTCTTCCAGAAGTAACTTCATTAGGCCATGCTCCTTTTGCTCAGGCTGATGATTTAGGAGGCTTTGAGGGCGCAATGCCTGTAAAGGCTTCTGCTGATTCTCCTGTCACCAAAAAGAAAGCCAGTTTCGTTAAACTCTCAAAAAAAACGCGGTAGTTGATAAAAACGTCACTAAGGCGTTAAACTACTTAGAGAACGTAGCTGAGTCCGATAAGTCATTCGGGATGGGGTCTTTGAAAAAGTTCAAGGACTCCATTTCTTATGCTAAGCAAGTTGGCCTACTAAACAAAAAAGAACTTAGTACAAGTAGTGGCGGGCAAACGTCAAAGACTAATTTGACAAAAGCTTTAGATAAGTTTGTAAGTGACCCTGGCTTAAAAAAACTACCAAAGCAAAATTTGGATAGCCTTGGTCAAGCTTTAGATAAGCTTAAAAAGAAAAAAGTCATAAATGAGCTACCCGACGAGACTATAAAATATTAGGTGATACGTCATTTATTATCAATTAACTAACGCCGTAAAGCGTAGATTAATACGGGAGCTTCAAGGAGCTTTTCGTACTCATCCTATTTACGACAAAATTACTGTAACAAACAAATACCAACTTGATGAAAAAAGCAAGTATGGTATTATCGTTAAAAATAGTAGTGCAGAGCAGATAAAGCTATCTCCAGACAACTATCTTGGTCAAGTTCTTTCTCGCGTAGGCTTAGTTAATATTTCTGGCTCTGCTGTAGAATGGGTAAGAGAAGACACTCAAAATCTTGTACAGTATCATGTAGATGATGTATCAGACCAGGTAGATGGTGACAATGTTTTATTTGAGTTATCTAATCAGCAATTGGTAGGTCTTAGTAAGTTTGAAAAAGAGATCGTATCCTTAAATAAAGATGACGTTGGCTCCATAAGCGTTTACGTTGATGGGCAGTCTGTAACTCCTTTTCAGATTTTCCCAACAGAAGGTTTAGTGCAGCTTAGGACAGCCCCGCCTTCTGGATCTTTAGTTAAAATAGCTTACTACTCTTTACACTTGGCTCATGTCGGTGCTTACGGGGTAGAGATTGTATCTGACACTACTTTTATGGTAGACCCGTTGTTATACAGGGCACCTTTTCCTATTAGTACTTCAAACTTTAGAAGAGCAAAGATATATTTTAACGAAGAACTTGGATCTGATATTTTTACAGACTTAACTGTTAGAGTAGATGATGTTGATGTAGATAGCAGTAAGTATGAGATAGATGAATCTTTACGTACTATTACCTTTAAAGAAAAGCAGTCAGGTATTAACTTAAGTATCGTACAGGCCAGTACCGACGAGACATTACAATCTGGCTTTGATTACTTTGTAATAAAAAGAGTTTCAAACGAACTTCTAAAGAGAAAAACTACCGGTACAGAAAGTATACTTGACTTAGAGTTTTCAAAAACAGTAGCAGGTACCTTAGAAGTTTGGTTAGATGAAGAAAAGCTTTTTAACTACACAGACGAAAATACAGACGTTTATAGCAAAGATAAGATAACATTTTCTCTAGTAGATGGCTACAAGGTAACTTTTTCAAAAAAGCTACCACCAGGATTAAGGGTAACCGCTAGCTACTATTATCTCAGCGAATCCCCCGGTCTTACAGTTCCTATAGCCGAAGTGTTTGATGATTCTTGGAGAATAATGCTTCCAGATGCTGGCATTGTAGCAAAAAGCGTTGATGTATGGGTAAAGAAAGATATTATATCCCATGAAGTTTTCACATTTGACTCTGACACAAATGATCTGATATTCAATGAAGCTATTCCTGAAGGTGAAGTAAAGGTAAGCTATTATTATGCATTAGACTCACAGGGTCCTTACGAATTCTCTGCGTATGGTGCAAATAATGAAGCAATAGAAGGTTGCGTTTTAAGTTTCGCAAAACAAGCTCAGGTAGGTGGGAGGCAGCTAGTTTTTATTTCGGGTGATCCTGAGCCAACTTCCCATGAGTATGGGGGTAAATTTAGAGTTTCTTTTACCCTAGATATAGTTGCTTTAGACCCAATTCAGCAGGAAGAAATTACTGATTTAACCGCCATGTATCTTCTGTCCCTAAAAGAAAGATTTGATTCCGAGGGAATAATCCTAGATGAGATTTCTATACAAGGCGAAGCAGAAGAACCTTATGATGAAAATACAACAGATCAGTACTACATGGCAAGTGTAAGTGTTGTTTTCTTAACGGACTGGCATATTAGAAAGCCAATTCCAATAAAAATACGGGATGTACATTTGAAGTTTATCAGCTATGCGTATTCAGACATTAAAGATGTTCCTGTATTTCAAGAGCCTACGCTTTTTCCAATCATAGAAAGCCCTATACTAAAGTCTGAGAGGGTTACGTAAAAATGCCAAAGTTTGATTTCTTTTGTAAAGAATGTGGTTTATTATTTGACAAGATAGTACAAGATAGTCAGGTTTCCGAGGCAGAGTGTAAGTCTTGCAAGTCTATGTCTCCTCGTCAGTTCAAGCCTCATACTGTCGGCATCACTTATCAAGCAGGTATGCCACCAACAGCAACTATCGATCAAATAGTTGGCTCTGATGCGGAAAAGAAATGGGAAAAGATTAATTCCTTACATCAAACCGCTAATAGCATCAGAAGAGAAACAAACAGTCATTTAGTTGAACTAACTGACTCCGGTAGTTTAAAAGCAGCTTCAAATGAGACAAAACAGTCAAGAAAAGAAGTTGCTGATATCGTCATTAATAATCAATAAATTTATATCTTAGGAGAGTCTAATAACGTGGAAAAAATATCGCAGAAGCTTAATGAGCTAGCTAGTGACTTAGATCTACTTTGGGATAAGTTTAGTGAATGGCAGGATAAGTTTGAATCTAATACTGATGATTTAGAGTCTTCAGAAGTAGAAAAACTATCCGATGAACTTGAAGAGTTAGATGACCTTGTAGAGGGCCTTTCTGGTGACTTAGACGAAGTAGAGAGCGGTATACATGATATGATATCCGAAGAATTCGATCTAAGTGAGTTATCCTGGGAAGATTATTTGTCTTCGGATGTACTAGAGAGTTCTTCATCAAATTGGGAAAGCAGTGATGCGGATTTTGAAGACTATCTATCTTCAGACCTACGTGATTCTGAAGACATGAGTTCATCATCTTCCGATGGCGAAGAAATGTCACTATCAGACGAAGATCAGCTTTCCTCTTCTAATCCATTTGAATCATCGGATAGCGATGATGAACACGATGGGTTTTTAAAAGAAAACAATAAAGAACCAGTTCTAGGTGAACCTTACGACATTAAAGATGGTGCACATAACTACGGTTTCTAAAAAGCCAATAAATTTTTCTAGTAGGCCTTCATATTAATGGAGGCCTACTCCCTATATGGGATTTAAATTTATATTGGCTTTTTTCTATATAGATAGAAATTTATATTGTAACTACTACTTTTAGGGAGATAAATATGGGTATTGGTCCATTTACTACTTATGTTCCGCCTGGAGTCTATACGAACACAATCGTATCTACAGAAGGCGCAGTTGGTTCAGCTGGTTTAAGAATTCCAGTTTTCGTTGGTGTTGGCGAAGAAACCTACACAGTCCGTAACTTAGAAGTTGTTCGCGGTTCATCAGCTTCAGTAGATGTTATTTCTAACCGTGAAGATATGACAGGTCGTTTCGTAGATCCTGACACAAATCTATTAGGAAATGCAGACGGCGAGAAGTCTGTTGTTCGTGTTCGTAACGTTCCTATTACTTCAGGTGATGGCACAGGCACTTTAGCCACAGCTCCTTCTCAGGTTGCCGTAAGAATTAATGGTGAAGCTGCAGGTGTTGCCAGAGTTAATGGTTTACTAGGTGAGGTTTACCTAGCTCAAGTCGTACTCGAAGATGACGTTGTTGACGTTACTTATTACTGGCATCGTGGTGACCTTCTAGTTGAATTAGAAGTTCACAGCGATCTTTTAAGCTCTCCAGTTGCAACTGGCACTCGTCATGATGCTTTAGTTAGCATTAACACTTTCTATAGCCCAATTGTAGATTCTACTGGTAATGGTTCAGCATTAGCTGGTTCATTATCTGTATCCAGTGGCGTTGGTATTATTGAACCTGGTAGTCCTAACCTAAATCCAGTACTCGTTTTTACTGCTGGCGACGATGAGACTGTACTAGAAACTTCAGTTGTTATTGATGGTCAAAATGGTGTCATCCAGCTTCCATTAAGCTCCTTAATCCCTACCGGTACTGCTGGCGTTTACGGTACTGTTAGTGGTCTTGTTGTTATTACTGGTGCGAGCGTCACTTTAGGTGAAGTAGTCAGCAGCTTGAAGGTATCTTATTGGACAAATACCTATCAAGATACTTCTGATCCGTTACCAAACAAGCAGGTTGTTGAGATCATTGGCGGTGGCGTCGGATCAAGCCCTAACCGCAGCAGCGATTATGCAGAGGGTGCAAGTTTCGTCAATGAAGGCGATCAACTAAACTGGGGTTCCTCTGCTTTAGTTTCTGGCGCTGTTCATACTCCAAAGAAAGAGTATTTCGATGACACCCAGGTCAAGGTAACTCTAGTTGACAGCAAGTTTGTCAATGATGTGCTATCTCCAGTTGATGTCGTAGATGGCGCTACTGCAGTTTGGCAAATGACTTTCACTCCAGTAGATGGTTCCGGATTAGGCAGAGAAACCCGTGACTTAACCAAGGTTTCTGTAGATGGTGGTACTCCAGTTGCTCTTAGCGGCAATAAGGTTATTCTTTCTGAAGCTATTGCGGATGATTCAGTTGTACTCGCTACTTACTGGTATAACCAGTTACGTGATGAAGTTTATACTGTTACAGTTGAGTCTGCAGGCGCTGCTGGAGCTGGCACCTACTCTATCTCCTCACAGAGCAGCGGTTCACTAGCTCACGCAGAGCTAAATGCCGATGATAGTGATGTTGATGACGGTGACTGGAGTGCTTCAGAGGTATGGCTAGAGACTGGATCCGACTTACAGACTGTCCCTAAGAAGGCAGTAGACGAGATAATTACCATTTTATTCGGTAGCCCTACTCAGTTTGTCGTATCTTCAAATAATGCATCTGGCACTTCTGGTTCTGGTGTCGTAGGAAGAACCTTCTACGATCCAAGCACAGGCGTTAGATTCACTATTAAGGACTCAGGTCTTTATGATGCCGATGACTACCTAATTATTGATGTTACTGTTGACCCCACACTAACTGCAAGTAATGATTTTGTTCTTGACGTACCTGGTATCAAGTTACAAGTTCTAAACACATTAGACTGCGGTGACGGTGATACTGCCATTATCAAGACCTTTGATAAGAGTGGTCCTGAGCCATCCATCGGTGACTTCTATTATGTTTCTTATAAGTACCGAAAGGAAGATTTCAGCTCCAAGGTATTTACCAAGATTAAGAACATTGAAGCTGAGTACGGCAACATCAATATTGACAACAAGTTATCATTAGCTGCATACCTAGCATTCTTAAATGGTGCAACTGCTGTTGGCTTTAAGCAAGTTCTTAAGACTCCCGGCAAGGCAGATGCTTCTGCAGCTGCTTATATTGCAGGTATCACAGATCTTGAAAAGAAGATTGAAGGTATCTACAATGCAGATATCGTTGTTCCTTTAACTACGCTTAGCGAGGTCCAAGGCTTTGCCAAGGCTCACGTAGACAAGATGTCTTCTGAGAGATTCCAGGGCGAGAGAATGACGTTCCTTGGCTGTCCTTTAGGCACAACACCTTCAAAGGCTCAGTCTCTAGCCAAGGGCTTAGTTGGCTCAAGAATCGTCTTACTTTACCCAGATGGCGTTGTTCTAGGTATTGTTGATGAAGCTGGCGTTGAGAATGAGTATCTAGTTGACGGCGCAATGTTAGCAGCAGCTCTTGCTGGTAAGGTTGTAAGCCCTCAGTATGATGAAGCTACCGATATGACCCGCAAGGAATTAGTTGGTTTCAAGCGTCTATCCAGAATCCTAGATAGCGTTGAGGCAAATCAAACTGCAGTAGCTGGCGTTACTGTACTTGAAGACTTCCGTCCTAACATTCGTGTTCGTCAGTGGTTTACTACTGATATGTCTTCAGTGCTTACCCGTACTCCTTACGTGACTCAGGTTATCGACAAGGTACAGAAAGACTGCAGAGCTTCACTAGAGGTCTTTATTGGCCAGAAGAACCTACCTTCTCTTCTAGCTTCAATGAGATCAAATCTAGCTGGTTCTTTACAGTCTCTAGTTTCCGCACAACTTGTCTCAGAGTTCAAGAATGTTGATGTTCAAGTTAGTCCGCTTGATCCAACCATCATTCTTGCTGAGGCTTTCTACAAGCCTGTGTTCAGCGTCGCTTGGGTAAGAGTAACCCTTAACATTAAGGCATAGTTGATTAAAAATGGGGCGTGGGTCTATTTATAGGCCCACGCTTTGTTTCTTGAAGTTTATTATTTTATTTCATTAGTTAGCTGACTAATTTTTAGAGGTTGTTACATGAGTGACATTTATAGAAAAGGCTTGAGTCCTCAAACAAAGTCTATTTCAAGTTCCAGGAATAGACTTTTCGCCGTATCCTCACAGTCAGATGCGGTACAAGTTGCTTTAGGTGTTGTAAGCAGCTTTGCTCCATCTGACGCCAGAAACACTGAAGCAGTAAGAGGTATTGGTTTCGGTGACCAAATTGCAGAACTAGTTCCTGGCATGTCTGATCCTATCAGCATTACCTTAAACCGTACTGCATTATATCATATGAATATTTTCCAAGCCCTAGGCTATAAGGGCGGAATAGATGGCGTAGTAAGAGCGCTTAAGCATCATCGTTGGCCATTTGACCTCAGGCAAGAAGTTGTAATATCTGAAGTAGATACGTTAACTGGGGGAGGTATCGGCGAGGCAGTAGGTGGTACTGGTCCAGAGGCAGGAATAGACGCTCCTCGGGTTATCGCTACCTTGTATGCGGGCTGCTGGATCACCCAATACGGCTCTACTTTCAATGTTGATACTGCTCTAGTAGCAGAAGATGTCACTCTAACGGTAACTGATATCTTCGCATGGAACGGAACCAATAAAGTTAATACCGTCCCTTCAACTGACGCAGGTTCAAAGGCAAATAGCCAGATTTACCCAGGTTCTAATACACCTGCTTAATAGACTACGTAGTTTTAGTCTATAGTAAATCAGCTAACTTAACCAATCAATAAAGATACATCATGGACCTAAATACAGTTTTATCTAAAATCGAAGAGGCCAGTCGTGACTTCTACCGTGAGACAGACGTACAGATCGGTAAACTAAAAGTCACGATTGGCATACTCGGTGCGGAAGAAGAAAGTGATATTCAAGACTATCTTTCTTCTGAAGTTAAGATGGCTTTCATTTTTAAAATGAAGCTTGAGACTGTATGCAGGTCCATAAAGGCTATTGATGGTTACAGAATTGATAACGTAGAGTTTTTTGAAACTGGCGAACAAATTGATGGTGTAGCTGTAAAGGTTGAGCGTCTAAAGTACCTCCGTGACTTGGTTGGTAAATGGGGCCAGGCTGTCATAGATAGAATATTCTTTGCCTATGCCGAGTTGGTTTCAGAGCTTGAGAGGGACATTAATCCAGATAAGACAGAACAAGAGATTGTTCAAGAGCTTATTGCTCAAGTTCAACTTGCTCAGTCTGTAGACGAGCAGCAACAAACAGCTTAGGCAGAAAAAAGCACAATGGCAGGACATTTTGAACCATTACGAGGACGTAGAGCAGCTTCTTTTTAAGGGTTTTCTTACTGAGAGCTTACACTTCAATGGTTTTGACTTTGTTCTTAAATCACTTAACGATTTAGAGTTTCAGCGAATAAAAGATCGAACACCCAGCAAACACCCCGCTAAAGAGATAATTTACGATTGCTGGTACTTGGCTTATTCAGTACTTCAAATCGATGGCGTTTTATTCTTAAAAGATAGAGATGATAGCGCTTTAAAGTTATTTAACTCCTTACGAAAATGGCCATCAAAAGCAATAAGTAGATTAATACATAAGTGTTTGACCTTTAATCGTAGGATTACAGATGCCTTTGGTAAGCTAGAGGCATACTGCTATGAGCCTCAGTCCAGGGTTTATTGGAAAGCATATTTAAATACTACTCTAAACTCCACCACAGTTACTGGATTGCAAGGAACTGACCAGCTACCTCTTAACTCGATGCAGGTTCAGTGGATAAGCTACAACCGGGCTGAAGATGACAGACAAGGTTTTGATGTTCAATGGAGTTATGTCCGTTGGATGGGTGCTTTTTTAAACGGAAAAGCTGTTGAAAAGATTGACAAAGAAGTCACTGACCAACGGTCAAAAGAAGATGACTATAGAAAAGAAGTCATGGACCGGGCAAAAGGTATTTCCACCAGTTCAGACTCCTTGGTCAATCCATTATCCAACTCTTCTAGAGAAGATGAGTACAAAAAGCTTTTATATGATTTAGATGTTGTTGTTAACAATAAAAAAGATGCTCACGAATTGGCAATGGATAGCGCCAGAGATAACGCATTAGAAGGGTATAGAACGTTTAAGCGAGAAGAAAGAGAACGTAAGATAGAAGCTATAAAAGCTAAAGCTTCAGAGCTAGAAAAATCTTCCGTTGCTGAACCATTTACTATTTTTGATGAAAATAAGATGCAAGACATCACTGATTTTGATCAAAGAAGAGAGTTGATCATTACAGTTCTTGGCGTCACTAAAGATGAGCTTGACCAAATAGATAAAGAGTATGAAGTTCCTAAAGATTTATATTCATCAATACTACCAGTTTCAAACACCTCAAGATCAACAATACTTCCAGTAAATGTAAATCCTGGCAATTTCTCAGGGGAGATAAAGCGCGGAGGCTTACCTGTAAACAATCCCAGGAATCGTCCTAAATGATAGAATTTGGCGACGACTACGCTTTCCTTGAGCGAGAGCTTAAAATAGACTGGGATGGCCTAGGATCGGATAGAAGCCTAAAACAGGTAGCCAACTTCGAGAGAAGCCTTGACACTTTAGTAAAGCAAAAGTTTCCTAATGTGAGTTCTAAGACAGAGAGGTTCAAGTTAGGCGGTGGCTATGTGTTATCGCAACCTGAAATACAAACTTACTCACAAAAAAAACAAATAGATACTGAGGTAAGGAAGCTTACTGAGATACCAAATTTAGTTTGGAAATCAGTAAACAGCTTTAGTCTTTTAGCACCAAATAAAGTTCCACCTTCTGTAGTAAAAGAAATAAATGATAGACGTATCTCGATAAAAAATATATCTCGTCAGATTCAAGCAATAAAATCAAGTAAAGAAGAAAGTGATTTCACAAAAGAAGAGATCAATAACTTAAAAAACTTACTTTCTTTACTTAGGAAAGAGTCTACTAACTTCACCAAAGGTTTAGACCCTAAAATGTTAGCGATTGCTCAAGCGACCTACAACTCTACTTTGTTTAAAGAGAAATCACTAGATGGGTATGATGCATTTTTAACTCCATTAGAATCTGCTTTTATGGATTTAAAAAAATCTGGAACCGGAATGTTTAACTTTTTTTCAACCGGAAATGGGCTACCGAGTGTCGTTAACACAATACTTCAAGGCTCAAATAGATTATTTGATTCTATTTTAAAAAAAAGAGCCCAAGATATAAGGTCTGGTAAGTATTCTGGTCAGTTTTTTGCAAAAAGCTCAAAAAATGTTCTAGCTAAAGAGTTCAATGCTAACAAAGATTTTAATTCAGTTTCTCAGGTATCTACCAGCATTATTCACTCAATGGGTAAAATAGTCGGTCCTTATGGGTTTTTACTTATGGTCCTGGCAAAAGCTGCTCAATATATAATTGCCGGTAGGCAGCAGCAGATAAGCTTCAATCAGAGTATAATTAACCTGTTTGGCACGATCAATCAGTTGAGTATGGTAGACCCTAAAGCTCCCAATAAAGAGGCAGCATTAAGCTCATTTTACCAGACTTTGTACGATTACCTTAACGATAAATCTTTTTCATATACAATAACACGACCAGATGGCTCAGTTGTTAATCAAGATAGTTTTTCCATACAGCTAAACCTGGATCCAGAAAAATATATAAGCTTACTTGACCCTTTAATCAAATCAGGTTTAACCATACGTGATTTGGAAGCCGAGTTTGGTAGAGTAAACCTGAAGCCAAATATGATTGCCAACATAAGAACAGGGCAAATTGCAAATCTTAAAGGACCCCTAGAAGATTACTATGCAATATCTCAGGTATTTCAGTCTGACCCATCAGAGCTAGGTAGGGCTATTGGGGACTGGCGGTTTAGCTTCGGTGATTTATTTAGCACAACCACAGATTCTTTCAGGAATCTAGCAAATATTGTATCAAGCAGCCCAGTAAGTCCAAAAGCATTTTTAGCAAATGTTATTTCTCTATCAGACTCATTTTCTTACTTTACGAACAGGTCAAGGCAGTTTGGTACGATCTTAAACAGTTTAGTTAGAAAAAGAGCACTGAGCGCAGATCAAGGTCGTGATTTATTAAGTAATGTGTTACAAGAAGTTATGGGGTATAGCACTTCACAAATTATGGGTGTACTTGGCCCTCTTTTTTCAGAAAACCCAAGAGCAGTTTCTAAGTTTTTAACAAAAGCTGCATCTACGCTCCGTGAGCAAATAAAAGAAGAAAGCAGAAAGGCTAAGTTTGTAATCAATAAAGCTGACAAAGACGCTGCTTTAGCTAAAGTTACCGAGCTTCAGTACATGTTAGATTATGCTACGAGACAAAGGAAACTAGTAGGTTCTGACAGAAGTAATCTTACTCAAATATCTAGCTTTGCTACGAATTTGATAAGAATGTTTCCGGATTTAAGTTTTGATCTTTTAGATGATGCAGTAGCTGCAAGATATAGAGTAATATATAACGAAAGAATGGGGGACAGGCCCCCAAGCTTATCAAAAAGAACACTTATTGAAGAAGCAACAACCACGCTTGGTCTTGGTTCAAGTATTTCTGAGCTTATTACAGCAAAAAGATATACATCTAAGTATAAAGGAAGGCCAAGTCCTCCGCAATTAACGGCAGAAAATATTCAGCAGTTGGTTATGAAGTCCGCTTTGAGTATGAACTTAAAGACTATAACTGTTGCTGAGTCCTTAGATAAGTCACTAAGGTTTATTGGTTCTAAGATACATAGTACATTTATGCAACTTTACAGTGTAGGTCAGACTTTATGGAACTTTATAACCAACGCAAAAAAAGTTCCAGCACCCGCTTTAGAAAGTACCGGAACTTCTCCTAGCTTAACTAGCATATCTCCTGGTCAAGTTGTTGATTATCGTGGAAAGGTTCCTGCTTACAAGTTAGGGAAAAGCAATAAAGGCGAAATACAGCGTTTGCGTAAGATTGTCCTCCACTCTACTGAGGGAACAGCTTCTTCCGCTATAAGTGAGTTTACTGGTGGACCAGGAAAAACATCAGCTCATTATATAGTTGGTCGTGACGGTAAAATTTATTACATGGTCGATGAAAAAAAGATAGCCTCTCACGGCGGTGCAATAGGTCCAGGAAGCAGTTTACTTTCTGAGGGATTTAAAATGGGTGAGTCAATAAATCCTGCAGCGTTAGGCATTGAAATCGAGAGATATGGAAAAAGTGACTACACTGAAGTTCAGTATATGGCTGTTGCTCGATTAGTTTCTTCACTTATGACCCGATATGGTCTTAGCTTAGAGGATGTTATTTCGCATGAAGAAGTTGCAAGGGGAAGAGAAAGGGTAGTTCTTCCTTCCGGTAAAAGACTAGGCGAAGTAAGAACTGACCCTGTAGGGTTTGACTGGAGTAGACTACGTTCTTTAGTGAGAACTATGAAAACTGGAGTAGAGTCTGCTAAGGCCCCAGAGGGAAATAAAAGAGCTGCCGTAAGAGCTTACCAAAATACAATACAGGAAGATACTTATTCTCAAAGGTTGTTTGAAAAAGCTTATGCCACGGAAACAGCTATAAATACCAATATGTCTTATGGGGATTTCGTTAAAAAGTCGGAAAACTTTCTTGAGAGATATGACCTTCCTCAGCTAAAGCGAATAATTCAAAGTAACGGCAAAGAAAGAACCGCACTCATTCTTAATTTTTTTAGAGACTTTAAGATTGAAGTTAACCCCGAAGTAATACTCGATGTTGTCAGGGGTCAAATCAGAAGAGTTGAGTCAAAAGAACAATACCTGAAACAGATGGCCCATAGACAAAAGCTAAAAGAACAGGTAAAGCAGTTTTCTTTAATTGCGAAAAGGCTTCAGCACTCTCAACGAGAATCCATTCGGCATGAGAGCGTAGTAGGACTTGATGAGAGTTTTAGAGAAAAGTTTGCCCAGCATTTAAGCCAACTTTCCGATGGAAAATCTATTCTTATAGAACAGTACAATATGGACGTATACATTAAGGATTCTTCTAAGTTTATTGACTACATAATGATGAATTATAGGCCAACTGTAGAAAAAGGCGTAAGCAGTGGCTAGCTCAGAAGAATTAGAGGCTTTCATAAAAAGCTTTAGATCTCTAGGTAAGTCTTTATCCGTTGAAGATATTGATATAAGGCTAAACTTACAAACTGAAGACTGGGATACTTTTATAGAAAGTGCCGAAAAAGCTATAAATGATTTTTCTTCAACCGACAAGAAAAAAGAACAGCTTATTAAGCTACTAGACAAGCTTAAAAACAGTTCATCTAAAGTCAAGTCTGAAATTGAGTACATTATAAAAGATCTTCTACTTACTTTTAAGAGAAGGCCAGATGCAAACTTTGAACCAGTAAAAGAACGGATTGAGCAAGTTTTTTATGCTGTAAACAAACTAGAAGAGATTCTATTCGAGAGATCCAGGTTATCACCAGCAAGTATACCTGACTGCGAATCCCAATTAAAGCAAGTTGAAGTCGTCAGAGGTATGCTTGCAGGATTAGGCGTAAAGACTTTAGAAGATTTAGATTCTATATCTGTAGCAAGTCTTGACGATAATATTGTAAGATTACTTTTTAAAGAGGCAAATAAAATTGAATCTTTAGCAGTTGAGGTCATTAAAACCGATAGAGTTTACAAAGAAGCGGTTGAGCAACTTTTTAAACAAAGAGGAACCTTTTACTCACTTAGAAGCACAGTTAGTGCCTTTAATGATGTTAAAAATAGTTTTACTTCAATTCAGGATAGTGGAGATGGCCTAAATAGTGCAATAGGTACTATTTGGGGGATTGCTTCTCGGGCACTTACTTCTGCTGCTGTTTCCATAGAAAGAAGAAGGCTACTACAAAGTAAGGTATCTGTAGACCCGGAAAAAGAAGCGAAAAATGCTTTTGAGCTTGACAATAGATTAAGTAAAATAGGATCTGCTATGACCAGTGGATTTAAGAGTATGGTAAAAAGCATCAATTCCATCGGTAAAAGCGTTGGTTATTTGAGCTTCATACTTGACCTTATGCTGAAAGGGATGAATTATACCGCTGAAGTAAACAAATCCATAATAGAACTATTTGGCACACAAGAGTTATTATATGGAATCGAGCCAAACTCAGAAAACTTATTCAAGAGAATAGATTCACTAAACAAGCAACTTAACTCAGTTCAAGACGAATTTTTACTTGACTATACCGATAGGGTTAAGGGCATTTTAGCCTACAGAGAGGCTGGCGGCTCAACTAAGAATCTTGAGATTAGTTCAGCTAAGGATTTCGGTGATCCAGAAAATACAAGAAATATATTCAGCCCTATAGCGCTTTCTGCGAAGTACGGTCATCTGCTCGGTATGAGTTTTGAGGAGGTAATGTCTAAAGTAGGCAATTTGACTTTTTCTTCTCAGTTAACCACGAGTCAGGTTGAACAAGTTTTTGAAGAGGCCAGGGTTGGTGCATATAAGTCAAGAACAAATACTTCTTTAGCTTTAAATAGCCTCATTGAAATATCTCAAAAGTTTGGTGGGGTCATTAACACATTTACGATCAATAGTTCTATTTTAACTAAAATAGCCAATAGTACAAAATTGAATGAAAGTCAAGCGGCTGATTTTGTATCTTCAGTTTTAGATAACGTAAAAAGTCAAAGATTCGAAGATATGGGTACACTTATTACATTAGCAGGCTACGATTTAGATAGTAGCACAGATTTGTCATTACTTAGACAAAGAATGAGAGAAGGCTATCTAGCAGTTAGGAAGTCTTTAGAAGCACAAAGAATAGATATAGGTAATCGTCTAGGCACTCAATCAAATGAGTACCTTCAAGTACAAATACAGTTAAGCTCTCTTGGATTCTATGAGGCTCAGTTAAGTAATCCAGATATCATGCTTACTCTTTTAGAGTCCGCAAAGGTATTTCCTCAGGTTGTTTTACCAGTTTTTCAGCAAGCTATAGATGGGCAAATTAAACTAATATATGGAATTGAAGCTGATAGAGTAATGATCAATGCCCTAAGCTATAGATCAGCGTTAGACTTAGCTAGCAAGCAGATAAATATACCAGAACAATTTAAAGATTTACTATTAGCGGCCAGATTTGACCCTAATGGTATAAGGAAGCTTGATGATCGCGGATTATTTAAACTAGAAAGTTCGCTGCCTCAAGCCCAGGATCATAGAAAAAATATGACTGATATTGCTGCAAGAATGGCTAAGCATACAACATCTGGTGTCAAGACACTTAATCAGGCAAAGAACTCTATATTTGCCGGGATTGGCAGTTTGTTCAGAAGAGCTCAGTCTTTGCTGTCAAAGGCAACTTCTTGGATACAAAGTGTTATATCCGCCATATCAAGAGGACAAACTCCTGTAATCGCTGGCGCCATTGCAGGAGCAGCGATTGCAGGTGGTGCTATATTTGGTCTTACTACTTTAGGAATAGGTCCAATTGCTTTGGCAGCTGGAGCAGGGCTTTTAGCTGGTGGTTCTGCTGGACTTGGTATCGATAGAATGCTTAACATCAGCCAAGCCCCATTAGACTCTGCTTCTCTATATAGATCAAAGATGTCATTAAACCAGTCTAGCGAAGAAACCAAGCTAGCTAAGAAACTTTTATTAGATACTGCATCTGATCAACGTATTTATGGGCCACTAATGGCCGTGGCAGCGGAGTATAATATAAGCCCTGCATTACTTTTCGCGTTAAAAATACAAGCCACTGGCACAAATGTACGAGCAAACTCAGATAAAAATGCCAGACATTTACCAAAGGGAGTATTTCAGCTTATACCTGAACAGTGGAAAGCTAGGAAAGAACAATGCATGGATATTATTTCTTCAGCAAGACTTGTGGCAGAAAGAGCAGCCAGTAACATACAAAAGATTGTCAGAATTAGCAAGGAAAGAAATCTAAATTTGGGTGAAGGCGATATATTATCGTTAGCTGCTGCCATGCATCTTGCGCCAGATTTAGTTGAAGACGTGCTTAGAAATCGTTCAGGTAGGTATAGAGCAGGAAATAGAGACATATCTTTTTCGCCAAATCTTCCTGAAGGGTCTTCAGCAGATAAAGTAACTAATCAGATAGACCGCGCTATGCATGTTTTATACGGCATATCCATGGGAGAAAAAACCCCATACGATCAAGTAAAGGATAAAATAGCTGTAGGATTAGGGCTATCAGAGATTTCCGGAACTGGATCAAATATTCCAAGAACTGCAGATAATATTAGTGATGGATTAGTTAGGCAGGCCAATCTTCCTACAGGAAAACTAAATCTTCCGAGACTAGATAGTCAGTTTACCGCAGGAAATCCAGCTACATATCGTGTTTCCACTCAAAAAGTAAAGTCTTCCCGGTTACCTAGATTAGCTCCTCGTATTGAAGTAGGAACCGGAAGAATTACGGATTCATCGTTTGGCAAGAAAGACGATGTTTCAGTTCCTCAATTTATTCTTGAGCAATTGCCAGATACTAGGGACGGCAGAAAGTTTAGGTATATTGTAACACCTAAACAAGATGTAACGCCACCTAGTAATCAGGTCTTTTATAAGAATGTTCTATATGAGACCTTGTACCTGAATGACGCCAATAATTTAATCCGGGTCTGGGAACGTCTCGTAGGAAATAGTGGCACCTAATAACAAAGCAAAAAATCGTTCTAGCTTATCGTTTAAGTTAGAACTTGGCTTTGCTAATTCAGCAGAGTTTCTTAAAAGCATAACTGAAAAAACTAAAACGTTCAACAAGCTTTTATTTGACACAGCTAAGAATGTTGAGGATGCTTATGATCCTGAGCTTTTCGCGCAACTTAGAGAAACAGCAAATACACTTAGCCAGGAAAGAGACGAACTAGATAAATCCTGGGAAGAGATCGCTAATGAAAAAAATTTAGTACAAGTTTTTCCGAACATCAGAGAGCAAATTTTAGAAACAGTAAGCTACGCTCAAAGGATTCAAAATATAGGTAAAAGAGCTTATTATCAAGGACTAATTTCCTCACAGGATATGTCTAATCTTGATAAGAATGTAAAAGAAGTTGAGTTTATTCAGCAATCCCTGCAAAAGTCTTTACAAGAAATTGCAAGAATAGATAGAAAACAATTCGATAGCGATGTAGAATACGCAAATAAACTAAGACCATTACAAGATTCTGTAGCCAAAAAAACAACACAACTTGCTCAAGCTAGAGATACCCTAAAACGAGAGTCATCTTCTCTAGTTGGGTATCAAAAAGGCCTGGATGAGATAGCAAAGAAAACTCTTGAAAAAGGCTTCGAAGGATTTTTTGAAGGTGCCCAGGATGCGGCTAAGGGTTTCATTGATGGCGTTAGAGCAGCATTTTCTTTAAACCCAGCTGAGGCAGAAAAACATTTCAGAAAAGCTGAAGGCTTAGGGAAAGCCCTTGCTAAAGTCTCGTCAGATAGAAAAGATCAGTCGAATATAGATAATTCTTTATCTGCAACCCAGAAAGTAATAGAAAGTTCTCTTTCAAAGTTTACTTCTGTCGTGGGAAAGATATCATCTTTTGCTAGGTGGGCTTCCGTAGGAATATCCGTAGCCGGTGGTATTGTATCTGTTCTAGGTTTAGTGCTTAGCGCAAGCGATAAAGCCAGAGAACTTAATAAGACTCTTTTATCTGGAAGAAGTTTGGGTGACTTAGGTTTAGACCTTCGAGCTCAAGCAGATTTTAAAACCGTAGATTCAATATTTGACAAACTTAAAGATGAGTTTACTAGTATATACGCAACAGCTGATGCTACTCAGAATAAGTTTAGACTATCACCTGAGCAAGCAAAGGAAGAATTGGCAAAATATGCCGGATTGAACTTACCGAGGCTGCAAGGAAACCTGCAACAAGGCGCCGGGGTTATTTCTAACCTGAATAAGTTTGTCAATATGGGTTTAGCCTTGAGCTATACTTGGGGAATCAGCACAGATGAAGTTGCTCAAAACTCTATGGAGTTAGTGAATGAATATGGGTACGGCGAGAGGCAGCTTCAGTCCTTATACGGTGGCCTTAACAGGGTAACAAAAGGTAGTTATATTAATGTAGCTAGATTGCTTGGTGCCACAAAGGGATTAGCCATGCAGTCCCCAATTTTTGGTGACAACTTAAAAGCTACAGCATCTCTATTCACTAGATTATACGATACAAAGATACTAGGGACACGTGATGTTACTTCCTACATAGAAGCGGTTTCCCAGGCATTCCAAGACGACGACTCTACTCAAAGAATGGTTGCTAGCCTTTTAGCACAAAAGCCATCCGAACTAGTTGACATTTTAGAGACCACTGTTCGAGCTATGCCTACCGGAACTGAAGGGCAGCAGAGGGCTAAGGGATTTGTAGAACAGGCACTAAGAAAACTGAAAGATATTCAAAGCAAAAAACTAAACCCAACAGCAGCAGATCTTAGGGATATCGCTTACGCCTTAAAGCTTGTTCCGCCACAGACTAAACAAGCTATCTTAGCTCAAGCTTTATATGACAAGAATACTTTAAGTATGAAAGCTTCTGACCCTGGCTTTGATAGAGCTATGCAAATGACCATGGAGCAGTTTACAAGGTCAAAGCTCATAACGGGTGATGAGAACGCATTATTTACTATTAGACAGTCTTTACTTGCATTAGCTAAAGCTAACCCTACGAAAACTCTAGGCGACTTGCTTTCTATGCTTCTTGGTGACATAAACGATCAAGCAGAATCAGATGCGTCTGCGTATCAAAAACTTGAGACAGGCTTAGCAAATAATGCCGATCAATTGGTACCCCCTCTTAGAGGTGTTACCAACGCCATTGAAGGATTACTTATAAAAGTTCAAGGCTTAGCAGAGAATATAATTGACTTTATACAGCATGGTTTACTTGAGTCATCCTTTGCAAAATGGATAGCAAGTAAGCTTGGCATCGCGGCACCTACTGAATCATTATCTGGTTCTGATTTTATTAAGCAGCTTGGCGACACTTTAGCAACTATGAGAGAACAACAAGCTAAGATACTGTCTTCTAATGGACCACAAAGAGCCGAAGCTATTCAACGTTTTAATGAAGCTGCGAGCAGGTTGGCAGATTTAGCACAGTCTTCACCGTCTCAAGTTAAAGCATCACTAGCTTCTCAGTCTCTAAACTTCACCAACTATTTCACCGTAACAGGCCAGAGTGACTTTCCTGCTTATATAAAATCAAAACTCGACCAAGAAATGAAAGAAGCTTTTAAGTCATTTATCGTTGGTAGTAGCCAAGCGCCGGTAGCCACTACCTCAAATATCGGTACGGCGGTAAGACTACCAAGTGCGTCTCTCAATGTACCCGCCTTAAAGCAAGCCGCTTCCAGGAGAAGTGTTTCATCTGATGGTGTTACAGTAAAAATTCCAGATAGCGTATTAAACTTAACAAACGAGCAAAAAGAGTTACTACGGTTACTAGAAAAAAATCCGACAGATCCTAAGAGCTTATTGCTTGAGGCTCTTAGGATTAAGTTTGGCAGTTCGCCTCTTTTCTCTTTTATCTTAAGAGAATTTTTAGACAAAGCTGCTACAGAAAAAAACCCAGAAAGATTGCTACACCAAGTATTGTCATCCATAGACAATAACAGAACAAATATTCAAAGGAATATTCTATCTTATAATCAGAGAGATCGGCAGTCTGTTCAAAAAGCTTTAGATATAGGCTTCAACGCAATTAGACAGTCAGCAAGTAGCCAAGCTAAGCCAAAGGAGCCAACAGCAGAACAGCGGGGTCAAATTAGGAAAGCTAAGGATTCAGAAACCACAAAGACTGCTGCTACCCAGTTAGAAAAAGAAGCAGAAGAAATGCCATGGTACGCAAGGCTAACTAGGGGTTTTGCATCTATACTACCTGGTTCTTTAGGGGATAAGGCGCGAAGGGACATAAAACGAGAGGAAGATCAAGAAAAAAGGAAAGTTATGGGAAGGGCATCTGCTTTACCTTCTATAACGAGCAGACTTCCTCGACCAGGACTAGCACCAATCACAGGTGATATTGATTATAAAGTAAGAAACGTCAAACTTAAAGTTATTGAAACCACTACTGATGTTGCAAGCATAGCAGATCAAGCTGTCTCAATTAGACTAAATGAGATTAGCCAGTATTACAACATCACTAAGAGGGGCTAAAATTGTTTAGTATCATACAAGATCTTAAAAATTTTACTGCTAAACAAAAAAAATACTTTGAATCACTAAAGAATTTTGATACAACATTAGAGTCATTTGATCTTTCGCCAGAGTATAAAGCCCAGGGAAACGCCTTATCTAACCTTGAGTCATTGAATGATTCTGTAGAAGTTATCAGAAAGTCTTTTGAGTCTTCAGCTCGTGATATTTCGGTCTTATCGAATGAAGTCTTTGGTTCATATGATTTGTTTGGCGACTTCATCAGAGACCTTAAAGAAGCGGAAATAAGGAATAGAAAAGCCAGAGAAGATTTCTTTGAGCTTGCCAAAACTTCAGATTTATTAAATCCAGCTGATACAGCTAAGCTCGCTTCAGTTTCAGGTTTGATTAGTATAAAAGTAGCTAATCAATATGCTTTACTTAAAAAGTTAGCTAATACTCTTGCTGAACAAGGAAGTTTACAAGATATAGACTTAGAAGAGCTATCAAAATCACAAGAATCTTTGAATGAGTCTATAGTTGAGTTAAAAAAACTTCAGGATAAAGCAAAAAATCTTACTAAAACTGCTCAAAGTGTTTATCAGAATGTTGGTTCAGTAAATCAGGAAATATTTAAAGAGGCAAATGAAGCAGTAAGTGAGTTTAAAAAAGCTTTCAGTGCTGTAAGAGAGCTTAATATAAAAAAAGCTAAACATCACTTGTCACAAATGAGATTAAGAATCGATACTGCATCAAAAATAAAAAAACAATCGACCAATTTTGGCGCTTCGCCGTCGTTGGCATCAAGTGTATATCTAGGTCTAGTAAAAGTCTTTAGCAACATTATAAAGGGTCTTGAGTTTTTAATACAGCCCATACAAATGTTTCTTAACGTTGGGGTTTTTGGCTTAGTAGCCTTTGCGATTAAGGCCATTGCTGCAGTTCATAACTTTAACCAGGAAATACTTAAGACAAGAGGAACACGCCAGCTACAGTACAGTTTAAATGTAGGCCTCAGGGAAGACTTAGTTGCTGCTCAGTTGAATAAGGCACAAAATGAGTATGTAAGTTTACTACGAGATACGAATATTTCCTTAGAGCAAAATTCCACAAATATTTATAAACTAACCAAAGATCAAATACAACAACTTGACTCCATGTCTTCTAGCATAGATTTAAGAAGGCTTATAGACGAGTCAGGAAAAGCTATAGATGTTAATCAAGCCAGAATGAAGCTTATTAATGAGGTTATTACTTTTCAAAAAGGACTTGGCGTAGAATCTGGTCAAGTTGTTGAAGCCTTTGACTCAATGATTGACGGTCAACAGTTTACTTTCGAAAAATCATCTCAGGCATTAGCTTATCTCTCTAAGGTAGCAGCGACTGGTGGATTAAACTCATATCGACTTTTTATGTCATTCAGGGGTCTTCAGGGTAAGATGTCCGGGCTTAATACCAGAGTAAGTAGTTTAATTAATCTCATCTCTACTATTCAAAAAGCCAGGATAATGAACAAGAAAGGGGAAGATAACTTTTTAAATCAACTACAGACTTTCTCTTCTGGCACTGATACCCTTTTTGTTGATATTTCAAATCAGCTTGTGACCAGAAATGATTTGGAAGAAATTTTCAAGAGTAATCGTGGCGGAATTGTTGGCAATGAAAGAGCAGAAGCGATCAATCAGTCTTTAGCAGACAGGGCAATAGAAAATCTTTCTAAAGATAGCGGCACTAATTTTGAGTCTGCGGCTTTAGAGTTACAAAACTTACTTAAGTCTGATCCAAGTGCTCAATTTGCCTATGGGATTGTCAAACTTAGAAAATTGCTACTACCTCAAATTGACATACTCAAGTCTTCTCCGGAGAAGCTAGCCAGCTTTATGTCAAAGAATCTTAGAACTATTGAGGCAGCTGCTGGTGTTCAGTTTGGTCAATTTGGCATGGATATGTTAAGAATATTACTTAACCTGAAGAAAAGCAGCCCTAAGCCTTTAGACACCATAAAAAAAGTGACTGAGTTTCAAAAAATCAGAGATATTAATGGTGCGAGGATAGACGAGTCTACCGCTGCAAAAGTTGAGGCACAAGATTTAAAAATACAACTTTTTAGTCAGAGGCAACACTTTGCCGACATGTTTTCTGACATAAAAAACTACCTAGACTTTTTATTTGTCGATGTAAACAGTATATTTACCTCAATTTCAGGAAAGTTATCTGCTCTATTTACAGGAGGATTGCCAGTTGCCCAGCAGTTTATAAAGTATACGTCTTTGTCACGAGAAGTAGATGGTCTAAAAAGGAAATATTTGTCAGGAGGTCGCACCGAAGAAGACAGGATGGAGTTAGTAGATAAAATTAAAGAGTTAGATGAGTACAGAAAATTATTATTTGAAAAAATATCAAAAGATAGTAAACTTGCTGCATTAAAGCCAGAAATTGAATCTCGAACCCCTAAAATTACCAATAAAGAAGTACCTTTAGAGGATCTTTCTGGCCTTAATGAAGATCAACTATCCAGGTACTATGAAAACTATGCTAAAACTATGTCCGATAAGACATATCAAGCCATATCTTCTGGTAAAAATAAAAATCCTGAGATAGTAAAAGCTGCCGCTTTAGATGCCTATTCCAGGATTCCTAGTTTACTAAAAGATAAGATAAGCTCCCAGCAGTTTGTGCTTCTGTTTTCTTTACTTATATCTTCAGGTAGGTCTAAAAATACAGAACAAGCTGAAAAAATATTAAAAGATTTCCTAACTGAATCCTGGTCAGCTGCTGACTCCGTACAGCGGTCAAGTATAAGACAGAAGCTTGATGTATTCGGTTGGTTCAAGGATAGCTACTATAAAACATCCGGCGCAGACATTATGCAGAAAATGCAAATAAATCCGGCATTAATGAAACCTTTAGTGGATATAGTAAGTTCATCAACAGACCCAGAAGTAAGGAAAGCCCTGCTCAGAGGGTTCTTTAGAGCAGCTGCAAGAGTTCCTGAAGTAGTAAATTTAGTAGATCAATCTAGCAAAAATCTTACTAGACAAGAGGTTGAGTCTGTTCATAAATTCGAAAGGCTATTCAGGGAAGAGTCACGTTCTGCCGCAGCAGAGAGTTCTTCTCTAAGAGCAAGCATAAGCAAGAGAAAGCAAGTATACACATATACATCAAACTATAATCTCTTAGGCAGGCCGGTAAGTCAAGAAAAGTCAGATTCTCCAGAAGCAAAAGCTCCAGATATGCCTTCATTTTCTATGCCAAGCCCGGTAAACTTACCAAATCCGGTTAACGCTATTACTGGACCAGCAACAAGATTTTTACCTAATCAAGCGAGTCTTTCCTCTTATGGGTACAAAGACCTTGTTATTGGACTATACGATGCCCCTACAGCAGACCGAGACCTTGGAAACATAGTTGATCTCATAGTAAGTTCAGGATTTTCATCAGGTGAATTCCTGGTAGCAGACATTGAGATAGATCAGATGATCTATACTAAAGTAGACCCTAATACGAATAGTCAGGTTATTCTTGATGTTAGTAGGAATGCCAAAGAGATTGAGCAAGAAATTCGCAGGGTAGCAGTCAACAAAACGAATGACTTTGTTACATATTACTTAAGGCAGAATAGCTAATGAGCGAAGGTACTTTTGGTAAGGCACCAAATGATTCAAAAAATCAGTTGGTTCGCTTTTACCCAACTCAAGAAAGTTCATTAGTATACATAAAAACACCTGATGGAGAAAAAGTTTATTTTTATGTAAATCCAAACTCTTGGAACATGAACTATAAGCCTAAAATTACAAGACGACGTAGTCATGCGGGTTGGATAGATGAGTTATGGGGAGAGGAACTCGACTCAATCGGCGTAGAGGCAGTTTCAGGGGGCTTTCAAACAGAAAGTACTGGGTTTGCTAGCTTTTCTGACAGTAAAACAAGTGATGCATTTACAAGACTAGAGAAGATTGTTCAAGCATATCGTTCTGGCGGTATAACGATAGACAATAACTTTGCTAAAGATTTCATACCATTAGAGCTACATTTTGATCGGTTTATCTATTACGGTTTCTTTGAAAGCTTATCTTTAGAGGACTCAGTAGATAAACCATTTATGTTGAGTTTTAGCTTTACGTTTAAGGTACTCGGTACAGATGTCACTTTCTAAAGATGATCTTCCTGGAAACTTTAGCGTAGATAAGATACCTGCCTTTGACGTATCTGGTCTTAAGCTATCTCAAGCTTATGTAGATACAAATAAACTTCTTAGGTTTAGTCGCGTAAAAGTTATAAATCAAACTATATCTTATGTTTCAGGTTCTCAGATTTATTTAGATATAAATCCAAGCAATCTCGGTATTTCTATGTCAAAAGCAATAAATGCAAGTAACTATACTAGAGCTGGGTTCATACCGCAATACTGGGGTGATGAACTTGATATAATAAACGCCCAAGGTAAATCTGCAGCATTTTTACATAAAAACGATGGACTTACCCGACAAAAGGCAAATGAAACTGTTGCTTATAAAAACTTTATGAATCTTCTTTTGCTTTATAAAAATAATAGTGTTAATTTTAGAAACAGTAGTTTATTAAAAGAAGAAAGAACTGAAAAATACAATTCTATATCTCAGATAAAAAAATCATACAAAAAGCAAGAAAACACCGGAAGTAATCAGAGTTTACTTGCTTCGTCTACAAGAAAAACTATAGACACTAGAAATTTAGTAGAGCTTAAGTATTTAGACCTTTTATGTTATGGAAATTTTGAATCTTTTGCTTACTCACAAAGTCCAGAAAATCCGTTTAACTTTGATTATACTTTTGAATTTGTAGTATTATTCTATAATAGCCCTCCTTTAGTTGAGGGTCATATAGATAACGCATGAACTTTCAATATCAAAAAAATAGGCCTGTCCTACTTTTAGCTCCAGATGCATTTGTAACGATTAATCAAAATATAGATTTGCCAGTATGCAGGGACTGTGGGGCAAGCTCTCTTATTGTTGATCTTATTACCAGATTAAATGTCAATCTATCGCTTGAGAGTAATCCTGGTACTGCCTCATTTGATTTAGCTGTACCTAAGCATAACAGTTCACAAGTTTATGAAAACGGCAAGTTGAACATACCTCTTATGTCTGAGGTGCAGATCTTTATAAAGGGTAGGTTTTTAGACGATTCAGGACAGCCACAGTACTATCTAGTATTCTGGGGCCTAATAACCAGTATAGAGAAGTCGTACTCTGATGGCTTCTACTCCATGCACGTCTCTTGCGAGGATATGTTGAAGTGGTGGGATATCAGTAAGATTATAACTTCAGACTCGGCGCTTAATAGTCTTAATGTAGGTTCTCCATTTCGAGCATTGTCTAATGTGTACTCAAACTTGACTGGCCCAGAGATTATTTATGCTCTATCTCTAGCCATGTTTAAAGACCTTGTTGGGGTTGATGCGCCATTAATTGGAAACACTGACACAGTAAGAAAAATAGTAGCTACTAACGCCAAATCTTATGCTACAGCTATGGAGTACTGGAGAAACAGATTCGGTTCAATTACGGATCAGTCCATGAAAATACTAGGGCTTGATAATCGCAGAAAGTCCGCGATAAAAAACGCAATAGAAAAAAACAAAGTTGATAACGAAGTCATTTTCAAGACTAAAACTTTTACACCTATTTCTCTAAGCGGTGGCACTTTTGGTTCTCCATCAGAATCTTTGCCTTTATATGCAGAAATAAGTGGTGGTCAAGACCCGTTCAATTTAGGCATAAGATCTCCTCTAGAGGTAGCCAATGAAGTAAAGAATAGAATTAACTTTGAGTTTTTCATGGATACTGGTGGAATAATAACATTTAAGCCACCCTATTACAACTTAAACACTAAAAGTTTGAATGAGTATAAAATATCAAGTTTGGATTTATTATCATACTCGATTACTCATAACCTAGACAATATTTATACCCGTGTAGACATAGAAGGTGCTTTTATGCACGATTCAAATTCCGTTAAAAAACCAAGCATATTTTATATAGACACAGAAAAAGCAAAAACATATGGAATAAAGCAGAATAAAGTTTCTTACAACTATGTAAGAGATGTTCAGAACTTATTCTATCTTGCAGTTTCTGAGTTAAATCGTCTTAATACTAAAGAATACACTGCAAATATTGAGATTGCAGGAAGGCCAGAGCTAAAGCTAGGTATTCCAATATATCTAGAAGAAGAAGATGTTTACTGTTATGTTAGGACCATATCTCATGATTTTAGCTTTGGTCAGAGCTTTACAACAACATTAGGCGTAGATACTTTAAGAAGGAAAGTGAGCACATCTGAAAGGTATCTAGTTTTTTCAGAAAACAAAGATCAAAAGAAAACAGCTATAGTTTCCCAAATACAAAACGTACTTGGTTCAGATACATCTAGTATAGAGGCTCTTTTTATTCAATATAAAAATCAAAAAGGATTAGTGCAAAATACTTTTAGGGAATATTTAGCTAAAAATTCACAAGATTTAGATAATTTTATAAAGTTTGTAAGGGATAAACAAAACAAAGAAAACAAACCTGAGTTAAATACGGCTCAAAGTACTTTATCAAGGGTTGATTCTATAATAGACACAGCAAATCTCAATGTAAGCACTATAATTAGTGATAAAAAGCCAAAAAACCTTAGTGATCCATATTTTACGATTAGCGATAGTAATGGGTATGACTTAGTACCAGGATTTGCTTATGGTTATAATATAACTTCAATTGACATAGAAGCAAAAGTTGAAGCTATTATCTTAGAAAACTCAGCCGTTTCACAAAATGCACAAAATATATCAACAAATAGTATATGAAACTGTGAAAAATAAGTAATTTTTACAATGAATAACATTTGGAGTTGGATTACATATAAACCATCCCCCTATCAAGTAGATAGTAGGGCTGGTGACACTCAGAGTCAGATAAAAATTGGCATCGTAATGCGGGTCAATAATGAAAAAATGACTTGCGATGTTCAGTATGTCTACGGCGGTCAGGACCTCATGCGTGATGTTCCTGTTAGTTTCCCTTATGTCACTCGTCGTGGCTTCATGGGCGGCATGCCAGAGGTTGGGGCTAAGGTTGTTTTATCTTTAATTCCAACTACAGCTACTAATCATACGCCGATCATTACTGGATTCTTGCCACCTTACTTTCCAGTTTATGCTTATAACTATGACAAAATGTCTACACCTGATGCTCAAGTTCCTGGCTTTAGAAGCACTACCGCAAAAGCAAGGGTAAAAAACCAAAGACTTTACCCAGGTGAGATTTTCCTTTCAAGCGATCAAGGAAGCGATCTTAGGGTAGACGATGACATTCTTTTATCAAACAGAAAGCTGAACGAAATTCAGATAAGAAGCTCTGATCAAAGTATTGTTCTTAATTCTTTGCAGTACTATCGAGCTACTGATGCTTCGGTAAGGATAGACGGCATGATCAATAGGTATATGGAATGCCATTATGATCATGAGGGAAATCTTCTAGATAAAGACAGTAAGGTTCACGAAAACTTTGGGTTAGACCCTTCTTCGGATAAGACAAAAAGATTTTCTTTAAATAAAGCAGGAAGCATAGATCCTTCTCTAAGTTTAATCACCCCTGACTTAGAACAAAACTTTATCATGTCAGACGATGGAAGTTATAATTGGACAAGAACTTTAAGCGGTAAGCTTACAATTGACGATCCTTACTTAGTTGCGTATCCGTCCAGCATGAATGAACAGACTCGTCAGAAAGTAAGCCAGGAAATACTTTATGGATCATTACCACTTACTGAGTCAAGGTTTTCAATAAAAGAGTTAGGTGACGGAATCCTTGATCAGTCATATCCATTTCTGTTAACAGATGTAGATACAAGGCTATCTGGTTCTGAGAAACCTATATCCAGTGTGCCTAAAGATGTCTATTTGTCTAAAAATCTGATTGAGAGTGTTCAGGGTACTTTAGTTGGTTATGACTTTTTTGATAAGCCAGAGAACTACGGTAAGGTATTAAGGCATCAGCTTTTTAATAGCCCTAATACTACGTCAGTTAGCTCACAAGAGCTAGCAATTACGGATGACACCTTTCCTGATTTTGCCAAGACTAGGACCTGGTCAGTTGCAAGTATGTGGAAGATGCCGTCATCTGTTTCACAAACCAGATTTTATGTGAATAAAGAAGGCTATATAAGTTTTCACGTTGGTTCTACTAGAGCTAAAAAAGAACATGTATATGCATCTACTGAGGGGGAAAAGCTAGTCCCAGTAGGAGTTAATCCAGTTGGTGCCGGAAGAAGTGTCGAGGGTAGTTTCGGGGGTAGTGTAAGGCTTCTCGTAGAGAAAGATTATAAAGAAGAGTCTATTGAGCTTACGGCAATAGGTCGATCTTTTATTAATTTAGGATGCGATGACAGGGTTGATTATGGTATAAGGCCAAAAACTTATTTAGATAACCGTGAAGTATCCGTAGGTGTTTTTGATTCAGAAGATTTAAGTAATACTAGAAGCGAAAGAATATCTTTAGATCTTACAACCGATGGCGGGATTATTATGCGAGTCGGGAGAAACAGTCAGAATATGGCCCGCAGGCACCGTCATAATGGCTACGACCCAACTGGTAAGACTCTGAACCCAGAAGTATACAAGACCTCAAAGAATCTAGATAAAAAAGAAAGTTATTACCTTGAGGGCGATGCTCCATACCAGTTCCATAACATGATGATGCCGTCGATCAAGCAAGGTTACGTCAATGCTTCATCTACGCCTATTATCAGCAACCCTAACCGAATGGCAGGTTCATTAGACGCACACTTATGCGGTGATGTCATGCTAAGAATTGGGTCAGATCCGATAGACAATAAGAGTCTTGTCTTGGACATGGCAGGGGCTTTAGTTGCCGCGATTGGTAAAGATAGCCACAACTCAAGAAGCATACAGGCCTTATTAGACGGCGGTATTGAAGTAGATATTGGGAAAATTGGCGACACCGGCAACGCATTACAGGGTATATTACGTGGGGATATAGATTTACGTATTCTTCCATCGAACCCACATAAAAACGAAGATGAAGGTGGATCAGTTAATCCTTTGACCCATGAGCAAAAGCAGGGCTATGGTTTAACTACTGAAGGATTCAAGGCTAATCTTCATAAGGGTTCAATGAAGGCTTCGATTGAAGGTTCTGTAGTCACGCATATTCAAGCAGACCAGGATATTAGAGTAGGTGGCGCTCATAACCTAAATGTCAATGGCGATATCAATGCTTTTGCTTTAGGTGGTTACAAGATGAATGTCGGAAACGCTGGCATAGCATTGGGTAATCAGATGGCTTTTGAAGTTGCAGTAGCCGCTGGGTCATTAAGGCACGGTACTTTACTTGGTGATATTAAGCATGATACCAAGGCAGGTAATGTTTTAATGAATACTCTTCTCGGCAACATGGACTTCAGCACCAAAGCAGGTAATGTTCTTATGTCTACTTTAGCTGGAAACTTTGACGGTTCTACTATTTTAGGAAACGCTAAAGTCACAACTAAAGTTGGAAATGCAGAGCTTTCTACGTTAACTGGTAACGTAGATGTTACTACAAAGCTAGGAAATGCAACCATTGCTACTGAAATTGGTATAGCTGCCATAAAAAGCAAGATACTTGCGGAAGTTGTCTCTGAGGCCCTTGCAGTAATAAAAGCAAGAATAACTACAATTGATTCTTCTTTGATTCAGCTTGGCGGTTCTACTTCCGTTCACCCCGTACCCAAGGGTGATGTCTTGCTTACCTGGCTTATGACCCATGTTCACGGTACACCAGGCACCCCTCCAGTTATTCCGCCACCACCGAGCATATTATCAACTGTTACTCTAACCTCTTGATAAACTATAATTATGTATGCACGCAGACTGGAACAAGGTAAAACTACCTACTACTGAGTTAGGCGATTTAGGCAAAGAGCTTTCTTCGTACTTAGATAATATGCGCTCAGAGCTTGAGAGCGAAAGTAAGAAAGTTCAACATTTATTAGACCTTGTTCTTTTAGAGCTACAGAATCAATCTAATCAAGACAAGTGACTCGAATATTCCCCCCTGTCTTAACTCTGGGTGTAACTTCTGATACTTTTCAGTTAAGTGTATATCCAGAGATATCTGGCGCCGTTTATAGGCTTTCAGATATCTCCATGGCAGATGTTGCGGAAGTAACTGTAGATGGTCTTGTCACCCCAAATGGGGTTGGTCAGGTTTTCATTGACTATACTCTAGCTAATGAAGTTCTTAGTACCTGTAAAGTTGAAATAATTAACTCTATTCTTCCTAAGTCCTCTCATATTATTGATGATAATGCTAGATTCGATCCATACTATAAAGAACAAACTTTGGATCAAGGTGATAACCTATTTATTTACCCTACCGTAGTTTATTCTGATACATCAAGGATAACTGCTGCCAAATCTAACTACACAATTTTAGTGTCAAGAGATGGTAATGAATTTTATAACCTTTTAGAATCTGAAACTTTAGTACCAGAAATTAAAATAACCTCACAAAACTCTCAGGGTAGGTTTGCATATAAGATTTTAGGCATTCATGCTAGGACTGAGCCTTTTGTCGTAAGAGTTATTTTTACTGAGGGGGAAAGAAGTTTAACTCAGGATATCTATTTGAAAGTTACTGGCCCGGTAGCAGTAAACTATGAACCATACTATAACACAAATGGATTTGAAATTGATTTAGGGACTACCCTGGATATTAACTCAACTGTTTCATATAATGATGGAAGAGCAGATAGCTCATTAGTATCCTACTCTAGCTTAACTCCAGATGTTATTTCTGTTGATAGTAACGGTACTGTAACCCCGATTAGAGTTACTGATATAAGTTATCCTAGTTATTCAAATACCAAGAGTAAAGTTTGGTCATTTTGTAAAGCAAGAAATAAAAATTATGTATCTGCCCGTAATAAGATTTATGAGTTTACTCACGACTCTCAGTATGGGTATGGTGAAGTTTTATTTCAATTAGATAACAATATAAATATACGTTCACTCTCTTCGTTGCAGGATGTAGTTTTATACTTTTACATTTCCGTAAAAAAGCAAGATAAAGAACCACCAAAGTCGGTAGTATACCGTGTTTATGTCAATAGACCTATCTTACAGCCTGTTGGTAAAGTAACCCAGGAAGGCACTGCTTTTTGTCTATCAGAGGCTAAAGATGGATCTTACAGGTGCATATTAGCGACAAGAAAAGATAATTTAACTTATGTTTATAACTTTTCTCATTCTAACGAAAATGCTGATATAGCACAATACGCATTAAGGATAGATCCAGTTATAGTAAAGGCAGTACCTCTAGCTAAAGATTGGGTTGCGTTTTTAGATAGCTCAGGTGTTGTATACAGGTACAACTTAACTTTAGGAACGTTATCACCCTTAATAACCGGATATTCTGGTATTAAGTCTATAAGCTCTGAGCTTTATCAAGAATCAGCTAAGAAACAAATCCATCGTTTATGGGTCTATCAAAAAAATGGTTCAGAGGTAAAGTTGTACCGACAAGATTTAGAGTTTAGTAAGACTTCTGTAACAGATGCACCTGTAGCATCTAACCTTGTTGACTATGGAACACTAGATACACCAAATGGGGCTGATTACCTGCACAAGGCAGATTTAGTAGAATCCAGGCATCATCTAGTCTTCACACATTTACCGCCTGATGACTCATACGCAGATCCTCCACCTTCAAATCCAGCGTACCATGGGCTATCTATCGATATAGAGCCACAATACTTCAATGAAAGCACTGATTTCATAAACGATCATGTCGGTATACTTGACTTGTCTAATGAGATTGTTGGTAAAATAAAAATCTCATCAACAGAAGATCCATTTATCAACTCAACTGCTGAGTTTAAAGTCAATCCTAGCAACACGAAACACCCATATGCGCTAAAATATTCTGGAGGTCCTTTAAACTTACCGACTTCAACCGATAATATTGTACCCGTACAGGCAGTACTAAGTGATGGGACTCTTGTTTCGACTGTAAGTTCTTTATCTGGGCCGAATACTTTTATAAGTGGCGGATACTTGTACACAAGAGAAGAGAATGAAATTAAAAGCACTCTTTCCCTAACATATTCAGGAAATACAGCTTTAGGGTTATCTGTTGAGGCTAACTTTTACCACAGGCCTGTATCAGTCGGAATAGGAAACATTTCTACACCTAGTCCATTGATTAAAGTTAAAGAGGGTTCAAGTTTAGAGATTCCAACATACATCTTTATATCTGGAAATAGGCAATACGATAAGGCATTAAAGTTTTCTAGTGACAGTAATAACATCGTATCCTATGAAACTTCAGGGACATTCATTTTATTATCTGGTCTGTCCTCTGGTGTTCACATAATTAATTATGAAACTCCCCAACCCATAACGCCAGTTTTGTCAGGTACGATTACTGTTCAAGTTAATCCACTAGCTGCTCCTTATAGGATAGATATTCCAGACATTATTGGCGGAACTCTAAAAGTACCATATAGGCCTGTTGACCTTCTACATCCAGAACCTTTTAGCTATCCTGTTACCATATCAGGTCAAGTCATTTATTCAGACGGCACTGCTTTACCTTATAACTCTGGGATAGTCTGGGTTGTAACTTCAGGTAGCGCTAATTATTCATGCTCTGGTTCTACTTTTTATTTTACTCCTCCACTTTCTGGACCTAATCCAGCAGGCCGTGCTGTTGCAATTTCTGAATCTGATCCTACAGTTCAACGAGAATTTATTCTATCTGCTTTAGAGAGCCAAGATACTACTCCTGTTCGTTTAGAGTTCCCTAGCTACGTTACTAAGTATGATAATTTTATTAAGTTTGATAGTATCCCACAGAAAAGAATAAACTTCTTTGTGAGAAGGGCAAACAATACACTCGTATATGGAAATAGCTTAGCGACTTTTACAACCAGCGGTAATAGTATAAGAGTTATTGAAAACTCTTTAGGCACTCTTGCCATAAACCCAAATAGCTTCGATATAACGACATTAGATATATCAGTGGGTGACTTGACTTCAAGTGTTTTTATTCAGGTAGCTGGTCCAGAAAGAATAGAACCAAATCTACCATTTTACCAGGTTGACGCAGGCTCTACTTTATCTTATGTTACTGGAAATATTTACGATTCAAATGAAGCTTTATTTACAGAAGCAGACTTAGTAATAAAATCTAGCAATCCATTTGAGGTATCTAACTCTTGCTCCGGCACTCTTCGCGGTAAGTTTACCAAGTATTTGCCAGAGCCTCTTTCCGCTCCAATTTTATGGTCTAGTGTGAGCGACGAGGGAACGCTTTCGGTACTTAAGGAAGACGGCTATTTAACCTACTTTGATAGCAACCTATCTTCTAAAATTAATAAGTATTATGACTACAAGAATAAAAAAGCTTATTTGTTTGATTTGTTAAGACCAGACGCTGGCGTCATAGCTTTTAACGATGGTAACAGTACTCGACTTTTCATTAATGATGGGAAGACGGATTTTTCTGACTGGGGAACTTTATCCGGTAACGTAACGGATCTTTGTATCTTAAAGTCAAGGGTTTACTTTACTAGACAGATTGGCAACAGCAGGCAAATTGGTTTCATAAGAAGAAATGCAAAAAAACCAAAAGAGGGCGTAACACTTGATTATGCCACTACGATAGTAAGCGGTATCTCGCACCCTTACAGGTTAAGCAGGTCAGGTCTTAAGTTATCTTGTCTGGACATCAGCGGCTCAGTATTCTTAGTTGACAATAATAACGCTACAGGTTTTGTACCACTTCAAATATTTTCCGGATCATCAATAGGATCGCCAGATTTTTCTATAAACCAGGATGATTTAGTTTCTAACTTAAATCAAAAAAACATAGGGCGTATCCCAGAAAATTTATACAATTTAAGTGTTGGAAGCTCTTTTTACTTTAGCGATGTCTTAAAAACTTCTGTTTATCGGTATACACCTACTTCGGTATCGAGCACATCTTTAGTTTTTACACCAGAAGGGTTTTCTACCCAAACTCAAGCGGTAAGGCCCATAACAGTTTTACCAAGTGGCACAGGAATTGATTATTACCTAGATTTTTCTATACCAGATATTGATTTAATTTACATTGGGGATACTAGAAAGGTATCCGCTAATGTTTATAACAGTTCTGGTAATAAGCATTCTAATGTTGATGTTTATGTTAATGGAAATAAGTCATTAGATACCAATGTCACCTTTACGCAAGGCGGTATTGCTGAGATAAAGGTGGTTAGCAGAAATAACCAAAACGTTTATGCAGTTAAAAACATTGCGATAAACAGAAGAGTGTCTTCTGTTGAGTTAAAAAACTTCTTGGAGGATGACGGAGCAGTTTCAGTTAATGCTGAAAGTTCTGTACCACTAGAGGTTGTAGTTACTTATGAAGATGGGTACACCGACTCAAACGCTGAATTAATAATTACTATTGAAAACCAAAATTACATATCCTCACATCAGATAAACAATCTTATCTATCTTGATGGCATTAACGTAACACCAGGAAACGCTACCGCTGCCGCCAGTTTGGTAGCTTTAGAGACTCAGGTTACTAGCAGTGGCTACCGCTCAATTCCGTTACAGGTAAAAGTATATCCAGCTGGTACACATAAGCTTTCTAGTGTTTCTTTGAGCCCTTACTATGAGATTGATGAGCAAGGTATAGCTTCAGCTTCCGCAAGTTTTTACTATACAGACGGAACAAGTGAGCCTGTTTTTGATGAAGGGTTCCAATTAGAGCTTTCTGGCTTGCAGACGTTTGAAACGATTAAAGATTTGACAGTATCTTATGATAATAGCCTATATGTCCTACTAGATAACGTCATTCACGTTTATACAGAAAATGGCGCCCTTTCGGAAGTTATTAGTTTACCAGAAAACGACTATCCATTTAAGAAAATAAGAATTTTAGATTCAAATGTTTACTTAAGTGACGCTTTTAGGGTATTTAAGCTTGTTGATAGTGACCTAAATGTTGTCTACGGTACAGTATCAGGGGATAGTCCTTCTAGCGTAGTTGACTTTCATCTTTCCTCTAGTGAAATTTTAGTTTTGGATGTAACCGTCGCAGGATCAAAAATAGTTTCTATAAAAGGCGCCTTGCCCCCAGAATCTCGTAGTATAGCTATAACGGACTTATCAGGTTTTACAGTATTTGATGATGGGTCTGTATATCTACTAAGTCCATCTCTTGGTGTCATATCAGAAGATAGCCAGGTTATCTCTGCCGTTCTTAATGCTAATGGAATATCAAATTTTTCTGATGAGCTTTATGTAACATTAAATCATCGTATTGCTCGTATTTTATCTAACGGTACCTTAGATTTTATAGCCGGTGGTGTCTTTCCAGGATTAGTAAACGGAAATGATCCAGCTACGGTAAGATTTA